>Ga0209511_1000606_pt1 | contig 35477 bp, 32 predicted proteins | sample SSSSmetaG_FD_184141 | JGI IMG/M metagenome (GOLD analysis project Ga0209511, IMG submission 184141) | Glacier valley bacterial and archeal communities from Borup Fiord, Nunavut, Canada, to study Microbial Dark Matter (Phase II) - ​SSSS... | ecosystem: Environmental > Aquatic > Freshwater > Ice >... | reverse complement strand
GCCAGCAAATGTATTTCTTACCTGACCATTGAATTAAAAGATGAGATTCCTGCTGAATTTTCAGGAATGCTGGATAATAATATGTTCGGTTGTGATATCTGTCAGCATGTTTGCCCCTGGAATAAATTTTCAACCCCGCACAATGAACCTGGATTTGATGCCTCCGAAGGTCTTCTCGAAATGAACAAACATGACTGGGATGAAATTACACAAGAGGTTTTCACTAAAATCTTCACCCATTCAGCCGTTAAAAGAACTAAATATACAGGTCTGAAAAGGAACCTCGAATTCCTGAAAAAGAGCCTTTAAAGTTTCTGATTTATAACACTACAGGTATCACTGGTACCAAACAGTTTATAGCGGTATTTTGCCACAAGCCCATAAAAGAAATCACGAACAGGGCGGGGGATGAGAATCAGGACATATGCAAGACTCCATCCATTTTTTAACTCTTTTAAAATATGTAGTACTGCTGAAGACTTCATAAACATTGTATCTCCACAAACAAAAACTACAGAGCTCAACTCTTTGTCTGAAAGTGAAAATTTATTCAGAAAATGTTTTCCTTCATCTGATTGAAGAGGAATCATTAAGAGTTTATTTTTAGTATCAATTCTTGTTAAGAAAGACATGGTTCCATTACAAAGATTGCAAATACCATCATACAGTATGATCCGCTGGCTGTCTTCTATCGGTTGAACTAACATACTTCAATAAACAATGTCTTGATAACGAATGTTTTAAAATGGATAAATTAATCGAATTCCCTGATGCAGCAAAAAATCCTTTTTATATAAATTAATAACCCGTTTGTGACAGATCGCTTTACTGGCTAGGCAATGAAATCAGATTTCTTCATATTTGCTTTATGGATAGTCATATAATTACCAGCGTATTTCCACATACTCCGACTAAAGAACAATTTGAGCTTTTTTGTTGCCTTGATACGTTTTTGAAAAGCCCGGCAGAACGGTCTGCTTTTATCCTGAAAGGATATGCTGGAACTGGTAAAACCACGGTTTTAGGTGCTGTGATAAAAATTCTTGGTAATTATAAACTAAAATCTGTTTTACTGGCACCTACAGGCAGGGCTGCAAAGGTATTAAGTGCCTATTCAGGAAAACCTGCTCAAACAATTCATAAAAGAATTTACTGGAAACGTGGTAATTATACCGCTGCCAAGTATGAGCTGGCAACCAATATGCATACACAGACCCTTTTTATCATTGACGAAGCTTCCATGGTACCTGGGGTAAATAAAGATCAGGCAGGTATGTCTTCCTCTTTACTAGATGATCTGATTTCATATGTATATAATAAAAAGGGCTGCCGGGTATTGTTTTTAGGTGACACTGCCCAGTTACCTCCTGTAGGCCTAACTGATAGCCCAGCCCTTGTAGCCGGATATCTTGAAGATAATTATAATCTTGATGTTTCTGAATTTGAATTAACCGAAGTTGTCAGGCAGGACGCATTATCTGGTATCCTTGAAAATTCTACTCAGTTAAGAAATTTATTGCTCCAGGATAATTTCATGACACCACAGATTCAAACCAACGGCTTTGACGATATCTTTCGCATAGCCGGAGACCGGCTTGAAGACGAGTTAAATGATGCCTACCAGCAAATAGGTATTGAAGACACCCTGGTTATTTGCAGATCAAATAAATCAGTAAATCTTTTTAACCAGCATATCAGAAGTCGTATTCTGGGTTTCGAAGAAGAAATTAATGCAAATGACTATATAATGGTTGTTCGCAACAATTATTTCTGGCTACCTGCTGAATCTGAACTGGGCTTTCTTGCTAATGGTGACGTTGCACGTATCACAAGAATAAAAAACATTCATGACCAATACGGTTTTCGATTTGCCGATGCAGACCTGGAATTCAGAGATTATGTCAGTAAGCCTGTTATCAGCTGCCGGATTATGCTAGACACGCTTACTCTTGAAAGCCCAAGCTTAGGGTCAGTTGCAAGCAAGCAACTTTACGAACGCATTATGGATGATTATGCAGACGTTAAATCAAAGAAAGAACGTCTCGACAAAGTAAAAGAAAGCCCTTATTATCAAGCCCTGCAAATTAAATTTGCGTATGCTGTCACCTGCCATAAGGCCCAGGGTGGGCAATGGGAAGCTGTTTTTATTGACCAGGGTTATATTAATGCTGAAATGCTGAATAATGAATTTAACCGTTGGTTGTATACAGCCTGTACCCGGGCAGTAAAGAAGTTATACTTACTAAATTTTAATAAAAAATTCTTCAGTGACCAGGAAGAATAACTGATTCTTAAATTTATCAGCAGAGTTTCCGCAAATGGTAAAATGGACTACTTTTGTTTAAAACAATCAGTATGCAGGAAGTAAAAGACAGGTTTCAATTTATTGATGAAGCATTGCATCCAAATGCATTGATTAATCATCACCTTCATCTGCACCTGAGCCCAGCAGGGCTTGCTTATAGTATCTATAATCCGGCTAAGAATAACTTTGCTGCCAGTGCCACCTATCCCAATGTCAACAGTCAGATGCAGATGGATTTGATCTTTTCTAAAGATCAGTGGTTACGTTCATCGTATCAGCTTGTAAAAGTAATGTTCACGAATCACCTGTTCACGTTCATTCCGAACGATATATTTGATGATTATCAGATTCCTCAATACCTGAATTTTAACTTGCTTGATCCTGATTCTTTTTTTCAGGAACGAAATGATATGACTTTGCTCGGGGCACAGAATATTTTTTGCCTGAACAGAGAGCCTAAAATCGTTGTCAACAAATACCATCCCAATAATAAAGTATACCATTCATCAACCCCATTGATTGAAGGGCTGTTGTCATTATATGGCAAGAGCAGTGGGGTTAAGTTCTTCATATTCTCCTGGAATGATAATGACATGGAACTTGTTGTTTTAAAAAATGGCAAACTCATTCTTTACAATTATTTTCAGATTAATTCTAAGGAAGAATTTATTTACTTTCCATTATATGTTTGCCAGCAGCTCAAATTCAAGCGTGACGATGTAGAAGTCATTGCAGGAGGTATTCTTGACAAACATTCTGTACCCCTGGGAATGCTCGCTACCTATTTTAAAAATATAAAATTTTCAGGCCTGCCCGAAGGTTTCAATTATAGCCAGGGTTTTGCTGAAAAAACCGGAAATATGGCCTGGTCAATGATTACCCTGGCATTATGCGAATAATCGCTGGTACAATGCGGGGAGTTCGTCTTACCGCGCCTAAAGACCTGCCAGTACGGCCAACTACAGATATAGCAAAGGAATCACTTTTCAATATTCTGGGTGCGCATTTTGACTGGGCTGAGAGTAGCTGTCTTGATCTTTTTTCTGGAACGGGTAATATTGCACTTGAACTAAGTTCCAGAGCTGGTTACAGCGTTCTTGCTATTGACAGGCATGTAAAATGCTGTCGCTATATTGATAGCATTAAAGACAAGTATAAACTTGACAACCTTGCAGTTTTACAATCAGACGTCTTCAAATACCTTGAAAGCTGTAAAAACCAGTTTGATTTGATTTTTGCTGACCCCCCGTATGATATGCCTAATTTATTCCGCATACCTGAATTAATCTTCAGCCGTAGACTGCTTGAGCCTGCGGGTATGCTGGTTCTTGAGCATTCAGCAATGGTTCAACTTGACCAGGTACCAAATTATCAGAAATCACGTATCTATGGTTCATCGGCATTTAGTTTTTTCCATAATTAATATTCTGTTATGAAGCTTGCTATATTTCCAGGTTCGTTTGATCCTCTTACCAAGGCCCATGTTGATATACTTAATAGAGCCCTGCCCCTATTCGATCATGTAGTAGTCGGTATTGGGCAGAATACCAATAAATCATCGTTACTAACGGTACAGCAGCGGGTAAAGATTATTGAAAAAGTGTATGAGCATGAAACCAGGGTTACCGTGATTGCCTATGATGGACTGACAGTAAACTTCTGTAAAGATCAGGGTGCAGCCTATATGATCAGAGGCATTCGTACAGTTTCTGATTTTGAGTATGAAAAGGCAATTGCCCAGATGAACCATGTGCTCGAGCCTGGGATTGAAAGTATCTTCATATTAAGTAAACCTGGATACTCTGCGATCAGCTCAACAATTGTTCGTGATATTCTAAGATATGGAGGTGATATCAGTAAGTTCGTTCCTAAAGAAGCTATGCAATTTTTGTAAATAAGGGATTAAGTATCCTCTTTGGTTAATTTCAACTGCTTCAGGATATGTTTTAAGATCTTTTCATTTTCTTCTAACTGGGCGATGATAATTTCATTTTGAAGTTCAGCCTTGACATTAATTTCAAAATCAGCCTTCGCTCGTTTTTCAGCATCAGCACCCTGTATATTTTGGCCTACCAGGAGCAAAGGCATAAGTAAAATCTGAATAACATTCGAAATAAATAACCAGAGAACGAATGCCGGAAAAGGGTCAAATCTCGCACTTTTAGGCATTAGGGTATTATAGCCCAGCCAGCAAATTGTCCAGAAAAAAATAAGAAGAAAAAAATTCATGCTGCCTACCCGTCTGGTGATAACCAAGGCAAGTTTGTCAAGAAGTTTAAGTCTGCCTCTTGACTTTTTACTGATCATTTTGCGCAAATTTTCCTCGACTTCTTTTTTTTCAACCTGCAATGAATTACCAGCTTTCATACGTTCAGTATTTGTCGTTTTAATGGTGCTATTCCTTTATCAGTTAATTTTGCATTTATTCCTGACCAGTTTTTTGTTGGGAATCTGAACCTTTTATCTGACCAATTCTATGCCATCATCATCAATCGGGTCTGGGACCAGTGATATTTTGCATGACCTTCTCAATAGAGGCAAACGTATTTCCACGTACTAAAGCAAGATCAGTACTGGCAATAAATCGGGCTTCTGTTATGTCTTCTGACTCCTGTGGGATCAGAACTTGCTCACCCCGGCTCCTCATCCTGAACCAGTGGGTTCGTTTCAAAATAAGTTCCTGATCTTGTAAATAAAAATGATAGGTTGAATCAAGTTCTGTTTTGATCTCACTTATTTTAAGTCCGCATTCTTCCTCGACTTCTCTTAAAGCTGCTTCGTCAGGACGCTCACCGGCATCGATTTTACCCTTTGGCAAATCCCATTTTCCTCGCCTGAAGATAAATAAATAAGCACCAGAGTCGTTCTTTATAAGGCCTCCGGCTGCCTTAATATACCGGATATCCTGTTTTAATTTTTTCAAATACTTCTTTGGGTCAGGTACCTGAATTTTGAGTGTTGAAGCTTCATTTGATTCAAGAAGAGAACGAATTTTAGCGATGATTTCTATTGTAACATATTTATTATCAAGTTCTTGCCCAGCTATTGATTTTTTCTCTTCACCTTCCTGAATCAGGATAATACTATCCTTAACATAAATTATATACATTTGCGACATGCCCGTAGGATTAGAAACTGAACTAAAAGTTGCAGAATATTTGTTGCAAATAAAAGCAATTAAATTACAACCAAAAAACCCTTTTACCTGGGCTTCAGGTTTGAAGTCACCCATATATTGTGATAATAGAATTACCCTGTCGCACCCAATAATAAGAACTTATATACGCCAGCAACTCGTTCAGTTAATACAGGAAGAGTATGGCAGCACGGCCTTAATAGCAGGTGTAGCAACAGCAGGCATTCCTCAGGGAGTGCTTGTAGCACAAGAACTCGGATTACCTTTCGCCTACGTACGGTCAACTCCAAAAGGACATGGCATGCAAAATATGGTTGAGGGCGAAGTTATTCCAGGACAGAGAACTGTTGTTGTTGAAGACTTGATTTCTACAGGTAAAAGTTCTATACAAGCCATTGAGGCCTTAAGAAAGGCAGAAGTTGAAGTAGTAGGTCTCGTATCAATCTTCAGTTACGGGTTTGAAATTGCAAATAATAATTTTGCTAAAGCCAAATGCCGCTTTTTTAGTCTAAGCAATTATGATCGTTTACTTGAACAGGCAATCGAAGGTGGATATATTACTAAATCAGATCTTCGTCTGTTACAACTTTGGCGTTCAGACCCCGAAAACTGGACAGGAGAAATATAAACGAAATATTGTCGCCATTATGGCAGAAAGGGCTGGTTTTATATGACATAAAAGCGTAATGAATTAAGTTTTTTACGCTTTTTTCTTTTTAATAGCTTTTCAGGTTATTATTATTCAACCAGGTTGATTTAAACAGACCAACATAGCAGGTCTGGCCAAGAAATTGAGACTATAAAGTTGAGGAAAATTCGGTATGAACTTTAACAATTTTACTATAAAGGCGCAGGAAGCTGTAAATAAAGCTCAGGAACTTGCAACTGGTTTCATGCAACAGGCAATAGAGCCCGCTCATTTATTAAAAGGTATGCTCATGGTAGATGAGCATGTTGTCATTTACCTTTTAAAAAAAATAGGCATAAATATTAACCAGCTTTCAACAGGTCTTGATCAGCTGATTGCTACCTTCCCGAAGGTCAGCGGAGGCAGTAACGCTTATTTATCTTCAGACTCAAATACCGTTTTACAAAAAGCACAAGGCTATCTGAAAGAATATAAAGATGAGTTTGTTTCTGTTGAACATATTCTGCTGGGAATGCTGGATGTGAAAGATAAAACAGCTGGTCTACTGAAAGACCTTGGGGCCAATGAAAAAGATCTTAAAAAAGCAATTCTCGAATTAAGAGGCGGGGCACACGTCACTGATCAGAATGCAGAAGCCACGTATCAGGCACTAAATAAATATGCTAAAAACCTGAATGAGCTTGCACGTTCAGGTAAACTTGATCCGGTCATTGGCAGGGATGAAGAAATTCGTCGTGTTATTCAGATTCTTTCAAGAAGAAGTAAGAACAATCCAATCCTGATTGGCGAGCCGGGTGTAGGAAAAACAGCTATTGCTGAAGGTATTGCTCACCGCATTATTGATGGTGATGTTCCTGAAAACCTGAAATCAAAAGTTGTTTTTTCACTTGATATGGGTTCACTAATAGCTGGAGCAAAATACAAGGGCGAATTTGAAGAGCGTTTGAAAGCTGTCATTAAAGAAGTCACCGACAGTGATGGTGAAATTGTGCTTTTCATTGATGAAATTCATACCCTTGTCGGAGCCGGGGCCTCAGAAGGTGCTATGGATGCTGCAAATATTCTAAAACCAGCATTGGCAAGGGGTGAATTACGGGCAATAGGCGCCACAACGCTAAATGAATATCAGAAATACCTTGAAAAAGACAAGGCCCTTGAACGCAGGTTTCAGAAAGTCATGATTGATGAGCCTGACAATGCTGATGCAATTTCCATACTTAGAGGCATCAAAGAACGCTATGAAAGTCATCATAAGGTGCGTATCAAAGATGAGGCCATTATTGCCGCAGTAGAATTATCACAACGTTATATATCTGACCGGTTCTTACCTGATAAAGCGATCGATCTTATTGATGAGGCTGCCGCAAAGCTTAGACTTGAAATGGATTCAAAGCCTGAGAAACTTGATGAACTCGAACGCCGGATTATGCAACTTGAGATAGAAAGAGAGGCGATTAAACGTGAAAAAGACGAAAAAAAGCTACAACTTTTAAGTCAGGAGCTTGCCAATCTGGGTACAGAACGTGATAGTCTGAAAGCACGCTGGATACAGGAAAAAGAACTTGTCGAAAATATTCAGTCAAGAAAGCAGGAAATTGAAAACTTCAAAATTGAGGCTGATCAGGCTGAACGTCAGGGTGACTATGGCAAGGTAGCTGAACTACGCTATGGCCGGATCAAAGAAACAGAAAATGCCGTGGATGAGTTCAATAAAAAATTAACGGCATTCACTCAGAATTCAAGAATGCTCAAAGAAGAGGTCACGGCTGAAGATATAGCAGGAGTGGTTTCTCGCTGGACAGGTATCCCTGTTATGCGTATGATTGAAAGCGAAAGACTTAAATTATTAAACCTCGAAGCAGAGCTTCATAAAAGAGTAGCCGGACAAGATGATGCAATTGAGGCTATATCAGATGCTGTAAGAAGAAGCAGGGCGGGTTTGAATGATAAACGCAAGCCCATTGGATCTTATATATTTTTAGGAACAACAGGTGTGGGCAAAACTGAGCTGGCGAAAGCCCTGTCAGAGTTTTTGTTTAACGATGAAAACTCACTTACCCGCATTGATATGTCAGAATACCAGGAACGTCATACCGTATCAAGGCTAATTGGTGCCCCTCCTGGCTATGTTGGCTATGATGAAGGTGGACAACTGACAGAAGCTGTCAGAAGAAAACCATACTCAGTCATATTGCTCGATGAGATTGAAAAAGCACATCCTGATGTCTTCAATATACTATTGCAGGTACTTGATGACGGTCGCCTTACTGATAATAAGGGCAGGTTGGTTAACTTCAAAAATACAATCATCATTATGACCTCAAATATTGGCTCCCAGTTAATTCAGGAAAATTTTAGCCAGATGAATGAGACTAACCGAGAAGAAGTGATGGCAAAAACTAAAAATCAGGTCTTTGATCTGCTGAAATCTACCTTGAGGCCTGAGTTTTTGAACCGTATAGATGAGATTATCATGTTTTCACCTCTTAGCAGGCATGAAATCAGGCAGATTGTCGAACTTCAGTTTAATCAGTTGCAATTTACCTTAAAAGATCAGGGTATTACCCTCAATGCTACTGAGCAGGCATTAGACTGGCTCTCTGAGCTTGGTTATGACCCACAATTTGGAGCCCGCCCCTTAAAAAGAGTTATACAAAAGCGTATATTAAATGAGTTATCTAAGGAGATTCTTTCGGGCGAAATCGAAAAAGATGCCAATATCAAACTAGATGTAAATGAAAAAAGCCATCAGTTTATTTTTTCAAATGCTACAGCCGGTTAAATGGAATTTATGACAGCTAATAAATTGCTGCTGACAGAAAAAACTTTAAATTAAATGAATAAATTTAGGACAATTGGTAAATTGAAAAGAATTTCAATAATGCCTGCGCAAAGTAACCTTATCCGTGTATTTCGTATAAAACGGATAATTAGATCGTAGAAAGGTTTTTGGCATAACACTTGAACCTTATAGTATTCTACCATTAAAACACGTGAAACACTTGCCTGACTGACACATTGGCGCAAGAAACATAAACCGATTGTCGGGTTTTTATTACAATACTGTAACCAACTAAATGAGCATATTCGATCCATTTGAACTTAACCCTGGATTCCAGTCAAGCATTATAGCTGACGACACCGAATTCTTTCCGCTCTTAACTTCAGAAGATGAAGAAGAGATGAATAATGAAGTTATACCTGAAATTTTATCAATTCTTCCTCTTCGTAATACAGTTTTGTTTCCTGGAGTAGTCATTCCGATAACGGTTGGCCGGGATAAATCAATTAAGCTCATCAAAGATGCATATAAAGGTTCACGGATCATTGGTGTAGTAGCACAGAAAAATGTTTCTATTGAAGATCCTGAATTCAGTGATCTGAATGAAGTTGGCACAGCAGCTTATATCATCAAAATGCTGCAAATGCCTGATGGGAATACTACGGTAATCATTCAAGGAAAAAAACGGTTTAATCTGGCAGCAGAAATTTCTTCTGAGCCATATATCCAGGCATCAGTTCTTCCATTTGAAGAGGCCAAGCTAAAGAAAGATAAAGAGTTTATTGCCCTTGTTGATTCTTTAAAAGAACTCTCAACTCAAATTATCCAGTTTTCACCCAATATTCCAACTGAGGCAGCAATAGCTATCAAGAATATAGAAAGTCATTCATTTCTGGTGAATTTCATTTCATCAAATATGAATGCTGAGATGGAAGAAAAACAGAAGATGCTTGAAATGGCTGATCTGAAGATACGGGCACAAACTGTACTTGGGTTTCTTACCCGTGACCTGCAAATGCTGGAACTAAAAAACCAGATTCAGTCGAAAGTTCGGATTGATATGGATAAACAACAGCGTGAGTATTTTCTAAATGCCCAATTGAAGACCATTCAGGAAGAATTAGGGGGTGAACCTTCTGATCTTGAAATAAAGAACCTGCGTGATCAGGGGGCAAAAAAGAAATGGTCAAAGGCCGTTAGTGAAACTTTCAATAAAGAACTTGACAAACTGCAGCGTATGAATCCAGCAGCTGCTGAGTACTCTGTGCTGATAAACTATTGCGAGTTATTGATTGAACTGCCTTGGAATGATTTCACAAAAGATAATTTCAACCTGAAACGAGCCGAACGTATTCTTAATAAAGACCATTACGGGCTTGAAAAAGTGAAAGATAGAATACTTGAATACCTGGCAGTATTAAAATTAAAACACAATATGAAGGCCCCGATTTTATGCCTGGTGGGGCCTCCGGGCGTGGGAAAAACTTCACTTGGTAAATCCATTGCCCGCTCTCTAGATCGTAAATATGTACGTATGGCCCTTGGAGGCCTTCGTGATGAAGCAGATATCAGAGGACACCGTAAAACCTATATTGGTGCTATGCCAGGACGAATAATACAGTCTTTAAAAAAGGCAGGTTCTGCTAATCCAGTGTTTGTACTTGATGAAATTGACAAGGTTGGAAATGACAACCGCGGTGATCCTTCATCTGCGCTTTTAGAAGTACTTGATCCTGAACAGAATAGCGCTTTCTATGATCATTATGTAGAACTCGACTTTGATTTATCAAATGTGATGTTTATCGCTACTGCAAACTCACTGGGCAGTATTCATCCAGCCCTGCGTGACAGAATGGAAATCATTGAAGTTAATGGATATACAGTAGAAGAAAAAATAGAAATTGCCAAAACACATCTGATACCTAAACAACGCGAAGCTCATGGTATAAGTGCCAGTCAGATCACCATCAAGCCAAAAATTGTTGAGCAGGTGATTGAAGATTACACCCGTGAATCGGGAGTTCGTACGCTTGATAAAACACTTGCCACCCTAATTCGTGGAACAGCCAAGAAGGTTGCCATCGAAGAGATCTATGATCCAGTACTCTCAAAGACCGATGTTGTAAAAATCCTCGGACCACCCCTGTATGATAAAGACATGTATGAGCATAATGAGGTTGCAGGTGTTGTAACAGGGCTGGCGTGGACTTCTGTAGGAGGCGATATTTTATTTATTGAAGTGAGTATTAGCCCTGGTAAAGGCAAACTGACACTAACCGGTAATCTGGGTGATGTGATGAAAGAATCTGCAGTCATTGCCCTTGCCTATCTTAAAGCTCATAGTTCAATTTTAGGATTGAAGGCTGAGGTGTTTGAGCATTGGGATATACATGTACATGTACCCGCGGGAGCAGTTCCAAAAGATGGTCCATCAGCAGGTGTAACCATGCTGACAGCACTAAGTTCAGCTCTGACCCAGCGTAAGGTTCGCTCAAACTTTGCAATGACAGGTGAAATAACCCTGCGTGGTAAAGTACTGCCAGTAGGAGGCATTAAAGAAAAAATACTTGCTGCTAAGAGGGCAAATATCAAAGATATTTTGCTTTGTGAATCTAACCGTAAAGATATTGAGGAAATTAAAGCCTCCTATATTTCAGATATCAAATTTCATTACGTTAAAGAAATGAAAGAAGTAATTGCTTTTGCATTACTAGCTGAAAAAGTAAAAAACGCAATTGATTTAACGAAGTTTCTTGATATTCCTTTGATAAATAATGAACTCGTGGCCTGAGCAGCCCGTTAACTATTAATTTTTCATTGTTAAAAAAAAAGATGCCTCCAATTGAGAACTGCATCTTTTTTTTTGCTTAATACTGAGTAACAGATATATGCAGTTTTTATTGGATTTTTAAAAGATACCAAATAGGCCTTATAAATTTCATTCCTGCCTTAAAACACACGTATCGTGTAGATTCTCATCGTCTGACTGGGAACGATGTTACATGAATTAACTGTTAATCAGCTGATTTAATGATTATAATCATTTTTTCAGCTTTTAATAGTGTGCATATTTAAATTCTTGTTCTGGTTTGCAGCATTAAACAAAATCCCATTATGAACACGCTCAAATTTAATTTCGGACATCCCGTAAAAGGTCATGCAGTATTAATTCAACAGTTCATTAAAAAACCTAATTTCCAAAAATTTAGGGTTGACAGTCATGGTAGTGATTCTCTTGAAATTCCTGTTTCAGGTTGCGCAGATGGTAAATGGAAAATGATTCTTGACTGGGAATATGATAACCGTTTGTTCTCACATATAGAAGAATTTGAAATGAAAAATTCTACAAAAACCACGATTTAACAAATTTTTAAGGCTTATTATTTCATCGGGTTCATAACCTCAGCCAGGAAATTACTTCAAGTACTTATGGAAAACACAGCCTTACTGATAGCAATAATTCAGAATGCAATTGATGGAATAATCACCATAGATGATCATGGTGTAATTGAATTAATGAACCCCTCGGCCAGTAAATTATTCGGATACTTGCCCGAAGAAACTATCGGTAAAAATATCGCTAGTTTAATTCCTACGTTGAACCGTAATAACCAGGCAGAAGAAGACATGTCTGAAGTTGATCAATGGAAAAGTACATTCGTCGGAAGGGTAGCAGAGGTTAATGGCATGAGAAAAGATCATTCTACTTTTCCGCTCAGACTGTGTATCAGTGAAGTCATTTATTTTAACCGAACCATTTTTACGGCATTTACACATGATCTGAGTAAGCAAAAACTGGCTGAAGACCGACTAAGAGAATACGCTGCCCAACTTGAACAGGAAGTACAGGATCGAACCCAGTCATTAAAAGATACAGTTCACGCACTAAGGCAAGCTAAAGAAGACGTGAGCCTATCATTAAAAAAAGAACAGGAACTAGGTTTGCTAAAAAACAGATTTGTGTCTATGGCCTCTCATGAATTCAGAACACCCCTGAGCGCCGTACAATTATCTGCCTCATTAATTGAGAAGTACGCAGATCATTACAATAGCCCAAATATTTCAAAACATGTAACGAAAATTAAAAACGTGGTCGCTAATCTGACAACAATATTAAATGATTTCTTATCACTCGAGAAGCTTGAAGCAGGCAAAGTAGAAGCTACGCTAACAAGCTTCAATATGGTTGAACTTGCTGAAGAACTTACCGAAGAAATGCAGATGGTGGCTAAACAAAATCAACTGATCTTTTATAGTCACCGTGGCAATTCTGAAAAAGTAACACTTGATGCAAATCTTCTGAAAAACTGCATTATCAACCTGATTGCTAATTCGATAAAATATTCAGGAGAAAATACCCAAATTGATTTCAAAACAGAAATAAATGATCAAAACTTCATACTAAGTATTAGCGATAACGGTATTGGCATTCCCGAAAATGATCAGAAACATTTGTTTGAAGCTTTTTTCAGGGCAAAAAATACAGGTAATATTCCTGGAACTGGATTGGGATTGAATATTGTTTCCCAGTATACAAGTCTGATGAAAGGAAAAATAAGATTTTCAAGCATCGTAAATTCAGGAACCTTGTTCACCTTGACATTTCCACATGCCAGGCTGCTCATGCTTGAACATTAGAATCTATACTAATGAATCCGCTTAAATTTCATTAACTGAAAGCCCACGTAGTTTTCGGGTTATTTATTTAATCCTGCTTTTCCTCTACCAGCATTTTTAGGTAGATAATGAATTTGCTGCCTTTGCCAATTTCACTTTCAACACTAATCTGCCCGCCAGCTGCATTTACCATTTTCTTGGCAAGGTAAAGACCTATGCCTTTTCCTTCAATATCTGTTTGTATTCTGCCATACATATCGAAGATTTTAAATTTGTCAGTCTTTGAAATGCCAATGCCATTATCCTGTACCGAAATAATTAGATTATCGTCTTCACGCATGCTTGAAATCGTAATGACAGGTACTTCTGCCCGCTTAAATTTAAGACTGTTCGAAATAATATTATACAAGATACTTCTAAGGTTTTTCTTTGAAAATATGACTTCTTTTACCTGAAGATTTCTATTTATAATTGCCTTTGAATCAACAATTTTATGATTCAGGCTCCATTCAATATTATTAAGAATTTCATCAAGATCAATAGGTTCCATGGTGATCATATTGCTTTCTAACTTGGCAATCGCAGCAATATCGTTGATCAGACCCCTGAATTTTTTGACTGATGAGTTTATAATTGACAGAAATTTATTCAATTCAGGATCAGTCACCTTTATCAGGTTCAAAACATCGATACTTACCTCAATATTTCCCAGTGGTGCCAGTAAATCATGTGAAGCTGTATGAACGAAGTTATCTAGATCAGCGTTAATGCGTAACAGACTCTCATTCTTTTTATCAAGTTCGATCTGAGTATTCTTTAATTCTGTGATATTATTAAAAGTAATGATGGCTCCATTTCGTTTATTGTCAGCTTGATGAATGTAGGGCATAGTCATAATCTGATACCATTCTCCATTAACAGTCTGAATTTCTTTCGTCACCACCGCACCATTAGACAGAACACTTTTAACATCTTGAATGATTGTTTCGAATCTGATATTTGTCGAAATATTACTGAGAGGCCTGCCGAGATCAGATTCAAGTAAGTTGATCTGCTTTACCGTACCAGGAGAAAATTTCATCAGCAGCAAGTCGCTGTCAATAAATAGCTGCCCGTTGACATTACTTCTGAAATAATTATTCAGGTCATCATTTATTTCTAAAAGCTCTTTATTTTTTAATTGGTAATTTATGTTGATCGTGTCTAGTTCTTCATTTACTGATTGCATTTCTTCATTCGTACTCTGCATTTCTTCATTGGCTGAAAGCAGTTCTTCATTAAATGACTGCAGATTCTCATTTGAGGCATCAAGCTGCTCATAAGTAGATTGAAGAGTGCTTTTTACATCTTTAAGCTCTTCTTCAAGGTTAAGGGTATATTGATCAAAATAGTTTTTTTCATGATATACCGCATTTTTTTTAAGCGGGTCATCAAAACTCATAGTATCATCGGTAAAAATCACCATAAAGGTCTTCTCTTCACCCCTGCGGATAAACAGTGGACTAACTGATAAACTCACCAAAATAAGAGAACCATCTCTGTCTAAAGGTATTTTACTGGCAGATGATTCGACATTTGACTTCTTTGTATCCTTGATCAGGTTACTGAAAGCAACAGACAGGTTACGGGGTAGTAATTCAAGTAAGTTTGTATTAAAGTGTTTCTGAACAAGGTATTTCGTCGTATCGCCATATGATTTAACCACATGATATTTTGAATCGATACAAATTACCAGGGCACCTAATTTATTGATAATACCTGCATTAATTACCTCTGTTAACGTGCCATCAGTACCCCTGACTGATTCTTCAGGAGAAGGCAGAATTGGTGAACGATCAATATCAAGTAGTTCAGGTAGAGAAAAAGGGACGAAACTCAAAACGCGCCTGGTTTCAAGGCTTTTATAAATTTTCCATTTTTTATTGACGACTTCCAGGTATTTAATTATTGGCAATGGATTTTCGCTTAAGCCCAGAAAGAGATAACTCCCTCTTTTAAGCCCGAATAATAACATGGCAAAGATTTTTGTTTGCAAGACCAATGACATATAAATCAACACGTTACGACAACTAATCAGGTGCATATTACAATATGGCGGGTTTTTAACCAGATCATGTCTGGCAAAAATTACCATCCGGCGTATTTCAGGTTTAATCCTGAAGTTTTCACCTTCTTTGATAAAATACCGTTCGAGCCGGTATGCGCTTACTTGTTTCCTGATAGTCGGGCCATAGACACCTCTGCCGGCACTGGCAAGAGCAATGCTATCTATATCGGTAGCAAAAAGTTTGACACTAACATCTCTGTACTTATCATTCAGCTGTTCATGAATAAGTATGGCAATTGAATAGGCTTCCTCACCAGTTGCACAACCGGCAACCCAAATTTTCATCTCTTCGTCTGCAGAAAGGTTAACCAGAATATCGGGTATGATCGTTTGCTGCATGTAGTCATATGCTTCTTTATCTCTGAAGAATGAGGTGACACTGATCAAAAAATCTTGCGCCAGGGCTTGAACTTCTTCAGGTGTGACCTTCAGGTAATCAAGATAGGCTGACAGTGAGCTGAAATTCTTATAGTCTGCCCGTCTACGGGTTCTTCTAAGAATGGTATTTTGTTTATAATCTGAAAAATCAAGAGGTAGCCTTTCTTTGATCAACTCAAGAATAGCCACAATGGTATGATCATCATCTTTATTATCAGCCAAAACTGAACCGTATTTAATATAATCTTCGATAGCATGAGGCATTAATTCTGGCTCAAGTACAAAGTCAACCAAACCCGTTGCAATTGCATGTGAAGGCATGCTACTGAATTCTGTAGTCTCCGGATTTCGGGCTATGACCATACCTCCAGATTTCTTAATAGCCTGTATACCTTTGGTACCATCAGAACCCAGACCAGAAAGAATGATTGCAATGGCTTGGGTATGACTGTTTAAAGCAAGTGAATTAAACAGGGTATCAATTGTCATATTAGGCGTACGACTCTTTTCCTTAATGGTAAGAAATAGTTTATTATCATTTATGGTCATAAACTTATCATTCGGGATCAGGTAAACCTGATTTGAACGAACCTTCATACCGTTTTCAGCCTCCTTAACTACCAATTTACTATGCTTAGCCAGCAATTCAACCATTCTGCTTTTAAAATCGGCTGATAAGTGTTGTATAATGATATAAGAAACCCCATCAAGAGGAGTATGATCAAAAAAGGTATTAATCTCTTCCATGCCTCCGGCAGATGCGCCTATAGCAATTATATGATGAGGGTCCTGAGAAATCATCTATTGTAGTTATATAATTTAGTCTGAGAGCAGCAAGCTTAATAACTGCAATTTTTATAACTTAACAACAAGTTACACTAATTACTAATACGACTTGCAATGTTATTCTGCACTTGGACGCTTATTTAATTTGCACAGCTGATACGTTGCCGGTAAGATCAATTCCAGATTTAAAAAGGTAAGTTTTTTGGAACATATCAAGATCTTCTATAACAATATTGGCAATTTCTTGCAAAGCCTCCTGTGTAAGATATGCTTGATGTGGGGTAATTATAACATTATCTTGCTTTAAAAGCCTACGAAGTAATCTGTCTTTAACTGGATCACGTTCGTGGTCTTCAAAAAATAAACCCTTCTCATATTCATACACATCCAGGCCCAGGTAACCAATTTTACCTGACTGAAGAGCAGGTAGCAATTGAGAAGTATTGATCAGGCCCCCTCTTGAAGTGTTTAAGAGCATAACACCTTCTTTCATCATCGAGATTGCTTTTCGATTGATAAGATGCTTGCTAGAAGCGTTAAGTGGCAGGTGTAAAGAAATGATATCAGACCTGTCAAGTAATTCTTCAAAGCTTACCCCGATTGCCAGCTCAAAATCTTTAGGAAAATATAAGTCTGTACCAAGTACCTTACAGCCCAGGCCAGAAAAAATACGGGCAGTTGCCTGACCAATCTGCCCTAGCCCGATTATGCCAACTGTTTTACCTGAAAGATTAAACCCAATCAGGTGATCATTTCTAAAATCAAATTTATGAACTTGTCTGTCAGCCTTCACTAATTGCCTGCTTAAAGCCAGGGCCAGCATTAACGTATGTTCAGCTATCGCCTGAGGTCCATAATCTGAAACATTCAATACTTGTATACTGCTATTTTCGGCTGCCTTAAGATCTATATGATCGGTACCCACAGATCGGGTTATGATCAGTCTTATACCTAGGTCTGACAATAATTCAATAACAGCGGCAGAAACATCATCATTGGTAAAAACGATAACCGCGGTCTTACCTTGGGCATAGTCTACTGTGCGTATACCCAATGAATTTGATATTAGGGTTATATCATGTTTCTTTTGATTGGCTTTTGCCAGAAATTCTTTTTCAAAGGGTTTAATACTATAGGCAACTGCTTTCATCTGAATTAAATTTAACGGTTGCAAAATAATTATGCCTGCACCATAATTAGCTGAGCCTGGTCAATAAAAAAAATGATCTGTATCAGTTTTTCATTTTTGCCAGCCTGTCTAGATCAAGAACGGTTATTGTGCTGGCAATTTTTTCGATAAGACCTTCATCTTTGAAATCTGAAAGTGTTCTGCTGACAGTCTCAGTGGCAATCCCAGCCATTGCAGCTAAATCTTCTCTTGATACTTTTAAGCTGCTGATGCCAGCATTGCTATGAATCAATCTTAAAATAGCTTCTGCCATACGCTTTCGTACCGAATGATAGGCAAGTTGAACCAACTGCTCTTCTTTTTCGCGCACATCATTTGCCAGCAGTTTAATAAACTCTTTTGAAATTTCGGGGTATTGGTCGAGTAATTTTTCAAGCTGCTCTTTTGATATCATACACAGTGAACAGTCTTCCATGGCAATAGCTGTATCGTTATAAGGCCCTGATGCTACCATAGCATGAATACCAAGATACTCATCTGATGAAAAAATACCAGTTAATAATTCCCTGCCATCTTCAGCCATTTTAATTGTTTTAACTTTTCCGCTGATAACAAGAAATAATCCTGTTCCTCTATCACCTTCATAGTAAATTACCTGCCCTTTTTTGAAACTTCTATTTTTTCGTTCGTGAATAATTTTACTTAATTCATCAAGACCACCATGTTTCTGAACAAGCGTCTGTAAACGTACTAGTGATTTACTAAAACTATTTTCCTGGGCTGTCTTTTTTTTTAGCCTGCTATCAATAGCGGTCAGTAGTTCACGATCATCAAAAGGCTTAGTGAGGTAATCATCAGCCCCCATATCCATCCCTTTTCGCATATCTGCCCTCTCAGCTTTAGCAGTCAGAAAAATAAAAGGTATTGATTCAGTTTCTGTATGTTTGTTCAATAGGGTTAAGACCCCATACCCATCAAGTTCGGGCATCATAATATCACAAAGTATGATATCCGGTAAATGAGTTAGAGCCAGCGACACCCCGATTTTTCCATTATTTGCTGCAAAGACCACATAATCAGCCAGCTCTAATATTTCGACCACATTTTCCCTGATATCATTATTATCTTCAATAATGAGCACTTTTTTCTTCATGTTAATGGAAATGAGATTGAGAAAACAGCCCCCTGACTTATACTGCTTTTAAAAATGATCTTACCATTCATCAGCTGGGTATAACGGGCAACTATATTAAGACCAAGACCTGTTCCAGGTATATTACCAGTATTATGAGCCCTGAAAAAAGCTTCAAACAAATGCTCCTGATCTGCTTCAGGTATTCCAATGCCATTATCTCTAACCATGACCGTGCATATGGCGTCAGTTACTTCGGTATTAAAATCAATGAATGTATTTTCGCCTGAATATTTAATAGCATTAGAAATCAAATTAACAATACAGGTCTTAAGCAGGCTGATATCAAGCTTTACCTGACTACTTGTACCTGTATGAAGGTATATAATTGCCTGATGCTCTTTTGCCTGAACCTGCATTTCTTCCGTAATTTCTTCAGACAGTTTTACCAGGTCAAAACTGGTAAAAACAGGTTTTTCCTTTCCTGCTTCAAGTTTTTCAAGTGAAAGAAAATCATTCAAAATTATAGTCAGATTGCTGACTGCATTTTTTATTTTTGAAACATGCTTTGTGATGCTATCACTGTGAAATTCAGCGGCGTATTTATCAATTAATGAAGCCGATAACTGTACCGCACTCAGGGGAGTTCTAAATTCATGTGAGGCAAGAGAAACAAATCTGCTTTTTAACTGCCCGAGTTGTTTTTCTTTCTTTAATGAGAGGTTTACTTTTCGTTTCGCTTGCTGAAGTGCCAGAACTGTATTTTTTAGTGAGAGTGTTCGCTCATGAACTTCCTGCTCAAGTTTTGCAGCATATACCCTTAATGTATTTTCTGCTTCTTTTTCTCTGGTAAGATCATGAATAAATCCGGTATACACTATCCTGCCTAAAAACTGAACTTCGCTTATACCAAGCCTAAACGGAAAAACCGAACCATCTTTTCGAAGACCTTCTATTTCGCGGCCTTTACCGATGACATTGGGTCTTCTTGAATGTGCAAATTCTGAAATATAAGAATTATGCTGCTCTTTATCAGTTGAAGGCATAAGCATTGAAATATTCTGGCCAATCACTTCACTAGCTTCATAATCGAAAAGTTTACACCCTGAAGGATTTATAGATTCTATTAATCCAGCTTCATCAATAGTTATGATGCCGTCGATCGCATATTGAATAATGGCATCCAGTAAGGTAGTATTTTCCATAAGTTAACCATAACAAGAACGTTTTTATTATTCATCTTACATCACCTTTCGCTACTTATGTAATTTATGAATAAGAAATTCAACACTGAGTTTTTTTTATCTTCAGCTTTAACGTTGCATCATTGTAAACCGTACAGTAAATTAAAATTTACTGTTGCAGGAAACTGACTATTTTATCACGTTCAGAAGTGGTAAGTAGAGCCCTGGATTGCATATGCATACCAATGGTTTTCCATTGTGAAGCTGAGAAAGAATTTGGGGAGGGCGTATTATGACAACGCTGGCAATTTTCTGACCACAGCTGAGCTCCGCCTTTTGCCCTGACCACCTTACTTTCTGAACAACTATATAGTAAGACCGCGAAAATGATAGAGCTGATTATTACTAAGCCCGCCTTTTTATTGATTAAGAATTTCATACGGTCGATTTAAAATTCGGTTGAAAATTGAAGAACCATTCTATTTATTCCCGTCGAGCCCTGTAGACCAGTAATGGCCACATTTGAACTACCTGTAGCATTGATATTTTCATATGTGATTTTCAATACAGTACGCCAGCTTAGCCAGTAATCAACACCATAATCCCGTTCATTATAATTTTGTCCAAAAGTTGAGTTTACTGGTGTCTTATAATTCACATACCTGAAGGCTAGTTCGAGATTTTTAAGAAATTTATTTTCAACAAGAAAAGGTCTTACTGAAAGTTGGGCAAATGATGCATTTGTATTATTTAAAAATGAATATGTAGTGGTAGAATCAATTGGGTTGCGGTAATTCTGTCTGTTTACCTTAGACAAGCTGTACTGGCATTTAAAATTTAATTGCACAGGATCGATGTTTTTGACAAAATTGCCATCAACAGCAATCATTGAAATGACTGGCTTATTTGGTGTAAAATTTACCCCGGGATAAGCGAGGCTACCATATAGTCCAGATATCCCAATTTCTAAACTAGAGTTTGAGAAAGGTAAAATAGAAAGCCTTCCGCTAAGTGTCTTATTATTTATAAGGGCATTTATTCCTACACCTTGTATTGTACCATCCGCATTTAACTGAAATCCATTTGATATCGCAAAATCGTACGTCGCCTTCATACTTCCCAGGGGTAAACCACCACCAATTTCAACACCAAAATCTGAACCCGCAGGATTTACGCCGATCGGATCTGATGCAAGTTTATTGATCCAGCCAGCAGCAAAATGTTTACTATAACTACCAAATGGTAATACAATATATCCTCCCCTGACTATTAAATAAGGGCTTACGAAATAGGAGATAGCCGCCCAATTAACACCCAGACTTATTCCATTAAATGAAGGTTCGAATTCTACCAGCAGTTTATCACCATGACGCCAAAGAAACATCGGACTTAATTCATAGCGATTGGCATCTCCAAGACTGTTATATCTGGATGATGACCTTAGGCCTCCAAGTTGTGTGGTTGTTTTTTGATTTACAAAGCCGAACGTTGTCAACCCGGCAACCATAAAATGACTATCACCTTCTTTCATCTCAGCAATTTGCCGGCTGAGTATACTAACCTGCTCTGTTAAAGCGGTATCTTTCACTACCTGAGCTTTAGCGAACTGATTACTAATTGATAAAATGCTGATATAGCATATAGTAAACGGTCTGATAAGTTTCATATGTCTCATTTCTTTTTAAGCGTTCGTATATAAGAAACAAGACCCCAGCGCTGCTGGTCTGAAAGTATGGCTTTATAGGCCGGCATCGGGCTTCTGCCTTCACTAAGTTTATAGAAAATTGCCCCGTCACTCTGACTCTGAAAAACGGACGAAGAATGGTCAGCAGGTTTGGGAACAAGAGATGCTGAGGCAGGACCATTACCTTTTCCTTTTTCACCATGACAGGGAGCGCAGTTATTGATGTAGAGAATTTTTGCAGATGCCAGAGTAGCACTACCTGAGCCTACCGGGTTTTCAATTTTGACAGCAGAAGACGGTACAACCCATTTAGGTTTAGTCTGAGCATTCAAATTACTGCCCGACACTAAAGCCAGCAAACTAATTAAACTTGTAATTAATCTAGACATGATCATGTTTTTAGGTTTAAAATCTACGCTTTTAACTTTTTCCCGGTTTTGATTTCTGGTATCGTAAACCGTGAATGTTTTTTATAAAAGTAATGCGTATGATGGGCCTGAGAGTGATTTCAATCAGTCAGATATATGACTGTTATCATTAGTTGCAGGTAGTGCTGTAAGAAGAATAAAGAAAAGAAAACTGATGTAAAGTTAGAGAATCAATTTACTTACCAGTCGAGTATAAGAATTCTTCATTTTTTTGACACTTTTCACTAATCTTTCAAGCTCTTCTCTTATTAAAATAAGATCATCTGAAATTGGTAAGATTACTATCTCACTTTTTTTATTCAGCAGAAAATCTATTAATTTCAAGTGTTCATTAATTCTTACTTTGATTTTAGGAATATGCTCTTCAAAGAGCATGAGTATGATATTTAATTCCTGTATCTCAATAAGATTTTTACCTCTTAAAATTCGGTTCCACCGTAAAGAAATCATTTTTTTTATCTGCGCGAGCTCATCTTCAATCAGGAACAAATCAGTTTTTGACTGATTTCCGAGCAGGTTTAATTTTTGTAATTCAGATTTATTTTGAATTAGCTGCATATATTTAAAATTTTTAAGGCTACATACGCGGATTAAATACCTGCCGTGAAGAAATGGTTGTCGTTTAAATTGTCATAGCAGCTATTTCATTTTCCAACTCAATAGATTTAGGATAAAGGATATCTGCTTCAGAATGGTGATTTTGAAGCAGATCATTTTCAAAGGCTGCGGTCAGTTTGTATAGTTTGTTTATTGATTCAGGGGCATCTGAAAAAAGAGTGAGCCATTTGTGATTTTAAGAATGGCAATAAAATCTGTACCAGTATGTTCTTTTTCAATTCAATCAATCTCATCAAGGGTTTCATATTTATCAAGAATTATTTTCCGAAGTGAATTTTGGGTTTTAATAGTGTTGTTATATAAGGAATAAATAAAATTTATTCTTTCTGAAAATACTTGCTTAATACAACAACCAAACTGGCAAAACCGTCATTTATTTGCATCTGCACCGGAAATTTGTTTCTATTTTCTCTGGCTTGTTTTCATTAAGTTTAAAAATATTCACTGTATTTTTTATATTAAGTATATGATAGACATTTAGAATAAAAAATAGCGATAAATTGAAGGCCAAATGCCTAAAAAAACAAGTGATGTATTAAATTATATCATCAATTAGATGTGAATTTCCCTTAATGATAAATAGTGGGTCTTTAATCCATGACCAGTAATTGTTACTAATTAGGCTTGGGTTAAATAGGCCCATTTTCTATTTTCAATTTAAGCCCTGAGTTCATTATGTATCTGACGTAGACTGCTGATTTTTCGAGCTGGCTTAATGAAAATAATCATGAATAAACAGCCATGATTTAAAAAAATCTGTCTGATTTTTTGCCCGATTTTAACAGGAATGCAACCAGTATACACATAATTGAGATTTACCCTGGAAAAACGAGTAATGGAACTGGTATATGCTGGGCCATTTTCTGAGTATTACTACCCCTGAACAAATTTTCCATAAATGTTTTAGACCTGTGTACCATGGCCAGCATATCAATCTGCCCATGCAGACAAAGCCAGTCAAGACCCAAAATGACCTGCTTATTTCTGATGATTCGATAATAAATATGTGGGTAATTAGCTTTATTACTTAATTCAGTCATAAAATTCTGGATCCAGTGCTGAAATTCTGGTGACTCAAAGTCAGTATCACAAACATAAGTGAGTAAAATTTCAGCTTCTAGTGGCCTTGCAAATTCAATGAGCGCATAAATTGAGGAAAGATCCTGTTCAGGTTTTTTGAAATCAGCGGCAAATGCAATTTTTCGAATACGGTTTGTTTTGGTTTCTGCGGGAACAATTAAAAGTGGAATCCTGGTATGATTGATCAGTTCACGACTATGATTTCCTAAAATAAACTGATTCATTCCACTTGAACCATGCGTACCAATAATAGCAAGAGCTATTTTCTGGCTTTTGACAACCTCTTCAATTATGTCAGAAAGCGTTCCTGAATCATTAATACAGGTTATGGCTGGTTTAAATGTTTCAGAAGTATCACCGAGTTCAAGGCTATTCTTTAACTGTTTTAATTCATGCAAACTACTTTCAATCAGGTTTTCACATTCTTCAACTGACCATACCATAGCACTTGCAATTGGCACCTCTGAAGGTACAACTACTGCATTACAGAGAATAATATCAGCTTTTATGGGCTTAGCCAGCTGATAAGCAAAACTAGCCGCATTACGGGCATTAGATGAAAAATCACTTGCAACCAGAAAAGTTTTCATATACATGCTGTTTTAAGTCATGTAAATTTCTGAAGAAAAAAAGTTATTTAAAATGACCTTGATCATTAACTAAAAAAAAATCTTTTCCCTGAGGTTTAGAATGCCCTGCTATTTTTGGATTTTAAGTTCCATTTTTTCAGCAAAATGTGCACAATAGTCCCGTAGGTCTTCAACGATTAATTTTTCTCCTGTGGCTTTTAAAAAAGTATCTCCCATGGTCATCAGGGTTTCATAAAAAAACTGTTTCATTTCATCTACGGGCATATCTTTTGTCCAAAGATCAATTTTCAGCGTATTCTTATACTCATTATCCCAAAGTGAAATTAGCACGGCCTGACAACTTGCCGGTTCATCATTTTTAGAATCGGTTGCCTCCCATAAAATGTATTCAGGCACATCCTGGTTATCAAGATTTACAGTAAATTTTATTTCCGATGTTTTCACGAATGGTTGTACTAAATTTTAAATTAATTAATTGATCTATTACCTGCCTGTTAAAATCACTCCGTAAAAAATCAACTACCGTTTACCTGAACGCTTTGGTAAGCCTGCTTTGAAATTCCCTCCCTTACCCCCTCCAAAATTCTTTATTCCAGGGGCTGTTTTGCCCCATGTTTTTGCGGCGTCTTTTGCATGTTTACCCTTTAATACGGGTGCTGCTGCCTTTGTTTTAAGATTTGCGGCCTGACCCTTTTTTTCATGAAAAGCTCCTTGAAAAGTGGGATCATCTTTTTTACGCTGCAAATCAATTTCCATGGCCAGGGCCTGTTGTTCTGGGTATAAAGTCACTTCAAGTTTTACACCTTCAGGTAAAAGACTTAATGGAATTTTCTGGCGTGTAAGTTTTTCTATGAATTTTAAATAATACTCTTCTGCAGGATTGCAGAAAGTAATAGCCTCACCACTTAAACCAGCACGGCCTGTTCGGCCAATTCTATGAATATATTCTTCAGCAATCAACGGCACATCAAAATTTACCACAAGCCCAATTTCAGCTATATCAATACCTCTTGCAGCCACATCAGTTGCTATCAGGCATGGAACTACCCCGTCACGCATATCATTCATAGATTTTATGCGTGTATTCTGGTCTTTATTGCCATGAATAACCCGAACATAATCTTCACTTATCTTTCGACTAAGATATTTAAATACCTGATTTGCAAGCGTTTTAGTTTTACAAAAAACTATTGTTTTTCGCTCCTTACCCTGCTGGTCCAGTAAGAATAAAAGCAGATTTAATTTAGTTTTCAGGTTAGGAACGGGATACATTAACTGTTTTACCGTTTTAGCAGGTGTTGACTGCGGACTACTTTCAATGAGCATGGGAAATTCCATAAAATCATTATAGAGAACTTCAACCCTTGAGGTCATGGTTGCTGAAAACAGTAAACACTGCTTTTTATTTGGCAAGACTTCAAGTAACTGGTGAATGGCTCCGATAAAGCCCATATCCATCATTTTGTCGGCTTCGTCGATCACAAATACCTGCACTTTTTTAAGTACCAGCTCACCTTGTTTATATAGTTCATATAATCTACCTGGGGTGGCAATTAAAATATCTATACCTTGTTGCAAGCCTTCACGTTGAGCTTTAAGACCGCTACCCCCATAAATAGCAAGTATTCTTAGATCTGAGTTCTGGGCCAACATATGAAAGTGTTCTGTTATTTGTAATGCCAGTTCACGTGTTGGGGCAAGAATGAGAGCTCTTGGTTCAGCACCCTGGGCATAGTTAAGCTTTGAAATAATAGGAATGGCAAAAGCAGCTGTTTTACCAGTACCAGTTTGTGCTATACCTACAACCTGCGCTCCGGCAAGAATCGGATTAATCGATCGTTCCTGAATTGGGGTGGGTGTTTCAAAACCTGCAGCTTGGATGGCACTTAACAATTGCTTGTTAAGCGGAAAATCAGTAAATGATGGATTCATGGGCATTAAAATAGTAGTTTTGCTATCAACAAAACCAGGAAATAATTAATGCAAATATGGCTAAAGTATCTTTAGTGCTGTAGTTTTTGAATGAATTGCCGCATCTGACTGAAAAGAATATTACTGATTCTGGAGAATTTAGCATTACTTATGTCTCTTTAAATGTCAGAAAGGCTAACAGACCTTGTTAGAAAATAGTTATGGAGAATTTTATTTTAAGAAATGCGCAGCTTGTAAACGAAGGAACACTTGAATTTGCCGACGTACTTATTAAAAATGGAAGAATAGAACGAATAAGACCCGTATTAAACAGCGGCAGGCTACGGGTAACAGAAATAAACTGCGAAAAACTTCATTTACTTCCAGGTCTTATTGATGATCAGGTTCATTTCAGAGAACCTGGACTGACCTATAAAGGTGATATTTTTCATGAAAGCAGAGCCGCAGCCGCCGGTGGTATAACTTCTTTCATGGAAATGCCTAATACGATTCCAAATGCACTGAGCCAAGAAATTCTGGCTGAAAAATACGAGATTGCTAAAGACACCTCTCTTGTTAATTACTCTTTTTATATGGGGGTAAGTAATAGCAACAGCGAAGAAGTTTTAAAAACTGATTTGAGCCAGGTTTGCGGGGTGAAAATATTTTTGGGATCTTCTACTGGTAATATGCTGGTAGACAATCCTGAAACACTTGAAAAAATCTTTACTGAATCTCAGGGATTGATCGCAGTACACTGCGAAGACGAGCAGACCATTGCCGACAACCTTCAACAGGCAAAAGAAAAATACGGAACCAAGATTCCTGCATGGGAGCATGCCAATATAAGAAGTACCCAGGCATGTTATATTTCATCATCTAAAGCTTTTGAGCTGGCAAAAAAACATAATACGCGCCTTCATATTCTACATATCTCTACGGCAAAGGAGCTTGCACTTTTTGATAAGAATCTGCCTGTTACAGAAAAAAGAATTACCTCGGAAGCCTGTATCCATCATCTCTGGTTTAATCAAAATGACTATGAGCGACTGGGAAACCGGTTAAAATGGAATCCTTCAGTCAAGACTGAAGAAGACAGGAAGGCATTACTATCGGGACTTCTTGATGGCAGTATTGATGTGATTGCCACTGATCACGCCCCTCATTTGCTTGAAGAAAAGGACAGGCCTTACCTTGAATCATCGTCAGGAGGCCCGATGGTACAACATGCATTAGTGGCTTTACTAGAGCTCTTTCACCGGGGTGAGTTTACCCTTGAGGCAATCGTACAAAAGACGGCGCATAATGTTGCTGAATGTTTCAAAATTGCCGAAAGGGGTTATATTCGTGAAGGATACAAAGCTGATCTAGTGCTTGTTGACCTACATAATGCATGGAAAGTCAGTTCAGACAACATTCTTTATAAATGCGCCTGGAGTCCGCTTGACAAGCAGGAGTTTCAATCAAAAATTATTTCAACATTCGTAAATGGAGTGTTAGTTTACACCTGCGGTGAGGTAATTGAAAGATCTGCTGCTGAACGAATAAGTTTTAACAGATAGTGTCAGGTTCATATTTAAAGCAGTTTGAAAAAATCATTCCTTGAATATAATCATTTCAGACACTTAATTCTGCAGTTCAGATACCAGGTCTGGCTGTTCGGCAATTTTAACTTTATTGTAGTGCAATAGTGTTATAAATTTACAAAATAATAATAGAAACACATAAACACTATATATCATGAAAAAAATAGCCGGATTACTTGCAATTATGTTAACAATTGGTGGAAGCGCTTTTGCCAATGGTGTAAAAGGAAAAAATAAGCCATCAACCGATGCAAGCGTAAATGTTTCACTTATTGCTTATGCTAACAATAAAGGTGTCACATTGAAAGCTGCAAATGAGGCAAAAGAAAATGTTTTAATTTCTATCTATGATACAACAGGTGAAACTGTTTTTACTGAAGTACAAACATCAGCCCTTATTACCCGTAACTATAACCTGAACTCTTTACCTAATGGAGTTTATACTGTAACAGTTACATCTGATCATTACACAGTAAGCAGATCATTAGATATCCGTTAATTCTCCTGGGTAGCACCGAGACATATTCAGGAATGATTGATTAAACCGTTTAAGCTTTGCTTTAACGGTTTTTTTTATATTTGGTAAAGGCTGTATTTTTGCCATTCTTATGAGATTTATAATCATTGATAGAGATAACCAGCAGGCAGCTGCACTCTCCCAGCAGTTAACAGCAATCGACAAGGCAAGTGAGGTAATCACTATTATTTCTTCAGTACAGGATGGAGTTCGCTGGTTAATAAACAAACCAGCCTGCGACCTCATATTTATGGATGTCGAATTAAGCGATGGCTCATCTTTTGATATATTCAGAGAAATAAACATTAACATTCCGGTAATATTCACCACTGCTACATCAGATTACGCATTAAAGTCGTTCAAATTAAATTGTATTGATTACCTGATTAAACCGATTGAAAAAAATGGGCTGATTGCAGCCCTGTATAAATTTAAAATCTTAAGAGAACAGTTTGCACCCTTACAATCAGCTGCAGAAAAAGAACCTGTCGCCAAATCTGTATCTCAAGCTGATAAAATCTATAAAAGTAGATTTGTAGTTATCATAGGTGATAAAATAAAATATATACCCAGTACACATATTGCCTGGTTCAAGGCAGAAGGTAATATCGTATACCTGCATACATTCGACAGACATAAATTCATTATCGATCATAGTCTCGAAGAAATTGGAGATTCTCTTGATCAGTGTCAGTTTTTTAGACTCAATAGAACATTCTTATGCCAGGTCTCAGCAATTGTTGAAATAAGAAAGTATTTCAATAGCCGGCTTAAAATCTATCTTAATCCTGAACCTGATGATGATGAGGTATTGGTTAGCCGCAACCGGGTACAGGAATTTTTAACCTGGCTGGGTCGTTAATTCAGGCTGGCAGGTTAGGTAAATCAACACAGCCAGTGAATAGCTAATATGTAAGGTTATATTCGCAATCTAAATTATAATATTTTGAAGTCACCTATCAATACCGGTATTATTGGCTATGGAGCGTCAGGTAAATATTTTCACGCACCTTTTATTTATGCCCACCCAGGCTACAATCTTTGTACGGTTGTTGAAAGAAGCGGTAATGAAGCAGTGAAGACCTATCCTGGTATCAAGACACTTAGAACTAGCGATGAATTATTTAACGATCCTGAGATAGAACTTGTAGTAATTACTACTCCAAATGACACGCATTTTGAACTTGCTTATGCTGCCTTGCAGGCCGGAAAACATGTTATAGTTGAAAAACCCTTTACCAGTACTACTTTTGAAGCTTCAGAACTTATACGTATCGGCAGACTGAAAAATAAGCTTGTTACAGTATACCATAGCAGGCGTTTCGAATCTGATTATTTAACTATTAAAGAAATTATCAGAAGTGGAAAAGTTGGTGAGGTGGTTGAGTTTGAAAGTTTTTTCGATCGTTTTCGCCCAAAGCCTAATCCAAAAATATGGAAAGAAACACCCAAACCAGGAATAGGTTTACTCTATGATCTAGGCTCACACCTTGTTGATCAGGCACTTGATCTGTTTGGATTGCCTGTGTCTGTAACTGCCGATATACGCGCATTCAGAGAATCTTCACAGGTAGATGATTATTTCATGATCAGGCTTGATTATACCAGCCATATAACCGTTTTAAAAGCCAGTTCATTTGTCTTAAAAGAAGGCCCTCGCTATCAGCTATATGGTAAAAAAGGTTCTTTCATAAAATATGGCGTTGATGAACAGGAAGAACTTTTGAAACAGGGTCATACGCCTGATGAAACTGACTGGGGTGTTGAAAAAGAAATCAACTGGGGCAGACTTTATACCGCTGAAAATGATCAGGTACGTGAAGAAATTATTCCCTCTGAACACGGCAGCTATATGAATTTTTATGAGAACATTTTTCAGGTGATAAGAAATCAGGCTGAACTTATTATAAAACCCGAACAAATCTATCTTGTTATCAGAATACTTGAATTAGCACTTGAAAGCAGTGCGCAGAAACGAAGTATTCCATTTAATATGCCTCAAAATTTTTAGTTTATAAGAATTTATTTAAATTGAATTAATGGGTTGAACGCACCAGTTTAATCAGGAAATTTCAAGAAAAATCACCATCAAGATGAACATAAAAACAGAGCTGATCAGTTTCTGCCAGACCTATATTGAAGAGCATATTCTTGCAGCCACCCAGGCAATTGCTGATGCTAGAAAGTCAAGTGCGAATGAGACAAAAAGCAGTGCTGGAGATAAATATGAAACTTCCCGTGAAATGCTTCAGGGTGTCATCGAGCAATATACACACCAATTACAGGAAGCTCAGAAATTGCGTGAAAACCTCCAGATGATAATTCAAAATACCAGTATGACTAAAAAAGCAGGAGCAGGCAGTGTAGTAGAAACTAATTCCGGAAATTTTTTTCTTGCTATTCCTGCAGGGCTCACAGAGATTCAGGGACATAAATATACCATAATCTCTCTTTATTCACCCATTGGAAAGCTACTACTTGAAAAAGGCAAGGGTGATAAACTGACGTTTAACGGTAAGGAATATACGATCACCAAGATCATCAATTAGTATTCTATAACAGATACCGCCTGAATATCAGTATAAGCGCTGTGACATTATTTTGCTTATGTACTTACCAATAATATCAAATTCGAGATTTACAGCATCTCCGGCCTTAAGCTGTTGAAAGTTCGTATGTTCATAGGTATATGGTATAATGGCTACCGAAAAACCTTCTGTTCGTGAGTCTACTACCGTCAGACTTACTCCGTTTATACATATTGAGCCTTTTTCAACCGTTATAGCAGTGTTTGTAATGGCATGTGAAAATTGATAATTCCAGCTTCCACCCTGTTCTATAACTTCTACGCACACAGCTGTCTGATCAACATGGCCTTGTACAATATGCCCATCAAACCGGGCATTTGCCTGCAGACAGCGTTCAAGATTTACCAGATCATAAAGCTTAAACATCCCTACTGTGCTTCTTCTCAGTGTTTCTGCAATGGCAGTAACAGTATGAGATCCATTACCCAATTCAACCACCGTCAGGCAAACCCCGTTATGCGCCACGCTTTGGTCAATCTTTAATTCAGATGAAATCGGTGATTGAATAGTTAAATGTAAATTCTCTTCTTCTTTACGAAGAGAAGTGATAACCCCCAGGGTTTCTATAATTCCAGTAAACATTTTTGCTATTTTAAAATTAAATATTGCTTGACAGCATGTTCCCAGATTGAGTACCCGGCCAGGTTCATATGAAGCTGATCTGAAATAAATAGCTCAGACCTTGGCTGTTTGTTTTTGTCCAGCATCAACGAAAAAACATCTACAAAAATCACCCGTTTTTGAGTAGAAAGGTAATTACGAATTAGCAAATTTGCTGAAATGGCCTTTTTTATAAATTTTATTCTAGAAGGACTAGGTTTCATTCCAATATAAACAATGGGTACATCAGGAAGTTTTTTCTGTATCTGACTGATTAGGTTTCTGATGCCATTGAAAATTGCCTCAGCCGACAGATTCGAGTCTGGCAAATCGTTTTCTCCTATATATAATACGATCTGACGTGGTTGATATACAGTTATAAGTTCTGAAAGATAAAAAGAAATATCGGCAATGACTGCTCCTCCAATACCTCTGTTTATTACATTATAGTTGCCGAAGGCCATTTGCAGATGTTCCCATTTTCTGATTGATGAGCTACCCACGAAAACTATAGGATGCGCTGGCTGCTTGTACTCGAGGTCGTATTGTTTGAGTACCTGAATCTGATCAGCATAGGCATGGGCTGTTTGAGCGCTGGCGTCAATGTTACAGGCAAGCAGTAAAAAGAGTAAAAATTGTTTCATGAAAATTCAGTTTGATTTAGTAGTTGCTATAATGTCAGACCTTAGCATCTGAAAATATTTGTAAACAATGTCTGGGTATTTGAAAAACAGATTTACGGGTAAAAATTCATTTATAATTTCAATTAATTTTTCTGTTTTTTTTCCAGGCATTCATACAAACTGATGCAGAACTAACTGATTGAACTTGTTCTCTGACTGCATTTAAAAGTCCCGCGCCCAGCAAGGCAGCAATAGAAGCTTCCTCTACTGAGCCTTTATCAGCTGAATCTGTGCTTTCTTTTTCAAGATTGAAATACGTGCTTATAAAGTGTGTGTCAAAATTGCCACTTTTAAAAGCTTCATGATTCATTACAAACAAACCAAATTGCAAGGTAGTTTCTATGCCCGTAACCTGAAACTCACCAATAGCCCGCTTCATACGCTCTATTGCTTCAGGTCTGCTGGCTGCATACACGATTAATTTTGCAAGCATTGGATCATAATAAATGGGTACTTCCATGCCTTCTTCAATCCCGTTATCTACCCTTATTCCTGGCCCAGAGGGAAGCCTGTATGTTTGCAAAATACCTGTATCGGGCATAAAATTATTAAATGGGTTTTCAGCTGAAACCCTGAGTTCTATGGCGTGTCCGGTAATGGTTAACTCTTGCTGTGTAAAAGACAACGATTCACCACGAGCGATTTTTATTTGTTCTTTAACAAGGTCTATGCCTGTAATAAATTCAGTTACAGGATGCTCAACCTGTAATCGGGTATTCATTTCTAGGAAATAGAAATTTTGATGTTCATCAAGGATAAATTCAACCGTACCAGCGCCTGAATATTTACAGGATGATGCTAGTAATACAGCACATTCACCCATTTCCTTTCTTTTTTCAGGGGTCAGAATCGTAGAGGGGGCTTCTTCAATGACCTTTTGATGACGCCTTTGTATAGAACACTCACGCTCAAACAAATAACAGGTATTACCAAAGTTATCAGCTATAATCTGTATTTCGATATGTCTGGGCGATGAGATATAGCGCTCTAAAAATATAGCACCATCACCGAAAGCCGCTGTTGCTTCATTTGCTGCCAGTATAAGCTGTTCTTCCAGATCTGCCAGCTCGTTAACCAGACGCATACCCTTACCTCCACCCCCGGCAGAAGCTTTTATAAGTATGGGAAAACCTATTTCACTGGCCTTCTCTATAGCCTTTGCAATGTCAGTGATGGCATCTTCAGAACCAGGTACCAGGGGAACACCGAGTTCACGTGCAACTCTTTTAGCACCTAGTTTACTACCCATAAGCTCCATTGCCTCAACTCCGGGACCGATGAAAATGAAACCACTTTCAATTACCCGCCCTGCAAAAATTGAATTCTCTGAAAGAAAACCATAACCAGGATGCACCGCATCTACTTTAGCCAGCTTACATATAGTTAGAATTATCTCTATGTTAAGGTATGATGCTGCTGATGCTGCCGGACCAATACAATAAGCCTCATCAGCCATGGTTACATGCATCGCATTACGGTCAGCTGAAGAATAAACAGCTACAGTTGAGATGCCCATTTCTCTGGCGGCCCTTATAATTCTGACGGCAATTTCACCCCTGTTGGCAATTAGTATTTTTTTCATTTTTAAATTTGAGCTAATGCAATGTCTCGTATTTTCAAAAGTACAGAAGTGAAAAAATAAAATTAATGTTTTTGTTGAACCATGACCTGCAAGAAATCAAAATTGCAGTCTGAGCTCAATATTTTTTACTTTTACATCTCATTCGTTATATGGATTCACAACATACAATCATTGCAATTGATGGTTATTCATCTTGCGGGAAAAGTACGCTTGCCCAGTCCCTTGCAAAAAAACTACATTATATATATGTTGATTCTGGTGCAATGTACAGGGCTATTACCCTGTATTTTCTAAGAAATGAAATAAATCTATCTGATCATGCCCATGTGATAGAAGCACTCGATCATGATATTCACATCACCTTTGAGAAAGGCGAAGACCGGCTGGTTGTCTTACTCAACCACGAAGATGTTTCTGATGAAATCAGAAACATGCCAGTTTCAGATAATGTAAGCGCAGTAAGCGCGATTCATCAGGTGCGCACAAAAATGGTTCGGTTACAACAGCGACTTGGGCGCAGTAAAAATATCGTCATGGACGGGCGTGATATTGGGACCACTGTATTTCCGAATGCCCAGATGAAACTTTTCATGACCGCAACCCCAGAGATCAGGGCAATGCGTAGATTTAAAGAACTTGAGCTTAAAGGCTCAACTATAAGCTTTGATGAGATTATAAAAAATATTTCTCAACGTGACTTTACTGATACAACACGTTCAGAAAGCCCGTTAAGAAAGGCAGAAGATGCCATCATGCTAGATAATTCGTATTTAAATCAGGAGCAGCAACTTGAATTTGTACTCGGTGAACTTAAAAAAAATGATCTCCTGCCTGACTTAAAAATCTTGTAATACAAAGAAAATAATACTTAAAGTGTTGATTTTTATCAGGAATAAATTTTTGTATCTTTGCAGTCCCGCATTTGCGGGGAAAAGGAGACCAAAAATTTAATGACTGAAACAAACAAAGAAGAAAACCAAATCCCGGTAACACCTCTGCATGGCAATGAAACCCCAGAACACGCCGGTTCAGACGCACCTACAGAAACTACTATACCTGTAGCAGTTCATACAGAAGTGCCTGCTACAGATACCTCAGCTGCAGAAGCAGCTACTGAGCCCGCTAAATCACCTGTAACTGAAGTTCTAGAAATTGCAGCACCTGAAGTTAAAGCTCCAGCACCTGAAGTTAAAGCTGCAGCACCTGAAGTTAAAGTTGCAGAAACTGAAGTTAAAGTTGCAGAAACTGAAGTTAAAGTTGCAGCACCTGAAGTTAAAGCTGCAGCACCTGAAGTTAAAGCTGCAGCACCTGAAGTTAAAAAATCAGCTGTACATGCGATGGCTGATGAGCCAGAAGGAGAACTTTCTATTGAAGAGATTAAGTCTGCAAGCCTGATTCATGAACT
>Ga0209511_1000604_pt1 | contig 35535 bp, 31 predicted proteins | sample SSSSmetaG_FD_184141 | JGI IMG/M metagenome (GOLD analysis project Ga0209511, IMG submission 184141) | Glacier valley bacterial and archeal communities from Borup Fiord, Nunavut, Canada, to study Microbial Dark Matter (Phase II) - ​SSSS... | ecosystem: Environmental > Aquatic > Freshwater > Ice >... | reverse complement strand
TTGCAGCATCAAAATAAAACCCGACACCTCCTGTTTTATCAGGGCGCGTTTGGGATAGAACTTGGTTATCCAGGTGTTGCGGGACTTGTCCGCTCCGTCCCCCCGCCACCACAGGCTACTATTGCGTACCTGTTGGTCTATTTCGTCAAAACAGGCCAGCATTTTATCCAGTTGGCTTTGCAACTCAGTAGCGGTGGCTTTAATCAGGCTGATCGAAACTTTGGTCTTTATATAGCATTGGCCTGTTATCTGCACTGGCTGAAAGGCGAAACAAACATATGCTATGGCTGAGGCGGTGGGGAAGTCGGATTTGCGCCATTTCTCGAAAACTTCAACTAACTTGTCAAAGTAATTTGACATGCTAGTGGCGGCAAAGTTGCCCAAGGCAGCCTGAAGTTTCGCCCCCAATACGTCGGCGTTGCTAATCTGGTCGTTGAGGGAGTTGGTTTCGAGTTTTACTAAAGCTTGACCGAAGGCGTTAAGGGCCGTCAAAAATAGACCCTGTTGCTGGGCGACGACGTTTATAGCGGTTTGGGCCTGTTTTGGGTCTAAAAACGGCTGGTCAGTCATGTTGCTTCAAACCGGGCCAGATAACCTTTACTTATTTTTAATAAACTATAGCTTAATTGTAGCGGGAAGGAAGGGGCAGGGGAATAGACAGAAATAGGACAAGAGTTGGCATTTTGCTATGACAATGCCGGGATGGAGGTCGAAAGTCAAAAGTTGAAAGTCAGAGAATAAATGTAGGGGCAGGTCCCCGTGCCTGCCCAAATTTGTTATTCAAGAGGTTTATTAGTGCTAAAACTTCTTATGTTGGAAAAGGAATAAGCCCAGGCTGATCAATAACGTTGCCAGCATCGCTAACAACCCAACCCCTACCCACCGCCCCTCCACTACGCCAGAAACCAGGGGGATTTCGCCAACCGGACTGAAAGCCATTCCGCTCTCTGGTGACATTTTGGTGGCTGAGTTAAAAGTTTTGCCAAGCCCATCCAACCAAAATAGCAAAGCTCCCAATGGCAAGGCTGCTACCGCCAGAGTTTGGAGGAGATTCCGGGTAAATATTGAAACCAGCCCAACTATTGCCGTTATAGCGACACACTCCAAAATTATTAAGGCTATCGAGAGTAGGGCTGGAAATATTTCTACAGGTTGGGATGGCCCTAAAAATTCGTTACGGGGGAAACCAGCATATTCCGCCGTTCCCACCTTTACGACGTTCCACTTTGAGATACCCACCGAACGGGGAAGGTGGTCTATTAGCAACATTATCAGCGATAATAGTCCAACCACTCCACCCAATACCAACGAGTTCAAGCCAATTTTGGTTATATAAAGTCGGCTACGACTGAGGGGTTTCGCCAGTAAAAAACTGATTGTTCCCCGCCCAACTTCTTCGGAAATCAGGTCAATTCCACCCAGCACTGCGAAAATCGGAAGGAAGCCCTGGGCGATTAATATCCAGTTCTCAAACAGGGTAGTATGTTTTTCAACGCCGCCGTCCGGGTAAACCAGCATTTCAAAGGGTTTCAGCAATACATTTTGTAGTAGATAGTTCAGAGTAATCAAGCCGAAACCAGCCAGCCACAACCAAAGTTTGTAGCGCACCAGTCGCCATTCTTTGTACCACATAGTTTAAAACTCCTTGCGTTGGAAAATGAATAAGCCAGCCGCAAAAACTCCAACTGCCAGCACTGCCAAACCAAGAAATATGAATAGCTCATTTTGAGAATTTGCTACAAAATAGAAGGGGACATGCATAGAATTTACTACAAGTCCAAATATTATCCCTGCTAATATATTAAAGGTCAGGGACTCCAGCAGGCTACGGGCAAAAAGCGAGATTATCCCGCTAATACAAACAAAACAAAGACCTTCCATCAAAGTTGAAAGGGTTCTGGCTAGTGCCTCCTCAAAACCCACTGTATCAGCAAAAATCTGCACTGGTGGGTCAGTAGTAATAACCCCATCTATAAACTGATATTGTTCTAAGGTAATGCTTCTTGGAATGCTATTGATAATAAACAGAACCGCACTACTGACCAGAAATACTACCGCTAACGCACAAAGGTTTAGCAGGATTTTAGTCATGAAAATTCGGCGGCGGGTAATGGGCCGGGTTAACAGAAAGCCTAATGTGCCTGAACTTTTTTCGTCAGCAAAAATTTCTACCCCGCACAAAATTGCCGCGCCCATCGTGACCAAGAAGCTATAGTTAAACCAATGGCGGAGCATTGGCACAGTGCAACAATTGTTAACAACGGTAGGCTGGGTGATATAAACAAACACCCCGATAAGAGTATAAATTGCAGCCAACATTAGCACTTTTATCCGAACCGTCAGCCACTCTTTGTATAGCATAACTAAAACTCCTTACGTTGAAAAAAGAACAGACCCGCCCCGAACAATCCGATTATCAACACTGTCAGAAGAGGGTATAATCCGCCACTCAGGTCGTAAACACTGCCCAGCCTATAAGGGGTATAAAAAATTCTGGCTACCAAACTTACACCTACGAATATCGAGAGTAAAACCATTAGCGAAAAGCTCAGACTATATAAAATGGTTCGGGTAAAAATTGAGATGAAAGCAGATAGACAAGTTACCGCTATACCCAACAATAACCATAGCCCTGTTTTTAGTAATGCCTCTCCAAAAGTCACGGTGGAGGCCAAAATTTGTCTCCTAGTTACGAGCGGGGGCTGGTTTTCTCTAGGGGTAAAATCCGAGAAGCTAAAGACACGCGGTTGTTGGTCAAGCAAGAACATGATGATACTGACAAATAAAAATATTGCTGCCCAGACTGCTAGATTTAGCAAAATTTTTGTGGTGAAAATCCTGGTGCGGGTGATTGGTCGCGCTAATAGAAAGCCAAGCGTTTCTTTGTTCCGTTCTTCGGCGATTATATCCACTCCTGCTAACAAGGCAGCCCCTAGGGTAATAAAACCAGTATAGGTTAGCCACTCTTCATAAAGTGGAATAGTGAATGGAACTGCGTTTTTATCAAAATAAAAATGTGTAGAACGGGTTATAAATCCGTTAGATTGGGGTATAGACAACCAGAGGTAGGCAGCCATCAAGCAGTATGCGCCTGTTACTAGCAATAATTTTAGCCGCACAGCCCGCCACTCTTTGTAAACCATAATTTTACTTCTCCCGGTTACAGGCTAGTTTGCAAGTGGGCCACGAAAATAGACTCAAGGTTCATATCCACCACCTCCACCGAACGCGCCCCTAGTTCCTGCACCCTGGCGGCAACCTGTTCAACATCACCCCGCACCATCAGGCGGTAGCGGCGACCATCCTGCAAAACCTGCCAAACGCCCGGAATGTTCATTAATTCTTGGGATTCTATCGGGCGGTCAAAACCCACTTTGAGGGATTTTTCCCGCAATTTGAGGTTATCAAGCTGGTCGGCTAAAATCAGTTTACCCTCATTGATTATTGCCACCCAATCGGCGATTTGCTCCACCTCGTCCAGATTGTGGGAGGAAAAGAAAATAGTCCGTCCGGCGGCACTCACCTCGCGCACAATCTGGTTCAGGAATTCGTGGCGTTTGAGTGGGTCAAGGCCACTGGTCGGCTCGTCCAAAATGAGCAGTTCCGGCTCGCTGGCAAGGGCAATCGCCAGAGCTAGTTGACCCTTCATTCCTTTGGAGAGCTTGTTAATCTTCTCGCGGGGCGGCAGGTGAAACAGCTCAAGATAGCGATTGATAATCTGGGCGTTCCAGCGAAAACTCAGGCGGCGGGCGGTCTCGACCATCTCGCGCACCTGCATATAGCCATAAAGATTGTTAACCTCGGACATATAACTCAAACGCTGGCGGCTCTCTAGTCCTTGCGTGGTTATATCATAACCCAGCACCCGAATAGTGCCACCCTGCGCCTTCCGCATCCCCAGAATCGTTTTGATGGCGGTGGTTTTGCCCGCCCCGTTCGGCCCGATAAAGCCATAGACTGACCCAAGCGGCACTTTTAGCGAAAGTCCATCCACCGCCACCTTCCGTTGATAGTTGCAGACCAACCCGTCCAGCTCAATGGCATAATCCCCTTGATAAGGCTGGTTAAAAGAGGTTTCGGGGTTGAGGTTTGGCGGCATTGCGCCACTTTGAATTTGTGTTCCAGACACTTGCTTTCCTCCTTAGTTAAGGGCCGATAGAGGGTGAGTTTTATACCAGTTATCCAGTTCAAGTTGAAAAAGACCATAAAACTCGGCCTGACTCAAGCCAAGATTATGGCCTTCGCGGATTAATCGCCGAATTTCCTCCTGAAAATTTACCAGTTCTAATTCGCGCACCGCTTTTTCAACGCCGGGTTGAACGAAAATCCCACCGCCAACCCCCGGGCGAGTGTAAACCAGCCCCAAAGTTTTGAGGTCGTGATAGGCTTTGGCGGTGGTGTTAGGGTTAATAGAATGTTCGTCGGCTAGTTCCCGGACGGTAGGTAACTGCTCGTCGGGGGCTAACATCCCGGTAGCAATCGCCCGCCTGACCTGGGCCACGATTTGTTTGAAGATTGGTACGCCGCTCCGGGGGTTAATATCAAACCAAATTGCCATATTAATAAATGAGCTTTCATTGACCAGAATTGTTCTAATTGTATGGTATGGATAGTACAATAGGACACTTCCTTTGTCAAGGGCAGAGCGAAAATCCAGGGCAAAAGTTGGCACGAATAGGCGGATAGAATAGGCAAAAATTGAGTTTTTTGTTAATATTCAAACCAACTAAAGCTCTTATGGCAATTTAAGGCCCTTCAACTGCAAATACAACTGCTTTTAAAAAACCCAGTACTTTTTTAGAGGAGCATTATTACTAATGGAAGCAACTAACCCTGGCTTTGTGGGCGACGAATTAGAGGAAATAACTATTAGCGAAATCCAGGAAAAAATGAAGAGCGGGGAATTAACCTCCCAACAGTTAGTCAGTATCTATAAAGCCCGAATAGCGGCGATTGACAGTGCAGGGCCGTCCCTCCACTCCGTGATTGAACTCAACCCTGACGCTGAGGAAATTGCCCAGGCTCTGGACGACGAATATAAGAAAAGCGGCCCACGTAGCCCCTTACACGGTATTCCCATCTTGATAAAGGATAATATTGATACTGCTGACAAGATGCTGACTACCGCCGGGTCGTGGGCACTGGTCGGGACAAAACCGCAGGAAGACTCTTTTATGGCGAAAAAATTGCGCGAGGCCGGGGCAGTGATTCTGGGCAAAGCCAATTTGAGCGAGTGGGCTAACTTTCGTTCAACCCGTTCAAGTAGCGGCTGGAGTGGGCGAGGCGGGCAGTGCCGCAACCCTTATATTTTGACCCATAACCCTTGCGGCTCAAGTTCTGGTTCGGGGGTGGCGGTCTCGGCAAACCTCTGTGTAGTGGCATTGGCTACCGAAACCGATGGGTCAATCGTTTGTCCGGCTACGATGAACGGGGTGGTGGGCATTAAGCCGACGGTTGGCTTGACCAGTCGGGCCGGGGTTGTGCCTATTTCCCACTCGCAGGACACTATTGGCCCCCACGCCCGCACCGTCCGCGATGCCGCTATTTTGTTAGGCACGCTGACTGGAATAGATCCCCGCGACTCGGCGACAGCTGCCAGTGCCGGGAAGTTTTTCACTGATTACACCCAATTTCTGGATGCCGATGGATTGAAGGGGGCGCGGATTGGAGTAGCCCGGAAGGTTTATTTTGGCTATAACTCCCATGTAGATGCCATAATCGGGCAAGCCATAGAGGTTATGAAGTCGCTGGGTGCAACCGTGCTTGACCCCCTGGACATCCCCACCGCCGAGGAAATTAAAGATAGTAAAGATGAGTTTACGGTTTTAACGTATGAGTTCAAGGCCAACCTAAACGCCTACCTTAACACCCGTATAGCTGACCCGGCCCACCCGGAAGGGTCGGTTGTCCGTAATCTGGCAGAGGTTATTCAGTTCAATCTCGACCATCCCGATTTGGAGTTGCCCTATTTTGGTCAGGAAATCCTGGAGATGTCCCAGGCCAAAGGCCCTATAACCGATGAAGAATATCTAACCGCCTTGGCGAATAATAAGCGGCTGGGGGGTAAGGATGGTATTGATGCGGTCATGGACGAGCATAATCTGGATGCCCTGATCGCGCCCACTGGACAACCAGCCTGGCCTACCGACCTGGTGAATGGCGACCATTTCTGTGGGGCCAGTGCTACGCCCGCCGCGATTGCTGGCTATCCCCTGATTACTTTGCCCGCCGGGTTTGTTTTTGATTTACCCGTTGGCATTACTTTTATGGGCCGGGCTTATAGCGAACCTACCCTCATAAAATTGGCCTACGCTTTCGAGCAAGCCACCAAAGTCCGCAAAGCCCCGAAATACAAGCCTAGTTTTGACTAAACACTCAAACATAGAAATGCCGTGAGATAACCCCTCAACCCAACCTTCTCCCCTTGAAGGGGAGAAGGAGTCGTTCCCTCTCCCATTCGGTGGGAGAGGGCTAGGGTGAGGGTTTCCGGGCTTTGCCAATTTTGTTTGACTACCTAATAAGCATCAAATATTTGAAGTTTTCAAAGGTCGAAAGTCAACTTTAGATTTTCGATTTTAGATTAGATTTCTTGCAGGGTTTGGCCGACTTTTTCGACCAGCACCTCAATTTCAGCCCCACTCATGGCGGTTGAAACACAACCAAAGGCCGAAGCTCCCATAAAAATCCCCCGGTCTAACAAACCTCGATGGAGGGCTGAGATTTTAGCCGTTTGGTCGGGCGTGAGTTGGCTGGTGCGATAGTCCAGCAAGGGTGCGATGTGGGGGTGCAGGTTGAACAGTGAGCCAGTCCCCGCTACCTGCCACTCCACCCCCAACCTGATAATAACATCCCGAAGTCCGGCGCGAGCCTGTTCGCCCAAATTATTAAAGCGGTCAAACTCAGTGAGGGTCATTAGCTCCATAGTTTTAAGTCCGGCGGTCATACTAATGGGGTTAGCGTTATAAGTGCCGCCGTGTGGTACGGCTGGTTTGCTGCTGGTGGGGTCGAAAACCGCCATAACCTCACGCTTGCCACCCACTGCGCCCACCGGAAAGCCGCCCCCGATAATTTTTGCCAGTGTGGTAATATCCGGGTCAAGGCCATAAAGTCCCTGCGCCCCCTTGTAACCCAGCCGAAAACTGATAACCTCGTCCAGAATCAGCAAAATGCCCAAAGCCTTGCACTCCGCCTCCAACGCTGCCATAAAATCGGGCTGGGCCTCAATCAAGCCTAAACGAGTAGGCAGGGGGTCAAATAAAACCGCCGCCAGCCGCTCCTTATTTCCTCGTAAAAGAGCAACAGTTTCGGGGATATGGTTAAAAGGCATAACAACTACTTCATCCAATACGCTCTGGGGTGTGCCTTTGGAATAAGGTAGCGAAACGGGATGGTCAAGGTTGCCCCAATTTGGCGCACTGGAAGCCTGACTGACCTCGGCAAAGTCATACGAGCCGTGATAAGCCCCCTCAAACTTGGCAATCGCGGGTTTCCCAGTGTAGGCGCGGGCCGCTTTTATAGCCGTCATAACCGCTTCAGTGCCGGAGTTGGTGAAACGCACTCGCTCAACCGATGGTAATCTATCACAAAGTAACTTTGCCAACCCTAACTCGGCCTCAGTTGTTCCAGCAAAAACTGTCCCCCGCCGCATTGCCTCCACCGCTACCGCTTCGACTTCGGGGTTAGCATGCCCATGAATTAACGAGGTAAAGTTATTGATAAAATCCAGGTAATGATTACCATCCACATCGTAAAGATGGCAGCCCTGCCCTTCCCGCAAGTAAATTGGGTGGGGCTTATGGTAGACCGTCAGGCGCGAATTACCTCCCGCTAGATAATTTTGGGCCTGTTCAAAGAGGCGTTGAGAATTAAGGTAACGCGAAGTCTGGGTTGTTTCGGCTTGAATGGTCATTTATTTTTCTCCTTTTCGGGGCGCAAAATTATACAGGTGGGAGTGCCGTGCGCGTAAAGCCGCCCCTCTTTGTCGGTCAGACAACACTCGGCGGTAGCAACTCTGCCTCCGACGTGGATTACTTTGCCTTCGCAAAAAAGTTCCCCGGTTTCATGGGTTACGGCCCGGATAAAGTTTACTTTCAGTTCCAGGGTAGTATAAGAAACCCCCAACGGTAAGGTGGTATGGACGGTACAGCCCAGAGCCGAGTCACAGATGGTCGAAATAATTCCCCCATGTACTGTGCCTATCGGGTTGTAATGAAACTCCTGGGGTATCAGGGTAAAGACTACCCGACCAACTTCCACTTCCGAAACCCCACTACCTATCAAAAGCATAATTGGCGGTGGTGGTATTTCGCCTCGGCCCATCGCCTGAAAAAATTCCAGGCCAGTCATCTGGCGGGCGGCTTTTGCTCCAATCATTGGGTCGTCCCAGGTGATAATTCGGCTGCGGCTATTCTCTGCCATCTTACCTTACCTCTCTAAACTGCGTGTATATGCCTATATTCAAGATATATTAACCTGTATATGTTGTCAAGAAAGGGGTTTTTAAATTTGTCCATCTCTTAAGGCATGGATAAAACGTGGGTATTTATCACAACATGCGGATATCGTTTCAGGCAAACTGGTCACCTCTAACTATATTTCGGTCTTAAGTTGTCCGTGTTTACATCGGCGATTAATTGACAGGGGGAAGCGGCTTGTCGTATTATCATTTAGTCAGAAAAAGCACCATTCCAGAACCGTTCCACTATAAGGAACAACTTTACCTGTGGTATCCAAACTCATCCGGGAAAATTCCCGACATTCTCACTTGCTGAGAACTGCCTCAAAAAATCAAAAAATCAACTTAATAGCCAAGAGCCGGAGTAGGTTACCTTGAGCCAAAACGCAACTACTAAACCGTTAGCAGGGGTGCGCGTAATTGAAATGGGCCAGTTATTGGCTGGGCCTTTTTGCGCTCGTATTCTGGCGGAGTTCGGCGCGGAAGTAATAAAAATAGAACCGCCTAAAAAGGGCGACCCTTTGCGGGTCTGGCGGGCGGTGCTGGATGAAACCAAAACCAGCCTGTGGTGGTACGTTCAGTCCCGCAACAAAAAGAGTATTACCCTGGATATGAATAATCCGGCGGCATCGGGCATCGTTAAGCAGCTAATCGCCAAATCCGATGTGTTAGTGGAAAATTTCAAACCGGGCACTATGGAAAAATGGGGCTTGAGTTGGGATGAGGTACATAAGGCCAATCCTGCTACAGTTATGACCCGCGTTTCGGGCTGGGGACAAAACGGGCCCTACAAAGATAAAGCGGGCTATGGCAGCATCGGCGAGAGTATGGGCGGCATCCGCTACATCACGGGCTATCCTGATCGCCCCCCGGTGCGTGCTGGTATCAGCCTGGGCGATAGTCTGGCGGGGATGTGGGGCGCGATGGGCACGTTAATGGCGATTTACCACCGGGATGCGCGAGGCGGGCAGGGTCAAGTGGTAGATGTGGCTTTGAACGAAGCCACTTTTGCCCTGATGGAAGGGATGTTGCCCGAATACGACAAGCTGGGGATAATTCGGGAGCGCACCGGGGCGGCGATGCCCGGTATCTCGCCCTCCAATACTTATCGCTGCAAGGACGGCAAATATATGGTGATTGCGGGCAACGGCGATAGTGTTTTCAAACGCTTTATGTATGCTATTGAGCGCAACGATTTAGCCGAAGACCCCACCCTGGCTAATAATAACGACCGGGTGCAGCAAGACCACATTCTGGACGAGGCGATTGCGGCCTGGACTTCTGTACGCACCTATGACGAGGCTTTCGAGATTTTGAGCAAGGCTGATGTGCCAGTTGGCCCGATTTACACTATTGCCGACATCGCCGCAGACCCCCACTATCAGGCGCGGGGCATGATTCAGGAGTTTGAGCTTCCGGGAATTGGTAAAATAAAGATACCAGGGATTATGCCTAAACTAAGCGAAACCCCTGGCGAAACCGAGTGGTTGGGCCCAACCCTGGGCGAACACAACCGCGAGATTTACGGCGACCTGTTGGGTTTGGATGAAGCCACCCTTCAGGAGTGGGCCAAAACTGGATTAATCTAACCGCCACGCACGCCACGAACACCAGGAAATTTTAAATTTCTCTGTGCCTCTGTGGTGAATAAAATGAGGTAATGATATGGGATTGCCAAAGACGGCAAGAATACACGAAGTTGGGCCACGCGATGGCCTCCAAAACGAAAAGAACCAGATTGCCACCAGCGATAAAGTGGCCCTGGTTAACGCGCTTTCGGGGGCGGGGCTGAAAAGTATCGAGTTTGGCTCGTTTGTCAGTCCCAAATGGGTGCCGCAGATGGCAGATAGCGACGAGGTAGGCCAGCAAATTAAACGTCTGCCGGGGGTCAGCTATCAGGGCTTGATTATGAACGAAAGGGGCTACGAACGGGCAATTGCGGCGGGAGTAGACTCGGTTAACGTGGTAACAGCGGTCAGCGAGACTCTTAATCGCAAGAATATGAACGCCGGGGTAGACGAGAGCCTGGAAAATTATCGCCCCGTTATCGCCCGCGCCCTCCGGGATGGGGTGCAAGTCACGGCCTATGTCTCCACCGCCTTTGGTTGCCCCTTTGAAGGCGAAGTACCGCCCGAAAATGTGCTACGGGTCAGCCAGAAATTTCTGGAGATGGGCGCACAGGAAATAATCATCTCCGACACCATCGGTTGCGCCAACCCCCAACAGGTGCGCGAAATCGCCGAACTACACCTTGAACATATCCCGCTTGAGAAACTCGGCATGCACTTTCATGATACACGTGGGCTGGCTCTTGCTTGTGCGGTGGTAGCCTTGCAGATAGGCATCAACCGCTTTGATGCCTCAATTGCTGGGATGGGGGGTTGCCCCTTTGCCCCCGGCGCACAGGGTAACGCTACCACAGAAGATTTAGTGTTTATGCTGGAAGAAATGGGCATTAACACTGGCATAGATGTACTAGCACTAATCGAGGTCGCCCGCACCGCCGAAAAGCTAGTGGGTCGCCCGCTCCCCGGACATATCAAAAACGCGAAACTCAAACCCAGTTACCTGGAAAGGCGTTAGGTATTAGGTTTTAAGCATTAGGCGATTTTATGTTAATAGATGTATTGTAATTTATACTTGGAGGTAAAAATGAGCGACAAAACACCAAAAGAAGATAAAAAAGACTTAGCCGCTTTGGAAAAGAAAAATGAACTACAAACCAAATTAACTGATGGCCTTGTAGGGCTATTTGATGTTGTTATTAACGAGAGAAAAAACCACTATCAAGACCCCAAACATAAAAAACCGAGTCAAGGAGATGTAGCTAACATAATATCCAGCTATGCAAATAAAAACGCGGCGATTTCTGCTCTGGCTGGTCTAGCTCCTGGCCCTTGGGGTATGCTTGCTGTTGTTCCAGAAATAATTGCAGTAATTAGAAACCAGTTAATGATGATATATGACATTGGGATGGCTTATGGAAAGGAAAAATTTCTAACCAAAGAACTATTGATGGGAATTTTTCTTTCGGGTGTAGGTTCTTCTACCATATCCTTGTTAACGATACATGGCAGTAAAGTATTGGTTAAACGGGCATCTCTAAAAGTGTTTCAAAAAATGGTCTCTCTTTTGGCAGGAAAAGTTACCTAGCAACTAATAAAAGCCACTATTGCTAAATGGCTACCAATTGTGGGTGCTGTTGCAATGGCTAGTTGGTCGAAATATTCGACTCATCAATTAGGGAATAAAGCAATTTCAATTTTAGCAAAGGATATAGAACCAAGTTCCGAGGAAGCTAGTGAAGTTTCGGTGGATACAGAACTAGAAAACGAGACTCACCACGATAGCTCTGCGACTCAGGAGGTAGTGGCGGTTGCAGCTACCAGTGTCCCAACATCATTTAATTTTGAGCTTGCCAGAATGCAAACTCTTGTGAATCTTATGTTTGTAGATAGAGAAGCTCACCCCGAAGAACAAAAATACATTTTGGAGCGAGTGACTGCATGTGACCAGTTGACGTTGGAAGAAAAGCAAAAATTGGCAGACGCTATTAATTCTGCGAAATCTGCAAAATTCGAGGTAGATTATTCTCCGTTTATTGGTAACCCTGTTGAACTAACCGCTTTGATGCTGGATATGACAATCCTTTCCGAGTCTGATAATAAGAGACATCCCGGAGAGAAAATCTTCATCAAACATATTGGTAAACAGTTAGGGTTGAATGACGTAGAAATAAATGAATTTTTAGGCGAATAGAGCCTTGTTTTTATCTATTTGAAATTCAAAGTTGCTGATTAATCGCAAAAACCTAAAACCTACTAAGGAGGTTTACCGCATGGCGTACAGACTAGGCATTGACGTAGGTGGTACTTTTACCGACCTGCTCTTGGCCGACGAAGATACAGGCCAGGTCTTCCCCGTCAAAACCCCCTCAACTCCTGCCGACCCTTCGGTTGGGGTGATGACCGGGATTGACAAAATCTGCCAGGTGGCAGGCATCCCCGCCAGCAAGATTGATTACCTGATGCATGGCACCACCGTCGCCACTAACGCCGTGCTGGAAGGCAAAGGGGCTAAAGTGGGCTTGCTGGTAACAGATGGCTATCGGCAAGTGCTCCACATCGCCCGTTCCTGGACACCCGGCCCGTTGGCAGGTTGGCTAATCATGGTAAAGCCCGACCCCTTAGCCTTGCTGGAAAACACCTTTGAAGTTGATGAACGTCTGGATGCACGCGGCAACGTGGTTAAAGAGCTAAACGAAGTCAAACTGCGCGAATCTATCACTAAAATGGTAAAAAATGGGGTGGAAGCTATTACCGTCTCGTTGATGAACTCCTACGCCAACGGCGTTCACGAAGAACGCATCCGTGACATTCTTCAGGAAATGTACCCCGACATCCCGGTCAGCATCAGCAGTGGGATATTGCCGGAGTTTCGCGAATACGAACGCACCCAGACCGCCGTAATGAATAGCTACGTCCGCCCGGTGGTGGGCCGCTATATGGATGGTATCGCCAGCAAACTTAAAGAGCGCGAAATGTCTACCCATGTAAATATTCTCCGTAGCGATGGTGGGCTAATGACCCTTCAGACCGCCAAAGAAATGCCCGTTTATGCCCTGGTCAGTGGCCCGGCGGGTGGAGTAGCGGGGGCATTGTGGGTCGCTAAACAGAGCGGCTACGACAACATTCTAACCCTGGATATGGGTGGCACTTCTACCGACGTAGCTCTTTGCCTCAACGGTATACCTTCGCTGGGCCGTGAGACCATGATTGGGGCGCAACGCTACAACACTGTCCGCATTAGTTCGCTGGATGTCCGCACGGTAGGGGCGGGTGGTGGCTCTATTGCCTTTGTGCCAGAACTGACCAAAGCTTTGCGGGTTGGGCCCCAAAGCGCGGGGGCAGATCCTGGCCCGGCCTGTTACGGTAGAGGTGGGACAGCCCCCACCGTGACCGATGCGAACGTGGCATTGGGACACCTCCCGCCCAGCCTGATTGGTGGTGAAATGAAATTGGATGTAGAAGCCGCCACCGCCGCCGTTAAAACCGTTGGGGACGCGATGGGTTTGGACACTGTAGCCGCCGCGCAGGGTATTATTGATATTGTGAACGAAAACATGTTTGGGGCCTTGCGATTGGTGTCAGTGCAGCAGGGCTATGACCCGCGTGATTTCGCGCTGGTCGCTTTTGGAGGGGCTGGCCCACTCCATGCTAACGCTTTATCAAAACTGATGGGAAGTTGGCCTTGCATTGTGCCACCTTCGCCCGGTCTGTTGTGCGCTTTGGGCGACCTCTCCACCAACTTCCGCGACGAGTTTGCCCGTACTTTCATCCGCACCGTAGATAAAACCACCGCCGAAGATGTGGCCTCGGCCTTGACCGAATTGGGGCAACGCGCCCACAAATGGCTAGACTCTGAAGGGCTTGACGAAGCCAACCAGAAGGTTGAATATCAGGTGGACGTGCGCTATCACCGCCAGGGTTTCGAGCTTACGATTGATATTGATGCCGCTCAAATTCTGGAACAAGGTTTGGGGCTGCTGGGTCAGCGTTTTGATGATGCCCATAACCGCCTCTACGGTTTCAAGTTGGATACCGTCCACGAAATCGTTAACGTGCGGGCCATCGCTATCGGCATTACCCGCCCTATCGCCCTGCCCAAACTGGAAGCGGGTGGCCCGGATGCCAGTGCCGCCAAAACTGGCGAAAACGAGGTCTATTTTGATGGCAAGCAAGTGAAAACGGGGATTTATAACCGCGCTCAACTCAAGGCTGGCAACCAAATCGCTGGCCCCGCCATCATCACCGAGATGGACTCAACCACTGTGGTTTTGCCGGACTGTTATGCGGAAGTGGATGCCATTGGTAGCATCCTGATTAGACCGAATAATTAGCTGTTAGGGGTTAGGTTTGTTTTACCTAACCCCCTGGCCCCCTTCCCTGATTCATGGAAGGGGGAATAATTCTGTTAAATTCAGGGTAAACACGGAGGTCTACCCCTACAAAACATCCCGTATATCCTTTTCATCCTTGTTAATTCTTACGACAACCGACACCACCCAGAGGAGCTTGCATGTATCCAATTGACGAATATACCCCGCATGGCTACCTCGACAATCCCGCCCACGCCTGGAAAGTTCCGGGGCCGGGGGGAGTGCTACGCTCCCGCCCCGCCATTGGGATGGGCTGGCACTTCCCCAGCTTTGCCCACTCCTATAACCGTCAGAAAAATTATATTTGTAACCTCCAAATCGGCCTGAAACTCCCCAACGGCGCAATCCTGCTCGATAGCGAAGATTTCAAAAAAGCGGGAGTTAAACTTACCTGCAATTATCACAGCAAAAATTTATTACGGTATGAGCTTGAGATACCTTCTTTAAGTTTAAAGGGTATGGTTCAGTTTTTCCTCTCCGACTCTGAAGGCGGAAATGCTTTATCTAGTACCTTTGTTATAGATAATATCGCCAATATCCCTCAAAAAATATCGGTAATAGGAATCCTCGACTACGAAGCTAACTTGGGGCAGGGCTTAAAATGGGAAAGCGGGATGTTCGCCCGTTCCTACTCTACACCCCCCTATCAACCTGATAATAGCGAGATTTTTGCTGCTCATACCATTGGGGTTTATCAAGAAGGAACTCATTTTCACCTGGGTATAGGTCGTCTTGGATCAACTTCTACTGCTGAGTTTAAGGCTAATTCTTTTTCTAATCTAACTAGCCTTGAGTCGGTACGTGATATATTACAGGGTAAAAGCCCCCAACCAAATAATTTAGACGGTCGGCTGGTTGGGTTTAGTGAAATAGAAATTGGGATGAAAGAGAACGCAAATGGAGGTCTTATACTAACAGTTGGGCGAGGGGAAAGCGAAAAGCAAGCGATTGAGGCTGCTATCCCCAGCTTTGCGGGCTATGGTTTTGATGTTGGCAAGAACTTGAGTGAGCAAATGGCTAAAAATAGAATTTTTTGGCGAAATGCTCCCCAGCTTTCGGGGGATTGGCCTGACCATGTACGGCGGGGGCTGGTTTATGACTTTGAAACGATGCGAATGATGGTGCGCCGCCCGATGGGGATTTATCAGAACCGTTGGGACGCGATGCAACTTCAAGTGCCACGCACGGTGCTGGCGGAAGCAGCCCTCGATATGCTAATTTTCAGTTATGCCGACCCCGCAGCCGCCAAAGAGGTATTGTACGGCACTTTCGCTGACTCGCCCGAACCAAATATTCCCTGTAGTCGCGAAGATGGCTCCTACAACATGATTGCCCTGGACGGTACGCCCTGTGGCACGGCCCCGGAGTGGTGTTTCCCCTTCCATTGCATCAATCTGGTTTATAAAATGACGGGCGACAAGGAGTGGTTGGGCAAGCTCTATCCTTATCTGGAAGATTATATTGGTTTCTGGATTACCAAGCGGGTTAACGCGCAGGGGCGACCCTACTATAAATGTAGTTGGGAGGCGGGACAGGATAATTCGCCACGCTTTGGCATTAAGGACGACCCTAGCGGCGGGGGGGCGATTACCGAGCATATTTGGCCCGTAGATTTACAAGCCGCTTTGGCCCAAAGTTGTCGGCTATTGGCGGAATGGGCGATTGTGCTTGGGCAGGACGCTCCCCAATGGGCCGCGCTCGGTGAACGCTTCACCCAGGCCACCCAACAACTCTGGCACAATAACTGGTTTCACGATTTTGATATGGCCCAGAACCAGTTCACTAACGTGCTGGATACCATGCAGTTTGCCCCTTTGTTGTGCCGCGCCGCCACCCCTGACCAGGTTGCCGCCCTGATGCCCCGCCTGGAAAACCCACCTAAACATGGCAATATTTTCCATCCCCTGATGTGGCCCAGCGTGGCCTTCTGCCTGATAGAGGCTTGCAGCGAAAGTCAGCGTCTGGATTTGGCCTCCTGGCATAGCTGGCAAATTATAGACCCGGTGTATCGCTGGCTCGACTCTAACCCGGCAGATATTGACCCGGAAAAAGGCGGTATGCCCGGTGTGGCTCGCGAATACTGGCCGCAGGTGGTCGCCTCAAACGCCAATCCCCCACGTGGCGGGGGCGGGGCGGAGGTTTATGGCTGGGGTTGTCTATCGGTTTATCTGCTTTTGCGCTATGTGGTGGGCTTTGCTGGTGAAAACGACGGTTTTACCGTTACGCCTAACCTTCCCGCCGACCTCCTGCAACCGGGCAAAGTATATAAAGCAGGGCAATTTAGCTGGCATCAGGCTAAAGTTGACATAACATACACAGTGGGCGATAAGCTGGCGGCAAAAGTCGAGCTTTTTGTGGAGCAACCCAGCGAGGTCAAAGTGGTGGACGGCGCAGGCAAGCTGCTCTATACCTCGCCTATCTCGCATAGTCATTCTTTTCAGCTAAATATCTCTAATGGAACGGGCATTAAGTTCTTGCTATAATTTTTTTAATGTAGCCCAAATAACTTCTGTCTTTCTATTTCTGTTTTATAATTACCTCACACATCCTAATGATAAACCTTAGATTCGGGTAGTCTGCCCGGAAATTATTATAAACCCAGGCGGAGGTAGTAACATGACTCGATTTGAGGAAACAATTTTAACGGGCGATGCTAAAATGCGGGCTGAAACCCCCAAAGATATTCGCCCCCTACAGATGCTTTATCGGCATGAACAGGCCAAGCAACTGAACGCCCAACTGGTGGAATGGGAGTTGAACCCGGACGAAATAGAGTATTATCAGGCCAGTTTTGAGAAAAATCTTTGCCCAAGCACAGGCTTCGAGAGCGAAGGCGGTATTTTGTACAATCGGCGCACAGGGGTATCCGTCCCGGTAGTGCTGGATTGGGCCTGTGAATGGAATTGTGGCCTTCCCCAGTGGCGCGGTCAGTACAATCCCACCCTTGAGAATTGCAAAACCCAACACGTTTTCACTAGCTACAACCCCGCCGACATCGAAAAGCTCAAGTAGGAAATACAGAATCCCTCCTGGTTGGGAAGGGATTCTGATTTTCAGAATTATCTGGGCAGACTCAGTAGTCTGCTCCATCGAAAATTTCCCTAATTTCTGCTTCGTTTTTTAAGCAAATAGCTGACTAACAATATACCGATAGAAACCACCCCCAGAGTCAACAACCCAAATAGCAGTGTATTATTCTCAGGTTGGTTATCCCCGGTTCTACCTGTTTCGGGCAGACCAGGAAGAGCTACCCCGGTCACAATGGGGATGGTGGTACCTGGTATGTCGGTAGGGGCGGGGGTCTCAGAAGAGACAGGAGTAACAGTGATATCGGGAGTTTCAGAAGATACGACTGTAGCACTCGGAACAGGAGTCATAGGGGAAGCTACTGTAACAATGGGAGTAGGAGTATTAGAAGGGGCGATTGTAGCGGTTGGGGCGGGAGGCGGGGGAGTAATAGGAATGTCACAATTAATAAGGGAGATGCTGTTGCTATCCAGAGTGACCGCCCCACTACGCGCCAATGCCCTTCCATATATATTTGCGCCAGTAGTCAGGGTAATACTGGCTTGCGCTAGAACATTACCGACCAATCTAGTCCTGGTGCCAAGAGTTGCAGAACTACCAAGTTGCCAGAATATATTGCAAGGAATTACGCCACTATTTAAAAGCACACTGGCATCGGTAGCAGTAGTCAGGGTGCTACCGATTTGGAAAATGAAAACCGGATTGGTTACCCCACCACTGTCCAGGGTAAGTTTGCCAGTTAGCTGTGCCGAGGTGGTAAAACAATAAACTCCCGGCTTAAGAGTGAGTCCCCCAAGGTCGCGACTTGTTAAATCAGTATTACAAGGCTGTCCCGCCAGATTATTATAGGCGGTGGTTACATCATTCTGAGCCTGTAAACTTACCCCATTACCTGCTTGAATAGTGGCGGGGGCAAAAACCTTGCCCGGTGGAAAACCCGTAACTACATTACCAGGGCTGACCCCCAGGTTACCGTTTTTGATAGTAGTTGGCCCGGTATTAGTAACTGTTGAACCAGCCAGTACGGCGAAGCTTTGGGCCGTGCCAAGTGGTGGAGCGGTGGCGGCCTTTACAATTGATTGCAGATTGAAAAGACCCTGTAAAATCATTATAACCACCAGAACAACCATTACCCTCGGTAGCATATGTATACTCAGCCCATTTCTACCTGAAGATGTGTAATGTTTGTGCATTTCATACCCTTTCCGAATTTTTAATTTTCCAATTGACTACCTGCACAACCAAATTCAGATTGGGCACAGGTGATTTACTTTTGTAGACGTTCATGGTAAAGGGAGCGGTTAAAACTGTCTGTCTGCTACCGCACATAGTAAGAAAGCCAACAAAAATTTAATCAATTGAGAGTTAAAAGAAAGGAAAGTAGTTTTAAAACTACCTTCTACGGTAAGGTGATAAATAATTGCGCCTTATGCTGCTGCTGTTTATTTTCTTGATTGAAATTTGCCTGTGAGAATAAATTAATAGCCCTCATCAGAGTAGAGGGCTATAGGTTAGGTTAACCAACAACTACTCCGTAACAGCCTGAATTGGGGCGGGCCTGGGCGGCTGTTGGACGCGTCGTCTAACTCCGTAACGTATTAGAGCAAGACTAAAAATAGTTAGCACCGTCCCGGCAATTTTCAGCAGGCCGAACTCCTCCCCCAATACTACCCAGGAAGTGACCCCGCCAATAATCGGCACTAGATAGATAAACACGGCGGTGCGGCTAACCCCGACCTTTTTATTGGCCCAACTCCAGACCGTCCAGGCGAAATATACCGGGAAGAAAATTGCCCAGACAAGCCCGCCCCAGCCCGAAAAAGTAATCCGGCTCCAATCCTGCCCCAACAGGAAGGGTGCGGTAATAAGCAGTATCGGGAAAGAGCCGATTGTCAGGGTATAGGCCGTCAGGGTTGTGGCAGGGTAGCGATTGAGCAAGGGTTTACTGGCAACGTTATAAGCTGCCCAGAAGAATGCCGAGGCCAAACTGATTAAATCGCCCAGACTGGCGGAAGCGATGCCTACCTGTAGCTTGTCGAACAGAAAGATAACAACCCCAGCCAGCGCGATTAACATAGCCACCCATTGAATAGAATAGACCTTTTCAAGCCGCAACAGCCATAACAAAATACTGGCAAACAGGGGTGAGGTGGCAATTAATAACGCGCTGGAAAAAGCGGTGGTGTAATTTAGTCCTACCGATGAAAGGGGAATATAGAGGCTAAAACCTAATACTCCTGCCAGGGCCAGCCGCCCAAAATCCTTTCGGCTAATTTTCACTTTGGGGGTTGTAATGGTTTGGTTGTGTTTCGCCCGACGACTCAGATACACTACCAGCCAACTCAGGCCAAGCATGCCCAGATAACGCAGGAATACGAAAGTTCCTACCTCAAATTCCTGCAAGGATGCCTTCATAAAAACAAAGTTAGTGCCCCAGATTGTCACCACCAGCAAGGCTGCCAGTTCCCCGCCGTGTTGCCGACCCGTATCCAAAATCTTGTTCACAGTGCTTGCTCCTCGTCTCTGTTAATGTTTATATCCACAACATTAGTTTAGAGCAAAGCGGCGGGGGAAACTATCCGATTCTTGTCTTCAAACTTTTTTTGTCAAGATGAACAATATAAAAATAAAAAGCTGGCCCAATTTGTCAGGAGCCAGCCCATTTGGATTTAATTTATAGTTTATTGGCGCGTCCAATCCCCCAAAAATCCGGTATTCTCAAGGGTAGTTACTTTGCCACTGTCCATATCCACAATTTTGACCGCTTTGCTATCCCAATCGGAATAGGCCACTGCCTTGCCATCGGGCGACCAGGCTAAACCAGTTAGAGAGCTGCCGATACCTTCAATTACTTTACCTTCGAGCGGACTTTTTTGCCCTGGTGTACTGATAAAAAATATTTTTGTTCCACCAACAGCGATAGTTTTGCCGTCAGGTGAGAACCGAGCAAAAAAATAATAGCTAAAAATTTGAAGGCCCTGTGGAAGCTTATCGGTATGCCGGTTCTGATTGTTAGTTAACTGGATAGCATCTTTACCACCTTTGTCGGGGTTACCATAATACAAGTTTAAGTCGTGATAATCTTCGCCCGCTTGCCATAGTGCATTTTCGCCGTCAGGTGTCCAATCAAAAACTTTACTGATAGCACCTGATTTATCGCTGAACACGGGTGTGTACTTCCCATCAGCTAGATTGCAGAATAATAGCATGCCCGGCCCAATCTCCGAACCATTCATAATAATATAGCGGTTGCGCGGCGACCAGCGCACTAAATCAAGTTGGGCGTTACCAGAACCCGAACAATACAACTTTTTATCTGAGCCATCCAGGTTGGCGGTGTAAATTCCCACTTTTCGCCAGCCACCTGGCTCAACCTTATCCAAACGGGTTAAGAAAGCTACTTGCTTCCCGTCCGGCGAGAATAATGGGCTGCGACCTTGTGCAATCCTAACCTTGCCCGTACCATCGGGGTTAATAACATATATTTCCGGCAGGTCATTTGGGTCAAAAGTGTTATAAGCGATTTTTCCGACTAACCCATTTTGAGTTGGTTTGGAAGTTGGGGCGGCGGTAGTGGCGGGACTGGTAGTAGTCGGTTTGACGGTTGGAACAACATTTGTGGTGGCAGGCTTCGTCGTTGTTGGTACAGCCGTAGGGTTGCTACTTACTGTCGCGGAATTAGTGGTAGTAATCGTGATTGCCACAGGCGCAGTGGCTAGGGTGCTGTCGCCACAGGCTACTAGTAAGGTTGTCATCAGAATAATAAATAAAATTGTTAGAGACTTCTTTTCCATTTTTTCGTAGTTTTCCTTTCTGAACCATTCTAAGCCGATAAACCCTTAATTAAAATTAACTACTTCACTATTAGTGAACGCCGAAATTGCCGTGAAGTTACGCTTATAACCCAACAGGATTATGATTTGCAGGAGGTAATTTGACCGTGCGGGTTTCCCACCTGAGTACAGGAAGGGCAGCCAAACCGCCCCTATAACTAAGAGGGAAGTTGATTTGATATAGAAGGGCTAATCAGAATATTAATCAGGCTTGCCTTACTAGCCGGATTTCGAGGTGATTAGAGGAAGATAAAGCTCCAACTATTAGTGGTCAAGCAACTCTAGCAAAATCTCTTTGACGGCCTCCGGGGGTATATCGCGCCGAATTTCGAGGCGGCCTATGCCATGCGGAATAATCCAACGAGTGGCTCCGCTTTCGTTCTTTTTATCCATACCAATCGCGGAAAGGGCTTTTTCCGGGTCGAAGGTGGTGGTCAGGGCAAAACCAAAGTCCAGAATTATCTTTTTCTGTCGCTCCACAAAAGCCGCATCACAGTAACCCAGCTTTTGGGCCAGCAAAGCCACCCCGTGCATCCCGATTGCTACCGCCTCCCCATGTAGTAAGCGGCTATAATTGCTACCGGACTCTAGGGCGTGAGCGTAGGTGTGCCCATAGTTCAGGGTCATTCGCAGGTCAGACTCGCGTTCGTCAAGCTGCACTACTCCAGCCTTAACCGCTACCGACTCGCGCAAAATTCGGCTGGTAACTTCCGTATCGCCCGCCAGAATCTTCGGCAGGTTATTTTCAAGATTATAAAGGCGATAGTGCGCTCCTTCCGGGCCGGGGTCTGCGCCGGGAATAATGGCATGTTTGATAACTTCGGCCCAACCACTCCGTCGTTCGCGCTTTGGTAGGCTGTGAAGCAAGCCCACATCCGAAATCACCAATTGGGGTGGATAGATTGCCCCCACCAGATTTTTGCCCTGCGGCAGATTAACCCCCGTTTTGCCGCCAATGCTACTATCCACCATCGCCAACAGAGTGGTTGGAATATGCACTAATGGCACGCCCCGCAACCAACTGGCCGCCACAAAGCCGCCCAAATCACCTACTACCCCGCCGCCCAGCGCGATAATTATATCCTTGCGCTCGGCCCGCTCGTTGGCTAACCAGTCGTAAAGAATTGCGGTCTGGGTAAGGGTTTTGCTTTGCTCACCAGACGGTATAATCTGAAAACTGGCGCGATAGCCCGCTTCCTCCAGAGCCCGTTGCAAAGTCGCGCCGTGTATTTCGGCTACTACTGAGTCGCTGATAACAAACACCTTGCGCTTGGCACTATCTGGCAAGTATTCTTTGAGAAGTTGCCCGGTCAATTCAATCAGCCCCGCCCCAAACACTACCTTGTATGAGCCTTCCCCGGTTTTTATCTCCAGCAAATTGCTATCATCCTGAAGGGGTTTAAGTGGCTCGGCAGGGGCCACCACCATAACATCAGCCGGACGATAGAGTGCATCTTCGCGGGCTTTGGTTTCAGGGCTGACGCTGCTTCTGGCTCCCGTGCCGCGCCGCCGGATAAGGTTTAAGGATTTTTCTATCTGGTCGGCGGTTTCTTCTGGCGTGAGGAAGTCGGTATGTACCGTCCAATCGGCCTGAGCATAGAGGGGCTGACGTTCATTTTTAAGGTTGGTAATCCGACTGTAGGGGTCACTGCCGCTTAACAGGGGTCGCGGCCCACTGCTGGCAGTATCCAATAACAGGCGTACATAGATGGTTTCGGTACGGGCTTCCAGGCAAACCACATAGCCGCTAGAGGTAATCAGGGTGCGATTCTCTTTCGATAGCACTATGCCCCCACCCGTTGCGACTATCTGCAAATCCTCTTTGCAAATTTCTTCCAGTACCTCGGACTCAAGCTGGCGGAATTTTTCCTCGCCATCCTGAGCAAATATCTCAGGGACGCTTTGGCCTGTATTAGCCTCAATTTGCAGGTCAGTATCAATATAGTCGTAGCCCAGCCGTTCGGCCAAAATTTTGCCAGTGCTGGTCTTGCCCGTGCCGCTAAAACCTATCAGGAAAATATTTTCTTTCACCTAACCCCCTAACCCCCTTCCACTTTAGGGAAGGGGGAACAATTTTTCTTTATTCTGAATTCTGACTCCTGAATTCTGACTCCTTGTAAGATTGGAGAATTATACCATATTACAAAAAAGCTCTGTTTGATATTGTTATCGTAATCTTGAGCCTGTATGATGGACTTGTGGTGAAGTTAATCTTTAAGCTGTAAACTGGATAGTAAGAGGGTGGAGTTTTTATGTTTGCCGCCGATACCAAAACTTTTAATCAGGCTGTAGCGATGGCCCAGGCCGGACAAAAACAGCAAGCTTACACTATTTTGAATGAGTTGGTTTCTCGTATCAAAGATAGCGGTAATTTGTACCTCTGGATAGCTTTTACTACTCCCGATATGGACGAAGCCCGTTACATGATTAACAAGGCCGCTTCGATAGACCCCGCCAATCCCGCGTTGGGTCAGGCTTTTAACTGGCTGGCGGACGAGGAAGCCAAATTAAAGGCCCCTGTTCCAGCAATGGCAGCGGTTTCATCCAATTATCAAATAACCCCAGCTTATTCAAATTCTGCCCCACCTCCACCGCCAACTCAAGCGGTAACCCCCGCTTCTGAACCTACTCCATTGCCTATTAACACCTCCCCAAAGGGTCGTAGGTGGTTGCTGCCTGTGGTTTTTGGTGGGGCGGCTGTGTTGGGTGTAGTTGGCATTGTGCTTTTAGTCTACACCCTTTTTATCGCTGATAAGATTGCCATGCAGGGCCTCCCGGTTTACAACAATGCCAATAAGTTGGATTTAGGTGGGGAACGGGATAATATTAGCAAATTATTTGAAGGTTTGAGCTTTGGCCTGCTTAAGAATATTCAAATGGAGGTTTACTCTATTAAGACCACTGAGAAAAACAAGGCTCAGGCGTTTTATGATAAAGAGCTGAAAAATCAGGGTTGGAAATATACTCCAGAGGCTAGTAAAGATGGTTCTTATAGTTATCTCAAGGATAACAAGATGTTTCTCATTACAATTTCTCAACCAGCTAATAGCACTTTAATATTGCCTGGATTTAATAATAAAGTCCAGGCGGACGAAGTTCTTATGTTGATAATGGTCGCTGAAATGAGTATTAACCAGAGTAGCTTTAAATAAGGCTACCCTGGCTATGTCCTCGCTCCATTTCCAGGGCGAGGATTTTTATTTTAAAATAAGTTGTGAAGCAATAGATTCAGTAGTATCATGAAACCGTCCGCGCTATCAAGAGTTATATTTAATGAGGGAAAGGGGGAAAGGCGCGCTTTATTAACGCCTTAAACTTATGAGTTTGAATGTTATAACTACACCGCGCTATGGTTTCGCACCGGGCTCACAGCCGGATGTTCAGCTTGCCTACGCTGATTGGGGGTCGCCGAATACCCCCACTGAAGCTACTATTATCGCGGTTCACGGTATTACCGCCAATTTGCGCGGTTGGGATGCTCTGGCCGAAAAGCTGGTAGCCTTTGGATTTCGCTTTATTGCCTACGACCTGCGCGGCAGGGGTGACAGCTCCAAACCCACTACTGGCTATAATCTGGCTCTCCATTCTTTTGACCTGGCGGCTTTGTTGGACTATTTCAAGCTGCCCCAGGCTAATATTTTTGGTCATTCGTTAGGGGCGGCTATCTCGGTTTATTTTGCGGCCCATTTCCCGGATAGAACCCGACGGTTGGTATTACTGGACGGTGGCGCACTTACTCCCGATGATGCAAAGGCCGCTATCTCTCGTTCACTGGACAGGCTGGGTAAAACTTTTCCGTCGCTACCCGAATATTTGCGGTTATTCCGAGGCTCGCCCTATTTCCCGGTATGGAGTGAAAATATCGAAAATTATTATGCCTACGATGCCAGAGTAAACCCCGATGGCACGACCATGTCCAAAATACCGCCCGCAGCTATTGAGGAGGAGTGGAATAACCTGATGCTCACCCATCAATATCTGGCAGTGTTGCATACAATTATTAAGTCACCAACTCTGGTGCTACGAGCGACGGTGGGGCTGCTGGACGATGGCAAAGCTGGCTTTATTCTAACCGAAGCTGCCTGCCAGAAGTTACTCGCTGCCATTTGCCAGAACGCCCCAGCCAAACTCATGGATGTGGCTAACACTAATCACTTTACGATTATGTTTGAGGCGGCTCCTGAGATGGTGCAGGAACTTAACGAGTTTTTTCGCTAGTATAGAGTTGTTAGTTATTAGTTTCTAGTTGTTGGTTTATCAATTTCCAACAACCAACAACCAGGCAAGATGCTGTGAAAAGGTTACTGCTAACCTGGTGGGTGGTGCTAGGGCTGGTCGGGCAATCTTTACAGCCGATTTACGCCCAGCTTCGTAATTCTGCGCCAATTATACAAACGACCCTGAATGTAGCCTCAAGTTTTTTGCCGGATGGGCCACGTGGGGTGGCGGCTATCAGTCAGGTGGCCCAATTGCCCGCCTTGCAGGATGATAGTATCACCAAAGAGGTTTCTAGCAACGACCCAACGGGTGACAATATGGATGCCTTTAACTACCTTTATCGTGACAGTTCAGGCGAATATGTCATTCTGGACGAGCAAGGGCCAGCCGCAATCTACAATAGTTGGATGACCACTCTCCCCGGTGGTGGGCTACCCGGTGGCAACATCAAGTTTTATTTTGACGGGGAGAGCAAACCTCGCCTGAATATCCTGGTGCAAAAGTTTTTCGATGGCACTTACGCCCCCTTCAAATCCCCCCTCAGTTACGCCGCTAAAGTGGGGAACGCCAATAATTGCCTGAAATGCCATTCCACCTTCTATAATTATTACCCAATAGCTTATCAAAAGTCGCTAAAAATCACCCTGGAAAATGTGCCGGGTTATTATCATTCCTTCTTGTGTAATTATAATAGTTCAGTTGGGATTCAAAGTTACACTGGTAAAGAGAATCTGGAAATAGTTCGTCAACAATGGAACAATCTGGGCAAAGACCCCAAAAATTTAGCTAATCAAGCGATTGTGGCGGGTCAGGAGAACTTACTTAACAACGGTTTGCCCGTCACTATTCACACTGGTTTTATTCCCGGCTCTGTTACCCAAATAGCCTTGCGCCCCGACAAAATCACCCCGGATGTGCTGCAAAACCTGTGGCTAGTTATTTATTGGGACGATGCGGTTAATCCAGCGGTGGATGTTCCAGTAGGATTTTTCTTTGGCGGTGGAACAAGTCTGCGATCCTTCCAATCGCTGTTGACCGGGATGCCCGAAACTGGCCTCAAGCCAACTACATGTTAATTTTCATGGCAGAGAGCGTAATATAGAAAAAAGTTGAGTGGTACAATTGCTTTAAGGTTGTTTCTCTAAAAGAACTTTGAGGTGGTTGAGTTGTATTTCGACCGCTTTGCGAATTATGTTACCGAGAACCAACTGAGTAAAGCGAAAAATCTGGCCTATGCCGTTAGTAGTGGTGAAAGTGAGGCGGGTTTGACTGTCTTCCTGACTAAAAGAAAGGCGATGAGTCACCTGTATTGAATTGGTTACTGCCCGCACCTCAAAAAGCTGGTTAGGAACAAACTCAGTAACTACCGCTCTTTGTTCCAGGCGGCGGCCCAATATCGAAGTTACGGAATAATAGACCTTGCCTAACTCGGCTGGCCCTGGTTCGAGCGGGCGGCACTCTTTGATAAGACTGTTCCAGACCGGCCAGTTTTCAGCCTGACATAGATAAGCAAAAACCTCTTCTAATGGTCGTTTGATTAAAATATGGCCCTCCACTCGAACAGGGCGGCGGCCTTTAGGCGCATTCTCTGGCTCTTTTTCCTGCTCAGATTGGGGCCAAGCCAGCGATTGGACGGCCTGAAAATTATCGAAATCCTGTTCCAGCACTTCGGTCAGGCCGCGTTGGTCTTCGGGGTCAACATAAAAATCTGCGGTCAAGTTGGTAAGCAGTTCCGTATAATATTGGCGATAACGGGTCTGGAAAAACTCATAGTCACCAGTTTCATGAAGCTTCTGTAGCGTATATTCGCGCATAGTTTCTAGCATAATAAAGCGCAAATCGGCCTTTGCCCCCTCCAGTGGTTTAAGCAAACTCTGGTCTACCAGACTGCTTAACTTATCCAATAAGTCGGCGGGAGAATTTTGGTCATCCGCAAAACAAACCTGCGCGACGGCAGTCAGATTGAAATTACCTCGGAAAATCCCCAGCCGATTGAAAAGTTGGCGGCTTTCGCTATCCAATAAAGCATAGCTCCAATCAAGGGTAGCGCGTAAGGTTTGCTGCCGAGCGGGTAAATTGCGTCCGCCCTTTGAAAGGGTTTCCAGTTTACTTTCAGTTAGGCGTTGCTGTAAAAATGGCAGAGCCATGAGTTTAACACGGGCGGCAGCCAGCTCAATTGAGAGTGGCAGTCCTTCCAGTAGTCCGCAAAGCTGGGCGACCTCGACAAAATTGGTTTAGTTCAGTCCAAAGGTAGGTAGCACAGCTTGCGCCCGCATCACAAAAAGCTGGATTGCCTCAAACTGTTCAAGGTCTCTAAAATCTTCGGCAGTGGGTAGGTTTGCCAGGTCGGGCAATTCGAGCGGCGGCACCCCTAACTCCGACTCACCATAAACCTGCAATACGGCTCGACTGGTAACAAGTACCTTCAGACCCGAGGCAGTCTTTAACAGACGGCTGACCAACTCGGCGGCGGGCAAAACCTGCTCGAAATTATCCAGAATCAGCAGCACCTCATGGTTCATCAGATATTCTCTGAGAGCAATAATAATCTCATCCGCGCCAGTGGTGTCCAACCCAAGCACCTGGGCCAGCCTGAGTGGAACCTGGGCCGGGGCAGTCAAGCTCGATAGGTCAACAAAATAAACCCCATGCTCAAAATGCTTGAGCAAACGATAGCCTATTTCAACACTCAGGCGGGTTTTGCCACAACCTCGGCCCAACCAACGTTAACAAGCGCACCTGATTTTGCATTATGCGCTCGGTAGCCAGAGTTATTAGCCACTCCCGCCCCACCAACCCGGTTAGCTGTCCCGGTAAATTATGCAGCGACTGATTTACTCTGGAAGCAGAAGGCTAGGAAATTTTTGGCAGGGCTGGGGCTGACCTAGCCAAATCTTTTTCAAGTTTAGCCAGGGGCGGGCGTTCCCATTCCTCCAGAGTAAAAGCGGTTGAAGCCAAATCCATCAAATAAAGCAGTTCCAGAGCCTCGCTACGGAGGCTGATTGCTTCCCAATCGGCCAGGGTTTTGACGATTTGCTTTATTTCGGGGTGGGTAAAGTAGGCCGGACTTTTTTCCGAAAGTTTGCGAGCCAACACCTGACGCTGAATACCCAGGATGTCGGCTAACTCCTGCTGGGAATGCCCGGTAGGACGGCGATAGGCTTGGACTTTTTCCCGGAACTGATTACTTCTATCCATATCACATCTGTACCTTATTTGAGTTCCATTTGAGTTACATCAGGATTACAAAAGCTCTGGCTAGGTGGAGTAACTTGATTATAATTACTTTAGGTTGTGGTAGCAACCGACAAACCCTCAACAAAAATCTAAAATGAGGCAAAAAGTGAGAGTCAAAAAGAGTGTGGTAATAAATCAGCCAATCGCCGAGGTCTTTGAGTATGTAAGTAATTTCAGCCAAACCAGAATATGGTCTGGCGCGGTACTGGCTTCCCAGCCAGTCGAAACCGAAGCAACGCAACCAGGGGTTGGCTATTGCTACAAAAACTTGGTGAAGTTTCTGGATCGCCAGCTAGAGTTAACCTATCAAATTATCGAATATCAACCCAACCTGCTAATCACTGCCAAGACTATCGCTGGTTTGCTGCCTTCGCTGGTTTGTTACAATTCCGACCCGTTAGCAGTAGGCACATTACTAACCTATCAACAGGAAATTGGATTAATTGGGCTTTTTAAGCCGTTCGAGGCGATTATTTACAAAAGTCTTGACCGTCAGGCTGAGCAAGACCTGACAACTCTCAAAGATTGGTTGGAGAGCCGCTTATACAGTCTACTTTGAACTTTACATTTTATTTTTAATTAGCATCATCTGAAAGGGGAAACGAAATGAACGAAATTGATGTTCTGGTAGCCGGGGCCGGGCCAGCAGGGCTAACTTTGGCCTGTGAATTGAAACGTTTGGGTCTCACCTGCCGCATTATTGATAAATTGCCGCAACCCTCCGATAAATCAAAAGCCTTGTTAGTCCATGCCCGCACCCTGGAAGTTTTCGACACGATGGGCATTGCCAATAAGATAATACAGGTTGGCGAACGGATTAATGCCATGAATTTTATGAGTCGGGATAAGGTACTCGCCAGTATAAACACTACTGGCTTTGATAGCCCCTACTCCTTTATGTTAAACGTGGCTCAATACGAAACCGAATTGGTACTGATCCACCTATTAAAACGCTTGGGGCTTGAAATCGAGCGGCAAGTGGAATTGGTAGATTTCAAGCAAGACGAGGCCAGGGTTACATCTACCCTTCAATCCGTCAATGGCACACCTGAAACCGTGCGGTCACGCTGGCTGGTGGGTTGCGATGGAGCCCATAGCACGGTGCGACGCCGCCTGAACTTTATTTTTGATGGGTTTCCCTACGAGGATACTTTTTGGTTAGCGGATGTTCATGTTAAGTGGGATTTGCCCTTACGCCAGATTTATAATTTTATGGGCGATAAAGGGGCTTTTATGGCCTTCCCTATTCATGGTAATCGCTTCCGTTTGCTGGGGAATGTTCCTTTAAGTGATGACAAAAATGCCCTTCCCACGCTGGCGGCAATCCAAACCTTAGCCAATCAAATATGTCCACCCGCAACGCAACTTTATGATGCAGTGTGGCTGGCGAACTTCAAAGTACATCATCGCAAGGTTTCCAGTTACCAAATGGGGCGGATTTTCCTGGTCGGCGATGCGGCTCATGTTCACAGTCCGGCGGGTGGTCAGGGGATGAACACTGGTATTCAGGATGCCCACAATCTGGCCTGGAAACTGGCTTTGACCGCCAAAGGTCAGGCGCGACCAACCTTGTTGGACAGCTATCACCCGGAACGTAATGCCGTAGGTGAGCAGGTGCTTAAAACTACTGATCGGCTATTGAAAATTATGACCATCCAAAACCCGGTGGCCCGCACTATTCGCGACCACGCCATTTCGCTGGCTTCAAGTCAGGATGGCATTGCCGATAAATTGGAAAACTCATTAAGCCAACTGGATATTAGCTACCCTGATAGCCCGCTAACAACTGGTAAGACCACTAGCAAGACTGGCGTTCCGGCGGGGGCGCGGGCTCCAGAGGCTTTAATTAACACCACTAATGGTTCAGTGCGGTTGTTTGAGCTATATCGCAACGGCAAATTCAATCTCTTGTTATTGGCGGGGAGTCGGGCTACTGACGAAGACTATCACCGCATGCTAGAAATCGCTCAGGTGATTGAGGCCGATTATAGTGAGAGCGTTGCGCTACATATCGCACTTCCCGGCGTAACTTGTCCTCTGGAATTAGCAAACTGGAGTGGGTCTATCCTTTACGATGTCGCCCATGCTTTGCATCATCGTTACGGGTTTTGCCACAACCTCGGCCTACCTGTTGCGTCCAGATGGCTATATTGGGTTTAGCAGCCAACCAGCGACCTTGCCCGACCTCAAGGCTTACCTGGATAAATGGTTAATAAAACAGCCAGCTCTGGTCAGGGTCTAAGCTTCAAAGAATTATTGAGTAAAGTACAAAACATGGCACAGTTTTTGCCCTGGATATTTCAACCAAACATTAGTCAGTAAACGGCTATTCTCTAACCCTAAACTCGCTGATTAATGTTTGATCGGTAATTCTGTAAGAGAAAATTGAAAGGAGCTAAGAATATGCCTTATGCTAACCTGAAAGAGTTGCCAGAGGGTGTACAGGAACATTTGCCCAAGCACGCTCAGGAAATTTATCAAGCGGCTTTTAACAGTGCCTGGGATGAGTATGGACACGACGAGGAACGGGCCCATCGAGTAGCCTGGGGGGCAGTAAAAAACAGCTACGAAAAAGATGAAAAAACAGGCCGTTGGAAAGCCCTGCCCAAATCTGATAGTTAATATAAACCCATTCTGAGGTCATTTGAAACCCTGGCACGCTTTATGCAATAAGTACGTCAGAAGAAAACCTGAAAAGTTTTCGAGAGAAAAATCTATTGCCTAACTTTGGAAAGGAGTTTCAAAAACTTATGAGTAATAACTATAATTATCAACCTGTGGATCCTAATCTTCAGCCTCAACCCCTACCGCCAGTTGCTCCCGCCGTAAACAAGACGGTTTCGACCTCCGATATGGGTGGAGTCAGGGTAGAAAACTATAATGAAAGTTATGTGGATGCCCAGGGCAACGTAACGCAGCGTGAGGAAGAAGTTTTTAACAATTCTTATCAACGCCGCCTTAATATTCTTAATCGAACCCGGAATATAATTTATGCGCTGCTGTCAGCTTTGGAAGTATTGCTAACGTTGCGCTTGGTGTTCAGGTTACTAGGGGCAGACCCCAACAGTGGTCTGACAAACTTTATCTATAACCTAAGTCGTCCCTTTGTAGTGGCTTTCAACGGAATTTTTGCTGACCAGAAATTAAGCACCAATAGCGTTTTTGAGATTTCTACTATAGTAGCAATGGTTATGTATGCTCTATTGGCCTGGGGGGTCGTATCCTTTATGTATGCGATTTTCCGACCAGACCCAAGTAGCCGCCAAAATGTGGTTACTACAAGACAAAGCAGGTTCTAAATCTGCCAAGCCAAGCCTTCCCACTGGGGAAGGCTTATTCTTTTGCCCAATTAATTTTAGTCAAAAACATATTTAACGGAGTTGAGAACATGACAACAGTTAAGCAACCATCAGAGACCCAAAAGGAGAAATTATCCAGTAGCTCTACAAGTGATGGTGCGACATCCACCAAAAGTGTGGATAAAACCACGCACTATAAGTTAAATAGTCGTTCTACTAAAGGGAAATCGGAGAAAAAAGAGCCTAATGAAGCTAAAACCAATATCATTGAGTTCAATCTTTTTGCCCCTTATATCAATCGAGCGGCGGTAGCGGGTGATTTTTCAGATTGGAAAGAAATACCCCTTTACAAAGATACTGACGGCACTTTCCGCGTCGGGGTAGAGCTGGCAGATGGCGATTATGATTATAAGTTTTGGGTGGAGTCCAAAAGCCCCTGGCAACTTGACCAATGGGTTTCGATTGCTGACCCCCAGGCTACTGATATTAACGAGAAAAACGGTGATAACGCGGTTTTGCGTGTGCGCGATGGGCAAATTATCGTGGATGATTATCAGTGGCAGCATGATGACAAAGCTTTACCGTCTGATGCGGAGCTAGTGATTTATGAGATGCATGTGGCTGATTTCGGTGGGAATTTTCAAGGGGTAGTTGATAAACTTGATTACCTGACGGGTTTAGGAATAAACGCCCTTGAGCTGATGCCCTTGGCTGAGTTTCCCGGTGAGAGAAGTTGGGGATATAATCCCAAATTTTTTTATGCCGTTGAAAGTGCCTATGGCGAGACTAGCGACCTGAAACACCTGATTGATGAGTGCCACGCCAGAGGTATTCGGGTTATTCTAGATGTGGTAGCAAACCACGCCCAGCAGGATAGCCCACTGGCCCAAATTGACCACAATTATTGGTTTGTGGAGAATAATACCGATGCGGCTCAGTTTGGCCCTAAATTCGACTACCAGCATTTTGATGACAATTTAGGTATTTTCCCTTCCCGTAAATTTATCAACGAGGTAGCTTTTTATTGGGTTAGCGAGTTTCACCTGGATGGGATTCGCTTTGATGCTACCGCCCTGATTAATAACTTCGATTTTCTTGGGTGGCTTACCGAGGCTCTGAAACAGACTTCTGGGTCTAAACCCCTATATCTGGTAGCCGAACATATCCCGCTTGACCCGGCAATTGTGGGGGTAGACGGGCCAATGGACGGTCTTTGGAATGATCCTTTTTATTTTCAGATGACTGCTAATCTACGTGAGAGTGAGTTTGAGGGCTGGCAACCCTTCGATTGGGATAAAACGATGGCTGGGATTCAGCCTGCTCGCACCGGGATTCTTGGCCCTACCGCCGCGGTTCAATATCTATCTAACCATGACCATAACCGCTTGATGTTTGAACTAGGTGCTGCTGAGATTTTGAATGAAAAAGCTTTCCGCAAAGTGAAGCTGGGCATGGCGGTAATGCTGACGGCGGTTGGTGTGCCGATGATTTGGATGGGCGATGAGTATGGCGAACCCAGCGACAAAAGCATGGATGCCCGCCCGCTTAATTGGGAATTATTACAAAACGAGGCTAACGCTCATTTATATCATTATGTAAGCGGACTGATTTTCTTGCGTAAGAGCGTAGGAGCCCTGAAAAGTGAGAATATCGAGTTCTTTTACGCAGACCCTGAAAATAAAGTCTTGGCCTGGAAACGTTGGGACGAAGGTGGCAGCCTCGTAGCGGTAGTAGCGAATTTTGGTGATACGGCTCTCGGTGACTATAAGATTCCCAACTTTCCGGCGGATGGCGAATGGCACGAGTTCACCTTTGATTATGATATTGCGGCAGAAAATGGCGTTTTGGTTGACTTGCTAGACCAGAGCCAGTGCAAGGTTTATGTGAAAAAGTAAAAATCTTTCAGGCTTGGCACGCTTTATGCTTTATTATAAAGCAGAGAGTAATACACCAGATAAAAATTAGATGCTGGTGGTTAAAAACAATTATTTTGAAAGGAGTTCCAGTATGAGTATCATTGCATGGATTGTAGTAGGTTTATTGGCTGGCTGGATAGCTAACATGATTATGAGTAGTGGTGCAGGTGGTTTACTGGCTGACCTCGTAATCGGTATTTTGGGCGCGATTGTTGGTGGCTTTGTAATGGGCTTAATTACGGGCCGAGATTTAGTCAGTGGCTTTAACATAGAGTCCATCCTGGTATCAATCGTGGGCGCAATTGTCTTAATTGCAGGCTACCGGGCGGTTACCGGACAACGGGTTCGCCAATAGCTAAGACTATCCAATGAATTCTTTTCAGGAGTGGCTCTAGGCTACTCCTGAGCTTTTTTTATAACCTTATTTGATTTGCCCTGCCTCATCCCTTCCGCTATTTCTCCAAATAAGTACACTTTTTAATCCATTGGTGTTCCCTGGGTGATAAACTGGTTCTGGAACAATTAATAAGGGATTTCAAGGAGGTTGGTGGCTTTACTTTTGGTCTCCTCGCCCCGTCGGTCATAACGAGCTGTAGTTGTAACACTGGCGTGCCCGGCCAACTTCTGAACAGTGGCAATGTCAGCCCCGGCATCCAGTAAATCCGAGATAAAGGTACGCCGCAAGTCGTGAGGGCTGAACGGTTCCAGGTCCGATTGCAACCCCCGTTTCTTCAATATTTTCATAATGGCCTGGTCGGTCATAGTCTCAATCCTAATTTTGCCGCTCTTATGCACTGGACAAAATAATGAGCCTGCTATATCACCCCGCTTTGCCAACCAGACCGCCAGAGCTTTAGCGGCCCCACCTCTGACATAAACCAAGCGGTCTTTCCCGCCTTTAGCCCCCCAGATGGTAAGCGCACCAGTATTCAGGTTAAAATCTTTTAACTCCAGCTTTACTACCTCCGAACGGCGTAGCCCGGTGCCGTACATTACCCCAACCAGGGCGGCATCACGGGTTCCCGCAGGCGTGTTTTCATTCTGACAATTCTGGATAAGCTTTTTTAGTTCTTCCTTGGCTAGGGCGCGACCACGCGGTAGAGTTTCGGCTCGTTTATTCTTAACATCTCTGGCCCTGTGATAATCTTCACTTTCCATCAAGCCCAGTTTCCAGGCGTGATAGAGAACGCTGCGTAGCCCAGATAACGCCTGATTAACAGTAGCTGGGCGGTAGCCGCGCTCTACTAAAGCGGCGGCAATTGCGGCGGTGTGCTGGTAGCGCAGTTGTTGCCAGGGTAAGGTCAGGGCGTTCTGTTTACTGCCACTGGCAATTTCGGCAATTAGGTTAAGCGCACGAAGCATCCCACGCCGACCAACCGGGCGAAGGGTCGCCAGATATACGGCGGCTGGGTTTTGATCTAACTGAGAAACCACCTGTATATTATTTTCGATTAATTCAGTTTGTACTATTTCCATTTCTATACTTTCTTTGATAGGGATGAGTTTTTTACTAAAGTTTTAACCTGACTAATTCTAGCACACTTCGCCAGGTTTTGACAACAACCATTGTCATAACTTGGAAAGCGACCAAGTTATGCTGGGCTCGAAAGGA
>Ga0209511_1000602_pt1 | contig 35627 bp, 20 predicted proteins | sample SSSSmetaG_FD_184141 | JGI IMG/M metagenome (GOLD analysis project Ga0209511, IMG submission 184141) | Glacier valley bacterial and archeal communities from Borup Fiord, Nunavut, Canada, to study Microbial Dark Matter (Phase II) - ​SSSS... | ecosystem: Environmental > Aquatic > Freshwater > Ice >... | reverse complement strand
CTTCCTTTAAACGAGTTTTCCAGTAGTGGTAAGTAGGACGTTTTACCTGTTTCCTTTCGCAAAATTCTGTTAATGATAGTCCGCTTTCTTCATGCTCTTTAAAAAGCACCTTCCAATGTGCTAACTTTTTTTGATCTGCCATGATAACCTCCCAATAAACTTTTGGGTAAAGTATAGCAGGTTACACTTGGTATATCACTACGCTATGTTTTGGGTCGGTTACGTATTTTCGTTAGTTGTTCAAAAAAGGAACCACGATATCCTAAACAATCTAATACGAAAGTCATTGAAGATATTATTGCATCTGATGATATTAATAAGAATGATACAAGTAAAGTATCAACTGAAGGTATTGAAAGTAAATTAGGAAATACACAAGGAAATATGCAATGTTTTGGCACAAGTTGCTATGATGGAATTAATATTTATTACGGTACTATATCGGGAATATACAAAATTGATTCAAGTGGTGTAAAAACTGAAGTGCAATCAGTAGATGGTTTGTGTAGAGACTTATGCAATGTAGGTAATAAAATAATTTATATAAAAGAAATATTTAGCGATATTGATAATCATGAATACTATTTATGCATGCTAGATAAAACAACAGAAGAATCTAAGGTTGTTTTAGACCTAAGTAATAATTCCAACGTTTACATATTAAATACCATTGATAATAAAATATATTATAATGCTGTAAATGATGAACAAATATCAACCTATGTTTACAATATTAAAACAGGTAAACAAAAATATTTTTTAAGTAATGGTATGCTTATGAATGAAAAAGGTATTTATTATTATATTAAAAACAAAACTGATAATAATATTGTGTATAGGCTCTTTAAGGATAATTCGGATCGAAAAATCGTACAAATTGATGCAATCCCATTAATTCAAGTAGATAATTACTTGCTTTTAAAAAGAGATAATTTTGGAACTATTTATAAATTGGATTTAAAAACGAAGGAATATATTACAATAATTGATGAAACTGACATTAATTTTGTTATTAATGATGGGAATGATTTAATATTGAGCGCTCCCTTTTGTATAAGCAGATGTGATATAAACGGTGAAAATGCGCATGAATTGGTACGTGTAGGTGAAAAGGAAGGAATGTTATTAATACCTAATATTTTAAATGGTAAAATCGCTTACTCATCATTTCCAGCTATAGATCTTGTTATTATTGATGATGCCTTGCAAGAAGTTACAGATTCGCAAAACAACAATGCCACTTTAGGAATGGATATGAAAAACAACAAAATTGACATTGGATATAGTCATGTAGTTGTTATAAAAAATAATGGTACTGTATGGACATGGGGAGGTAATTATTGTAATCAACTAGGAAATGGTTCTACACAGGATAGTGATATTCCAATTCAGGTTGAAGGAATGAATGATGTAGTTTCAGTGTCAGCAGGGTGTGAAATGACGGTAGCATTGAGAAAAGATGGTACTGTTTGGATTTGGGGTGGTACATTACCATCTGAATTGGGGGAGGACGAAATCACTAATACTTGTAGCCAAACTCCAGTTCAAGTTACAGAATTAGCAGATATAATATCAGTATCAGCAGGGGATAACCATATATTGGCGTTAAAGAAAGATGGTACGGTATGGGCATGGGGAAGTAATGGTACGGGGCAACTGGGCAATGGATCTTATAATGATAGTAATAAACCTGTTCAAGTCAACGATTTAATAGATGTTGTAGAAGTAATAGCTGGCGAAAGAGACTCATATGCGATTAAGAAAGACGGTACTGTTTGGAACTGGGGCAGTGATATCATCTATCAGGAGGGAACAGGTCAAATAGATAGTTCGATACCAGTGCAAGTTAAAGAGCTAACTAATGTGGTAAAATTAAAAAGTGATACTGGCCATGTGGTAGTGCTAAAGAAAGATGGAAGAGTCTGTTCTTATGATAATAAAAGACCTAACGATTTAGTTGTAGAATCAATAGATAACGGCATTTCATTTGACCGTGTGGAGGAAGTTACAGGGATAGCAGTTAATAGGTATAGTGGATTACTTTTAAAAGTTGATGGTAGTGTTTGGGAATGGCAGCATGAATATTGCAAGACATATGGAAATTCTACTGAAATATTATTAGCTGTTAATTTGGGGCAATTTGAATTTACGACAAATGCGATTGAAATAGCATCGGGACCTCAAAATACAGTTGTTTTAGATGAAGATGGGACAATATGGATATGGGGAAATAATGATAATGGGAACCTAGGAGATGGTACATTCACAGATAGTGTCACACCAACAAAGGCACTCATTAATTTAAATGATTAAATATTGTTAATATTAGGATGAAGAGCTTTCCTTCTGATTGATGAGTGATAGTTTCAATTAAAAAACAAATAGGGAAAAGATTCTGATTGATTTGTAAAAACAATTCTAGAAATTATATGTAGGAGATTAGAGTAAATGAGGTTACAAAAGAGTAAGGGACTTGCGTCTGGGGAGCCAACAAGGGGCTGTGATATATAATTAAAATTCTATGATATAGGAGTGATTTAGTTGAGGATAAAGTTGATTACATATTTGAAATGGTTTTGTATTATAGCAGTATTATCAATATTAGGATTAGCTGCTGTAACTACAGCAGCTTCTGATGAGCCGCAGGTAAGTATTAATGATAAAATCATATATAAAGGTTACAAGGAGTATAAGATACAAATGAAGAATCTATCTGAAGGTGCCGCAGTTTTATTTACTTCAAATAATACAAAAGTCGCAAAAGTGAATGGAAAATCTGGGATTGTTACACCGGTAAACAAGGGAAAAGCCATTATAACTATTAAAATTAAACAAAACGGCAAGAGCTATACAGATAAGATCAATATTACTGTTAAAAATCCATATATCAAGATGATTGCATCCATATCAGAACTGACAGTAGGGGAGAGTTTTACCTTCAAAGCAAAAACTTATGGAATGGATGGTTCCTTAAAATGGAGCATTTCAGATAATTCGTTAGCGGAGATTAACAGCTCAAACGGGGAACTTACATCTAAAAAACCAGGATGGATTACAATTACCTCTGTATGTAAAGGAATTAAGGCAAACTGCGAGGTTGAGATTAAAGTACCTTTCGATAAATATGAAGATATCTGGAGTTATACCATTAAAAGCGAATTTCCCAAAATGGTGTTATATTCGGTTGAACAAGCACCAAATCACAATATTTATGTATCAGGGAGCGAAAACGAGAATGCTTTTGTAGCATTGATTTCTCCTGAAGGAAAATTATTGTGGAAAAATACTTATGGCGGTAGTGATATAGACCATGCGGATTTATTGCTTCCATTGGAAAACGGTGATTGCATCATTGCTGGCGGTACTTACAGTAATGACGGTGATATTAAATCATCGTATGGAAAATGTGATTATTGGTTATTCAGAATAGACCAGAAAGGATCCATTCTATGGTCTAAATGTTATGGGGGCGGTGGCTGTGATTTTATGGAATGCATCATACAGACATCGGATGGCAACTTGGTATTTTCCGGAACATCATTTTCTCAAGTTCTTATGTATGCAACTGTCTATAAGGTTGATATAAATACAGGTGCTTTAATATGGCAGCAGAGCTATGACGGCTCAGGCTCAGAAGTATTTAAATCTATTGAAGAAACTTCAGATGGCGGTTTTATTGCGACGGGGAACACTTATAGTATCGATGGAAATTTTATTTTCAGGAATAAAACAGAACAATCGAATGCCTTCTGGATTTCAAAACTAGACTGTAATGGTTCTATGGAATGGCAGGATTGCAGAGAAGTTGATGAATATAATGTATCTTTTTTAGGGGGGATAGCCACACATGAAACCAGTGATGGAAGTTTTCTATCAATGGCAGCTTCCTATGATGGCAATTCTGTTTTATATAAATATAGCAGTTCCGGTAGACTAATCTGGAGCAAAGAGTTGGAATTAAAAGCATATGATTATCGGTGGCAGGGCGATATTAATTTAATTGCAAGAACTTATGATATGCAACTGACAGAAGACGGCGGTTGTATCTGTTACGGTTATTCTTACGGCGGTACTCTGATTAAATTAAATTGCAATGGGAATGTTGAATATGAATTTTATACAGATAGCTACAGGGAGAATTTCCGTTATATTAGTTTATCTGACAATATGATGATCATCAGTTATCAATTGGCTGATGACGGAAAAAATGCTTCCTTTACGCTGACTTGTTGGAAAGACAAATAAAGAAAGCAGACGCAGATAGATTATAGAAGCATAACTGTTCAATCACTTCAATATATTATAGTAATATGGCATAGAATCATGGTGATGTTATGGAACAAATGGAAGACGACAATAGAGAAAAAACAAGTTTGTTTATTAAAGTAGGTATTATAGTATTAAGTTTCTTAGTAATCTTTGGCCTCGGAATAAAATATCTTCCTACAGCAATCTCAGTATCTAGTATTGGCAGCAAAAGGGACTTGCCAATCTACTGCGTAAGTACGGATGAAAATAAAGTGGCACTTAGCTTTGATGCAGCATGGGGGAATGAAGATACACAAAATATCCTAGATATTTTAGCAAGGAATGATGTGAAAGTAACATTTTTTATGACCGGTGGTTGGGTTGAAAAATATCCAGAGGATGTCAAAGCGATTGCGGCAGCAGGCCATGACCTCGCAAATCATAGTGAAAATCATAAGCAAATGTCACAGCTAAGTAAAGAACAGTGTATTGAAGAAATTATGAAGGCTCATAATAAGGTTAAAGAGCTGACAGGAATTGAAATGACCCTTTTTCGACCACCATATGGAGACTATAATAATACACTAGTAGGTGCAGCTAGGGAATGTAATTATTATACAATACAGTGGGATGTTGATAGCTTAGACTGGAAAGATTACGGTGTGGAGGATATCATCAATATGACCGTAAATCATAAGAAGTTAGGTAGGGGTTCGATTATTTTAATGCACAACGGTGCGAAGTTTACACCAGATGCTTTGGATGCTGTTATTACTGGATTACAGGAAAAAGGGTATGATATAGTGCCGATTTCACAGCTGATCTGTACTGGGGAATATACGATTGATCATACAGGACGACAGTTTGCGAAATAGAATTAATTATCTGAAACTGATTCTACAATGGTGTAGCGAAAGTTCTTAATCTGGTTCTTTCCAACTTTAGTACCGGAAGTAGAGTTCTTCAGACTGGCGTGAACGTAATTAAAAATGGATGAATACAATATTATGTATGTTATACTATAATACCAAGCAGAATAGTAGGAGTTAAAGTACCAATCCACTTACTTATAGCAATAGATAAACTTTGCCCCTTGGTGCTTCCCCTAGAAACAAACATATTAATATATAATACTGACATTATAAGATTTTGAAGAAATGCTGAATACCAAGGACCCTTGTCGGCAAACTCTACATTAAAGGAATACTGAATTGCGAAGCACATTAAAAAAACAGAAAGAGATATAGGTAAAACATGCAAAATTAATCAAGAATTTAATTAAAGCAAATTTATCTTTTTTGATACTTGGAAGGTTTGATGAATATTTACATTCAATATTCGTAGAAATAATAAATAACTACTCACAAGGAAAAGCAAATAAATATGAGATGCATTATTTAGCTGGTGGATTATATAAAGTTTTAATTAATTGGATGGATAATGGTTTGGAAGAGAGTGACGAAGAAATGGCTAAAATTATTTGCCTTATATTAAATAAATAATGTTGAAGCATAGGAGCAGTTTCTTTTTTAATATTATAGACTTTACAAAATTGATTTGTTACAATATTTATAAAATAATCAGTAGATAAAGGAATGAAGTTACAATTATTGGTATAAATGGGAGGCGAAATAATTTATATGTCATATTTAAATAATCAACAGAGACAAAAACTAAATGCATATTATAAACCTGAGGGGTTTGTAATAGATTTAGGTGAAGAAAATTCGGCCAAGATTAATGAAGAAATAGCTATAAATGACGAACTGAAGGAATGGAAGAAACAATTTGATGAAAATAAATATATTGCTTTATTTCATCTAGGTTTTATTGTAAAGAAGGAATGGTTTTCGCCTGAATTAGAATATCTTTACTATATTGCAGACAAGGTGCTTCAAAAATTATCAAGACAGCCAGATATTGAACTGTCAAGGGACATGATTCAAGTCGAACTATCAGAGGAGGAATGCATTGATCTCATAGATAAAGTTCCATTTGCGATTGGAATGGAATATGTAAACAATGCATGGATACATGGGATTTGGGATAAGCTTATAGAAGTTTTTAGCACTGAAATTTTGCGATATAACGGATCTGTATCGATGTATTTCACCGAGCATAATTCGAATATTAACGTGGTTGGTAGAGTGTTTTTTCATATGGTTGAAAATCAAGAAGATGACTATCCGTTTGCCTTCATGGCAACTTATACAAAAAAACCAATAAAAAGTAAAAAAGCAGTACATACCCCTTTGAAAAATGCACTGGAGGAATTTAATCAGGATGAAAAGACGCTTCTGACTCTTTTATCTACAGTAACAAAGGTAGCAGAACATAGCAATTTTATCTCTGATTTAATGGAAAGTGGAGAATTATTCTCACCTCTAAAATTAACCGTTAAGGAAGCATATATCTTTTTAAAGGAAATTCCATTATACGAGGAAGCAGGAATCATGTGCCGCGTTCCGGATTGGTGGAGGAAAAAATCTAATGCTGTGCGGCTTTCTGTTATAGTAGGAAACAAGGAACCATCGAAGGTCGGACTTGATGCAATCATGGATTTTACCCCATCCCTATTTGTAGGAGATGAAAAGTTATCTGAAAAGGAGTTAAATCAGTTTCTGTCCATGGCGGAAGGTATGATTAAATATAAGGGTAAATGGGTTGAAATCAACAAGGATAGATTAAAGCAGGCTTTAGAGGCATTTCATAAGCTTGAGGAAATGTCAAACCAAAGGGAAGTCTCATTAAGAGAGGCTTTGAGAATGGAATTAAATTCCAACGCATTGGTAAAGATATCAGTAGGAGATATTGAGACGACGGTTACGAATGGACAATGGCTTAAAAACATCAGGGATAATTTAATCAATCCGCTAGCCGTGGAGCAAGTTGAGGAAGTATCATCATTTCATGCTACACTTAGAAATTATCAAAAATGCGGCTACCAATGGCTGTATCAAATGTCGCAGTTGGGCTTTGGAGCCTGTCTTGCCGATGATATGGGACTTGGAAAAACAGTTCAGATGATTGCTTTTTTGGAATACTATAGAATAAATTTTGGTGGAAATGTTTTATTGATATTACCAGCTTCCTTAATAGGAAACTGGCAGAAGGAAATTGAAAAGTTCGCACCTGAGATGACGTATCAGATTTTACATAATAGTATAGGAAAAGCGTCAGAGGAGCTTTGTATTGATACTTCGATATTTTTATCTATTACAACTTATGGAATGGTAGTCAGGATAGACGAATTTCAAAAAAAACAATGGGATATTTTGATATTAGATGAGGCACAGGCAATCAAAAATCCTGGAACAAAGCAGACAAAACTGATTAAGAAGCTTTCTGCTAATATGCGAATTGCTATGACCGGCACACCGATAGAGAATCGATTAAGTGATTTGTGGTCCTTATTTGATTTCCTTAATCAGGGATTGCTTGGATCTGCGAAGGAATTTACAGATTTTACAAAAAAACTTTCTGACAATGCTAACGGATACGCGAAGCTTCGTAAAATGATTCAACCCTTTATTCTACGAAGATTGAAGACGGATAAAAGTATAATTACGGATTTACCGGACAAGCTTGAGATGAATGAATATGCAGCACTATCTAAGAAGCAAATAGCCCTTTATCAAAAGCTGCTAAGTCAAATAGAAGAAAAGCTTCGGGATGCTGAGGGAATTGAACGAAAAGGACTTGTTTTATCTAGCATTATGAAATTTAAACAAATCTGCAATCATCCGGATCAGTATCTTGGAAGAGAGGAATATTTACCAGAATACAGTGGAAAATTTGAACAGCTCGGGGATATATGTGAAACAATCTATGAAAAGAAAGAGAAAGTCTTAATATTTACTCAGTTTCGTGAGATGACGGAACCATTGTCGGATTACTTAAAGAAAATATTCCATAAAGATGGCTTTGTACTTCATGGCGGCACTGCGGTAAAAAATAGAAGTCAGATGGTGGAACGTTTTAATGGTGAGGAGTATATTCCCTATATGGTTCTATCATTAAAGGCAGGTGGAGTCGGACTTAATCTAACTGCAGCAAATCACGTAATTCATTTTGACCGGTGGTGGAACCCCGCTGTTGAAAATCAGGCTACAGATCGTGTATTTCGTATTGGGCAGACCAAGAATGTTATGGTGCATAAATTCATAACGAAGGGTACGATTGAAGAAAAAATAGATACTATGATTTTAGAAAAACAAAAGTTGGCCGGAGATATCTTAAGTACGAATGGAGAACAGTGGATTACTGAGTTTAATAATGAAGAACTGATGAAATTATTTATGTTGGGTGGTGACGCGTGATGAGTTATTATGGATTTGCACCATATGTATCCGTGGCAGAAAAAAAGGCTAAGTCGTTGAAAGCACTGGGTAAGCTTAAAGCAAAAAATAAGGACCTTCAACCAATCACAATAGAAGGAAGAACGTTAGCAAAAAGCTGGTGGGGAAAGGCTTGGAATCAAAATCTGGAAAGCTATGCTGATTACAGTAATCGCGTTGCAAGAGGCAGAAGCTATGTTCGTAATAATGCGGTCCTCGATTTGAAGATAACAAAAGGTGAGGTGAAGGCATTAGTACAGGGAAGTTCCAGTAAGCCTTATTCTGTTTCCATTCAGATAGATAAGTTAAGTAAAGAAAAATGGAATAAAGTAATTGCTCTATGTAATCATAGGATAGATACGCTGGAACAATTGGTGGGAGGTAGCTTCCCTAAGGAATTGGAGATCTTATTCAAAGAAAAAAAATATGGTCTGTTTCCTTCGCCAAAGGAAATTCATTTTAATTGTAGCTGTCCAGATTGGGCATCCATGTGTAAGCATGTAGCTGCGGTACTGTATGGGATTGGCGCCAGACTGGATACATACCCGATGTTGTTTTTTGAACTGCGTGATATAGATAGTATGGAGCTTGTGAAAAAATCGATGGAGAAAAAACTGGATAATATGCTTAAGAATGCAGGTAAGAAGAGTGAGCGAAAGATTGATGAAAAGGATGTATTTGATATATTTGGAATTTAGAATAAGGGATGAATATTCATCAATTAAGAGAGGTTTTGAATAATTTGACTTCATAAGTATCTTAATGATTTTTGATATTGGGGTGAAAGCTATCTCTATTACTAATATTAGGAGTAAAAGACTTGCCAATTTATTGTGTGAATACGGAAGAAAACAAGGTGGCACTAAGCTTTGATGCGGCTTGGGGAATGAGGATACACAGAATATCCTAGACATATTATCAAGAAATGATATCCAGGTTACATTTTTTATGACCGGTCAATGGATAGAGAAGTATACTGATGATGTGAAGGCAATCGCGGCAGTATTAAGGTATGGCTTAAGAGAAAATACACTAATCCGTATTTTTATGGTGGAGTTATGGAGCATTTTGGCGCTGCAAGAAGAGACGTTAAGCACTTATTGGATAATTTTGCAATGATTGATGTAAGGGAATCATTTCATGAGTATTACAAGCGAAAGCAGGTTGAAGAGAATACAAAAATTAAAATTTTGCGAAAAGCACCGTTAATTGATCTGACTCTGGAAGAAATGAATACATCCATTATCATGGAAGGAGGCACAGAACATTGGTTGAAGTTCAAAAAAATATTGAATAAAAGGATACTGTAAAGGACGATAAAAGAGGTATCATAGTAAATGTGCTTTATAATAATAAAGTTAATATACAATTAGCTTTACAATTGCAAACAATTGATGCTATAATATATCCAAAGGAGTTGATTCTATGGGTATAAAATATGATGGGCTGTTTCATTTACTGAAAGAAAAAAAAATTTCGAAGACCCAACTACAGAAAAAATTAGGATTTTCATCTACGACGATAGCTAAACTGGCTAAAAACGAACCTATTTCTCTAAAGGTGATAGAAGATATATGTATGGAACTTGATTGCCAGCCCGGCGATATTCTGGTCATGGAAAAGGATAAGCCAGAAAGTCAGTTATTAAAAATGTTGTTGGAAGAGAAGGAAATGAAACTTAAAGGCGGACTCTATCATATGACGCAAATAAAATTCTCATACAATTCTAATCATATGGAAGGCAGCCGTTTGTCAGAAGATCAAACCAGGTACATCTATGAGACGAATACGCTGGCACCGGAAGGTGATGAAACCACTTCAGTAGATGACATTATGGAAACAATAAACCACTTTCAATGTTTTGATTATATTCTTGATCATGTTTCTGATAAGCTTTCGGAAGATATTATAATGACGTGTCATAAAATATTAAAAAATAATACTTCTGACAGTAGGAAAGACTGGTTTAATGTTGGTGAGTATAAGTCACGTCCCAATACCGTCGGAGATAGTAAAACAACACCACCAACAAAAGTTAAAGTTGAAATGGAAAATTTGCTGACAGGATATAATGAGAAAACTAATGTTACTCTTGGTGACATAGTAGAATTTCATTATAGATTCGAGTCTATTCACCCATTCCAAGACGGGAACGGTAGAGTTGGCAGGTTGATTATGTTCAAGGAGTGTTTGATGCATGATATTATTCCTTTTATCATTGATGAATCTCACAAACTTTATTATTATCGGGGTCTGAAAGAATATGAGAATGAAAAAGGTTTTTTTGCAGGTACCTGTATGTCAGCTCAGGATAAATACAAAGAGATGATTAATTATTTTATGGGAGAAGAAACATAGTAAAACCAGCACAAACCCTTATAAACAATGGTTTTAAATCTGTTACGGATAGTGATAGTCTTGACTGGAAGGATTACGGACCGGAAAGTATCGTCAATAAGACAGTGAACCATAAAAAATTAGGTAAGGACTCAATTATTTTAATGCACAACGGTGCGAAGTTTACACCCGAAGCACTGGAAGCTGTTATCCTAGGATTGAAGGATAAGGGGTTTGAGATAGTGCCGATATCGCAATTGATTTGTACTGGAGAATATACGATTGACCATACGGGGAGACGGTTTGAGAAATAGAGATAGATAATATTAAACTAACTTATTTTGAATTATATCAGTATTGAAAGGTTTGCGTCAGAATTGATGCAAGCCTTTTGGTGTATATGGAAGAGAAAGAAAGTGCTATTCTCAACATATATAAGCTCCTAATATTATTATCTAACATAGGTATTATACCATAAAGTAACTTTTTTCTAAAAGTCATTTCATGTCGTAAAAAGGTCATTTCAAGCAAGTGGCATTTTTTTTTATTTATTTTTGATATGATATTTTCAGAGACATTATAAAAGTTATAATTTTAATTATGAAAAAAATATTATTAGTTTTATTAGCAGCAGCAGTAAAAGTAAAAATTGATGAGTCAGAGGATGTAAAAGAGAATATGCCAAGTATGAGATAAATCTCAATGTATTGGTTATGAAATTGGAGGTAGTCTATGTTTAAAAAAATATTTTTCACTTTAATTTGTGCCTTTTTATTAATTGGTTCAATGGCACAAACCGCCTTTGGAAAAAACAATGTATCAGATATTCATGTTGAGGTTGCTATTTATGATGATGGCTCGGCTTATATCACCCAAACATGGAACTGTGAATTTACAGAAGGCACAGAAGGCTATATTCCAATACAAAATCTTGGCGAAATGAGTATTTCGGATTTTCTTGTATCTGATATAAATGGTCCATATTCGTATGTTGAAAATTGGGATACAGAGGCAAGCTTTGAAGATAAAACAGGGAAATATGGAATGGTAGAAACAGAGGTGGGCTATGAGCTTTGCTGGGGTATTAGCGAATATGGAGAAAGACGCTATGCTATTGAGTATAAAATAGATAACTTTGTTGGGGCCTATGAAGATCTTGACGGTTTTAATTTCCAGTTTATTAACTCAGGTATGGGAACATTGCCTACCGATGTAACAGTAACAATTATCATGCAAAATGAAACAAAACTGGATGCAAATAATGCTGGAGTATGGGCCTTTGGCTTTGATGGACAAATAGAATTTGAAGATGGACAAGTAGTTGCATTTACAAATAGTCCGTTGTCCTCAAGTTCTGATAGTGTCATTATCATGATGCATATGAATAAAGGCTTAATTAACCCTACAAGGGTGGTGGATCAATCTTTTGAAACGGTAAAAGCAGAGGCATTTAAGAGTAGTGATTATGAAGACGCTTCTGAACCTCAAAGGTTGAGATTGGGCTTTTATTTGCTGTTTATAGGAATAACAATTGCCATTATCCATTGGGTACTGAAATTTTGCTTTTGGTTACTAAAAGGAATGCCAAAAAGGAAAGTCATCAATCTTTATAAAAAAGCAGATTATTTTAGGGGTGTACCTATTGCAGGTAATTTAGAAGCAAACTTATGTCTAGCAGAAAAGGTTGCACTCATAAAAGACGACGGAGATCTGATAGGTGCGGCATTTTTAAAGTTAATTCATACAGGTTGTCTTGAGCCGATCACTGAAAAAAATGTTGGTTTGTTTGGTATAGAAAAAGAGAAGATTTTACTAAAGCTTGTACATCCACCAGAGTTTATAGGGATTGCAACAAATATGCTCTATGATTTGTTGGTTTTAGCTAGCGGTAACGATCAGATTTTACAAGAAGATGAGCTTGAAAATTATTGTTCTAGAAAACATGAAGCAATCACACAGATTATTGAAGCATCAAAAGAAGATGGCGAAAAAACTTTAATGCAAATTGATTGCTATGATCAATCTAAAAAAAGTTTTTTTGGGCTTTCAGAGAGAGGAAAAAGCTTGCTCTTAAACATTATGGGCTTTAAAAAATACCTCCTTGAATTTTCACTGATTAGTGAACGATCCGTTGCGGAAAGTATTATTTGGCAAGATTATCTTACCGTTGCAACACTTTTAGGCATCGCAGATCAAGTAATTGAACAATTTGAAAAGGTTTATCCAGGTATGACTAGTTATAGTGAAAACGCACACTATTACTATTTAGCAAGGAGATACAGAAAAGTATCCTATGACGCTGCACAAGGGGCACTTTCTGGAGGTGGCGGACTCAGCTCCCTCGTTGGCGGAGGTGGTTTTAGCGGAGGTGGCTTTGGCGGAGGAACAAGATAAAGCGTACATAGCATAGTTAAGTCAAAATTTAAATAAAGGAGAAAGAATTATGGGATTATTTACAAACGACAAAAAACCTTGTCCGGTTTGCGGGAATGGAACCCCAAAATTATTGGCAACAAAAATTGCGAATGAAACACCTATCTGTTCTAAATGTAACAAGCTTATATCGATGCAAGAGGATCAAGTGAAGAAGCTTTCTGTAGAAGAATTAAAAGAACATTTTGCCATGAGGGAGGAAAATGCCAAGTATTTAGAGAACATTTTTAGACCTACCAAAGAAATCGAAGTGGGCAATACGAAACTGATGATTGATGAGGTAAACAAAGTTTTTACCATTCCTCTCTACATCTGCGGAGATGTAGATAATCCGCCGGTTTTTAAGTTTGAAGAGTTGATTGGCTATGAGCTGTTGGCAGAGACTCAGGTGGCGGAACGTTTTTACAAAGGTGATGTTTCCCCCCAGTATATGCAATTGGTTTTCAGGACTTTGACCCATATGTTTGACGTGAACACAATAAACCTAGAAGGTCCTTGTAGCTGTTCACTGATTTTATATCTTACGAATCCTTGCTGGAGCAAGGTAACCTCCAGTGCAGGCACTGCTGGCCACAAAAGTAATATTAAATATCTAGTAGGCCAGCATTTAGAAGGACTCCAAACTGTTACTGCTGTCTTATTAGAAATGATGGGATTCAGTGCAATCGATGGTTCCCCAAGAAGGAATGCAGATTCAACCGATGAAGAATTGATGAAGTTCAAGGAATTGCTTGATGGTGGCGTCATTACACAGGAAGAATTTGATGAGAAAGAAAGAGAGTTATTAGAAACTTAAGGATAAAGTACATTTTACAAAAAAGTCAAAAAGGACAAATTCATATCATTTCATGTCGAATACAGGCCATTTCATGAAGATAAGAGTAGCTTATGAAAACTTTGTGTTATAATTTCCAAGTATATTAAATACATACAAAAAAAATATTTTGGAGGAATTAAAATGAAAAAAATACTTATTCTTATGCTTTTACTATCAATGACTCTGAGCTTTACAGCTTGCGGCAGTTCAAAGGACGAAACTGCAGACACGACTCAGGAGACCGATGCAGCTGCAGTTGATACAACAACGGATACAGTAGATGCTGATTATAATCAGCTGTTAACCTTGATTGAAAGCATAACTGCTCATGATGAGTTAAATGCAAAGATAGTAACAAATCGTGACTTGTATATCGCAGGTGAACTAACCTTAGAGGATTTGAATAATGGAATATTGGAAATTTCCAATGATTCACAGACTATGCTTGCAACGTTACAGGGAGCAACTTGGACATCAGATACTTACAATGATAAGATCGCTCTTTTGACTGAGGCAATAGAAGCATTAGCTCAGGGTGAAAAATTGAGCTATGATGCGGCAGTAAATAATGACGAGGATACACTTACAGAAAGTCAAACCTATATGGATACCTATCAAGAAAAAATAGATGCATTCTTTACCGCTATGGGAGTATAAATCAGTTAGAATAAAATAAGAAAAACCAGCAGTGAACCTATGATAGGATGGGTTTACTGCTGTTTTTTTATATTGGTGGAAGTTAAAAAAATTTAATATTTGCAGGAGCATTTTTTATTGAAGAATTCAGGCAGAAGGTTATCAAGAAATTTAAGAGTTTACAAATAATGGAACATGATGTAATGTATATCTTATAATAATAATGTACATAGATTGTGTTCCTAATCAATATTCATAATCTGGTTGTCTAAGCGATGTAAGGGATCGAAAAATTACAAGAGATTAGAGATAAGAAACGTAGATATTATAAAGTAGATGCCATATAATAGCATGTAAATATTCTAGGTAATGTGAAAAATGGAAGCGATTCATTCTGTTATAATAATGAAAATAGAGTAAAAATAGTTGATTTCAAAATTTATTGTAATTCAGGTTCAGCAGCAGAAGATTATGCTATTAAAAAACATAAGGATCAAAAAGAAGCTATGATTGGGGGCAATTATGAAAATGGTACATGGATACAATAGAAGAATGATTGGTATGATTTTATGCATATTACTGTTATTTCTTACTGCAGTTCCAGTAAGCACCAATGCGGAAACTATAAATTTAAGTAAACCAATGCTTGCGGCATCCTGCTTGTCAAAAACTGCTGTAAGTCTGGAAGTGAAAAAAGTCAACAATGCAACAGGATATATTTTTTATCGTTCAAAACAAAAGAGCAAGGGTTATACCAAAATAAAAACTAGTAATCTTACGACATACGAAGATAGAGGACTTTCCGAAGGCAATTATTATTACAAGGTCAGGGCATATAGGAATAGCAACGGAAAAAAAATCTACAGTTCATATAGTAACGAAGTATATGTGAAGGTTTCGGCTATTGCTAGAATTAATAGTGTCATTACGGATACAAACGGGTTTGATTTTACAGCTTATGATTCAATTACGGAAAAGGATACTTATATTAATTTAATCGGGAATCTTGTCTACACCTATGATGGCAAAAGTACGAGATTTTATGGACCTGATTCCTCGCTGATTGCTGAATTTAGTGGTAATATCGAATATATTTTCTATGTTATGACCAATACTTATGTCAAAGAAGATGAAGGTGAGTATAAGTACAAGGATATATGGCTGGATGAAGTGGGAAAACTTGATGTTTCAGAAGATTGGTGCAGTGATTTCATCTGGGTAGAGGACACGCTCATCAATATTAAAACGGGGAAAGTGATGAAGCAATATAAATTTGATGAAATTTACGGTACAAACTCAGGCATTGCATCACAACCAAACTTAGTTGATGGCTGTGCTACGATTAGGGTGGACGATAAGTACGGTATGATGGACGAAAAAGGGAATATTATAGTTGAGCCTTTATATGAATATGGAGAAATAATCAGTGGTGGATATGTCATTTTTGAAAATGCGGAAAAAAAATGGGCTTATTGTGATGCGTCTGGAACTATGTCAGATTTTAAATTTTCTGCTTTGAGGGATGGGGGTCAATCTGGAATTCTGATTGGTGAGATTGATAAGGAATATTTCTATAGCACACAGGAAGGAAATCTACTCGACTTATCTGAAAAAGTAATTATTAATCATGGTAAGGAATACAGCATTTGCGCTAATCTACCAAACTGTTCCGTAGATCTCGGCACATTTAGTGATGGTTATGCCCATGCCCTTATTAAATACTATTATGTAGATTTAAAATTAGGTCTGAATTCTTATACAGCTTTCGATGGTTATGTGGATACGAAGGGAGCAAAGAAGATTGATTTTACGGAACATAAGAAAGAAGATTTGACTCTTTTAACTTCAATAGCGAGCAGTTTTGGAGTTGATTTTGATCTTATGGGTATTACCTCAGCGCTGAAGCCGCTCAGTTTGGATGTATCAACACAGCCGACTATAGAGAATTCCTCTTATTTTAAATACGGTTTATTAGTCGTTAATACCAAATTGTTAACAGTCAGTATGAGCGATGAGTTGTCGCAGGACTACTTTACCGCATTTGGCATATATGATAAGTTAGGTGTACAGATTCTGTCCTTTGATAAAGAGGAATATAACAGGGATGTAGAGGATAAAGACGGAATTAAAAAAGCAGAAATTCTTGGAGCTAATTGCATTGCCACACTTACTAAAGGTAATGTACTGTCGCTAAAAGATGTAAGCGGAAAAAACAAACAGTCCATACCAAACGTCACGAACTTTGAAACAATCCAGTCTACATCGGGATATCCGATTATTAGAATTGAAACAACGGTGAAAGATGGTAATACTGAGAAAGATTATTATGGTATCTATTATGATCAAACAGGGTTCTATACAGGTCAATATTATGCTTTTCCTAATAAAACATATTATGGAAATGACGATATGATATTTACCATGAAGGATGGTAGTGAGATCAAATTTGTAACCAGTAAGAATAAGATTATTATCCCGGCTACAGAATGTTTTGACATCAAGCCTACCGGTGACGGATATGCAGTTATAAAGAATAAAGATTTATCATCTTCCGGTTACTATTATGTAACTTTTTATACTGGGGCTGGCAAGAAGATAAAAACAGTTTATTCTTTAGGATTCGACGTATCAGCACTTGCTTACGGAACTGGCGGAATGATGTATACGGATCATACAGTTGTACTTAACAGTCATTATCATAATGGACTTGGTAAATTACTCAATACCGAAGAGTTTTATACTGAAAACACCGTATTTAATCATGGATATGCATTTGTAAGGAAACTGAATCAGGATAATTATGCATTGATGAGTTCTGATGGTACCTTACTCAGTGATTATTGCTTTACAAAGGAAACCGAAATATTTCACAGTAAGGATACTCCGAATAAATATGGATCAATCCTCATTAATCTGGATGGAAATGTATACCGTGTTCATAAGGATTAGGTTATCTGAAGAATTTATTATCTGCAATAAACGGTAGATAAAATACGGATAAAAGGAAGGAAATGATAATGAAAAAATTAGTATCAATGATTCTTGTAATCATACTAATAGCTAGTATGACAGCTGCAACACCGACACTAGATGCGACAAAGGCTACAACAGCAACATTGACCTATTTAACCAAAGCAATTTATGATGATCTGGGTAATTACTCAGAAGGATTAATATGGGTAAAGGAAGGAGATACCTTTCAGTATTTAAACAAAAAAGGTAAAATAGTCATTGATTTATCTGATAAGAAGTACATACAAGAGGACCATTTGTATATTACTGAGGTTGGAGATTTCCATGATGGTCTAGCCTTAATTTCATTGTCTTCAACATTATCAGATGAAGTAACTTTTGATGATCACGATTTCGGATATTATATAGATATAAAGGGTAATATTGTTTTAACCGCAGCACAGATAAATACAAAATTAAACCACAATGAAGAACGAATCACTGATTTTTACTCAGCGTTTTCAGAGAATGTAACGATATCAGACAGTAAGCCGACGGATGGACAGATATGTGTGGTAGATAAAAAAGGAAATCACAAGTGGTATGTAGGGATATGTGAGGGTTATTTCTGGTTTACTGAAGAACTTTTATGTAATAGTTATTACATAGACAAATATGGTGAAGAAAAGTGGGGTTATGTGGATCACAAATTTAAAAAAGTGATAGCAGCTCAGTTTGACCAAGCAAGACCATTTAACCAGGGATTAGCACCTGTTCAAGTTGATGGTAAATGGGGATTTATCAATAAAAGTGGAAAAGTAGTAATTAAAGCACAATTTAATAATTTTAATGTAAAGGATATAAATTATTCATACGTGATTTTTAATGAGGGAGTGGCGTGTGTTCAAAAAGATGGTAAATGGGGTGGAATAAGTAAAACAGGTAAAACAATAATATCATTTAAATATGAGTCCCCATTTGTTTTTGTTAATGGGTATGCGCGTATTAAGGGTAGTGATGGCACCTATACATATATAGATACAAAGGGTAAAACTATAATTAAAACAAAATATGATGATAGTAGTCATTTTAATTCAAATGGTGTTGCAGTAGTAGGTAATGACGGAGTATATAAGATAATCAATACCGCAGGAAAAAAGGTAAGTGATAAGACGTGGGAGTTTGACGAAACTGGTTCAGTTGCAATGACTCCTGATATTTTACTGTATAAAATAGGTGACAAGTTAGGTATTGCGAAAATACATTAATCAACGTACAAGGTAGGGAGAATATAATGAATTGTATCAAAAAGGGTATCCTCGGCTTTTTTATAATTACTTTGCTTTTGTCTATCTTTGCACCTGTTCATGCTTATGCGGGAGAGAAGGAATATGGTGTAAAAATAGGTAATCAGGAAGATGGTTATCAACTATGTAAAAACCTGATTGTTCTTTCGCCGAGTAAAAACATAATGGTTAAAGCAAAAGCAATATGCAAGGAGCTCGGTCTAAAATACGTATATAATTCCCGGACAGAAAAGCTTACTATAACAAATGAATTGAATGAGAGTCTGGTGTTTACCATGGGGAGCAAAAATTACTATCTCTATTATTATATAAAGTCTCCAGGGGAGAAAAAAACAGCAACTTATCAATGTTATTATGATAAAAAAAGCAAATCGTATGTGATTCCTATGGCTACGCTAAAATATCTGGTAGGATATAAGTATTACAAACTGCCGGACAATGATTACTATGCCGGACAAGGGTATAAAGGATTAATTTTCTATAGTAGTACCGATCTTGGGGAAATGAGTAAAGAAATTATGATCACTGATAATCTGGCAGATCAAATTGTTGCTGAAGAGGTTACTGAAGATATGACTGATGTGGAGAAGGTAAAGGCACTGAATTATTACATGGTACTATATTGTGAATATGATTACACATACAGCAAATACACTCCTTATGATATATTAGTAACCGGAAAAGGTGTCTGCCAGGCATATGCGCAAGCATATCATCTTCTTGTAACCAAGGCAGGTATAAAAGATTATATCGTCATAGGTAGCGCGAGGCCCATTAATAAATTAGAAGGGCATGCCTGGAATATTGTTAAGCTTGGGAAGGATTATTATCATGTAGATACAACCTGGAATACAACGTATTATGGATATTTTCTTCTTTCGGACAAAGTAATATCGAAGGATCATGTTTGGGATACTAGCAGATATCCGGCATGTAAAAAGGGTTTGTCAGAAAGAGAAGGACGTATAGTAGAAATGCAGGGAGATGATTTTTATTCTGTAATTGATGGCTACGTTACCAATCATTTTAGTTTATTAAGAAAAAAATACGATGGAACGGATAGAACTTTACTCTTAGATATCGAATTTCAGAAGTATTTACCTGTTCATTATTTTGATGATAATTATTTTTATTATGCAACGTGGGAGGAGGGCATAAGATTTTATAAACTTGACCTTAAGACGAATACTATAGAAGAAATCATGAGTGATAATAATTTAGATTGGGGACAAATTGCAGTACATAATGAATATATTTATATGTACTATACAGATAGAATAGTACGAATAAACACGATAACGCAGGAACAGCAGAATTTGTATGAAGAAACAGCTGATAATGTGAATATTTTTTACTTGGATATCATTGAGGACAGAGTGATTTTTACTACTTCAAAATATGATGAAACACCGATTATTATAAAAAAATATCAAATGAATTTTGACGGAACGGGATTAAAAGAACTGAGTCGGTGATAGAAATAATAACATGCTGATGATTCATATACCATAATAAATTTAAGCATATGCTCCATATAAGTACATAAAAGAATCCGTAGATTAGACTTAGTAAAGTCTGTTTCTATGGGTTCTTTTTTATTATTGATTATCTCTAGATTTTATTATTTTTATGGGTATAGAAATATAGCAAAATCTCCTTGCTGTTTTGTATCAATGTATCTTCGCAGTGGCTTCAAGAAGGAAGATATCCTTGTCTGTCCGCAGGTTAAGAACCCCGCCCATGGATTCTAAAGTGGTTTTGATGCTGCTCAGGCCGTAGCCGTGGCCGGTACTGTCCTTTATGGTCGGTGGTAATGCTCCATCTGCTAACTCAAGCAATCCGGCATAGCGGTTGGCAACCTGCAACACAAGATAATCGAACTTAATCTTTGCTGTTACGCTGACACTTCTCTTTTCTGGGGGCAAATTCAAAGATGCTTCCAGAGCATTTTGCAGGGCATTCGAGAAAACGAGACACAGTTCCACCTGATACTTCTCAATTGGTATGACGTGGATGCTGCAGGAAAACTTCACGTTATTGCGTTTAAATAGAGTTGCAAAGCAGGAAATCACGGCGTCTATGTAAGGGTCGGCGGCGTAAGTATGATTCACTGATTTGCTAGTGATGTCTGAGACTTTACCGAGGTACTGCTGTGCCTCCTCCGGTTTACCGCTTTGTAGCAGACCGATAGCGGTGATGAGGTGGCCTCTCATATCATGTTTCATGCGTCTTACCTCATCTTGGCTTTGAAGCTGTGATTCATAATACCGCTTCTGAACGTCTAATTCGTAGCTTAAGTGGTCAGAAATATTTTTTTCAGTGGTGAGAATAGCGCTTGAAATGGCATTATACAGTAGCAGCGCCAGCATGGATAGTGCAAACACGCATAGGGCAATCATAGACCAGATGATTGTTTGGTCACTTGTTGGATTCAGGTTGAAGACGTTATCGGAACAAAAGTCCACCAAAAACCTGGTGACAAGGGACATCGTGGCCAACATCGGCCAGAGATAGCCGTGTAGCGTCAGCTGATTTAGCCGCTCTATATATTTGCGCACCCATATCCAACAGACAAAAGAGAGAATGAAATAAACCACGGAGAGGATCACAAAAGTTGACCTTAGAGAATCATTTCCACCAAAGCCAGCATAGAACGCATAGCCGAAAAAAGTGCATAACCGGTTAATGATACTCAGCATAAAACACAGCGTCAGTGTCTGCCAGAAGGAATTAGCAAAGCAAATCAAAGGCAGAATCATAAGAGAATACCCCATTATGGTGAGGATGGATGCATGGCTTATAGCCGACATGACGGAGAATAATTGAGGTGTGAACAGAAGAAAGAACATGCTAGCCATAGGATATGTCCACCACTTCCACCTTGGTGTCAGTAACGCAATGTAAACCATCCAGTTGCCGAAGAGAGCGACTTCCGCTCCTTTATTCTCCACTAAAAAACTACCCAATTCAACAAAGAACTTCATAATTCAACCTCCCCGAATTCAGAGATAAGGCTATTAGAAAAACGTTTTATTGCTTCCTTCTGGTAGCTGCGGGATACAGGAATGACCTTGTTACATAACACGAAGCCATCTACAGTTAGTGCAGTGGAATGGCGGAGATTGATGACATAGCTCTGATGGCAGCGGAAAAACATAGTCTGTGGCAGCTTTGCAATATAGTCGTCCAGTTTGCCGCGAATCTCGAATGACTCGCCGTCAATCATGTGAAAATATAGGTTGTGGTTACTGCTAGCAATATAAAGAAGATGAGAGATGCGTAGGGATTGTATTTGCCTGTTACAGTTTACAATGATGGTTTGCTCCTCTTCCTGCTGTAATTGCTCCAGTGCCCGATGCATAACAGGAGAGAGCATCTCGCCCGTGATGGGCTTTATCAAATAATGAAAAGCGAATAAATCATAGGATTCACGATAAAAATCATCGCTGGTACTGGCGAACACGATAAGGGCGTCGCCGTCTTTTGAACGGATTTGGCGTGCTGTCTCAATGCCGGAAACTCCGCCCATGAAAATATCCAGAAAAAATAAGTCGAATCGTTTGCCACTTGCCATCTGCCACAACAGTGCTTCACCACTTGTAAAAGTTTCTAGTTCCGCATTCGGACATAGCTCTCGCAGCAGAGTGCAGAGCTGCCGCTGTCCTTTAAACGGTCATCACAGACCACTATTTTTAATGACATATATTTCGACCTCCTTTATTCAAAGCTTCCTATATCATACCATATTAAGAAGTGGAAAACAAATTTCGACACAAAAACAGCCGTTTTCGACATTTTGGTAACAATGCCATCCGTATGTGTTAGGGTATAGTCAGATACAGATACAGATACAGATACAGATAAAGATACAAGGAGGAGCTTCAGTATGAAGATAAAACCTTTTCGCTGCAAAACCTGCGGTGCGCCCATCGGGTGGAATGACAAGGGTTGCAACGGCTGCGGGCATCTGGTTGCCTTTGACACGGAGAAACACCACATCGTCATCGGAGGCATTGTTGTGATCATGATTATTGCAGTAGCTTTTGTATTATTGTGGCGATGACAAAGAATGTTATTCCACGATAATTATCACATGGAGAAGGACATTGAGAGTTATTTTAGAAAAAAGAAAATAATAATAAGACATGAAATAAAGAAAAATTAGAAAGCGATATATAATATAGGAGGAGAAAAAGATGAAAAAAATGCGAATGAGTATAACAAGAATATTAAGCATGGTTATGGTACTGTGCATGGTAATGTCTCTATTGCCCGGTGTGACGGTGGCAGAAGCAGCGACAGTGGACAATTACGTTCCACCCACAGCATTTACCAAGGCGTATATCACCAATTTTACCAAGGAAGGAAGCGTGGATGTTGTTGATCTTACAACAAATACTGTCGAAAAGGCGAAAATCCAAGTTGGAAGTTTTCCAAATTGTGCGGCAATCAACCCCAACGGAACACAGGTTTTTGTAACAAATCGCGCGGACGGGACAGTTTCGGTTATTAACCCGGTTACAGATAAAGTTGTTGGGACAATTAGAGTACAAGAAGCGCCAATTGGTGTTGCATTTAACCAAGATGGCAGTAAGGCGTATGTTGTGAACGCAGGTAGTGATTCCATCTCTGCTATTAACACAAAAACTTTGGTCGTTGTCTCAACAATTTCTGTCGGACCCGATCCGATGTGCCTGCTACGATTAGGTAATTCGCTCTATGTAACAAACAGTGGAGATAATTCTGTACGGGTGATTGATCTTTTCACTGACATCATTACTTCAAGGATCATAGTAGGTTCCTCCCCTGATGGTCTATCCTGCAATCCTGCTGGTACTATGATTTATGTTGCAAATCAATTGAGTGCTTCTGTGTCTGTAATCGATGTTGCAAGTGAAACCATTACAGCGACAATAGCAACTGGGGATGGTCCAACTGTAACAGAAGTAACTCCTGACGGTAAATATATTTATGTGTCATGTTTAGGTTGCGACAGGGTTGATGTTGTGGATGCGTCTACCAATGCAGTTGTTAAGAACATTCCAGTCGGTTCTCAACCTTATGCGATCGGCATCTCAGGAGACGGGAAATTTGCATATAGTGTTAATTACGGCAGCAAGTCGATGACTGTTATTGATATATCCACTAACTCGGTTGCGAAGACAATTGCACTCAGTAGCGCACCGCTTATGGTGGGAACCTTCATGGTGCCAACTTATATTGCTTCAGAAGTCAAAGAGAATAGCGATATAACATCACCAATATTATCAAGTGGCTCAGCCACAAGAACTTCTAATACAGAAGCGACTGTGACCTTCACCTCGGATGAAGGAGGGGATTACTATTATGGACTTACATCGGACAATGATGTTGCACTTACCATCGACACTTCAGGTGTTGGCACGGCATGTACAGCAGGTATAGTAACCATTACCAATCCTGCCGGTCTTGCAATGGGCGCGAAGGATTTATATATTAAGGTCAAGGATGTGGCAGGTAATGTCAGCGACGTGCTAAAAATCGACATTGCAGCAGTGACAGCTAACAATTACGTTCCACCTATAGCATTTACCAAGGCGTATATCACTAGTAATAATACGGGAGTGGTTGATGTTGTTGAACTTACAACGAATACTGTCGAAAAGGCTAAAATCAAAGTTGGTAATAAGCCAAATGGTGCGGCAAGTAACCCCAATGGAACACAGGTTTTTGTTACAAACAGTGAGGATGGTACAGTTTCGGTTATTAACCCATTTACAGATAACGTTGTTGGGACAATTATAGTTCAAGATTTGCCATTTGGCGTTGCATTTAACCAAGATGGCAGTGAGGCGTATGTTGCTAACACAGGTAGTGATTCCATCTCTGTTATTAACACAAAAACTTTGGACGTTATCTTAACAATCTCTGCCGGTTCCAAACCAGCAGGTCTGTTACGACTAGGTAATTCGCTCTATGTAACTAACAAAGGAGATGCTTCTGTTCAGGTGATTGATCTTTCCACCGACACCATAACTTCAAACATCAAAGTAGGTGCCGAACCCGTTGGTCTAACCAGCAATCCTGCTGGTACTAAGATTTATGTTGCAAATGGTGCTTGTAATTATATATCTGTAATTGATGTTGCAAGTAATACCAATACAGCAACAATAGGTACTGCGGATGGTCCATGTGCAACAGAAGTAACGCCTGACGGTAAATATATCTATGTGGCATGTATGTTCAGCAACAGGGTTGATGTTGTGGATGCGTCTACCAATACAGTTATTAAGAGCATTCCAGTCGGTATTAGTCCTTATGTGGTTGGCATCTCAGGAGACGGGAAATTTGCATATAGTATCAATAACTTTAGCAATACTTTGAGTGTTATTGATATATCCACCAACACAGTTACGAAGACAATTGCAATCAGTAGCGAACCGCTCGGAACCTTCATGGTTCCAACTTATGTTGCTTTAGAAGTCGAAGAGAACAGCGATACAATGTCACCAATATTATTAAGTGGATCAGCCACAAGAAAGTCTGATACTGAAGCGACTGTGACCTTCATCTCGAATAAGGGTGGGGATTACTATTGTGCTCTTACATCGGACAATGATGCAGCACCTACCATCGACACTTCAGGTGAGGGCACGGCATGTACAGCAGGTATAGTAACCATTACTAATACTGCCGGTCTTGCAATGGGCGCGAAGGATTTATATATCAAGGTCAAGGATGTGGCAGGTAATGTCAGCGACGTGCTAAAAATCGACATTGCAGCGTATACCACAGTTAAGACAGATGTTTTATCAGCGAAGTACACGAAAGATCAACTTTTCGATGTTCAGCGTAGTCCCGCTTTTCCAAAAAAGGATAGCATAGTTAGGTTTAGTGGAATGAAGGCACCTTACGACCAAGATTTATCACCAATAAATTGGGCAGCCGGTGATTATGTTCGGTTTGAGATTGTAAACTCTGTTTCTGAACTTGATACTACAAAGAAAAATCAAATCATAAATTCATTACAATGGTATTATAGCAATACAGTAACATTAGATAATGCTGCAGTTGTAAAGCAGATACAATATGATAGTAACGGCATTCAAAAAGCAGTTCTTTCTGATTACGGTTTAATGTGGGCGCTTGATGAGAGTGAAGGATTTTTATACACTGCATTGGGCGAAACTTACGGAGGCTCAGGCGGAATAGGGACCTTTGTGTCTTTCGAGCCCTATGTGTATGGTTCCGGAACGGCCTATGTAGCAACGTCTACCGACCCGTTAACGCTAGCTCAAATCAATGAGGTAAACAATTCAACTCTGACAGAGGGTACAACTGCGGATGCAAATCAGGAGGTAATCGATGTAATTATCGGAAAAATAGTTGATGCAGAAGATGATACTACACCAATTACAGAAGCAATCATAACAGTTACCTATAATGGTAATGATTACACGAATGCGACAGATATCAATGGTAACTATATTATCAATGTGCCAGTGAAAGAAGAAATAAATGGGTACTACTTCAAAATAACAACCCCAGACGGTACTTCAGAACCTACGAATGGAGTAATTGACAATACCGAAGGGTTTGGAACAGACGATTTTCAAAATCTTGCGCCATATGTCGCACAGCCTATGAATATCATTGCAATTCAACCCGATAACATAACTGTCCAACCATCTTGGGTTTATATAGTGCATGTAGGGGGACTTACCATTACTACTGCACAGTTAGTTACACCAGTAGACGCAGAGGTTAGTGTAACCGTTAACGGATATGTGACGGGCAGTACTTATTACCGTGTGCTTACAGCATTGCCTACATTAGACTATATCGGGCCGACACTCTCTGGAGATTATCAACTTCTGACAGCGAATGGAACTACTATTTCAGCTGCTGATGGAAGCTACCTGGATGTAGTGACGGTAAACGCACTAAATCGTATCCAAAAATGGGGAGTGAGCAGCGCAACTATTTCAAAAGCTTCAACCTTTACAACAAGCGGAACCATAAAGGATACCAATAATAACGCGGTGACCGGGGCGGCAATTGTATTGACGAACACAGGCGATACTACAAAAACCTACCAAGGAACAACGGATGCCGATGGTAATTATACGATTACCAAGCTACCAAACGGAAGTTATACCATTACAGTAACCAAGAATGGAGAAACACTTGGAAGCGGAAGCGTAACAGTCAACGGAAGCGATGTATCAGGAGATAGTGGAGATGTAACGGTAACACCAGAAATACAGCCAGATCCAACCTTTACAACAAGAGGAACCATCAAGGATAGCAATAATAACACGGTAAGCGGAGCAGCAATTGTATTGACGAACACAGGCGATACTACAAAAACCTACCAAGGAACAACAGATGCCGATGGTAATTATACGATTACCAAGCTACCAAACGGAAGTTATACCATTACAGTAACCAAGAATGGAGAAACACTTGGAAGCGGAAGCGTAACAGTCAACGGAAGCGATGTATCAGGAGATAGTGGAGATGTGACGGTAACACCAGAAACACAGCCAGATCCAACATTTACAACAAGCGGAACCATCAAGGATAGCAATAATAGCACGGTGGCTGGGGCAGCAATTGTATTGACGAACACAGGCGATACTACAAAAACCTACCAAGGAACAACTGATGCCAATGGTAATTATACGATTACCAAGCTACCAAACGGAAGTTATACCATTACAGTAACCAAGAATGGAGAAACACTTGGAAGCGGAAGCGTAACAGTCAACGGAAGCGATGTATCAGGAGACAGTGGAAATGTGACGGTAACACCAACACCAACACCAACACCAACGCCAACACCTCCAACAACACCGACACCAACGCCGGAACAAGTAAGTAAGGTCACTCAGGCAGAGAATGCAATCGATCAAATCAATAATTCAGATAATAAAAGCATCATAACTGCATTGGAAAAATTTGAAGCACTAGACGAGGATGAACGAGGCCAGTTGAAACAGACTTCCCTGTTAGAACTCAGTCAGGCGATTGAAGAGTTGGAGAGAGTATCAGTAGTAATTGAAAACAATGCAGGGGATGTGGACATAAAGATTACGGATAGTGAAGGCCTTGCATCTATCATAACTTCGGAGGAACTAAAATCCGGTGAAAAAATCATAATCAAGCTGACGCAAAAAAATCTCGAACAAGAACTTGCTGATACATTAAAAATCGAGAAAACGGCTACAGAGTCTGATAAAAATATTGGAGGATATGTGGACATTACCCTGACAAAACAGGTTGGAAATCAAGAACCAGTTATTGTTAGTGAAACACAAGAAGATATTTATATATGTATAGAAATACCAGAGAATTTGCGTGGACACAATTATTATCAGATTGTCAGAGAGCATAATAATGAGGTAAAGCTGCTTTATGATACGGATAATGATCCGAATACCATTACAGTAGTTACGAATTTGTTTTCCACCTATGCGATAGCATATACCGATGCACTGAGCGCCGAAGAAATTATAGCCAATGGACTTGTGACAGAAACTGTTCTGGAAAAGGGAAAGACCTTTACAAACGGATTGTATGCCTACCAGGTTATAAAATCGGGCGAAAAACCACAGGTAACAGTTCTGGGATTAGTGAAAGACCAATATGCTGAAAAGTTGGTAATTGCTGCAACCGTAGATTTCAATGGAATTACATATACAGTTACCGCCATCCAAAATAAGGCATTTTATAAGGATAGTAGGATTACATCTGTGACTATCGGTGAGAACGTAACGAAGATAGGTACCTATGCATATAAGTATTGTAAAGGTATTACGAAATTAGTGATTGGCGATAGTGTTACTACCATTGGCAGATCAGCATTTTACGGCTGTTCGGCGCTTAAGACAGTAACCATTGGAACAGGATTGAAAACGCTAGAAGAGCATTGCTTCTGCCAGTGTAGCGCACTAAAGTCTGTTAAGATAAAGTCAACGCAACTTACAAAGGCAAATGGAGATCACTTCTTTTATAATGTAAAAAGTGCTATTTTTTATATGCCAAAGACTAAGGTAGATGCATATAAGAAATTGCTATCCTTGCATAATAAGAACCTACTTAAGCTCAATACATTCCGTACAATTAATTAGATTGAACGTTACGTGTTGTGGTTTATCATAAAAAATATAGTGTACTTCCCGGGCTTTGCTCTGGGGTTTCGAGTAGCTAGTTACTTAGGCCAAGTATTTTTGAAAAAGAGGATAGTAACATTCATCAGCAGGGCATGTTTAAATACAATGGAAAAGGAGAAAAACAGGATGAAGAAACAAATATTTGGTATTTTGATGGTGGTGTGTATGGCGTTTATCACATTATCCACTACGAGGTCAGCGGAGGCTGCGACGGTAGGATCATTTACTGTGACCGGTGGGACATTAGGCACGGACTATACCTATGAGAGCGGTGTTTTGAAGGTAAAGACAAACACAAAAATAGATATCAAGAACGTGAATTTTGCAACATCAACTACCGACAAAATTGTAGTTCCTACAGGTACGGTAGCAAACATTACGCTTTCTGGTGTGAATATTTCTTTTGGGACAAATGGTAGTAGTGCATTTGAAATACAGGGTACAGCTTCCTTAAACCTCACATTGGTAGACGGCACATCCAATACCATAAATCAGACAGATAATGGTACTGCACTTGCGGTTACGGAGTATGCCAGCCTTACCATTAACGGAAAAGGCGGTCTGACTGTCTCGGGTGAATTTAACGGCTCTGGAATTGGTGGAAAGGTGAGCGAAAAAAACGGTAGTATTACCATCAATGACGGAACAATTATAGCTTATAGCGGGCGTGGAGCTGGTATTGGTTCAGCAGGAAACTCCAATGGATACGGCAATAACACCAATGGTAGCATCACCATAAATGGCGGCACAATTAAAGCGTCTTCCGAGATTGGTGCGGGTATAGGTACGGGTTATGGTAGCACAAGCGGAGTTCCTGGAGATATCGTAATTAATGGTGGTACGATAATTGCGAAAGGGGGATCTTATAATGATGGCACGGGCATAGGTGCAGGCAGCGGTACGACAGTATCGGGAGAGGTGAAGATTTCAAAGGTGGCAATAGTAATCGCTATTGGAAGTCACCCATCAATATCAGCAATTTATTCGCCGAGTGGTAACCTGATATCGGGCAGTGATGCTAATATTTTAGTGGCAAAGCTCCCTTTATTCGCACAAGATAAAATTGAGGTAAGGAATAGCAGCGGTTACTCGCTTGTTCCTGCAATTGAATATACGACTATAGGTAATTTTGGAGGTCAATCTATTGCCTTTTCTGTGCCGGACACTGGAAGCTACACCTTATACAAAAATGGAGTAAAACAACAGGGGACAAAAAACAGCATAACTGGAGCTACTTTTACCGTCATGGCAGGTATGAATGTATGGACGGGGATAAGTAACGTGATAACCTACAACGTTACATGGCAATCCCAGGATGGGACCACTACGTTAGAAACAGATAGCAATGCTGCCAAAGGAACAGCGCCAAGTTTTGATGGAGCAGTACCTACGAAAGCAGCGGAAGCACAATACACTTACACCTTTGCAGGATGGTCAAACTATAGAAATTCAGAGAGCGGTACGGAGGCAGGAAGTCTCTCGACCGTAATCAGAGCTATTACCTATTATGCAGCGTTCTCTAAAACCTTGACAACCTACAGCGCCATATGGAAATCCCAAGACGGAGTTACTACGTTAGAAACAGACAGTACTGTTTCCTACGGTGCGAAACCAAGTTTTGGCTCAACGGTACCCACCAAATTGACGGATACACAATACACTTACTCCTTTGCGGGATGGTCAATCTACACAAAGGCAGAGAGCGGTACCGCGGCAGGAAGTCTCCCGACCGTAACCGGAGCTGTTACCTATTATGCAGCATTCTCTAAAACCTTAATAACCTACAACGTCATATGGAAATCCCACGACGGAGCTACTACGTTAGAAACAGACAGTACTGTTTTTTATGGTGCAACACCAAGTTTTAGTGCAGCGGTACCTATTAAATTGGCGGATGCACAATACACTTACACCTTTGCAGGATGGACAACCACCACAAATGCAGAGAGTGGTGCGATGGCAGGGAGTCTTCCAACGGTAAGCTGCGATGTTACCTATTATGCGGCTTTCTCTAAAATATTGAGAAACTATAGCGTCATATGGAAATCCCAGGTTGGAACTATTACATTAGAAACAGATAGCACTGTTTCCTACGGTACGACACCGAGCTTTAGCGCAGTAGAACCCACGAAAGCAGCAGATGCACAATACACTTACATCTTTGCGGGCTGGTCAACCACCACAAATGCGGATAGCGGTACGGTGGTAGGAGGTCTTCCAACGGTAAGCGGAGCTGTTACCTACTATGCGACTTTTTCTAAAACTTTGAACGCCTACAGCGTCATATGGAAATCCCAGGTCGGAACTACTACGTTAGAAACAGACAGTATTGTTTCCTATGGTGTAACACCGAACTTTGGAGGAATAGTACCTACGAAAGCAGCGGATGCACAATATACTTACACCTTTGTGGGTTGGTCAACCTTCACAAATGCAGCGAGTGGTACTGTGGCAGTAAGTCTTCCAACGGTAAGCGGGGCTGTTATCTATTATGCGGCTTTCTCTAAAATGTTGAACGCCTACAGCGTCATATGGAAATCCCAGGTCGGAACTATTACATTAGAAACAGATAGCACTGTTTCCTACGGTGCGACACCGAGCTTTAACGCAGTAGAACCCACGAAAGCAGCGGAGGCACAGTATACTTACACCTTTTTGGGATGGTCAACCTACATAAATGCAGAGAGCGGTACGGTGGCAGGAAACCTCCCGACCGTAACCGGAGCGATTACCTATTATGCAGCATTCTCTAAAACCTTGAAAACCTTCAGCGTCATATGGAAATCCCAGGACGGAGTAACGACATTAGAAGCAGACAGTGGTGTTTCCTACGGTGCGACACCAAGTTTTGGCGCAGCGGTACCCACCAAATTGGCGGATGCACAATACACTTACACCTTTGCGGGATGGACAACCACCACAAATGCAGAGAGCGGTGCGGTGGCAGTAAGTCTTCCAACAGTAAGCGGAGCTGTTACCTATTATGCAGCTTTCTCTAAAACGTTGAACGCCTATAGCGTTCTATGGAAATCCCAGGTTGGAACTACTACTTTAGAAACAGACAGTATTGTTTCCTATGGTGTGACACCGAACTTTAACGCAGTAGAACCCACGAAAGCAGCGGATGCACAATACACTTACACCTTTGCGGGATGGACAACCACCACAAATGCAGAGAGCGGTGCGGTGGCAGAAAGTCTTCCAACAGTAAGCGGAGCTGTTACCTATTATGCAGCGTTCTCTAAAACATTGAAAACCTTCAGCGTCATATGGAAATTCCAGGACGGAATTACGACATTAGAAGTAGACAGTAGTGTTTCCTATGGTACGACACCGAACTTCGGAGAAACAGCGCCTACAAAAGCAGCGGATGCACAATACACTTACACCTTTGCGGGTTGGTCAACCACCGCAAAGGCAGAGAGCGGTTTGGTAGCAGAAAGTCTTCCTTCTGTAAGCGGAGTTGTTACCTATTATGCAGCGTTCTCTAAAGCAGTGAACAACTATAGCGTCATATGGAAATTCCAGGACGGAATTACGACATTAGAAGCAGACAGTAGTGCTTCCTATGGTACGACACCGAACTTCGGAGAAACAGCGCCTACAAAAGCAGCGGATGCACAATACACTTACACCTTTGCGGGTTGGTCAACCCTCACAAACGCAGAGAGCGGTACGGTGGCAGGAAGTCTTCCAACGGTAAGCGGAGCTGTTACCTATTATGCAGCTTTTTCTAAAATATTGAAAACCTTCAGCGTCATATGGAAATCCCAGGACGGAGTTACGACGTTAGAAGCAGACAGTAGTGTTTCCTACGGTGTGACACCGAACTGTGGAGAAACAACACCTACGAAAGCAGCGGATGCACAATACACTTACACCTTTGCAGGTTGGTCAACCACCGCAAAGGCAGAGAGCGGTTTGGAAGCAGAAAGTCTTCCTTCTGTAAGCGGAATTGTTACCTATTATGCAGCGTTCTCTAAAGCAGTGAACAACTACAGCGTCATATGGAAATCCCAGGACGGAATTACGGCGTTAGAAACAGACAGTATTGTTTCCTATGGTACGACACCGAACTTTGGAGAAACAGCACCTACAAAAGCAGCAGATGCACAATACACTTACACCTTTGCGGGTTGGTCAACCACCACAAAGGCAGAGAGCGGTTTGGAAGCAGAAAGTCTTCCTTCTGTAAGCGAAATTGTTACTTATTATGCAGCGTTCTCTAAAGCAGTGAACAACTACAGCGTCATATGGAAATCCCAGGACGGAATTACGGCGTTAGAAACAGACAGTATTGTTTCCTATGGTACGACACCGAACTTTGGAGGAATAGTACCTGCGAAAACAGCAGATGCACAATACACTTACACCTTTGCGGGTTGGTCAACCACCACAAAGGCAGAGAGCGGTTTGGAAGCAGAAAGTCTTCCTTCTGTAAGCGAAATTGTTACCTATTATGCAGCGTTCTCTAAAGCAGTGAACAACTACAGCGTCATATGGAAATCCCAGGACGGAATTACGGCGTTAGAAACAGACAGTATTGTTTCCTATGGTACGACACCGAACTTTGGAGAAACAGCACCTACAAAAGCAGCGGATGCACAATACACTTACACCTTTGCAGGTTGGTCAACCACCACAAAGGCAGAGAGCGGTTTGGAAGAAGAAAGTCTTCCGATCGTTAGCGGAGTTGTTACTTATTATGCAGCGTTCTCTAAAACGCTGAAAACACAGCCAGTTTCAACCTTTACAATAACCGGAACCATCAAGGATACCAATAATAACCCGGTATCTGGAGCAACAGTCGTATTGCCGAACACTGTCGATCCTACAAAAACCTATACAGGTACAACAGATATCAACGGAAACTATAGTATTACCAATGTACCAAACGGAAGTTATACCATTACAGTAACAAAGAATAGTGAAACCCTTGGAAGTGGAAGCTTTGAGGTTGCCGGAAGCGATGTGTCGGGAGATAGTGGAGATGTGACGGTAACACCAGAAACACAGCCAGTTTCAACCTTTACAACAAGCGGAACGATCAAGGATACCAATAATAACCCGGTATCTGGAGCAACAGTCGTATTGACGAACACTGTCGATCCTACAAAAACCTATACAGGTACAACGGATATCAATGGAAACTATAGTATTACCAATGTACCAAACGGAAGTTATACCATTACAGTAACAAAGAATAGTGAAACCCTTGGAAGTGGAAGCTTTGAGGTTGCCGGAAGCGATGTGTCGGGAGATAGTGGAGATGTGACGGTAACACCAGAAACACAGCCAGTTTCAACCTTTACAATAACCGGAACCATCAAGGATACCAATAATAACCCGGTATCTGGAGCAACAGTCGTATTGACGAACACTGTCGATCCTACAAAAACCTATACAGGTACAACAGATACCAACGGAAACTATAGTATTACTAATGTACCAAACGGAAGTTATACCATTACAGTAACAAAGAATAGTGAAACCCTTGGAAGTGGAAGCTTTGAGGTTGCCGGAAGCGATGTGTCGGGAGATAGTGGAGATGTGACGGTAACACCAGAAGCACAGCCAGTTTCAACCTTTACAATAACCGGAACCATCAAGGATACCAATAATAACCCGGTATCTGGAGCAACAGTCGTATTGACGAACACTGTTGATCCTACAAAAACCTATACAGGTACAACAGATATCAACGGAAACTATAGTATTACCAATGTACCAAACGGAAGTTATACCATTACAGTAACAAAGAATAGTGAAACCCTTGGAAGTGGAAGCTTTGAGGTTGCCGGAAGCGATGTGTCGGGAGATAGTGGAGATGTGACTGTAACACCAGAAACACAGCCAGTTTCAACCTTTACAACAAGCGGAACGATCAAGGATACCAATAATAACCCGGTATCTGGAGCAACAGTCGTATTGACAAACACTGTCGATGCTACAAAAACCTATACAGGTACAACAGATACCAACGGAAACTATAATATTACTAATGTACCAAACGGAAGTTATACCATTACAGTAACTAAGAATGGAGAAACACTTGGAAGCGGAAGCGTAACAGTCAACGGAAGCGATGTATCAGGAGACAGTGGAGATGTGACGGTAACACCAGAAACACAGCCAGATCCAACTTTTACAACAAGCGGAACCATCAAGGATACCAATAATAATACGGTAAGCGGAGCAGCAATTGTATTGACGAACACAGGCGATACTACAAAAACCTACCAAGGAACAACAGATGCCGATGGTAATTATACGATTACTAAGCTACCAAACGGAAGTTATACCATTACAGTAACCAAGAATGGAGAAACACTTGGAAGCGGAAGCGTAACAGTCAACGGAAGCGATGTATCAGGAGATAGTGGAGATGTGACGGTAACACCAGAAA
>Ga0209511_1000599_pt1 | contig 35711 bp, 29 predicted proteins | sample SSSSmetaG_FD_184141 | JGI IMG/M metagenome (GOLD analysis project Ga0209511, IMG submission 184141) | Glacier valley bacterial and archeal communities from Borup Fiord, Nunavut, Canada, to study Microbial Dark Matter (Phase II) - ​SSSS... | ecosystem: Environmental > Aquatic > Freshwater > Ice >... | reverse complement strand
GGTGCGCGCCGGCCTCGACGAGCGCGAGCTGCCCTACGCCTACCTCGACGGCCACACCCGCGACCGCCCCGCCGAAGTCGCCCGCTTCCAGGACACGCCCGAGCTGCAAATTTTCCTCATCAGCCTCAAAGCCGGCGGCGTGGGCCTCAACCTCACCGCCGCCGACTACGTGTTCCTGCTCGACCCCTGGTGGAACCCCGCCGTCGAGGCCCAGGCGATAGACCGCGCCCACCGCATCGGCCAGCAGCGCCCGGTATTCGTCTATAAATTCATCTCCCAGGGCACGGTAGAGGAGAAAATCCTGGCCCTGCAAGAGCGCAAGAAACAGCTCGTGAGCGACCTCATAACGACCGACGAGGCGGTAATAAAGTCGCTGAGCCGGGCCGATATTGAGGAGCTGTTGGGCTGAACCAGCCGCCTGCTTTCCTGCTTCGTTCCTACCTTCCCGCTATGCTTACCTCGCTCCGCATCCAGAACTTCCGTAGTATCCGCGATGCCTCCGTCAAGCTGGGGCAAGTGAATCTATTTATCGGGCCGAATAATTCAGGGAAGTCGAATTTTTTGAAGGGGATTGAGTTGGTGGCTCGTGTCGCGCAAGCGTATCCTGCCGGTTACTCCCCCAAAGTTCCTCTGGAATTTATAAGCCAGCTACCTCGGAGCATAAGCGACTATTCTGTTCTCACAAAAGAGTATATTCGATTCTCTGTTGGTTTTTCCGAAAATAAATTATTGAGCTTTGGCACTTCTTTAGAGAAGCCGATACAAATATTTACTCCCCAATTTACTCTGCCAACACTTGCTGACTTTAGCGATTTTAACTATAATTCAACTAGTGAGGAGGCTCCTTACAAAGACTTTAAGGAGCTAAAGCATCTTCTTATTGGCACTGGGATATACCACACTGTTTTGTCGTCTATTAATTTTACCTCCAACATTCTACGCGATAGAAAACTTGCGTATAATGGAGCTAATATAATATCTTTCCTTTTCAATCTTATCCAGGATAACAGAAAAAAATTTAAAGAGTTAGAGGATGACTTCGCACACTGCGTAACAGGTTTAGTTTTCATCGAGACACCACTAAATCCAGACGTAGACCAACCGGGCACCTTCAAATTGAGATTTTCCGACCAGGATGGAGCCAAATACTGGGCCGAAGAAGTTTCGGACGGCGTTCTCTACTTCTTAGCCCTGCTCTGCATCGTCCACCAGCCGGACCCGCCGAAGCTGTTGCTGCTGGAGGAGCCGGAGAAGGGCATCCATCCGCGCCGCATTCGGGAGGTGATGGACTTTATTTTTGAGTTGGCGCGGATGCGCGACATTCAAATCATTCTCACCTCGCACAGCCCGTACGTGGTGGACCATTTCAAGGACATCCCGGAGTGTATTTCGGTGTTTGACCGCGAGAACGGAGAGACGGTGATTCGCAACGCGAAGGATATTATGGACGCGAAAAACGCCGAGCTGCGCGCGGTGGGCGAGGAGCCGATTCACTTCTCCGACGGGCTGGGCGAATACTGGGTGTCGGGCTTTTTAGGCGGCGTACCGGACGTGCTGGGCACCGAGGCGCGGCCGGCATGAGGACTTTGCGGTACGGGTTTTTCGGGGAAGACGCGGCCCAGCGCGAATTTCTGGTCGCATATCTGAACTGGCGGACGAGAGAGGAGCCGTCGCTTCAGTTTGAGGCTATCACGTATTTTGGCAAGCAGTTTGGGCCGATGAATAACCTAGTGGTGGACCGGCGTTGCTTCGATGCCTGCCGCGAGGCGTTTGAGCTGGGCCACCCGCGCCTTGATTGGCTCTTCATCGGGCGCGACGTGGACTCATTCGAGCTGGCCCGTCATCAGTACCTGACGGAGGCGCTGCGCAAGAAGATTCCCGCCAAGTGGCACGGTCGCACCCTGCTGTTGCTACCCGTGCAGTGCGCCGAGCATTGGCTGTTTTACCTGGCCAACTATCCCCGCCGCGACCCGCTGGAAACCCAGCCCAAAGATTACGTGAAACAGCGGGTATATCAGGACCTGACGCAACCCAAAACGGCTATCCGCACCGCGTTGCTGGCTACTCTTGATGCAGCCCGTATCGACTGGCTCGCGGAGGTGTCGGCCAGTTTTCGGACGTTCCACCAGCAGACAAATAGTTACGCGGCAATTTTACCGAGCAGCTAACCCTTGCCCACCCCATGCCCCAACACCTGGCCCACGTCGCCCTATTGGTCGAAGAATACGACGCGGCCCTGCGTTTCTACGTCGATACGCTCGGCTTCGAGCTGCTCGAAGACACGCCGCTGGGCGGAGGCAAGCGCTGGGTGCGGGTGGCTCCGCCCAATGCGCCGGCTGGGGGCTGTGCCCTGCTACTGGCCCGCGCCGATGGCAACCGACAACGCGAACGCATTGGCGACCAGACCGGCGGACGCGTGGGTTTCTTCTTACACACCAACGACTTCGCCACCGACTACGCCCGGCTGCGGGCGGCCGGGGTGCGGTTTCGGGAAGAGCCGCGCCGGGAGCCTTACGGCACGGTGGCGGTTTTCAGTGACCTCTACGGCAACTTGTGGGACTTGCTGGAACCGGCGAAGCGGCCGTAGCGGCGATGGCAACGGGCGCGAGGGCAGCTTTTGGAGAAGCCGCAAATTTTCCTTACTATTACACAAAATTTCGGAACCGTTTGCACTTGTAACAATCCTTTGCCTACCGCTTTATGAGCGCCTCGCTGCGCCGGCCCTACGCCGGTTGGGACGACGACGAACTAGCCCAGGCCCTGACGCGGGACGACGGGCACGCGTTTGCCGAAATCTACGAGCGGCACTGGCAGGCGACCTACGAGCAGGCCCGGCGCAAAGTGAGCGACCCGGCCACGGCCGAAGAGCTGGTGCAGGACGTATTCGAGGCGCTCTGGGCGCGGCGCGCGGCCAGCGAGCCGGTGCGGCAATTGCGGTTTTACCTGTTGGCGGCGGTCAAGTTTCGGGTCATCGACCACTACCAGCGCGAGCGGGTACGCGAGGCGTACGTGACGTATTCTGCCCTGCACGGGCCGGTGGCCGACCAGCGCACCGAGGAAAGCCTGGCCGTGGACGACCTGGCCACGGCCCTCGCCGCGAGCTTGCAGCAGCTGCCCGAAAAAACCCGCGAAGTGTTCCGCCTGCGCCGCTTCGAGAACCGCACGGTGGCCGAAATCGCGGCCGAGCTGCACCTCTCCACCAAAGCCGTGGAGTATCACCTCACCAAGTCGTGCCGCATCCTGCGCCTCTCGCTGCGCGAGTTCGTGGTGAGTGCGCTGGTAGTTTGTGGGTTGCTGGGTTGAGTTTAGCAAGACCTGAGACGTTAGACCTGAGACAGGAGACTTTTCTCGGCGAGAGTCTCATGTCTCAGGTCTAACGTCTCAGGTCTTGCTAAACTCAACCCATCCCAAGAACACCAGGCAATTTTTGTCGCTGACAACCAGCTATTAAGACCGGACTTGCCAAGATTTCGCGGGTAGCCTTTAGGGAATGGCCCAGCTAAGCCGACTGAACAAGCAAGCGGCCCACCTGGGCCGCTGCCCACCTCATGTCGCAAGCCGACTTCGCGGATTTGCTCCGGCGCTACCTGGATGGCGCGTGCTCGGCGGCCGAACAACAGCTCGTCGAGGGCTGGTACGACGCGCTGGGCGCGACGCGACCGATGGACGCGCTGCCTGAGGCCGAGCGCGCGGCTTTGCAGGCCCGGCTCTGGCAGCGGCTGGCCGCGCGCACCGTGGGCGAGCTGCCGTTGTTGCCGCCGGGTCAGCCGGCGCTGCCCCCGCTGGTGCGGCCGCGCCTGGCCGTGAGCTGGCGGCGGTCGGCGCTGCGCTGGGTGGCCGGGTTGGCCGTCGTGCTGGGCACCGGGGCCGGCTGGTGGACGCTGACCCAGCGCCCGGCCGTTGCGCCGCTGGCTGATACAACCGCTACTACCACCGTTTCCCGCGATGCTGAGGGCTACCTGACCCACCTCAACCGCACGAGCCGGGTGCTGCGGGTACGCTTGCCCGATGGCAGCGTGGCGGCGCTGAGTCCGGCGGCGAGTTTGCGGTTTCCAACTCAGTTCGGGGTCGGGGGGCGGGCGGTGCGGCTGCGGGGCGAGGCGTTTTTCTGGGTCGAGAAAAATCCGACCGCGCCGTTTCAGGTCTTTACTGATAAGCTGGTTACGACGGTGCTGGGCACCAGTTTCCGGGTGCGCGAGGGCGCGGCCGGCGAGCCGGTGGTGGTGGCCGTGCGCACCGGGCGGGTGGCCGTGGCCCCGCGCCTGAGCGCGGTGAATGACCCAGGAGCCAACGCGGCGGCGGAAACCGGGCGGCGCGGGGCCATCCGGCGGGGCCGGGTGGACGCGCCCGCGCTCGGCGTACTGGTGCTGCCTAATCAGCAGGCCGTGTATTCGGCCGCCACGGGCCGGGTGCGGGCCGAGTTGGTGGACAAGCCCGTCGTGCTCGTGCCGCGCAGCTTCGTGTTCGAGGAGCGGCCGGTAACGGAAGTGCTCGCCGCGCTGAAAGAAGCTTACGGTGTGCGGATTAGCTACGACGCGGCCCGGCTGCGGACTTGCACCGTGAACGTAACTTTTTACGACGAGCCGCTTTTTGAAAAGCTCGGCATTCTCTGCAAAACCCTCGGCGCTTACTACCAGGTCGAGGGTACGCGCATCGTGTTTCGGAGCCGGGGCTGCGGCGGCGCGCTGCCTGCCTCGGCGGTTCCGCCTGCTTCAATCTCTTCCCCGGCCCGATAGGGTGCCGGGTACGCCGTCAGCCTAACGGAATGGCCAGGGCGCATTTATCTGCTTGAGTTTGGGCCGCGGCCCCGGTACTGCCGGGGCTGGGCTTGCATCGGCTGCTTTTTATTCTCCCACCCATAAAAGTCGCATCCATGAAAAAGCTGCTACGAGTTTTTGCCCAGCCGACTGGCTCAGCCGGCCCGACTGGCCCAACTGGTTTGGCCCGGCCGCGTCGGCGCTGGCTGTGGCTGCGCGTGGCCACGCTGCAAGTGCTACTGGCCAGCGCGTTGATTAGCGTGGCGCAGGCGCATCCGGCCGGGCCGCAAACCGACGTGCTGGCGCGCCACGTCACGCTTACGCTCGATGCGCAACCCATCAAGAAAGTCCTGAGCCAGCTGGAGCAGCAGGCCGGGGTGCGCTTCATTTACAGCCATCAGCTCATCGGGGCCGAGCGGCGGGTGAGCGTGGCGGCCACCGACCGCACCCTGGCCGACGTGCTGGCCCAGCTGCTGCCGCCGCTGCGATTGAGCTACGAGGTGCGGCAAGACCGTATTTTGCTGGCCCCGGAAACGGACCAGGCTGCCGCGCCAGTCGCCGCGCCAGCTGCCGCAACTACCCTGACGGCTTCGCCCGCGCCGGCTGCCGCCCCGGCCCAGACCGTGCCGGGCGTGACGGTGGCCGGGCGCGTGACGAGCAGCAGCACCGGCGAGCCGCTGCCGGGCGCGACGGTGCTCGTCAAGGGCACCAGCCAGGGCCAGGCGACCAACGCCGACGGGCGGTTTTCGCTGAGCGTACCGGTGGGCGGGACGCTCTCTATCAGCTCCATTGGGTTTCTGACTCAGGAAATTACGATTGAGGGGCCGCGCACCGATTTGGTCGTCGCGCTGGCTACCGACCAGAAAGCGCTGGGCGAAGTGGTGGTGGTGGCCTACGGCACCCAGCGCCGGGCCAACGTGACGGGGGCCATCAGCCAGGTGGAAGCGCCCGCGCTGGCCAGCCGGCCGGTGGTGAACGTGGTGCAGGCCCTGCAAGGCACCGCCCCGAACCTGATTATTCAGCAGAACTCGGCCGAGCCAGGCGCGCCGCTCAACCTCAACATTCGGGGCGTGGGTACGCTCGGCAACTCGTCGCCGCTGGTCATCGTGGACGGCATTCCGGGGTCGCTCAACGCGCTGAATCCGAACGACATCGAAACCATTTCGGTGCTCAAGGATGCCGCCTCGGCTGCCATCTACGGCTCGCGGGCCGCGAACGGGGTGCTGCTGGTGACGACCAAAAAGGGAGCCACCAACACGGCCCCGGTGCTGAGCTACAACACGCTGGTGGGCGTGCAGACGCTCGGCATTCAGCGCACGCCGGTGACGGGGCTGGAATTCACGCAGCTCAAAAACGAGGCGCTGGTCAATTCGGGGCAGGCCCCGCAATTCTCGCCCCAGCAAATACGCGACCTCGGCACGCGCGGCGACTACCAGTGGTACGGCGATGCCATCTTCAAGAAAACGGCCTTGCAGCAAAACCACAACCTGAGTTTGAGCGGCGGCTCGGGCAGCACGCGCTACCTGTTTTCGCTGGGCTACGTGAAGCAGAACAGCCTGTTTGTGGGCGACGACTACAATTTCAACCGCGCCAACCTGCGCCTGAATCTCACGACCCAGGTCAGCGAGCGGTTGCGGGTGGGAGCCATCGTGGCCTACGCGCGGGTGGCCACGACCGAGCACCCGTTCGACACGCAGTGGATAATCGGCGACGCGGTGCGCATCCCGGTTATTTATCCGCTGCAAGACCCTAACGGCGTGTACATTACGCCGCCCTCGTCGGGCAGCAACCCGGTGGCGCGCCTGCTCAACGGCGGGCAGCGCACGAACCGCAACGACAACGCCTTCGTCAATCTCAACGCCGAGCTGGAGCTGATTGGCGGCCTGCGCCTGCGCGGCATCGTGGGCGGCGATTTGTGGAACTACCGCCAGGATGAGTTTCAGAAAACCATCGGCTACGTGACGCTCGACGGCTCGACCACCAACGGCGCGGACGGCCTCAACGCCGCCCAGCAGCGTTTGCAGCGGACGCTGCTCACCAACTACCAGACGACGCTCAACTACGACCACAACTTCGGCGACAAGCACGTGGTGCAGGCGCTGGTGGGCTATTCGAGCGAGCACTTCACCGATGTCGCCTCCGGGGCGCGGGTCACGGGCCTGCCGGGCAACAACTTCGGCATCATCAGCAACGGCACGACTCCCGCGCCCATCACCGACCCCTACGGCGTGAACCACCCGAACGGGGTCTATGGCAACGCCGACAACAACCCCCAGGAATGGGCCATCAACTCGGGCTTCGGGCGGGTGAACTACGCGTTCAATAACAAGTACTTGCTCGAAGCCAGCTTCCGGCTGGATGGCTCGTCGCGCTTCGCGGCCGGGCGGCGCTGGGGCTTCTTCCCGTCGGTGTCGGCGGGCTGGCGGGTGCTGGAAGAGTCGTTCGCCAGCGGACTGCGCGGCACGTTTTCGGACCTGAAAGTGCGGGCCTCGCTGGGCCGGCTCGGCAACCAGAACATCGGGTTGTACCGCTACCTGGGCACCGTGACGACCGCGCCGGGCGGCTACGCGTTCGGCGGGCAGCTCGTGCCGGGCGCGTATTTCAACGCTTTCAACCCCAACATCACCTGGGAAACGGCCACCATGGGCAACCTCGGGCTGGACGCGGCCGTGTTCAAGAACGCGCTCGTGGTCAGCTTCGACTACTTCGACAAGCGCACCCGCGACATTCTCATTGACCTGCCCGTGGCCGGCACCTTCGGCAACGGCTCGCCCACGCAGAACGCGGCCAGCGTACGCAACCGCGGCTGGGAAGTGGCCCTGACCTACCGGCTCAACACCGACCGGGGCTTCAACCAGAGCCTGAGCGTGAACCTGGCCGACAACCTCAACACCATCACCAGCCTCAACACGCTGGGCAACGCGCCGGGCAAGGACATCAACCGCGACGGCGACGTGGGCAACATCCTGCGCGAGGGCTTCCCGATTGGCTCGTACTTCGGCTACCGCGCCAACGGCTACTTCCAGAGCATGGAGCAGATTACGGCCGGGCCGGTGCCGCGGGGCCTGGGCGGCGCGCTGCGGCCGGGCGACATCCGCTACGTGGACCGCAACGGCGACGGCATTATCGACGAGCAGGACCGGTTTGTGCTCGGCAACCCGTTTCCGCGCTACACCTTCGGGGCCACGTATTCGGCCGCGTACAAAGGCTTTGACCTGCTCGTGTTCGTGCAAGGCGTGGGCCGGCGCAGCCTGTATCTGCGGGGCGAGGCCGTGGAAGCGTTCCACAACAACTGGGACAACGTCTATGCCCAGCATCTCGACCGCTGGACGCCGACCAACCCCAACGGCACCTACCCGCGGCTGACCATCGGCGGGGCTTCGGAAAATAACAACCGGGTATCGGATTTCTGGCTGCGCGATGCGCGCTACGTGCGCCTCAAAAACGTGCAGCTCGGCTACACGCTACCCGTCAGCCTGACCGAGCGCGCCGGCATCAAGCGGGCGCGCATCTACGTGAGCGGGCAGGATTTGCTCACCTTCACGCCGCTCAAGAAATACGGCTTCGACCCCGAAATCTCCGAGTTCAGCGAGAGCGTGGGGCCGGGCGTTTCGGCCGGGGCCGTCGATGGCAAGGTGAGCAGCGGCCGGGTCTATCCGAGCGTGCGCACGGCCACGGTGGGCCTGGATGTGTCTTTTTAACTCCTTATTCCTAAATCAGATGAACCCGAAACGCCTTTTCGTTTTATTCGTCGGGCTGGGGCTGGGAGCTTGTCAGAAGCTCGACCTGCCGCCCACCGACCGGGCCACGACCGACACGTTCTGGACCCAGCCCGCCGACGCGGCCAACGTGCTCAACACGTGCTACGACAACTTGTACCCGGCCGAGTATTTCTTCTTTAACGAAACGCTCTCCGACAACGCGTTCAACAAAAGCCCGGTCGATGGCTCCAAATCGACGCTCATCGCCAACGGCGCTTACGACCCCGCCCACCCGCGCGTGACCAACGAGTGGGGCTACCACTACGCGGGCATTTTCAAGTGTAACACCTTGCTGGCCAACATCGACAAGGTGCCCGGCCTCGACGGGGCGCTCAAGGCCCGCTACCAGGCCGAGGCCCGCGCCATTCGGGCCTACCACTATTTTCAATTGCTGACCTGGTACGGCGACGTGCCGCTGGTGACCAACGTCATCAGCGTGGGCGAGGCCCAGAGCACGGCCCGCAGCCCGCGCGCCCAGGTGCTGGATTTCGTGCTGGGCGAGCTGGACGCGGCCGCCGCCGTGCTGCCCAACGGGGCGAGCTACGCCGCCACCGATGTGGGCCGCTTCTCGAAGGGCGCGGCGCTGGCCTTGAAAGCGCGGGTGCTGCTGTATGAAGGGCGCTGGGCCGACGTGGCGGCCATCACGACGGCGCTGGTCGGCGGCTCGGCGGGGCCTTATGGCCTGGTAAATTCTTATGCCGACGTGTTTTCGCCGGGCCGGGAAAACAGCCCGGAGGTCATGCTCGACCTGCAGTTTTTGCGGCCGGCACGCACCTATAGTTTCCAGCGCTACTTCATTCCGAAAACCGAGGGACAGCTGGTCTGCTCCATCGCGCCCTCGCAGGAGCTGGTCGATGATTACCTCATGCTCAGTGGCTTGCCCATCGCGGCGACCGGTTCGGGCTACGTGGCCACCGCGCCCTACGCCAACCGCGACCCGCGCCTGACGGCCACCATCGTGTACGACAACTACCCCTGGAAGCGGCCCAACGGCTCGACGTTCACCATCCGCACGGCCGCCGGCACCGGCGACAACAGCATCGACCGGCAGGATGCCAGCCCCACCGGCTACTACGTGGCCAAGTATTTCGACCCCACCGCCGACGGCAACCAGAACTCGGGCCTGAACCTGATTCTGCTGCGCTACGCCGACGTGCTGCTCATGCACGCCGAGGCCAAGAACGAGCTGAATCAGCTCACCGCCGCCGAGTGGGACCGCACCGTCGGGGCGTTGCGGCGGCGGGCGGGCTTCGTGGCCCCGGCGGCGCTGGCTTTCCCCGGCGGCTCGCAAGCCGACCTGCGCACGGCCGTGCGCCGCGAGCGCCGCTGCGAGCTGGCCATGGAGGGCCTGCGCGTGTTCGACATCCGCCGCTGGCGCACCGCCCAGGTCGTGCTCAATGGCCCGCTGACCGGTATCGGCGGGGTCGTGGACCGGCGCACCTTCAACCCCGCCCGTCACTACCTCTGGCCCGTGCCCCAGCGCGAGCGCGACATCAACCCCAACCTCGGCCAGAACCCAGGCTGGTAGATTTTTAATAGTACATCATGCTTCACTTCGTGGACGCCAGATAAGCATGACGAATGTTCCCACTAACCATTAACCATTTTCTTCTCTCATGAAACGCTTATTTTCCCTGACCCTGCTGGGCTTGCTGCTCAGCCTGAGCTGGCTGACCGGCTGCAAAAAGGATGATGCGGGCCTCGACGGCACCATCACCCCGGTGAGCAATTTCTTTTCGCCGGCCGACAACGCCTTCGTTAAGCTCGACCCGCCCTCGAACGCGGTCGTCACGTTTGAGTGGCAGCCGGCTAAGGTGGCCGACGGCACGGTGGTGCTCTACGAGGTGCTGTTTGATAAGGTGGGCGGCGACTTCTCGAAGCCGTTCTACAGCGTGGTGTCGGGCACCAACGGGCTGGATTCTAAGCTCGTGCTCAGCCACGGCGACCTGAACCGCGTGGCCAACCTGGCCGGCATTCCGGCCCAGAGCCGGGGCAAAATGATTTGGAGCGTGAACGCCTCGAAGGGCCTCAACGTGGTGCGTTCGACCGTGTCGCGGACGGTGGACGTGGAGCGGCCGGCGGGCTTCGCCACTATTCCGCCGAAGGTGTTCATTTACGGCGCGGGCACCGAGTACGGCACGTCCCTGGCCGGCGCGCAAGCGTTGCAGAACACGGCCCCCGGCGTGTTTGAGATTTACACCCAGCTCAGCGCCGGGGCCGTGCTGCTGACGGACGGCACGACCGGCTCGCCGAATAATTTCTACGTGGACGGGGCCAAACTGCTGGCCGGCAACACGGGGGTCAGCCCGACGAGCACGCCCAAAGTGTATCAGCTGGTGCTCGACTTCAACAACGGGGCGGCCAGGCTGACGGAAGTCGTGAGCGTCGGCCTCTGGTTCGCGCCTCAGAACAAGGTGCTGGTCGGGTTGCCCTACCTCGGCAAGGGCCAGTGGCAGGTGAAGCGCACGCCCATCGTCTTCTTCCAGGAAAGCTGGGGCCGCGACGAGCGCTACAAATTTCTCTACACCCTGAAGGACGCGGCCGGCACCACGACCACTCAGTATTACGGCAGCACGAATGCCGACAACCAGCGAGCCACGGCCACTTCGCCGCCCAGCTACTTCCTCATCGTGCCGCAATCCACGGGCAACCTCCAGTATGATTACACCTTCAAGTTCCGCACCGAGGCCGACAACGCCCCGGCCGACGTCACGGTGACCATGCAGCCGGGCGCGCCCTACATGCACTCGATTGCGCTGTAATTTTCGTTTAATTAAGAATTAAGAATTAAAAGTTAAGAATTGCTTCAGTAGCCACCGCTGAAGCGATTCTTAACTTTTAATTCTTAATTCTTAATTTTTAATTGACAAACCATGCCTTCCTCTTTGCTTCGTCTGAGCGCCGCGCTGGCCCTGTTGCTGACCAGCGCCTGCACCGCCTGCCAGGGGCCGGTGGACAACGCCGTGGCCCCGCCCAAGCCGGTGGTGCCGCCCGCCCCGGTAAGCTGGGCCGGGCGCGCCGACTCGGCCCAAACGGCCTTGCGCGGCTTCGTGACGACCAGCGGCTACCTGCCCCAGAACAACGCCGGCAACCTTGGCTTCAACTACTGGTGGCAGGCGCATCTCTACGACGCGCTGCTCGACGGTTACGCCCGCACCCAGAACGCGGATTATCTGAGCCGGCTCGGCTCGGCGTACGCGGCGGCCAAAGCTCAGAACGGCAACACGTATCTCAACGAGTATTACGACGACATGGAGTGGCACGCGCTGGCGCTGCTGCGGGCCTTCGACCTGACCCAGAACGCCGCTTACAAGGCCACGGCTCAGCAGCTCTGGACCGACATCAAGGCCGGCTGGAACCCGACGCTCGGCGGCATTAGCTGGAAGAAAAGCCAGCGCGACTACCGCAACACGCCCGCCAACGCGCCGGCCGTGATGATTGCCGTGCGCCTGTATCAGCTCGACCGCAACCCCGACGACCTGATGTGGGCCAGAAGAATCTACGACTGGCAAAAAACTACCCTCGTGGACCCGGCCACGGGCACCGTCTGGGACGGCATCAACCGGCTCGGCGACGGGCAGGTGGACCGGAACTGGAAGTTCAGCTACTGCCAGGGTGTGTATGTCGGGGCCGGGCTGGCGCTGTATCAGGCCACCAATGAGCAGGTGTATTTGCAGGACGCGCTGCGCACGGCCAGCTACAACGTCAACGACAGCCAGCTCGCGCCCAGTGGCATTCTCAAGGACGAGGGCGGCGGCGACGGGGGCTTGTTCAAGGGCATTTTCGTGCGCTACCTCACCCAGCTCGCCCGAGCCGGCGACACGCCCCCCGCGGCCAAAGCGGCCTACATTGCTTTCCTGAAAAACAACGCCCAGACCCTGTGGCAGCGCGGCACCCGCAAGCCGCAGACCCTCTTTAATACCGCCTGGACTAGTCCGCCCGGCGGGCCGGTCGATGGCTCGACGCAACTCAGCGGCGTGATGCTGCTGGAGGCGCTGGCGGATTTGCAGAAGGCGGGGGCGTTGTAGAGTGTTTCTGGCTGACTTTATCATAGAATCCCACACTTGGCCGCCCTCCCCGTGAAACCCCATCCCTAGCCCCTCCCCGGTGGGGAGGGGGACTAGCTTTAGTTTCTAGTTCTAGCTCTGCGTCTGTTTTAAAGCTAGAACTAGAGACTAGTTCCCCTCCCCATCGGGGAGGGGCTAGGGGTGGGGTTTCACGGGGAGGGCGGCCAGTAAAAACACCAGTAACACAATCAGCCTGTCCGTTTTTTGCGAAGCTAACCTCCATGCACCGACGCACTTTCCTCCAAAACACCTCCCTCGCGGCGGCCGCGCTCTACTCCGGGGGCGCGGCCTGGGCCAGCACGCCGCCCACCTTCCCGGTGGTGCGCCCGGCCCCGGCGGCGCGGCGCTTCCGCAGCCCGGCCATTGAGGCGGCGATTGCCGAGTTCAGGAAGAACGTGAAGGACCCCGAGCTGGGCTGGCTGTTTGAGAATTGCTTTCCGAACACGCTCGACACGACCGTGACCTACTCGGAGGACGGCGGGCGGCCTGATACCTACGTCATTACGGGCGACATCGACGCGATGTGGCTGCGCGATTCCTCGGCCCAGGTGTGGCCGTACCTGCCGTTTTGCAAGCAGGACCCGGCTTTGCGCAAGCTGCTGGCCGGGGTCATCGCCCGGCAGGCGCGCTGCGTGGTGAAAGACCCTTATGCTAACGCCTTTTATGGCGACGACATGAAGACCGGGGAGTGGAAAAACGACCTCACCGACATGAAGCCCGGCCTGCACGAGCGCAAGTGGGAGGTGGACTCAGTCTGCTACCCCATCCGCCTGGCCCACGGCTACTGGCGGGCCACCGGCGACCTGTCGCCGTTCGATGCCGGCTGGCGGGCGGCCATCGGGGCCACGCTACGCACGTTTCGGGAGCAGCAGCGCAAGGACAGCCTCGGGCCGTACCACTTTCAGCGCACGACGGCGTTTGCCTCCGACGGGGTGCCGCTGGGCGGCTACGGCTACCCGGTGCGGCCGGTGGGGCTGATTTGCAGCTCGTTCCGGCCCAGCGACGACGCGACGCTGTTCTCGTTTCTGATTCCAAGCAATTTCTTTGCCGTGCGGAGCCTGCGACAGGCCGCCGAGCTGCTCGATGCCACCCGCCAGGACGCGCCCCTCGCGGCCGGCCTGCGCGCGCTGGCCACTGAGGTGGCGGCCGCGCTGGCTAAGTACGCCACGGTGAGCCACCCCACGCACGGCCAGATTTACGCCTACGAAATCAACGGCCTGGGGTCATACAACCTCATGGACGATGCCAACTTACCGAGCCTGCTCAGCCTGCCCTACCTGACCGACGTGCCGCTCATGGGCCAGACTTACCTGCGCACCCGGCGCTTCGTGCTCTCGCCCGATAACCCCTTCTTTTTTAAGGGCAAAGCCGGCGAGGGCATCGGCGGCCCGCACGTGGGGCTGCACATGATTTGGCCGCTGAGCATCGTCGCCCGCGGCCTCACCAGCCAGGACGGCGAGGAAATTCGGAGCTGCGTAAAGATGCTCAAGGCCAGCCACGCCGGCACCGGCTACCTGCACGAGAGCTTCCACCAGGACGATGCGAGCAAGTTCAGCCGGGCCTGGTTCGCGTGGGCGAATACCATTTTCGGCGAGTTTCTGTGGAAGACTTACAAGGAGCGGCCGGCGCTGCTGGCGTAGGCGCGGGCGGGCTTTTTTAGTACGCGTACCAAGCTCGCCGCTCGTTGCGCCTCACCCCCCGGCCCCCTCTCCTTCAGAGAGGGGGAGCTTGACGACCGGGTACGTTCTCCTACCCCCCGGCTCCCCCTCTTTGAAGGAGAGGGGGCCGGGGGGTGAGGCGCAACGAGCGGCGAGCTTGTATCCACGAACCCGGAAGCCTCTCTAGCCACGCAAGCACCAGAAATGCCGTTAGCACCGCCGAAAGTCCGCTCCTAAAACTCATCCCCCCGCATGACCCCCACCCAAACCGACCGCTCCGTCCTCGGCTACCCGCCCCCGCCCAAAGCCGCTTTTACCGAGCAACGCTTCCTGGTGGTATTCGCTTTCGTGGCCTCGCTGTTCCTGCTCTGGGGCATTGCCATTACGATGGGCGACGTACTCAACCGCCACTTCCAGGGCGTACTGCACGTGAGCAAGGCCGATTCGGGGCTAGTGCAGTTTTCGATTTTTGGAGCCTACGCGCTGATGGGCATCCCGGCGGGGCTGTTCATGCAGCGGTTCGGGTATAAAAACGGGGTGTTGCTGGGCCTGAGCCTGTATGCCATCGGGGCTTTCCTGTTCGTGCCGGCGGCTAATGCCAGCTCGTTCCTGTTTTTCCGGGGGGCGCTGTTCGTGCTGGCCTGCGGGCTGGCCACGCTCGAAACGGTGGCCCACCCGTTCATCGCGGCTCTGGGCGACCAGCGCACCAGCGACCAGCGCATCAACTTCGCCCAGTCGTTCAACGGGTTGGGCACCGTCATCGGGCCGCTCGTGGGGGGCTATTTCATCCTGCGGCCGGGCGCGGCGGCGGGAGCCACTTCGGCCGAAGGGCTGGAATCGGTGAAGCTGCTCTACCTGCTCATCGGCGGGGTTATCGCGGCGCTGGCCGTGGCCTTTGCTTTCGTCAAAGTGCCCGCCCTGAGCCTGGACCCGCACGGCGCGGGTGCCCACGACGGCCCGGCCTACGTGGCGGTGCCGACCCGCCCGGTGGCGCAGCTGTTTCGGCGAAGGCACTTCCGCTGGGCGGTGGCAGCCCAGTTTTTCAACGCCGCCGCCCAGGGCGGCACCTGGGCCTACTTTATCAACTACGGGGCCGAGAAGATGCACCTTACCAACGAGCGGGCGGCTTACTTTTTCTCCCTGAGCATGGTGCTGATGACGGCCGGCCGCTTCCTGGGCACGGCCCTGATGCGGGTGGTGTCGCCGGCCCGGCTGCTGGCCCTGGCCGCGCTGGCCAACGCGCTGCTGTGCGTGGTCATCGCCCAGAGCTGGGGCGCGGTCTCGTTCGGGGCGCTGCTGCTGCTGAATTTCTTTTTCAGCATCATGTTCCCGACCGTTTTCAGCCTGGGTCTCAAGGACCTGGGGCCGCTCACCCAGCGCGGCTCGTCGTTCATCATCACCGGCGTGGTGGGCGCGGCCATCTTCCCCTACCTCATGGGCCGGGTGGCCAACCACGATGTCGCCCACGCCTACCTGCTGCCCATCGTGTGCTACGCGGTGATATTCCTGTTCGGGGCGTTTTTCGCCGCGCCGCGGCCGGCGGAGGCGGAAGCGAATGGTGGCTGATTGGAATGGCAAATGAAAATGGCGCACAACTCGCCGCCCGTGAAACCCCATCCCCTAACCCCTTCCCCGATGGGGAAGGGGGACTAGCTCTAGTTTCTAGCTTTAGTCTAACGTCTGATTTAGAGCTAGAACTAGAGCTAGTTCCCCTTCCCCATCGGGGAAGGGGTTAGGGGATGGGGTTTCACGGGCGGCGAGCTAAATTGTACCAGCCCTACGCCCGCGCCGGCCGACCCTCCGGGTACCAGTCAGTAAGCGCGTACACGACCAGAAACACCACGCCCGCCGCCACGAACAGGTTGCGCGCCGCCGGGTTTTCGTGGGCGAAGCCGAACAGCCAGGGCGCGGCGATGAACACCGGCCCGCTGACCAGCTCCAGCTTGCCGTGCAGCCAGAAGGGCAGCAGTTTGACGGCCCCCAGCGGCATAGCCGTCAGCAGCGACACGAGCAGGTAGCCACCCGCCAATAGGTAGCAGACCGTGGCATACGCGCCGGTGAAGCCGAAGAGCGAAGGCGCGGCGGCGAAAAAAGCGCACGTGGCGTAGTCGAGTACGCCGTGGAGGGTGGGCGAGATGATTTTCACAGGGATGGGGCGCGCGCTTTTGCGCGCGGCTTCATCCTACGAAGCAGCCCGTGCGAAAGGTATCGCTGGGCTTTGGCAGCTGGCGTGGCGTGGACCAGCTTTTTCTGCTGCTGCGAGCTGAAGCTCGCGCCATATTGCGCTACCAAAACACTGAGTACAGCGCCACCACGATGCCGATTACCAGCAAGGCTCCGGCCACGAACGAGTTGTTGGGCTTGAACATCGAGCGGTCGATTTCCAGCCCTTTGGCCAGTACGCTGCGGCTGGTTTCGTAAAGACTGATGACGACCATGCCCAAGATGCAGAACAGGAAAACGAAGCCCATGCGGTCGAGGAACGGAATTTCGTAAACGCCCTCGGCATTGGGCACGGCAAAGCCCGCCGCGCCCAGCCACGAAAGGTTGGTGAGGGTGGGCAAAAACTTGAGCAGCAGCGAAGCCAGAAAGCCGCCGATGGTGGCGAACATGGCCGCGCTCGAAGTTGTCTTTTTCCAGAAAAAGCCCAGCACGAACATGGCGAAAATGCCCGGCGAAACGAAGCCCGTGTACTCTTGAATGTATTGGAAACCCCCTTTTTTGTCGATGCCCAGGTGCGGGGCGATGAGCACGCCCAGCAGCAGCGCTACCACGACGGCGATTTTGCCGGTCCGCACGAGCGTAGCCTCGGACGCGCCCACGTTGAAGACTTTCTTGTAAATATCGAGCGTGAAAATAGTGGCGATGGAGTTGGCCTTGCCGGCCAGCGAAGCCACCACGGCCGCCGTGAGCGCCGCGAACGACAAGCCCTTGAGGCCGGTGGGCAGGATGTTGAGCAGCACCGGGTAGGCGCGGTCGGGGTTTAGCTCGCCGCCGGGCATCATCTCCGAGCCGAAGCCGAACACGTTTTGCTTGTAAAGCACGTAGGCCGCGATGCCGGGCAGCACGACGATGACGGGCATGAGCAGCTTGAGGAACGCGGCGAACAGCAGCCCGCCGCGGGCGGTGGGCAAGTCGGCCCCGAGCGCCCGCTGGGTGATGTACTGGTTGCAGCCCCAGTAGTTGAGGTTGGCAATCCACATGCCGCCCACGAGCACGGTCAGGCCGGGCAGGTCGGCGAAATTGGCATTGTTGCGGCTCAGAATCATCTGGAAGTGGTCGCCGGCCTGCGAGCGGAGCAGCGCGAGGCCGTTGAACACGCCCGTCGTGCCGTTGTGCTCGGCCACCAGCGTCAGGGCTAAGTAGGTGGTAGCCAGCCCGCCCAGAATCAGAAAGAACACCTGAATGACGTCGGTGAAGCCGATGACTTTCATACCGCCCAGGGTGATGACGATGGCGAACGCGGCCAGCGCGTAGAGGCAAAACGTGAGGTCGAGGCCCGAGATGCTGCTCACGGCGATGGCCCCGAGGTAAAGAATCGAAGTCAGATTGACCACGATGTAGAGCAGCACCCAGAACACGGCCATAATCATGGCCACCGTGGAATTATACCGCTGGTTGAGAAACTGCGGCATCGTGAAAATCCGGTTTTTCAGATAGACCGGGATGAAGAACACGGCCACGATGAGCAGCGTAATCGAGGCCAGCCACTCGTAGGAGGCGATGGCGAGGCCCATCTTGAAGCCCGAGCCGGACATGGCCACGAACTGCTCGGCCGAGATGTTGGAAGCGATGAGCGACGAACCGATGGCCCACCACGTAAGCGAACCCTCCGCGAGAAAGTAGTCCTTCGAGTCGCCATCAACCGTGCCCAGGGGCGAAGTTTTGCGCCGGTAAATCCAGAGGCCGTAGCCGGCCACGATGACGAAATAAACGAAAAAGACGAGGTAGTCGAGCGGAGCTAGCTTGTGCATGAGGCGACAGGAACGGGCGAGTGGGAGGGCGAAAGTAGCGAAACTTCCGGCGGATGCGTTACGCAAACGTTTGACTACGCCAAAACGGACCAAGTAGCGCGTCGGATAGCCTCCGGCGTAGCGGCTGGCGCGGCCGGCGTAATTTTGTCGGCATACCTACTAGTTGCCCCTTGAAAAAAGCGCTGTACCTCATCGGCTCGCCCAACCAAACCACCCAGATGCATCAGGTGGCGCAGCTGCTCGCCGACGAGTACGAGCCGCACTTCAGCCAGCTTTATTACGACGGCTGGATGCGGAGCTTCTACCAAGTGCTGCTGAAAAGCCGGGCGCTTGACGGCACCATCGTGACAGGCCACATCAAGGCCAAGGCCGATAAGTACCTGGCCGAGCACGGCTTGCGCAACGACTTCGAGCACCGCGTGTTCGACCACGACTACGACCTCGTGCTGTGCTGCTCCGACATCGTGGTGCCCTGGCCGCTGCTGAAAAAAACCAAGTCGGTGTTCGTGCAGGAGGGCATGACCGACCCCATCAACCTCTGGGCGCGGCTGGTGCGCAAGTTCACCCGCTTCCCCATCCTGACCATCAGCACGGCCCTCAACGGGATGAACAACTGCTGCGACATCTACTGCGTGGCTTCGGAGGGCTACGCGGAACACTTCCGGGGCATCGGGGTAGATGCCGACAAAATCGCGCTGACGGGCATCCCGAACTTCGACGACCTCGAAAAGCTGCGCCACAACGCGTTTGAGCACCGCGGCTACGTGATGGTGGCCACGACCGACATGCGCGAAACGTACCGGGTGGACAACCGCGCCAGATTTCTGCGCGAAGCCACCCGCATCGCCGCCGGCCGGCCGATGCTGGTCAAGTTTCACCCCAACGAAAAGATGAATCGCGCCACGGCCGAGGTGAAAAAATACTGCCCGCCGGGCACCATGATTTACACCAGCGGCAACACGGAGGAGATGATTGCCAACGCGGCCGAGCTGATAACCCAGTACAGCACCGTGGTGTACGTGGCCCTGGCCCTGGGCATCCCGGCCCACTCGTATTTCGACCTGGACGACCTGCGCCAGAAAACGCCCTGGCAAAACGGCGGCACCAGTGCCCGCCGCATCGCCGACATCTGCCGTGGCTTCGGCCGGTTCGAGGGGTCGGGGCCGGCGTTTTTGAAGCAGTACAATCGTGAGGCAAGCTTTAGCTTGCCGTCCGACGCGGTTATTCCTACCCACTCCTCCACGGCAAGCTAAAGCTTACCCCACGCCCTGTGCTCACCCTCATCCAGGCCCGGCGCGGCTCCTCACGCCTCCCCGATAAAGTCAGCCTCGACCTCTGCGGCCGGCCGCTGCTCGTGCGGCAGGTCGAGCGGGTGCGGCGCGCCACCAAAGCGGGCCGCGTGGCGGTGATAACGACGACCGAGCCGGGCGACGATGCGCTCGTGGACTTGTGCCAACAGCATGACATCGAAGTGTTTCGGGGTGACGCGCTCGATTTGCTCGACCGCCACTACCAGGCCGCGCGCCATTTCGGCGAGACCCAGGCGGTGGTGAAAATCCCCAGCGACTGTCCGCTCATCGACCCCGCCGTCATCGACCGGGTGCTGGATTTTTTTGAGGACCACGCCGGCCAGTACGACTTCGTGAGCAACCTGCACCCGGCTACCTATCCCGATGGCAACGACGTGGAAGTGATGACGTTGGCCGCCCTCGAAACCGCCTGGCGCGAGGCCCGGCGGCCGCTGGAGCGCGAGCACACCACCCCGTTTTTCTGGGAAAACCCCGCCCGCTTCCGCCTGGCCAACCTGAGCTGGGAAACGGGGCTCGATTACTCGATGTCGCACCGCCTCACCATTGACTATCCGGCTGACTATGAGTTTATTCGGGCCGTCTATGAGGCGCTGTTTCCGACCAACCCCAACTTCACTCTCACCGACATCCTGAATTTATTGGCCGCCCGGCCGGACATTTACGCCCTCAACCACGAGTTGGCCGGCGTGAACTGGTACCGTAATCACTTGGATGAGTTGCGGACGGTGGATGCGAGCAACACGAAACAACTGTAATTAACTGTCATGCTGAGCGAAGTCGAAGCATCTTGCTCGCACCGTCCGGGTGCTCGTCGATGAAGCGAGCAAGATGCTTCGACTTCGCTCAGCATGACAATGTCTTCTATGACTCCCGAAAAAAAACAACACCTCCAGGCCCTGGCTCTGCGCGTACGCGAGCACATCGTGCGCCTGAGCACCGATGGCGGCTGTTTCACGGGCGCTTCGCTGAGCTGCACCGACTTGCTGGTCTATCTCTACGCCGACCTGCTCAACGTGCGGCCCGACAACCTGGACGACCCGACGCGCGACTACCTTTTCTTGAGCAAGGGCCACGACGTGCCGGCGCTCTACGGCACGTTCGTCGAGCTAGGCTTCATGCCGAAGAAGCGGCTCGATAACCACCTCAAAGCCAGCGACTCCATCTACTGGCACCCCAACCGGGCGGTGCCGGGCGTGGAGTTTCACTCCGGCTCGCTGGGCCACCTGCCGAGCGTGGCGCTGGGCGTGGCGCTCGATGCCAAGATGCGCGGCCAGAGCCAGCGCATCATCTGCATCACCGGCGACGGCGAGCTGAACGAAGGCACCTGCTGGGAAGCCCTGCTCGTGGCCAGTGCCCACAAGGTGAACAACCTCACTATCGTCGTGGACCGTAACCACTTCCAGGCCAACATCGCCACTGAAGACCTCATCCCGCTCGAACCGCTCGCCCCCAAGTTCGAGGCGTTTGGCGCGGTCGTCCGCCGCATCGACGGCCACGATTTCGCCCAACTCGAAGCAGCCTTCACCGCCCTGCCCTTCTCCGACACCAAGCCCTCGGTCATCATCTGCGACACGGTGCGCGGCCGGGGCCTGCCCAGCATCGAAGCGCGGGCCGACCGCTGGTTCTGCAATTTCTCTTCGGATGAGGTGGTCGAGCTGCTCAAGGAATTGCACAGCCAGGAAGCCACTAGTCTGACGAGCGAAACTTTAACGGTGCGCTAGAATCGCGGATTTTGCGGAATGCCCGTCTGGCGTTGGAGCCTCGTCGGACGTGGGATTCAGACGGGCTCCGAACGCTGTCAGCTAAATTTGAGAAAATATATTTTACGTAAGCCCACGTCTGAATCCCACGTTCGACGAGGCTCCAACGCCAGACGGGCATTCCGCAAAATCCGCGATTTATGAACTACGAAACCCTCATCCACGAAACTGCCCTGGCCGATGAGCGCCTGCTGGTGATGACGGCCGAAAACCGTGCCCTCATCCGCAACCTGCCCGGCCCGCTCGGCGCGCGCTTCATCGACACGGGCATTACCGAGCAAACCATGATTGGGGCGGCCGCCGGGCTGGCCCTGCGCGGCCGGGTGCCGGTGGTGCACGCCCTGGCGACTTTCCTCACGCTGCGGGCCTTTGAGTTTATTCGCACCGATGTCGGCATTCCGCGCCTGCCGGTGAAAATCAGCGCCTTCATCCCCGGGTTTTTGTCGGACGGCAACGGCCCGACGCACCAGGCCATTGAGGACGTTTCGCTCATGCGCGGCATTCCGGGCATGACAGTGTTCGCGCCCGCCGACGAGGCCGACATGCTGGCCATGCTGCCCGCCATCTGGGCCTCGCCCGACCCGGTGTACCTGCGCGTGAACACCCGGCCCGGCACCTATCCGCACGTGCCATTTGAAATCGGCAAGGCCGAAATCGTGGCTGAAGGCACGGACATCACCATCCTCACCTACGGGATGCTGTTCGAGCAAACGCTCATCGCCAAGGACTTACTCACCGAAGCCGGCTACTCGGTGGGCCTCGTGAACCTGCGCTCACTCAAGCCCTTAGACGAAGCGGCCGTGCTCGAAGTCGCGCGCGGCGGCTCGCTCATCGTCACCGTCGAGGACCATTTCCAAACTGGCGGACTGTATTCCATCCTGGCCGAGCTGCTGCTTGAAAACGAGCTGACCGCCCGTGTGCTGCCGCTGGCCCTGAAAGAGCGCTGGTACAAGCCCGGCCGCCTGAGCGAGGTGCTCGAATACGAGGGCTTCACCGGCCAGCACATTGCCCGCCGCATCGGCGAGCGCCTCGGCGACGGGGTGCATACGTTCGGGGCGAAGACGAAAGTGGTGGAAAACGAATTCGCGGAATAGGTTTTTGATGTGCTGATGTGAAGGATGTGCGAATGTGCTAATTGTTTCTTTTTGGCACGGCCGCTTTATCAGTTTTCCCTTTGATTATCCCCTGACTCCGAAGAATCAATCAGCACATTCGCACATCAACACATTAGCACATCTAAAAAAATGAATTTCCCCAAATCCGACGACCTCTACGCCCGCGCCCAGCGCATCATGACCCCCGTGACTCAGACGCTGGCCAAAGGGCCGGGGCAGTACACGAAGGGGGCCGCCCCGAAGTACGTGAAGCGCGGCAAGGGCGCGCACGTGTGGGACGTGGACGGTAATGAATACATTGACTACCAGATGGGTATCGGTCCCATTGCGCTCGGCTACGCCTACCCGCGGGTGGACGAAGCCATCAAGCGGCAGCTCGAAGACGGCATCACGTTTTCGATGATGCACGAGCTGGAAGTGGAAGTCGCCGAGCTGATTCACGAGATTATCCCCAACGCGGAGAGCATTCGCATTTCCAAGACGGGGGCCGATGTGTGCTCGGCGGCGGTGCGCGTGAGCCGGGCCTTCACCGGGCGCAAGGACGTGCTCTGCTGCGGCTACCACGGCTGGCACGACTGGTACATCGGCACGACGAGTCGCGACAAAGGCATCCCTCAGGAAAGCAAGGACTTAGTGGCCGCTTTCGAGTACAACAACCTCGACTCGTTCAAGGCCGTGCTGACCGAAGACGTGGCCTGCGTTATCCTGGAGCCGTTCATCTTCGACGCGCCGAAAGACAACTTCCTGCACGAAGTGGCGCGGCTGTGCAAGGAGAACGGCACGCTGCTGATTTTCGACGAGATGTGGACCGGCTTCCGCATCGCCATCGGCGGGGCGCAGGAGTATTTCGGCATCGTGCCCGATTTGGCTGTGTATTCCAAAGCCTGCGCCAACGGGATGCCCATCGCGCTGCTCACCGGCCGCAAGGACGTGTTGCAGCTCTTTGAGCAGGAGGTGTTTTTCTTCACCACCTTCGGCGGCGAGGCGCTGAGCCTGGCCGCGACCATCGCCACCATCTCGGAGATGCGCGAGAAGAACGTGCCCGCGTTCCTGGCCAGCCAGGGCAATAAACTCAAAGTCGGCTACAACGACATCGCCGCTGAGCTAGGGATGACAGGCTACACCAAGTGCTACGGCTACGACTGCCGGAGCATCGTCACCTTCGATCCCAGCGCCGGCAACCCGCTCGAAGTCAAGGCGTTCGTACAGCAGGAGCTATTCAAGCGCGGCATTCTGTGGGGCGGCTTCCATAACATGAGCTTCTCGCACACCGACGAGGACGTGGCCAACACGCTGGCCGCCTACCGCGAAGTGCTGGGCTTGCTCAAGGAAGCCATCGAGGCCGGCGACGTGGCCCATCGGTTGGAGGGCGAGCCGGTGGAAGCGGTGTTTCGGAAAGTGACCAATGCAGCCCCGGTGAAGGTGAAATAATGCGATTTGCTGACTGGCTTGGTCCGCTCCTAAATCCTGAGCGAATAATCCTGGGTGAGTCGATACTGGCATTGATTAAGCAGGCGGAAGCCTGTGGCCTACTCAATGTAGATGCGCTAGCAGCCCGCGAATTTGTGGAGTACAACGAGTACGGCCTTGCATTTGAGCACGTTGTCGACCAACTGTACGAGTACGGGATTACGGTAAATGCTGAGTTCTACCGACTACTGAAGGCTATTGCGGACCGCATGAAGCTGCCGGAGCAGCGTTTCGTTTTTATTTCTGAGCTAATAAAGTGACCTTCTTCGACCTGACCTACCGCACGGCCATCGTGACCGGGGCCTGCGGCCTCATCGGCCAGAAACACTGCGAAGCGCTGGCCCTGGCCGGAGCCAACGTGGTGGTGGCCGACCTGCACCTCGACAAAGCCCAGGCCGTGGCCGCCGGCCTGCCCGGCGGGATGCACCTGCCGCTGGCTGTCGATGTCACCTCGCCCGATTCGCTGGCGGCGGCCCGCGACGCGATTCTGGCCCAGTTCGGGCACATCGACGTGCTGGTGAATAATGCCGCCATCAACGACATGTTCGAGAACCCGGCGCTGGCGGCTGAGCTGAGCAAGTTCGAGAACTTTCCGCTGGCCACGTTTCAGCAGGTGCTGGAGGTGAACGTGACCGGCGTGTTTCTGGCGGCGCAGGTGTTCGGTACGCCGATGGCCGAGCAGGGCCACGGCTCGATTATCAACGTGGCCAGCACTTACGGCATCGTGGGGCCGGACCAGAGCATCTACCGCAACGCCCAGGGCGAGCAGACCTTCTATAAATCACCGTCTTACCCCATGACGAAGGGCGCGGTCGTGAATTTTACCCGCTACCTGGCCGCGTACTGGGGCCACCGCGGGGTGCGCGTAAACACGCTCTCGCCGGGCGGGGTGGAGAACAGCCAGGACGAGTTTTTCGTGAAGCAGTACAGCGCCAAAACGCCCCTCGGCCGCATGGCCGCGCCCACCGACTACCAGGGCGCGGTCGTGTTTCTCGCTTCGGACGCGTCGGCTTATATGACCGGGGCTAACTTAGTAGTGGATGGCGGCTGGACGGCGATTTAAGCTGTAGCGCGGACTCTGCGAGTCCGCGCGGGAGACGGTCGCCGTGCCCGGCTTAATAACGTTCCCACGCGCGGACTCGCAGAGTCCCCGCTACGGCCGTAATTTTGATGAGCTTTCCTTAAACACTACCATATGAAACACGCCGACCTCGCCGCCAAAGCCCGTCGCATCAAGCTGGTACTCACTGATTCGGATGGAGTGCTGACAGACAACGGCGTGTACTACGGCGAGACGGGCGAGGTACTCAAGCGCTTCAGCATCCGCGACGGCATGGGCGTGGAGCGGCTACGGGCGGTGGGCGTAGACGTGGGCATTGTCACGGGCGAGATGTCGCCTTCGGTGGCGCGCCGGGCGGAAAAGCTTAAAATCACGGAGCTGCACCTGGGCATTAAGGATAAAGTCGCACAGCTTCAGGAAATTATGTCCCGGCTGAATCTGAGCGCCGACCAGGTTGCGTTTATTGGCGACGACACCAACGACGTGGGCGTGCTGGGTTTGGTCGGGTTGGCCGCCTGCCCGAGCGACGCGACGAGCTTCGCCCGCGACGTGGCCGACTACCGTTGCCGGGCGCGCGGCGGGCACGGCGCGTTTCGCGAGCTGGCCGAGCTGATTATCGCCTGCCAGGCTGGCACTAGCCCAGCTGCGGCCGACGAGGAGCCGGCGGCGTAATTTGCAGCACTTATTTTACTTCTACTAGTTGGACAGCCCGCGTTTTTTTCACTCATTTTCAATTCTTTCCCTTATCCCGATGAGTATCGTTCAAATCAAGAAAAACCGCGCCGTTGGCCCCGGCCAGCCGTGCTACATCATCGCCGAAATCGGCATCAACCACAACGGCTCGCTAGACATCGCCCGCCAACTGATTGACGCGGCCGTCACAGCCGGGGCCGACGCGGTGAAGTTTCAGAAGCGCACGCCCGAGCTGTGCGTGCCCAAAGACCAGTGGGAAAAGCAGCGCGACACGCCCTGGGGCCGCATGAGCTACATCGATTATAAGCGCAAAACTGAGTTCGGCCAGGAAGAATACACGGCCATTGACGACTATTGCAAGGCGCGCGGCATCGACTGGTTTGCGTCGTGCTGGGACGAGCCGTCGGTCGATTTCATGGAGCAGTTTCAGCCCGTGCTCTACAAGATGGCCTCCGCTTCGCTCACCGATAAGCCCTTGCTCGACCGCGTGCGCGCCACCGGCCGGCCCCTGATGCTGAGCACCGGCATGAGCACCCAGCAGGAAATCAACGACGCGGTGAAGTACGTCGGGCTGGATAACCTGATGGTCGCCCATTCGACCTCGGCCTACCCCTGCCCGCCCCAGGAGCTGAACCTGCGCATGATTCCGACCCTGATGGCGCAATTCCCCGGCACGCCCATCGGCTACTCGGGCCACGAAACCGGCCTGAGCACGACCGTGACGGCCGTAGCGCTGGGCGCGAATTTCGTGGAACGCCACTTCACGCTCGACCGCGCCATGTGGGGTTCGGACCACGCCGCGTCGGTCGAGCCGGGCGGGCTGGCCAAGATGGTGCGCGACATCCGCGACACCGAAGCCGGGCTGGGCGACGGCGTGAAAGTGGTGTATGAAAGCGAGCGCGAGCCGCTGCGCCGGTTGCGCCGGGAGGTGACGGCGGAGTAGTTTTCCACCGCAGACGGCGCGGAGGTTTCGCGGAGGGTACGCAGAAGTGCTCTGCGAACCTTCCGCGCACCTTCTGCGTCGTCTGCGGTGAAAACGCCAAACATCGCCCTACCAAACCGCGTTTGACAAGCCACTTAATTTTTGAGGTGATTATGTTGGAATCCGTAAGCGCATTTTACCACGGGCTGGACCCGGTGATGCAAACCACGCTCATCACTACGCCGCTGCTGCTGCTGGCCGTGGCCGTGCTGCTGGTGTTGGAGCGCCTGTTTCCGTACCGCAAGGGCCTGCCATTTTTCCGCGAGGGGCTGTGGGTGGACCTGATTTGGTACACCTTCTTCCAGAGCTACCTGCTCAGAATCCTGATTTTCGGGTTTATCATCGCGCCATTGGCGGCCCGTTTTGGCTCTCAGCTGCACTTGGTCAGTTCTTGGCCGGTGGCGGCGCAGGTGGGCTTTTTCGTCATCACCCACGACTTTTACATTTACTGGTTTCACCGCTTTCAGCACAGCAGCGCGTTTTTCTGGCGCACCCACGAGGCGCATCACTCGGGCAAGCAAGTGGACTGGCTGGCTGGCTCGCGCTCGCACGCGCTGGAGATTATCATCAACCAGACCATCGAGTTCGCGCCCATCGTGCTGCTCGGGGCTAACCCCATCGTGGTGCCCATCAAGGCGCTCATTGATGCCGTATGGGGCATGTACATCCACGCCAACATCGACGTGAAATCGGGCAAGCTTCAGTACGTTATCAACGGGCCGGAGATGCACCTCTGGCACCACGCCGACCACGAGGAAGTGTATTACGCCAACTTCTCGACCAAGCTCGCCATCTGGGACTGGATTTTCGGGACGGCTTTTCTGCCCGACGGCCGCAAGCCCGAGCGCTGGGGCCTACCCTACGCGTTTCCGAAGGACTACTTCGGACAGCACGTATTTTCTGTGCGCCGCTACGATGAGGCCGCGCTGGCCACGCACTCGGGCTGGTTCCGGGCCTACCACGGCCTGCGCTGGCGGCTGCTGAGCTGGGTTGGCGAGCGGGTGCCCGCCGCGCAAGTGCTTCAGGGCTGGGACGTGCGCGAGGATGCCCACACGACCGTGCCCGCCCCGCGTCCCGGTGGTAATCCGGGGCCGGGCGCGGCAGTTTCCGCCGCACCAGCCGCATCTTCCCGCTTCTCCGTTTCCGCCTCGTCTTGACGTTCGTCTTCAACCCCGCCTGGCTCTACCTGCTGCTGGCTTCCATCATGGAAGTGTGCTGGAACTACAGCCTCAAATACACGAGCCTGGACAAAATCAAGGCTCTCGACTGGTCGCAGTTTTTCAGCAATTCGGCGGGCGCGCTCACCGTGCTGCCAGCCGTGGGCTACATCGCGTTCGGGGTGGGCAACGTATTTTTCTTCTCGAAAGCGCTGACCACCATTCCCACCGGCACGGCCTTCGCTATCTGGATGGGCACGGCCCTGGTGGGCATCAAAATCGTGGACACGCTCATCCTGAAAGAGGCTTTTCAGTGGGCACAGGTGTTCTACATCGGTTGCATCTTAGTGGGTATCATCGGGCTGAAGCGCACGAGCGGCTAAGCATGTGTTAAACAGGGAGCGGCCGCAGTAGCGCGGGTCTCTGACCCGCTCTCAGTAGCTCAGCCCGGAGCGGTTTTCAGGTCGGCGTACGGAAAACACGGGTGATGCGGGCGGGTGAGACCTGGTAAGGCGGCTTTTCGCCGCCTTACCAGGTCTCACCCGCCCGCTTGGCGTTGAACAGCCCCCGCAAAATGGTCCGCCAAAGCCTAGCGCGTGGTGGGCGGGCGCGTTGGCCCTACATTTCGGCCATGCTTTCCTTTTCCGACTACGACCAGCTCGATGGCCTCGCCCAGGCCGCGCTGGTGCGCGCCGGCCAGCTCACGGCCGCCGAGCTGTGCGCCGCCGCCGTGGCCCGCGCCGAAGCCTTCAACCCGCGCCTCAACGCCATCGCGTATCCGCTCTACGAGCCGGCCCGGGCGCGGGCGGCGGCCGGCCTGCCGACGGGGCCGTTCGGGGGCGTGCCGTTTCTGCTCAAGGATTTCGGGGCCTACTACGCCGGCGCGCCGCACACGGGCGGCAGCCGGGCCTTGCGCACGTTCGTGCCGGCCGAAGATGCCGAGCTGGTGCGCCGTTGGCAAACGGCGGGCCTCAACATCATGGGCAAAACGACCACCCCCGAGTTCGCCCTGATGGGCGTCACCGAGCCGGACCTCTACGGTCCCTGCCGTAACCCCTGGAACCTGGCCCATACGCCGGGCGGCAGCAGCGGCGGGTCGGCGGCGGCCGTAGCGGCGGGCATCGTGCCGCTGGCCGGGGCCGGCGACGGGGGCGGCTCCATTCGCATTCCGGCGGCCTGCTGTGGTTTGTTTGGGCTGAAACCCAGCCGGGGCCGGGTGCCGACCGGCCCCGAGCAGGGCGAAAAGTGGCAGGGCGCGGCCGTCGAGCACGTACTCAGCCGCTCGGTGCGCGACTCGGCCGCCGCCCTCGATGCCACGCAGGGGCCGGACGTAGGCGCGCCCTATTACCTGCCCGCCCCGGCGCGGCCCTACCTGGAAGAAGTCGGCCGCGACCCCGGCCGACTGCGCGTGGGCTTCAGCCTGGGCCACCCGCTCGGCTCGGCCCTGCACCCGGAGTGCGCCACGGCCGTGCGCGACGCGGCCCATTTGCTCGAAAGCCTGGGCCACGCCGTGGAAGAAGTGCCACTGCCCTTTGATGGCCAAGCCGTCGCCCGCTCGTTCCTGATGCTGTACTTCGGCGAAACCGGGGCCGAAATCGCGGCGCTGGCCCGGCACCTGGGCCGCCCCGCCCGCCCCGCCGACGTGGAACCGACCACCTGGCTGCTGGGCCTGCTGGGCCGCACGTATTCGGCCGCCGACTTTGCCGCCGCCCGCCACGCCTGGAACGACTTCGCGCGCCAGATGGGCCGCTTCCACCAGACCTATGACCTGCTGCTGACCCCCACGCTCGCCACGCCGCCCGTGCGCGTGGGCGAGCTGCAGCCCAAGCCCGCCGAGCAAACGCTGCTCAAGGTCGTGAACAAGTTCGGGCTGGGCGGCCTGATTCGCCGCTCGGGCCTGGTGGAAAAACTCGCCGACCAGAGCCTCGAAAAGACTCCTTACACCCAAATCGCTAACCTCACCGGGCAGCCTGCCATGTCGGTGCCCCTGCACTGGACGGCCGACGGTCTGCCCTGCGGGGTTCAGTTCATCGCCCCAGTTGGGGCCGAAGATGTGCTGTTCCGCGTGGCCGGGCAGCTGGAGCAAGCTCAGCCCTGGTGGGGTCGTCGGCCGGTGCTGGGTTAGCTTGTTTCTTGTTTCTTGTTGAGCGGGTTTGAGCAAATTGTTTTGATTAACGTACAGTTTCGGGAACTGCTTAAGGGGCTGTGACTTGGCAACGCCTTAAACAAGAAACAAGAAACAAGAAACTACGGCTTAGCCGCCGGAAAAACCGGTGCGACAGGCTTCACGATAAGCTGCCCCCGCCGCCGGCCGCGCTTTTTGACGCGGGCATTGGGCAGCAGCTGTAGCTCCACCCGGGCCGGGTCGCAGCTGGTCAGCGTTAGGGTTTGGGAGGTGTAGCCCGCCGCGCTCACGTTGAGCGTCGGCGCGTCGGTCCCCGCCGATGCCATGATGAAGTAGCCCTCTTCGTTGGTGATGAGCAGCGTCGTGGTGCCCTTCACGGCAATGTTGGCCCCCGACACGGGCTTCTCGCCGCTTACCACGTGCCCGCTGTAGCTGGCGCAGGGCGTAGTCGCGCCAACCGGGTTCTTACTGAGTTGCGCGTGGGCCAAGCCAACCGGCAGGCTGAGGCTGGCGAATAGAAGAAGCATTTTGGTCATAGAAATCAACGTAACAAGCCATCGAAAAGCGAGTGGTCAGCGCGCGGCGTGGCCAAGAAGCAGACCAAACTAACGAAGGTTTACGCGAAACGACCCCGCGCGTCACCGGTCCGCAAGCTGGTGAAGGTAAGCGCCCGCGCGCGAGCTTGACGTTGTCATTTTTTCGGGGCCTGATGGTCAGCGGCTCCGCGTCAGCGGTTGAGCCGACGGCCGCGAACGGCTGCTGGGAATCGTTCCGGGAAATATGCCAAACATTTCCTGAATGTTACCGTGTTAATCAGTCAGCCAACCGCCAGATTGAGAGCACACGCCAGGGCCAGCTACCCGAGCGGCCAGCAAAAAACCGGTCCCTCGCTCAGCGAGAAACCGGTTTTGAGGTAAATAGTCGGGGTGGCAGGATTCGAACCTACGGCCTCGTCGTCCCGAACGACGCGCGCTACCGGGCTGCGCTACACCCCGAAAAATAAGCGGGCCAGGGGGCGGCTCCGCAACGGGAAACTCAACTTTAAATGACCAGCAATCCGTTATCCGGCGGCCCGAAAAAGCCCCCGGCCCGAAGGTCGGGGGCTTGGTCAAGGCCAACGCAAGCGGCTGGCTTCCTCGGTCGGAGTGGCAGGATTCGAACCTACGACCTCCAGCACCCCATGCTGGCGCGATACCAGGCTACGCTACACCCCGAGGAAAATTGGGACTGCAAAGGTACGCCTTTTGAGTGAACCTACGCAAGCTGACCGCTGGTTTTTTGGGTGTCCGCACCAAAAAAGCCGTGCGGCCGTTGGAGCGGCCTTCCACGGTAGCTGACAAATCGCCACTCGGTGGCGCAAGTCAGTCCGAACCAGCTGGCCTCGCCCGGCCGTACGCCTGTACCTTTACTTTTACTCCGGGGCTGATTGTGCCCGTTTTCTGCTGCCCCATGTCTGCTCGCTTACTCTTGCTCGTCTTGCCGCTGCTGCCGCTGTGCGGACTGGCGCAAACCAAACCCGGCGCGGCCCGCCCCAAAATTGTCATCAAAACATCCGCGGCTAAGTCCAAAGCCGCGGTAGCGCCCACTAAAACCGCCGCGCCCGCTGCCGCGACTGCCGCCGCCGACAACGCCGAGGCAGCTCCCGCGCCCAAGCCCCTCGCCCTGGCTCCGACGACCCCCGCCGCCGACCCGAACGCGCTTAAAATCAAAGCTGAGCTGAACCCCATTGCCCGCACCCTCACCGTGCGTTGCGATGCCCCCGGCCCTACCCGCTTCGAAATCAACGACAAGGAAGGTCACCCCGTGCTAACCAAAACCACGATGGCCGGTACTACGCCCGTCGTGCTCGCCGTGTCCTCGCTGCCGCCCGGCCCCTACGTGGTGCGCTGCACCGCCGGCGAGAAGAAAGGCATGAAGCTCGTGCAGCTTTAGGGCAATGAGTGAATGGGCGAATGAGTGAATGAGTGATTGCTCGTTTTGACAATCACTCCTTCACTCATTCGCCCATTCACTCATTGACAACTGGTTCGGCTTGCAGCTGCCGCTCATACAGCGCCCGGTACAGGCCGTTCTGGTCGGCCAAGAGAGCGGCGTGGGTGCCATGCTGCACGATTTGCCCGTCGTCGAGGACCAGGATTTCGTCGGCGAGCTTGACCGACGAGACGCGGTGCGAGATGATGAGGCTCGTGCGGTTGAGCATCACACGCTGCAACGCGCCGAGGATGGCGTTCTCGGTTTTGGTGTCCACGGCCGAGAGCGAGTCGTCGAGAATCAGGATTTTGGGTTCTTTGACCAGCGCGCGGGCCATGCTCACGCGCTGCTTCTGCCCGCCCGAGAGCGTGATGCCGCGCTCGCCGACTTTGGTGTCGAAGCCTTCGGGGAAGCGCTCGATGTTGTCGTACACGTCCGCGTCTTTGGCAGCCTGGGCCATGCGGGCCTCGTCGGGCTGGTCGAGACCGAAGTTGATGTTCTGCCGAATGGTATCGGAGAACAAAAACACGTCCTGCGGCACGTAGCCAATTTGCTCGCGCAGAGATGTCAGGGCGTAGTCGCGCACGTCCACGCCGTCCACGCTGATGCTGCCACTCGTCACGTCGTAGAGCCGGCAGAGCAGCGCGGCAATGGTGCTCTTGCCCGAGCCGGTGTTGCCGATGACGGCCAGCGTCTGGCCCGGCCGCACGCGAAAGCTGACATCGTGCAAAGCGCGGATGCCGGTGTCGGGATAGGTGAAAGTGACGTTGTCGAAGACGATGTCGCCGACGATGACGCGCTCGACGTTGTGGCGCGAGACGATGTTGGTTTTCTCGTCCAGAAACTCGTTGATGCGGGCCTGCGAGGCTTCGGCCCGCTGCACGAGCGAGCTGGTCCAGCCCAGGGCCGTCACGGGCCAGGTGAGCAGGTTTACGTAGATGATGAACTCGGCGATGCTGCCCGTGGTGATGGTGCCGCGGATAACTTCCTGGCCGCCAATCCAGACGGTGGTAATCGTGCTCAGCCCGATGAGAAACAGGATGAGCGGGAAAAATAGCGAATTGACGAAGTTCAGACTCAGCGACTTGTCCTTGTATTCGTCGCTGGCCGCGTCGAAGCGCTGGGCCGAGTCGTCCTGCCGCACGAATGACTTGAGCACCCGGATGCCCGAAAACGCCTCCTGGGTAAAGGTCGTCATGGCGGCCAGGGCCTTTTGAATCTCGTCGGACTTACGCTCGATTAAGTTATTGACGTAGAAGATGCTGACCGAGAGAATCGGCAGCGGCAAAAGCGTGAGCAGCGTGAGCTTGACATTGACGACGAGCATGAGCGGCAGCACGAGCACGAACATGAGCACGAGCTGCAAAAAGTACATGATGGCCGGCCCGAGGTACATCCGCACCCGGCCAACGTCCTCCGAGATGCGCGACATCAGGTCGCCCGTGGAGTGGCGGTGGTAGAAGCTCAGCGGCAGGGACTGGTAGTGCTGGTAAATCTGGTTTTTCTGGTCGTTCTCAATCAGCCGCGACATGACGATGAGCGTCTGGCGCATGAAGAACAGAAAAATGCCGCGTAGCAGCGCCAGTCCGATAATCAACAGCCCGTAGAACAGCACGTTGCGTCCGAACAGCTCGTACACGCCCGCCTGGGCCTGGGTGCCGGCGTAGAGCTTGTATAAATCAATGCCTTCGGTGACGAGGTCGAAGGCGTAGCGCACGAGCTGGGCCGGGAAGATGGTGAGCAAGGTGCTCAGAATCACGAATAAAACGCCACCGAGAAAGTGCCACTTGTAGCGGTAAATGTGCGAATTGACGGCAGCGAGGGCGCGGGTGGGCATGGTCGGAAGGGTGGCAGGGGCGGGGCCGGGGGCCGGAGAATCGGGTACCTTTGTGGCCCGTAACGACGTTGAAGCGGTGGTGTTGGGGTCGTTGTCATGCAGAGCGCAGCGAAGCAGCTCGCGTGGTGCAGCAAACCCAAACGTTAGCAACGATACGAGCGAGCTGCTTCGCTGCGCTCTGCATGACAACGACTCCCGCCGCTTAAACAAAGTTACGCCCCACCCATCCCCCCCTTCCCACCCACTTTTTCCGTTTTCAAAATTATGGTACTTGACGCGCCCCTCCAGCTACCGGCTCCGGTTTTCGAGCAGGTCGCCGAATTTCAGCACGAGCAAGTGGTGTACTGCCACGACCACGAAACCGGCCTGCGGGCCATCATCGGCATTCACAACACGGTGCTCGGGCCGGCGCTGGGCGGCACTCGCATGTGGCACTACGCTACCGAGGCCGAAGCCTTGCACGACGTGCTGCGCCTGAGCCGGGGCATGACCTACAAGGCCGCCATTTCGGGCCTGAACCTGGGCGGCGGCAAGGCCGTCATCATCGGCGACGCGCGCAAAATCAAGAGTGAGGCGCTGCTGCGCAAGTTCGGACGCTTCGTGAACAATCTGAATGGCAAGTACATCACGGCTGAGGACGTGAACATGACCACCAAGGACATGGAGTACATCCGCATGGAAACCAAGCACGTAGCCGGCCTCCCGGAAAGCATGGGCGGCTCCGGCGACCCGTCGCCGGTGACGGCCTACGGCACGTACATGGGCATGAAGGCGGCGGCTAAGAAAGCGTTTGGCACCGACTCGCTCGCCGGCCGCCGGGTGGCCGTGCAGGGCGTCGGCCACGTCGGCACGTACTTGCTGGAGTATCTGCAAAAAGAAGGCGCGAAGCTCGTGCTGACCGATTACTACGAGGAGCGGGCTTACGCGGCTGCGTCGCGCTTCGGGGCCGTGGCCGTGGGCCTGGACGAGATTTACGACCAGGACGTGGACATCTACTCGCCCTGCGCGCTGGGCGCGACGCTCAACGACGACACCATCCGGCGGCTCAAGTGCCGCGTCATCGCGGGCTGCGCCAACAATCAGCTCGAAAACGAGAACGAGCACGGCCCCGAGCTGGTGCGCCGCGGCATCGTGTACGCGCCGGACTTTCTCATCAACGCGGGCGGCCTCATTAACGTCTATGCCGAGGTCACCGGCTCCAGCCGCGAGGGCGCGCTCACCCAGACCGAAAAAATCTACGATTACACCCTGCAAGTGCTCGACCGCGCCGAGCAGGACGGCAGCCACCCCCAGGCCGCCGCCATCAAGCAAGCCCAGGAACGCATCGCCGCGATTGGCAAAGTGAAAGCCACTTTTTAGTTAAGAGTTAAGAGTTAAAGGTTAAGAGTTGGCCGAGCGAAGTCGTCCAGCTCACAACAGATTAGCTCTTAACTTTTAACTCTTAACTCTTAACTCTTAACTCAAAGAAATGCTCAACCGTCGTCTTCTTCGCATCAAGGTCATGCAGGCGCTTTACGGCTACCAGCAGGCGGTAGCGGCCGATTTGCTGCTGGCGCAGGACCGTATCGCGGCGGCGTTCGAGCCGGATTTGCGGGCCGATGTCGCTCCTGACCGCCGGCTGTTGGAAGGGCAGCGCAAGCTCGGCGAGGCGCAACTGCGCGAGTGGCACCGCACGGGCGAGCTGCCCGAAACCAGCGGCGACGAAGCGGAGGATAAAGCCGTGGCTGAAGCCGTGCGCGACGCGGCCGACTACTACCAGAAGCTGGTGCAGAAGGAAACGACTTTCCACGCGGGGCAGCTGCTGCACGGGGCCGAAAGCATTCACGACCAGTACCTGCACCTGCTGAACATGCCGGCGGCGCTGCTCGAAGTCATCACCGAAGACAACGAGCGCGAGGCGCGGCGCTTCACCGGCCCGCGCTTCGAGGCGGCGGCGACGGCGCGGCTGTTTGGCAACGCGGCCGTGGCCAAGCTGCTGGGCAATGAGCAGCTCCAGCAGAGCACCATCCGGCGC
>Ga0209511_1000598_pt1 | contig 35718 bp, 29 predicted proteins | sample SSSSmetaG_FD_184141 | JGI IMG/M metagenome (GOLD analysis project Ga0209511, IMG submission 184141) | Glacier valley bacterial and archeal communities from Borup Fiord, Nunavut, Canada, to study Microbial Dark Matter (Phase II) - ​SSSS... | ecosystem: Environmental > Aquatic > Freshwater > Ice >... | reverse complement strand
TTCATGTTTGAGTGTTGAGTTTTTTGATGAATTTCAATTATGTTAATAATATGTAAAGTCATATGTAAAAACGAAAAAAGCGCTGTAAATACATGATTTACAGCGCTTTAATGTGACCCCACCGGGACTACATCAAATGTCCCTGAAAAATATATTCCCTTATAAATAGCGCTGTTAGACTATGAGTTACAAAATTAAATATAACCAAAATACAGGTCCTTCATAATTAAACGTTCCCTATTCCGTTCCCTTGATTATCTTTGTAAGAAAAGATGTTTTTTCTCAAAGACAAGAACAAAGATAATACAACGATTGAAGCAATCGTTCGTTACAAGGGACAAAGGTTTAAAATCTCAACCGGAGAAAAAGTTTGTTCTGACTTTTGGAATCCAGTAAAGTCAAGGTGTAATCAGGGTCGTCAATATGAGGATGGATCGTCAATCAACCTTAGGTTGGATGTTTGGGAAAAGCATATTAAAACAGTACTGAACAATTTTGCTCTTAAATTTAAGATACCAACAACGGAAGAATTTAAAGATGCGGTTAAAGTAGCGGTATTCGGGGAAGAGGTAAATGATGATGAAGCAAAGGTCAAATTCGTGGACTTTGCCAAAAAATTCAAAGAGACAAGTAGTAAATCCCCAGGAACCAAAAAAGTTTACCAAACAGCGATAAATTGGTTTGAATCATATGAAACTCATATTAGCAGAAAACTGCTTTTCACAGATATTAACAACGATTTTTACAAAGACTTTTACTCATTTGTTTTCAAATCAGGAAAAGTAAACTCCCCAAATTTTTTCGGCACTTTGATTAAAAATATTAAAGTCTTTATGAACGAGGCTAAAGAAGAAGGAATTCATGATAACAACAGTCACAATTCATCTTCTTTTAAAAAAATTGACCTCGATGTAGACAATATTTACCTGACTGTTGATGAGCTTATAAAAATACACAAACTCGCAATTACCGAAGAATTTGTATTAAGCAAATTCAAAAAGATAAAGATCAACAATGTCAGGCAAAAGGTCAAGGCGCTGGAACTTGCCAGGGGCCGTTTTTTAATTGGGGCATTTACTGCACTCAGGGTGTCGGATTTCACACGGATCGAAGAGCTAAACATTAAGGACAACATTATCCGAATCAGGACAGATAAAAATGACTATCCTGTTGTAATCCCTGTTCATTGGGTGGTAAGGGAAATTCTTGATCGGGGTTATAATCTATCTGAGAAAATTAGCGATCAGAAGATTAACAAACAGATTAAGGTACTATGCCGTTATGCAGGCATAAAGGAACCAGTTGCACTAACTAAGTTTGAATCTGGCAAAAGGATCGATGTTGTAAAAGACAAATGTGATTGGGTCACCACTCATACGGCCAGACGCTCAGGCGCTACTAATATGTATAAAGCCGGTATACCTTCAATATCAATAATGAAAATAACCGGACATCATACAGAAAAGTCATTCCTTAAATATATAAAAATCACACAGGAAGAAAATGCTCAGATGTTGTCACAGCATTCATTCTTCATGAAAAGCGAATTAAAATAATTAATCAGCTATTAATTTAATTTCTGAGTCGTCTGATTCTTTTGTTAGAAGGCCATCTTATTTAACTGACATGCAAAGCAATACCCTATAAACGCCGAAAATATCCTCCTTGCTAATGTCAAAGGGTACATAGTTCGGATCAGGGTTTATTGAAATACAACGCAGGCTATCTTCCTTTTGTGATGGTACAATTTTTTTAATTACAATTCCGTTGCAGGTATCCAGAACGAAAACCTTGCCCCACTCTATAAATGCTTTCTCATTTATCTTTTTAATTAATACCTGGCATCCGTTAGGATATTCAGGAGCCATGCTGTCACCTGCCACGTTTATCCCAAATTCAGCTCCTTTAATCGGGGAAAGGATATGCTCACAGTCACTTTGTTTAACCGATATAAAAAAATCGTTAAGACTTCCACCCTGGGCAGAAATAGGTAGTAAAGGAATTAAAACTACATCTTTGGATAGTGTCAGTGATTCTTCTTTTATTCCATCCCGAAACATTGGAGTTTCACCTGTAAGAAGCCAGGAAGGATTTATCTGAGGGAACGATGACATTATTTTTTGAAGGGTTTCATAACTTGGAGCTTTTTCCTTGTCATTGATAATTCTTCCAATCGTTACATTATTGTTTGGGTAACCAAGTGCCTTACTAAACGAATTCGGATTTAGTCCAAGCTCTCTAATTAAAATCTCCAACCTTTCACTTATTGTTTGTTTTTCTGTCATCTAATGTTTGTGCGTCCGAGTATAAATGTTTTGCCATTGAAACAGGCAACTATTTTAAAAAATTAATCCGCTTTAATCCAAAGCGATTATGTTTTTGTATTTTATTGATTAAAGTAAATCTCTTACAACTTATATGATAATGAAGAGTGTCAAGGTATCCAACGCCCGTTAATCCTCCCAAAAGTGGTAATTTCGTTATTGCAACTTCAAACCCGATTGCAACAAATTTTTTATCAGTCACATAATACAGTCTATCACCTAATTGAAATCAATCACAAATGTATTATGAGAAATAACTTCTATTTGTTTGTATATTCACAAATAGTTTGTTGATATTTGCGAACAAATACAAACAAAAAAAGTTTTGAACGCATCGTGCACCATGTTGAATTTTCACAAACAATCATTCCCAAAATCTGCCAAAACTCCCATTTCGGACACAGTTGATGAAGACTGCAATCCTGACAACTGGCCGAATTGGTTGGTTCACCAACGAAGAATCGGACAATTCTTTGAATATGACAGATTTCGGGTAACGGATATTGTGAGTTCTCAACATGTTACCGATGTTTCAAAAGTAAACAAGTTTACATCTATAAACAATACTATAAATGGTACAAAAAGAGAATTTCAGAAAAGCTTTTGAAAACTTACGAAAAAAAGATGCTTCAATTGTAAAAGAGACAATTACCCGCAGATGTGGATGGGGCTCCTTCCAACTGTTCTATATGAAAATGCGGGGAGACCGGTCTCTGCAAGAATGGAACCAAAAGAAAGTGGATGAAATTTCAGTAGTCGAAACTACATTCCGGGCATTTGGTATCGATGCTTGGACCGGCAATGAATTAGTAACAATTTAATACACCAGCCATGCATCCACATATCCTTACCAAAACTGAAGATCAGGTAATTCGGCTAAAACTTCAGGGATTCAGCCGGAAAGAGATTGCAGCGCTTATGTTTCGTTCAACCGGTACGATACAAAGGCATTTTCAGAATGTGTATGAAAAACTCAATATTCAGAATGAGATTGAGCTTTACAACTGGTATGCGGAGAACATTCTCGATATCAATATCCGAAAGATGTTAAAGGTAGCAGTTTGCATGACTCATGGTGTAATTGCAGATGTAAATCAGAGTGTTGAATAAAGAACCATTGAAAAATGGCAACTAATGAAAACTAAATTAGTTAGACGACAGGTCAGGTCAAAATTTAAAAATGAATTTTAAAAAATTAAATCGATGGAACAGGAAGTAATTTATAAAGCATCAGCAAAGGAACTGCGAGTATTACTACTCGAACCGATACGGAATGAGGCCAGAGCAGAGCTGAGAGCAAAATTTAATGATAAGCTGGTAGATGTGGAAACAGTGGCTAAGATTCATGGAGTGCACCCACACACTGTACGAGCGTATGCCAAATCCGGTGACTTGATTCATCAAGACAGAAATGAAAAAGAAGAGTACAAATTCAAACTTGGAGATGTGCTGGAATTCGACTTTAGGGAACTAAGACGGCAACTTAAAAACCACAAGCTATGAAAATACTTGATCCCTGGCCAGACTTAATTGTAACAGCTGCTGCTTTCGCTTTTCTATTGATGATGTGCAAAGAATTTCTTACAAGAAACAAAAGCGAATAAACCACAAAACCCACGGCGGGTTAAGGCCGTAGTTCTTATCTTTTTTTTAACCCCATGGCGGTGGGCAAAAAAGCCATTAAGGGCGAGAGTGTAAAATCTCTCGCCCATGGCTAAGTTGAATATCACAAGTAATTAAATTATAACAACATGGCTAATTGTATTTTAATTGAAGGCGGGATTGATATCACTGGATTGTCACTTATGGAAGCGCACCAGATTAAGATCGCACTGATTCATTTCTCGAAAAAAAATCTTCCCTCTACTCGCGAAGAAAGAAACTTAAACGCTGAAATTGTCACTTCGCTCGACAAAGCACAGGATTCGTTGTGCCGCACCTTCCCAGAAGTATGCTTATAAGTTTGATCCTAATCACATTATTACAAATAAAATATGAACATTAAAAAAACCATTAAAGAGATTATAAATCCTCGTTTCTCTATCGATGAAATTGAAAACGGACACACCAAATGTGGGTTCGAATTTAAAATCACAGCATTATTTTTCGATGACAATAAACGTCATTTCCCAACAAAAGCGCTGGGGTGGATTGATCCTGTACAAGAAAGTAAAATTATCGCAACCTGGAATCAGCATGGTGAATGTTGGGTGAACAGTAAACGGATAATTTCATTTGATCTGGTAAGGCCAACACAAAAAGAGATTGACGCCATTAGGCCAGTGTTCCTGGGGATGATAACCATCATTCTATTACTAAACCTTTAAATTTTATTTCAATGATAATAGCTGTAATTGGTGATTATGAATCGCCAACATATAAAGATATGGTGCAAAGGGTACAAATTTTAAATCCCGAAGAGGTTGTTTTTGATTTATCAAGACACAAAACAGGTGGATGGAAAAAGATGTTAGAGTCACGTTTTACAGACATTAGAACTGCCCACCGGATTGCAATCAGCCACGACTGGCATAACCACCTTGATGCGAAAAGGGATATTACCCACGCCCAATTGCTGAACAAAGAGTGTTTTATTGAGCGTGATGGACAATTTCGTCCGTTTCCGGAATATGCTGAAAGGAAATGAAGAAGCACCTGATCATTTTCACAACGGGGTTCGCACAGGTATTCCTGGTATCCGCGAACACCTACTTTATCAGTCGCACCACCTGGCTGGGAATCGCTGTTTGCGGGTTTGGAATTTCGTACTTATGGACTATCAATGTAAGACGCGTGACAATCGGAACCAAAACGGAACAAATTATCTATTCGACCGGCGCTATGCTTGGAGGATTGACAGGTGTGATGATGGCAAAACTGATAAAACACTAATTGTACGATAAAACCGAAGTATGCCATCGCTAAATTTTCAAAAGCAGTTTATGCCGGGAATCCTCGCAATGCTTGACAAGGATTACGCAAGACGAACGCGTAATAAACCAAAGACCACCACCATCCGGGCGAAGCGGAAAAGACCATTTCGGAAGGGAGATTCGCTCTATTTATTTGCAGGACAGCGGACAAAGTATTGCCAAAGATTGGGAAAAGTTACCTGCCGGAAAACTGAGGAGTTCTTAATTGAAGAAGAATCCCCTGGCATTTACAAGATCATTATTAATGGAACAATTTTATCAGATGAGGCTGCTCAAGAGGTTGCAATGGATGATGGTTTTACTGCCTTGAAAGAGATGATAAAGTGGTTCAGAAAAACGCATGGATTCCCGTTTGAAGGGCAAAGGATTTTTCTTGCAAATACTTACGACCGAAAGTATTATTTGCATAAGCGGACCAAAGACCTGGGGATAAATATTGAGCGGTGCAGGTGCAAAAAAACAATTGAAATTTCACCTGAACAGGTTGAAAAAGTGCGGAATAGCAAACATATCACCGAGCTTGCAACGAAGCATAGCTATGGAATACAAATCATTAACCCTTTATTCAAATGAGTGATATAAAAGAGATTCTCACGATAAAACAGGGACGAGCGCGATCGGCATATTTCTATATTATTCAGCCAGTACCGGGGGTCAAATTTTCAGTTAACCAGGAGGTGCGATGTGTTAATCCAAATACAAATCAGGTCACGAACGGGACAGTTTCAGAATTTTTCTGGACTTTTGATTGGGATGAAGCACCTCGTGGCTTTTTGTTTGGAATTTATGGAATTGAACCAAAACTGTTAAGAGAAGCCTTGCTCCTCTCCGATCCTGAGTTTAAGGATCCATGGGCAAGATTAATATTAATCAGGGAAAAAGATTAACTAAATATGGCTATGATAGCAAATGAGCTTGTCCAGCGAATAAAGGACGCAGCTCAAATTGAAAAAATAATCGGGGATTATATTGGACTGAAGCGCTTTGGTGTAAACTACAAGGCAAATTGTCCGTTTCACGATGAGAATACGAGCAGTTTTGTGGTTTCGTCCGCAAAGGGTATCTACAAATGTTTTGGCTGCGGCAAGGGTGGCGATGCGGTTCATTTTGTGCAGGAATTTGAGAATATCTCATTTCCCCAGGCACTTAAAATAGTGGCAAAACGATACAATATTGATGTCCCTGAAAAGGAACTTTCTCCTGAAGAACTCTCGGCATACAAACGGCGTGAGAATGCGATTCTTTCTCTTTTGAAACAAAATACTACGTTTCACGCTGCATTATTGAAACAAGAAACTGCACTGGCTTATTTAACCGGCAGGGGAATTACTCAGGCCACTATTGAAAAATGGAATTTGGGTTGGGCAGCAAACGGGTTCTTCACCGGCAGAATTACTTTTCCTATTCAGAATGTATCCGGTGAAGTTTGTGGATTTACCGGAAGGACAATGGTGAAGGATCTGCAGCCAAAATATAAGAATAGCGCAGAGGACGATTATTTTAAAAAATCGGAATTGTTGTTTGGCTTATACCATGCCAAAAATCAAATTACCAGGATGAACAGGTGTTACATCGTGGAAGGGCAAACCGATGTATTACAGATGGATCAGTTGGGTTATGTTAATACTTTAGCACCCAGTGGTACTGCACTAACTGTAAAGCAAATTCGGCTGATCAAGCGATTCACCAAAAATATTGTGCTATTACTGGATGCTGACGCTCCGGGGATCAAGGCGGCCATCAAAAACATTTCACCACTTCTGACCGAGCAGGTTAATCTTCGAATTATTGTTTTACCTGAAGGGGAAGATCCTGACAGCTTCATCCGGAAATCGGAACCAGGGAAAGCCACTCATTACATCAACAATGCAGAAATTGATTTTATTGAATTCAAAGCTCAGCAGTTTAAAAAAGAGATTGAGACCGATCCCACTAAGAAAGGTGAACTGATTACTGAAATCACCAATGATATTAGTATAGTGCACGATAAGAATGTTCGCCTGGTGTATATTCAGAGGTGTTCAGCCATATTCGGTATTAAGGAAAATGAACTGATTAAGGATATCCGACAGTTGCGCGAGAAAATGAAACTCAAAAAAGAGGAAGGCGTTTTCTTCGCGTTTGATGAAGCTGCACCCGAAATTAAGGAGAAGAAACAGGTAAATATACTTTCGAATTTCGATGATGTAATTGATTACCATTTGAATGATAACAGGAATTACATTGGCATGAATTGCGCTCCGCTTCAAAAGAATGAGATTCTGAAGTTGAAAAAACTGACCAAAACTGCAATTTTCGATGAACTTGTTCCGACAATTTTCGACAAAAAAAGCAAGGACGAATCGTCAACGGTAAAGAATCTGAAACGACTGATCAGTTTTGGTATTGATGTCCGGATGAAAGAAGATAATGAAGTTGAAATTGATGAGGAGACGGGTGAAATCAGTGATGTTTCATACATCAATTTTACAGACTGGTACCTGAGCAGCGTAACAAGGGAGTTATCACCGGCTGATGATTTATTCACTAGTTCCGCGATAGAGCATATTGCCGAATTGCTTTCATTCCTACCTGAAAGTTCGCGTATGATCAAGATTAATAATGCACAGGCAGCTTTCAAAAACAAGGGTGTTAAGCTGAATGTCGGTGATTTCAAAAAGATCCTTGGAACCTTTCTGAAAAAGAACGCCAAAGCTTTTGAGCCGGATAATGAACCGGTTGAAATTACAGGCGATAATCCGATGAACTTAAATAAGGAGCAGTTCAACGATCTTAACCGGTATCAACATTATTTTGAAAAGAATTCGATCCATCATATTTCAAAAACAGGACAAATTGCGAAAGTCTCGAATTTCGTGATTGTTCCGATTATTCACTCCAATACATCAACCGGGCATTTCAAACTTTTTGAGATGACGAATGAATTTGGCTTCAAGGTTAATCTCTCACTGGATACCAAGGATTTGAATGATGTCAGACGGTTTAAATGCGCGATTGAAGAAAAAGGAAATTTTGTATTCAAGGGGACCCAGGTTGAACTTGATAATATTAAGGAGCGTTTGTACTCCAACACAACCTATTCAAACGAGATTGAACAATTGGGATGGCAAAGTGAAGGGTTCTGGGCCTGGGCTGACGGTCTGACTACGTTGGACGGGAAATTCACCAAAACAGACAGTAACGGATTGATAACGTTTGCTGAGAAAAATTACCTGATTAAACCTTTCTCTAACCTTTATGCCGGTGACAAAACAGCCTACCTGAATGAAAAGAAATTTCTGCATAAAACCTGTGAAGTTACTTTCGCGGATTGGAGCAGCCGGTACGTGAATGTATTTGGAGACAATGCCATGCTAGGAATCTGTACCCTGGTAACCTGCTTCTATTCAGATGCAATATTTAAACTGGTGCATGGTGAATTGCCATTGATTAATTTCTTTGGACCTAAGGGAACGGGAAAAACCCAGCAGGCGGACTCATTATTGGCATTCTTTGGAGAAAAACAGCCGATCAATAACCTATCGAAAGTAACGATCTATGGACTTTCGCAAACGTTAAAATCGTTTCATAACGCGTTCTGTTTGATTGACGAATACAAAAACTCGATTGATATGAAGTTTATTGAATTTCTGAAATCAATCTACAACAGGCAGGGAAAGATACAAGGCAATTTTGCGCAACAGGGAACCAAGACAGAGCACATCCCCATTAACCAAATGGCCATAGTTTGCGGCCAGGACCTGCCAACACTTGACGTTGCTCTTCTGGAGCGCTGCATCTGCCTTACTGCCTATAAAAACGATTATACCAATGAGGAAGTTGACCGGTATAAGGAATTGAAGGATATGGAGGAGAATGGATTTGCTCACCTCACAGATGATTTTTTGAAATACAGGGAACTGGTGATTGAGAAATTTGCAGAAAATAATAACCTGGTGCAAAAAATGGTTTCTGAAGGATGCCATGATGTATCGGTGAGGCTTCAGAAAAATCTGACCACAATATTAACCAGTTTCTATATCCTGAAGGAAAAGTTTGTATTCCCGTTCACTTTCGAGACGGTTTTGAAATTTGGAATCAAGGTAATTACTGAACAGCAGAAATTTATTGAGAGCTCGGATGACCTTAAAAACTTCTGGAGCATCTTCGCCACGCTTCTGGAACAGGACCGGATTAAGGAGGGAAGAAATTATATTCTGCACGACGTGAGCGAGATCCGTTACATTGGCAGTGAAGATATAACTAAGTATGGAAAAGGTATGATGTGCCTGTTTCTGAGGTGGGACGGTTTATTTCCCATGTATGCCGAATACTCGCGACGCAGCAATATGGTGGCGCTTGGTGAAAAAACCATTCAATTCTACCTTGAAAAAACGAAATATTACCAAGGCAAGATAAAGGGAAAAAAATTCAGGGATAAGATAACCGGGCAGGAATGGGTTAATCAGGCGTATTGCTTCGATTATGACAAGATGAATATCAACCTTATAAAGAGTAAAACCATCGAGTTCGACAATTCGGATATGATACCCAACGTACCTAATCAGAACATTGAAGAAATAAATGAATATTCGGAAGCTGATCGTCCTAAAGCAACTCAGGAGAACCTCCCGTTTTAATTTTTTAAATAAAAACACTTGTACGAGCATTTTCCTTACTACCTTCACTACTTTCACTACTATATTATATATCAATAAATTATATCATTATTTTTATATAATAAGGGTAGTGAAAAGTAGTGAGTAGTAGTAGGGGTTGTGAAAGTAGCGAACGTTGCGAGAAATACACCGCTCTTTGTGGAAAGAAATAAAAATTAAAGGGAGAATTTTGGGAATTGGATTAATCCTGGATGGTTTTAGTTGGGTGTTCATTGTGTAGGTTGTGATAAAAAAATATGGTCATGAATCAGCTGTAGCAATGCATACTGATTGTCAATTTACAGTAATAAAGATTGTGTTTGAAGTTCAATACTAAGTTTTGCGAGCATAAAATTCATTATTATTAAGAAAAAAGAAGCCCACAAATCTCAATTTATTCTGTAAGACATTGATTGTTAATATGCTGCAAATAAATTCAAGAAAAACTCAAATAGATTTCAAAAAATATTAATAATTCAAAATATTACTTGTAAATTGCGCTCAACACTAAACAATTTTTGATATACCTACTATGAAATTATTATTAATAGCTATTATCAGTCCACCCGGTTCTTAAAATTTAGATCATAGTTTCATTCATAATTCTTTCGCCGAAGCTTAAGTCGAGTACAGAAGAAACAATTGTTTTGCATATCGCAAAATACTGATTCTTCAAATTTTTGCGTGAAAGTAAAAAAAATGATTCTGGGCAACTGAAACAACTTAAAAACCAATTTTTTCCATACTGTGAAAACATTTTTCGTCCTATTGCTGATCGCTGGAACAACCTTGTGCTCTTATTTTGGCTATCAACATTATTATGTAGAGACGCTTAAACTTTCTGAAATAGTTGGCCACACCGATGATACCTTAACGAATATTGCTGTAAACTTTCTGGACTATGACACTGGTCTTACTCGACATGATTTGCACAAAATTGAATCTTCAAAGGAATATTGGTTGAAAAGGATGAAAGATGTTGAATCGATGATCGATCCAAACTCAATCAAAAATCATCAGCATGTCAAATAATTCTTGAATTTCGGCATTATGGCCGCTTAAATATATTTACTTTTTGAACAAACTACTGTAGTTGAAAATTACATAAATAACTAAAATGAACTTAATATCAAGCACAGGCATTCAATACTATACTATGCCATTAGAAATTAGCATGAATGATAATTTCAAAATGTATTTTCACGAGTGGCTTGATTTGGCAGACCAACAGAAAAAGTTGGAAATCGCTCATTTCTTTTCGGAAGAAGAAATTTGGATAAAAAAGCACATTTTATATGGTAGTAATCTTGGTTATGCTACTTTGAACAACAACTATAAAGTAATCGATTCTTGGGAAACAATCTCAACTGACGATGAATTTAATAATAGTTGTATAATTCCTTTAGATACCGAAGAAGCAAGGGATTCAGGTTGCTTCGAAGTCTCTGTCAGTAAAATAAAAGAAGCCGATTGGAATAAGTTTGAAAATACCTGGTTCCCGATGCCGTTCTTTCAGCTCAACGGAAAACGATCAGATTTTGGACCAACAAATTGGTGTCGATTCAAACTTATTCCTAAAGGACAAGAAGGTAAAATCAAGAAATACAATCTTCTGTTGGCTTTTGACACGAGAACTGTATTTAAGGAAGAAGGTTTTGAAGAGGAGGATTTGCAGGAAACTCCAATATTTACAAATGCTGCCGATATTTCAAAAAACTTTGCTTTATGTAATACAGAAGAAGGTCTGATTGGTTATTGCTCAGACGAAAAAAATTGCGGTTGGGTGGATAAATATTTGTTGAAACATTTTCATGGCATTGATAATATCAACGAAAGAAGATTAGAAATGCCCAAAATGAAGTACCTGGCACAATATATATTTATTAACAGGTATATTCAACTATTTGGAAATTTGCCGACTATCACTTTGTATTCCAATCAAAATGCTGCCATTGGAAATGTTGATTTAGTTGTTGATATTGGTAATTCCCGCACTTGTGCCGTGCTTTTTGATAACAGCGATTTTACAAAATCAAGTCCATTGGAATTGCAGGATTTTACTACGCCTGTTTCAAATGGGGAGTTAAACAAATATCGTGATTCCTTTGATATGCGTTTGGCATTCCGCGAAGCCAATTTTGGTGGAAAATTCGGTTTAGAAAACAGCAACCAATTTGTTTATCCTTCGATGATTCGTTTGGGGCTAGAGGCAACCCGACTAATACACAAGGCAATCAATATGAATGCTGGTGCGGAAAAGAAAAGTACTTTTTCCAGTCCGAAACGCTTTTTGTGGGATGAAAGACCGCAAAACCAGGAATGGGAATTTGTGCAATTAGATGGCGAAACCTCCCACCCTATTTATATTGAGGGTATTTCGGAACAATTAAACGAAGACGGAACTTTGGGTGATGGCTCAATCAAAAACCGATATTCCCGAAAAGCATTGATGACTTTCGCTTTTCTCGAAATTCTGTCGCAGGCAAAAATGCAAATCAACAGTTATGAGCAGCGCAATCATTGGGGAAACGAATCAATGTCTCGAAAAATCGGACGTATTATTGTTACCTGTCCTACTGCTATGTCTCATAAAGAGCAAATTGCACTGCGTAAATGTGCCGAAGATGCCGCCATTATGATCGACCGCTTCTTTGAAAATACCTATTCCAAAGAAATAGACGAAACCGAAATCCTTAGAAGAATACAAGTTATTCCGTCTGCCAAAAAGCTTTCCGTAAAAGAAGAACGCACCGAATGGATTTACGACGAAGCAACTTCTGCTCAATTTGTTTTTCTTTATGCTGAAATAAAAGAACGGTATCAAAGGAACGTAAAGGATTATTTTGATTTCTACGGAAAAGTGCGTAGCGATTTAGAAGATTACAATAAAAAGTCGCTTACAGTCGGCTCGGTGGATATTGGCGCGGGGACAACTGATGTGATGATTGCCGCATACAAATACGAAGACAGCAGTGCGCAATGTACTTTAATCCCCGTGCCGAAATTTTGGGAAAGTTTTTATTTGGCTGGCGATGATTTAATGAAACAACTTGTGCAACAACTTGTTATTGAAGGACGGAACTCGCCAATAGAGCAAAAATTAAGACAACTCAGTAAAAAACCTGTAGAAATTTTGCAGCCATTTCTCGGAACTAACGTTGGCGTTTCGTTCCGTAATCGTCGACTACGCAGTGATTTTAACTTGCAGGTTTCTGTTCCAATTGTTTCATATTATCTTGAATTACTGAATGAAAATAAAGACGACTTAATTCTGTCGTTCAGCGATATTTTCGGAGCAAATCCGCCAACGCAAGCTGTGTTAGTACATTTCAAAGACAGTTTTGGCTTTGAATTTTCCGATTTGCAATGGACTTACAAAAAGAAAGTTGTTGCCGACATTGTTGAAAAAACCTTTGATTCGTTGGTTGGCAAAATTTCTTCACTTCTTTCGTATTATGCTTGCGATATTGTATTGCTTTCAGGTCGCCCTACATCCCTTAAACCGCTGTCCGACTTATTTCTAAAGTATTATGCAATTTCACCCAATCGTCTGAAATCAATGAATGATTATCGCGTAGGGCGTTGGTATCCACAAGACCAGCGCTATCCATACATTGATGGAAACGGCAAATTTCTTAATCCGAAATCAATCATTACTACCGGTGCGATGATAGGACAAATTGCAGAGAATGGCGGATTGAACGGATTTGCCTTAAATCTTTCGGAATTGAAAAAGAGACTTTTGCCCACTACTTTCTATTTCGGCAAACTCAACGAGGATTCATTGACATATCTCACTACAATTATTTCGCCTGACAACAATCATGCAACGGTTGATGTTTCGTCTTTACCATTCCGTATCGGAGTTCGGCAGTTAGATATTCCGGCATATCCTTCCCGCCCGTTCTACACGCTTGATTATAACGATTTCAAAATCGAAGATCGAGTGCTGGGTCTATTTGATGTAAATAACCCGCCAATAAATAAGGTTCATCACGAAATTCAAAATGAAAAAGACAAAATCCGCAGAGGAATGCCGCTGAATGTTACAATCTCGCGTGATATGAACGAAGATATCGAAAAATTGACTTTGGTAGAAGTTACGGACAAGAACGGCAATACCTTGAATAAAAACTTCTTCAATTTACAGGTTCAAAGTATGAGTGAAGTTGAAAACTTTTGGCTCGATTCGGGAATTTTCTTTCTGAATATCAATACTTCACAAAATTAAGGAGGCTGCAGTAATGGAAAAAAACATACAAAAACAACTCGAAATAATAGAAAAATCCAACACTTGGATAAACACCTCGCTAGAAGGCAACAAAGCTAAAGAGGCTTATCGCAATATGGTAAATTGTCGCCGCAAGTTGAAAAAGAAAAAAATTGCGCTCGAAGGCAATCCGGCCGCAGCTATGTATGGTGAAAGCCAGGTCGGTAAGTCCTACTTAATAAGCAGTTTGCTCTCAGAAGAAGGCAAATCGTTCAGTATTACAGATGAGAATAATGTAGTACATAATTTTATCGAAGAAATCAATCCTCCAGGTGGCGGTTCTGAATCTACAAGTTTGGTGTCGCGGTTTTCTGTAAATTTCAAGCCGGCAAATCCGAAGTTTCCTATCAAAGCCGTTTTACTCTCTCCTGCCGACATCGTGTTGGTGCTTTGCGACAGTTTCTACAATGATATTAACCTCAAAACTTCTCAAAATATCCATTTCCTTTCATCTAACGAAATCAATGCAGAAGTTTTTCAGTTAAAAGAGCGTTTGAAAGACCGCATTGTACAACAAAAGATTTTTTGTGAGGATGATGTGCTTGATATGCAGGACTATTTTGCTGAGTATTTTCAAAAAGCCGATAAGGTCATTGATTCAAAGTTTTTTGAAGAGGTTTCATTGTTGATCTCCATATCTACTCCCAACGATTGGAAAGATATTTTCCCGCTTTTATGGAATAAAAACGACATTTTCACAACGTTGTTTGGAAAATTGATTGACGAATATCAAAAACTGAATTTTTCTAATGAAGTGTACTTGCCAATAGAATCGGTTTTGTATGCATACGGCACATTGCTTGATGTGAAACGCTTGCGTGAAATTTATTCCGAGCCGGACAAAATTGAACAATATTATACACCGAATACCAAATTGTTTTTGTCTAATACCAATCAGGAACTTGACTTTGCAAAATCATATTTGTGTGCTTTAACTGCAGAATTGGTTTTCAGTCAGTCGGAAACGTTAGTCAACAGCAAGCCGTTTTTGAAAGAAACAGATTTATTGGATTTTCCGGGTGCACGTTCAAGAATGGAAAAGCCATTGGAAGCAATCGAAAACAAAACAATACCAGATTTACTTTTACGTGGTAAAGTGGCGTATCTGTTCAATAAATATTCTGATGCCGAAAAGATCAATATTCTGATTTTCTGTGCAAAACACGAACAGACAGCTCAACGCATCATGCCTCGTTTGCTCAATAATTGGATCAATAAAGTTGTAGGAAATACTGTTGAAAAACGGGAAGTATTTGTTTCCAAATCCAAAATTTCACCGCTGTTTGTTATTAGCACTTTCTTTAATGTCAATTTGGCATTCAATCCATTACAGGATAAAGCTGATGGAACAGGAACTCCGTTAAGTAATCGTTGGTTGCAACGTTTTACAACGACTTTGGAAAAGGAATACTTTGAGAATGCAACTTATTCCTGGTTTGAAAATTGGACCAAATCAAAACCTGATTTTCAAAATATCTTCCTCTTACGTGATTTTGAAAAATCAGAAACGCCAAGTAATCTTTTCAAAGGTTTTAATAGAAATAAAAAGGAATTAGAAGTGGTTTCCACACCTCAATATCCCAATTTCAGGCAAGACCTACGTCAATCTTTCTTTGATTACGAATTCGTAAAACGCCATTTTGCAAATCCTACCGAATCTTGGGATGAAGCAGCTAGCCTCAACAAAGACGGCTCTAAATTAATTATTGACAAACTAACTATTGCTGCAAACAATATCACCACCGCTCGCCGTGAAAAAACGCTTGTTGAACTCAACGAAATATCGCAAGCGATTCTTAACGAACTGCTCAAGTACTTCCACAGCAATGATAAAGATGAGGAGTTGCAAAAGGCGAAAAATACCGCTGGCGATATTCAATTCAAGTTAGCAACTGCTTTTTCTGCCGATAAAATTAAAAATTATGGACAACTGATGAAAGAACTGATGCTTGACGAAAGCACAGTGCTTGAACTTTACCGTAAAAAAGTGTATGCTCTCGAACATCGCGACGTGGTAAATATGGATATATACAGTAATTACCGCATTGAAGTGCCTGTGGAAAAAGATGATACTGCCGAAGAATATTTTGAACGCTTGTGTGTCCGTTACGAAAAAACAACAGAAGAACGTAAAGAGGAATTCCGTACAGACCTTGACGCAAAACAGATTGATTTGAAAGAACTTATCAAAGGGAATTCCGATTTGATTAAAAACAACGCTCAACAATTGTCAGATGCTTTGCTCGAATTTTGGTTTGAATATGTGTCTTTGAATGATAAGCCGTTTTTACAGCAAATTTTAGGACAAGATACTTCGTTGGACAATATCAAAGATATGTACCAAAAACTTTTCAAGAAATTATGTATTGCTAAGCGAATTTCCGAAAAAATCCGGCGTTATGTAGATGGACATAACAAAACCGATTTGCCCTATGAAATCGTTGCCGATATCTCGACAGAACTTTTGAATAAATGTATCAATACTGTTGGTTTTGAATATCTTGATATATCAGATGTCAACGATTTGCGGCATGCAAACGAACAGAATAGTTTGGGCTTGATTTTGGATAGCAACACCAACCCGACAGAAAATTCTGTTGAGGAGCTTTTTACCAAAGTTGAAAATCAAACCGAAATTCTGACTTCGCAACCCGAAGAAATGAAATCCTTGCCGAGTTATCGTAATTATCTTGCCTGGAGCAATCGCCTGAAAGTCGGCTTTGTTTCTGTATGCGATATTCCGAATTATGACGTCACTGCAAACGCTGATTTGGGGAAAATTATTGATGAGTGTAAAACCATAAAATACGAATAATGTGGCAACAATAGATAAACATGAGCTACTATTCATTACCGATTTGAAGTATTTCAAAGCTCTGCAGATTATAGGTGGAAAAGCAATTTTTGACCGCTATAAATTAGCAAGTTCAATGCTTGAAAAACTTGATAGTAAATATCGGAATTTTTTGGCCTATCCTGTGAAAGACGGCGATAAGATTGAATTTTACGGAATAAAATCAAGACAAGACATACCGCAAATTTTGTCTGAATTGCAAAACGATGAGGCAAATAAATATCAAAGTATTAAAGATGAAACGCTCGCATATTACAACAGCAAAATAGAGGAACTGAAAGCTACTGACAAAGATAAAGCAGAATTCATGGCAGATGCCATAAAATCGGTTGACGACCGTTTTGTGTATTGTTATGATAATAATGTTGTTCTCGGTGCGTGGGGTATGCAGATGCGGGGAAATGTACGTGAAGCTATTACGGAAATTCGCAAAAGTTCGCCACGAAAACCCAAAATAGTAAAAGATCAGGAAGAAGTTGTTGATTCTGAACCCGAAATTGTACCGCCAATAACACCGTTTAATGTTTCATTCAATGCAGGCGAAAACGGCGCGCTCAACGGTAATTCTTTTGTTACCAAAGATGCAAATTCCTATCTTGGCGATGACGAAATACCTCAGGTTGAGCCCAAAGAGGGCTACGAATTTGCAGGCTGGAGCGAAACGCCTAATGGTCACCAAATTACAGAAGATAAAGAATTTACGGCACAATACCGAAAAATCCCGCCTATTGTTATACCGCCAAAAAAACTTCCCTGGTGGAAACGCTTTTGGCTTTGGCTCACGGCACTTTTTGCGGGCAAAGGTTGTCTGAACTGGTTGTTGCGTGCATTGCTGTTCTTATTGTTGTTGCTTTTGCTTTTATGGCTTTTACACAACTGCCACGGGTGCAGTCGCCATATTGGTGGTGGTGCAGCTCTCGGCGACAACGACAGCACTTGGGTCAGCGAAGACCCGAATGTTGGCAAAGGGGGCGGTATTTATGACCCTCACAATCCATATACACCTGCTCCAACACCTCCGGGTTACGAAGATGTATTACCGCCTCAACAGGGTGTATTGCCTCCAATAACCGGTAATCCTGAGATAATACCCGGAAATCCAACTATTATCGACAACCGCCTGAATGTCCTGATGGAAAACGAAGACAAGTCTATCTTGGATTTTGCAAAAGCTTTTAAGGCAAAATATCCTGATGAAAAATACAAAATTGTCTATTACGACAATGTGGTAAAGCGTCTGCAAATTGAAATTCCAAAGGAAGAACGCGAACAGTTGAAACAGGAAATTCCCACGAAATTTTCGCCTGAATACGAATTGTTTGTTTTTGACGAAACATTGTTTGATAGTTCGTTTTCTCCTAATGATCCGGCTTTTAAGGATGCCAATAAAGCGTGGTACCTTCACGCAATAAATGCCTCGGAAGCATGGGATATTACTCGTGGTTCCGAGAAAGTTACTGTTGCCATTGTAGATAATGGTTTCAATCTGAAACACCCGGAATTACGCAGCAAGGTTGTGCAACCTTATAACGTGTGGAAACATTCTGATGAAATTTTTCCCCAACAGGTTGACCACGGAACGCATGTAGCTGGAACGGCGCTGGCCATTGCCAACAATGGAATAGGGATTTGTGGCATTGCTCCAAACTGTAAATTTATGCCCATTCAGGTTGCCAATGAGCAGGGAATAATGACTACTACTTCAGTTTTGGATGGAATTCTTTATGCATTATATCAAGGTGCTGATGTCATAAATGTGTCATTGGGTAGTCAATTTAAAGAATTAGCTCAATTCCCGGAAAGTGCCCAAAAGGATTTTATTAAAAATCGTTTCAAAGAAGAAGAACGGTTATGGCGTGAAATAATGAGAATTGCTGCAAAGCACAATTCAACAATAGTGATTGCTGCAGGAAACGACAATATGTTGGCAGGTATTGATGCCATACAACGACCCGAATTATTCATTACTGTTTCTGCGGTAGATAAAAACAATCAAAACTTCACCAAAGCCAATTTCAGTAATTATGGTACTTATTCAACGATTTCAGCTCCTGGTGTTGGAATTTACAGCACAGTTGGCTCTAATGACTATCAGATAATGGATGGTACAAGTATGGCGGCACCCATTGTTGCTGGTGCTGTTGCTTTGATGAAAAGTGTAAAAAATAATCTCACCACGAAACAAATCATTTGCATATTACAAAGCACAGGGGTATCGACTCAAGGCAATATTGGCAAATTAATTCAGTTGGATAAAGCCTTGCAAAAGGTTAAGTCGGGAGAAGTTGTTGATTGCACTCCGTCACCATCAACGGGAGATGTTCAAGTACTTTTAAATTGGAATAATTACAACGACTTAGATTTGTGCTGTACCGATCCGCAAGGAGAAACAGTTTGGTTCAAAAATAAAAGAGTAGCAAGTGGCGGGCAACTCGAAATTGATATGAATGTAGAATATCCCGACAGCAAAACTCCTCTTGAAAATATTTATTGGGAACCCGGTGGTGCACCTGATGGAACTTATAATGTTTATCTTTTGTATTTCCACAAATACGAATCTTCGATTGACGAAACACCTTACAATGTTAAGGTCAAATATGGTGGAAAAACTGAAGCCTACAGTGGTGTGATAAAGAAAGAAGATAAGACAATTCACATTTGCTCTTTCACTTTGGGAACAACAGATAACAATCGTCAAAATCCAGATACTCCTCCTGCAAATAACAGACGCACACAATTAGAGCAGGAACGCGACCGATTGCAACAGGATTTAGACAGAGTGAATAACGAGATAAGGAGAATAGGAAATAGCAGATAAAAATTTGAATATAATAAAAATATAACAAATGAACCAACGTAAATTTTCTTTAGCTGATGTGCTTACAGTGTTAGCAGCCCTTACTTTCGGCTTTGTGTGTTTTTTGGGTGCAAATTTTCTGAATATCAATAACGATAGAGTGTGGAGAATGTCTCATACAACAGGCTGCGTAGTTATGGCAGTGTTTTGTGCTATGGTATTGTTCGGAACTGCCTTTGGAGCAAAACTTCTAAAAAGCACAAGCCGCAATTTCAAAACCTGCTTTGTGGGAGAAGTAATTTTACTAACGTTGTTTGTCTTGTTCGCAGTGTTTTTTGCAACGAAAACTTCGCCATTTTCGCATTATTTCACAGTAACTGCTCAGAAGTCGATGATTAATAGCAAACTCCAAACAAGCATTACGCAGGCAGAAAATATGTTTGCAGCGTATGAAAGTTATGCAGATAACCGTGAACTTATATACAAAAACAAACTTACCGCCGTTGCCAATGCAAAAAAAATAAATTCTGACAAATACAAGAAATACGGTTTTGATAGCACAAGTGGGGTTTCCGATGCTTCACAGATTGATACCAAAATGTTTACCGTTCACGCTGATTTGTTTCCGAACTATTACAGCGACCCTACTGCCAAAAACGGAATAAAAGAAGTGGCGACAAAATGGCTTCAAAATGCAAAAAACATTACAAGCAGTTGGAAACCCATTGGAATTGTGGGAGTCGTGAATGATATTGAGAAAAAATCGACCAAGTGGCTCAATACTTTGGTTTCATTATCGCAAGTTCGCGAAAAGGGCGAACAACCCACCCCTTTTGACTACAAGCTTTCATTTGACGATGTTAAAACATATTTTACAAAACTCGATAGCCCCACACCACTTTCAAACGGGCTTGCTATGCTAGTGTATATTTTGATGTTGCTGTCGTGGTTTGTAACAAAACGAAACACCAAATCAACTTACGGTTTTCGTGCTTTATTTCGCTCATTATTTTCAAAGAAAGAAAAGAAAACGAGCAATGTTTTTGATATAGAATACTAACCGTTAATATTTTTAACTCAATATGGAATTGAAAGAAATCATAGGCAGATTAGAAGATTTAAGTGCCACAGATATAGTGAATTATCTCTGCGAAAACAATATATCATTTGAAGTTTTTTCAGATGCAGTAAAAAAAGCAGGCGGATGGGATTCCGCCGAAAAGCGTAAAAATGTTCAAGCATTATTAAAGCAAAAAGATAATGATGCCTATGATGTGGCCGTTGCTGCGAATAAGGCAGAGGCATATCAAAAGTATTTATTGCAGTATCCAAATGGAAATCACACAGATGAAGTAAGAGCAAAAATTCAATCATTGAATAATATTGCAAATGCCGAAGTTCAACGACGCGAACAACGAGATAGAATGTTGCATAAAATAAAAGAAGATATAAATGAATACACACCGGACGAAATTATAGAAAAATTAAGCATAGAGGTTCTAGATGAATTATGTTATGAATTGGGTATTGATGTTCAAATGATTAAAAATTACAAAGAACCACCCTTGAAATTCAACGATATTCCACAACACGAGAACGATGTGCCGGAAGGATATACTGATGTATTCTTTTGGGGTATACCCTCGTCGGGTAAAACCTGCGCATTGTCTGCGATATTCAGTACAATTAAAAAGGATTTTTCGATGGAAGCCCCTGATTGCGAGAAAAAATTCGGTGCAACCTACCGCGATAGTTTGGTAAACATATGGAATAAAGATTGCGGTTATCTACCCGGTCGAACTAATCAGGACAGAACGCAATATATGCCATTCTTGTTTTACAAGCGAAGGGAGAAAAATAAGCGAAAAATATCATTCTTTGAGTTGAGTGGCGAAGTCTTCAAGTATTTTTACGAAGTTGCAAACGGTGTTGAAATCATTAATGATTACAGCCGTGATGATATTGAAAAATCATTTCAAACACTCAAATTATTACTAAATAGTAATAATCAGAAAATACATTTCTTCTTTATTGATTACAATCAGGAAACAAAACATACCACTGACGACAACAATCTTACACAAAGTAACTATTTAGAAGCCGCAGCAGTTTATTTCCGCGACCACAAAGAGATTTTTAAAAAACGCACCGATGCCGTTTACGTGGTTGTTACCAAATCGGACGAGATAAAAGGCAGTAACAGAAACGAAAGTGCAAAATCATTTTTGGATGATAATTTTGGTTCTTTTATGGATGTACTGAAAAATCAATGTAAAAAAAATGATATTGAATTTAAAGTAAAACTCTTTTCTATCGGTAATGTATATTTTAAAAAAATATGCAAAATCGACCGTTCTTATTCAACCGCTATTATCAACGATTTATTAGAAAGGGTTAAGCCTGTGAACAATAGTATATTAGGTAGATTCTTAAATAGTTAATAAAAATATGGATATAGTATTGCACGGAACAAAAGGTGGACGTAAAATCTTTACTCCCCAAAAGATATCAGGATTGCTTGATGTTACAGCCGATGGAGCAAAATCAACTGCAATGGGTCAGCAGGCGTATGGCATTCGTTTTACGGCAAACAACACAATTTTTTCAAAATACAAAATCATTCGTGATGTTCGTGGCGACAAAAGAACAGGATTTGTCGGCATTTCACTGTCGTTGTCTAACAAGGAAAAACTGTCAGGCACAGATATTAGTGCTGTTTTGGATATGGTATCGGAAAAATATTGTCAGCAGTACATTGTTGATAATAACCTGAATGAAGTAACCGAAGATTGGGCGTTTCTCGACAACATTTCAAGCGAGTATAATACTAAACTTCTCAATGTTTCCGATTACGATGCCGAAATTATGCAATCGGGCGACAAAGACGATGCCTTTGTATATTTCAAAGACACTGCCGAACTCCAAAAATATTTTAATGCACCTTATCAGGAGGAATACACGCCTTACCGCCAAATACTATTCGTTAGTAGCGACTTGCAGGGTAAACAGGAAAATCCGCTTGAAGCTATACGAAATTCAGGTGTAGATTTGACAGAAAAGATTGATTTGGAAAATCCAAAGTACACCTTGCTCTTCAATCCATCGGCAAAAGGTGGAGTAAGTATTAATGTTAAAGCAAATGGAAGTACTCGCTTTTGTAAAAACAAAATCCGCCGAAAAAATGACTTGGAAATTATTTGGAAAAAAGATTATTACCAAACAGTTACGCAGGGTGGCAAGTGGAATGAAATCAGCAGCGACTTCATCAATGTAGATGATAACGCACAAACGGTTACAGTCGAAGAAATTGAGTTGCAACCCGAAACAAAAGAAATTATTTTTGATGTTGTATCAGAAAAAGACGGTGTAAAAGTTACTGATGCCGAAATTAAAGTTGACACTCAACCTTGGCAATCACTTTCAAATATTACTTTTACCGCTGAAGAACTTGGGCAAGAACATAAAATCGCGGCCCGCAAAGGCGAATATTTATTTTCAGATGTCGTAAGAATTACGCCAAAAAACTACTCGGCTGTTTCGATTCTTTTGCCATTGATAGAAAAAAGAGTTGTGAAAATCACAGCCGCGGACCAGGAAAATGGCGATGCTATTTGGCCATTTAAAGTTCGAATTACAGGCAAAGAATTCTATAAAGTTACAGACCAAATTGAATTTGTTGGCAATGAAATAGATAAAGAATGGAATATTCAAATTGAAAAACGCAGAGAATATTCTGAATCTGAAAAAATAAAATTCTGTCCCGCAACAGATGGAAACGAAATTATTTTCAAACTTAAAAAAGAAAAAAAACAGACAATTGGACCATTCAATCCCGGAGACAGCGACCCCAATTCGCCTAACAAAGAGAAAAAACAAAAATCATTTGCCGCAAAAGCATTTTTTTCTAAACCCGCTGTTATTGCAAGCATGATAGTTGTTGTATTAATTATCACTCTTGGCATTTGGGATTTTTATGATGCCTGGGACAATCAGACGCAGTCAACAAAAACCCCGCTTACCGCACAACAAATTACTGCTTATGTCGATGGCAATTCTCTTTCTCTTGATACTCTGAATGAATTCAAAGTCATTTGGGAAAAACAAAAGCCAAAAATCATAACTCATAGCAGCATAGCATGGTATAATCCTACAACTTGGTTTGTTGGCAGTAATGAAGCAAAATCTGATTCTACCGATTACAAAAAATGGAACGAATCTTCGCAACTCATTGAAACGCAAATTGCAGGAATAATCAATGAAATTCTGAAACCAAAAGAACCTACAAAAGAGGAACAACCGCAAGTAACGAAAAAGGAAGAAAAGAAACCAGAATACAAAAAGAAAACGTCTGTAAAACCCGAAAAGGCTAAAGGACAACCCACGCCGCAGGAACGTAAAACTGCTGCACCACACTCTCAACAAGATGTTTCGACTACAAAAACTTCCGAAATTATCGAACAATACATTAGAAGCGGCAAGTTGGACGAGGCAAAACTCGAAGATTACAAAAACACAGAAGGTATTAATCAAGACCTCAAAGACTGCATAGTATTGTGTTTAAAACTATGGTCATTGAATGGGGATAAAAATAATTCTTATTCTTGGATGCAAAAACAAATAACTAATGAGTCCCAATATAGTACATTAAAAGTAAGTGCTTTAAAATCTTTTGTTGATAAAATGTGTGATAATAAAACTCCAAAATATTGGTACCAGATTCCAGGTAATAAGACGATAGACAAAACATTGAATAATATAAAATGTCAGCAATGAAGATATTTAAAATCATTCTAGTTGTAATCGTAGTAACGGCAATTGGTGCAGGAATTTTCTTTTGGATGCAGAGTTTAAAAGGACCAGAAAAAGTAAAAGCACCCGAAAGCGCTTTTACGAAAAAAGTAGAAGGAGAAATCGAGCAACTTAAAGTAAAGCCCGACAACAAGTTCTGTAGAGACTATTACAACCAAGTTGCCTACCACATTAACGAGTTCTATAAGCAAGATCGTTTGGGCAACAATCAGTCAGAAAACGACCAGTGGAAAGTGAATCTTGAAAGCAATCTTTATTCAGCTTATGTCGAAAAGTTTATCAAGCAGGCAAAAACCGTTTTTCGCAACTCGGAATGGAAGCCCGATGACCTGAGATTCATTCAGACAGAAATGAACGAATTGAAAAGGTCGAATCTGCTTGTTGCAGAAAGTCCTGTGGATAAAGAATTTACTACCATTCTAACGGCTTTAAACAAGTACGACGAAGTTGTATCTTTTATTTCGTCTAGTAAAGGTTACGGCTATTCAAATACAGATTTGTCTGCTCGTTTCCCTATTGCCGATGTTCAAAGCAAAATTTCACGTGCTACTTTATTACCTAGCAAACGGTTGGAAAACGAGTTTGTAAATAACTGCTCTCGCCTGCACGATGGATTGAAAGAAATTCCACAAAGTTTATTCCGTGTTCACGTCAGGTATTTGGACAGTAAAATTTCTAATTGGTCGGGTATGTTTTCCAATTATAATTCGCAAAGCGACTATGCAAACAATCTTTACAAACCGTTGAAAGCCGAAATTGATGAGTTGGATAACACTATTTACAACGTTTCCAATTTTGACAGCGAGTATAATCGCCTAACAAAAAAAATGAACGACGACAGTTCTCAAGCAACTCGATATTTTCTCAATAAAAATAAGTAAGGAGGACATAAATGAATAAGTTAATAATTTTAGCGTTTTTCGTTTGTGGCTTTTCGACTGCACATTCGCAGGTAAATCTTACTATTCAACAATACGACAATATAAAAAACGAACAAAAGGTGCTTGTTGAGAAAAATCAAAATTTGCAAGATTCTTGTAGAAAAATGGCTACAATCTTGTCACAAGATTTCAAAAAGGCAAACGATAGTATCTCTAATTTGCACAAATCTTACAAAGAGGAACTTAAAAAGTTGGGTACCGACAAAGAAAAGTTAATAAAAGAACTCAATGCTGCTAATAAAAAAGTTATTGATTTACAGAAAAGTAAGATTATTACTGAAAGAGATTCATTGCAAATTTTAGTAAATAAAATAAAAACAGACAACTCAAAATTGGTTGATAAAATAAATGGCAAAGAAAAAGAAATTGCTATTGTCAAACAGCAAGGTGAGCAAAAAGTCCTCCAAGAAAAAGAAAATGGCAAACACGAGGCGTTGGCAAATCTAGTAAATACGTACAAAAACAAGCCATTTGATTATTTAATAAAATTCTCAAGTATCGAATCAATTCAACGTGATAAACTACTTATAGGTGATAGTGTGCAAATAAAGCTGGTGTTAAATGATTTGCTAATATATCTCAATGCAAGAGAACAACTTACAAAGAAATTTGATGCAGTTCAAATAAAGAATACACAAAGGCAACTTAATCAAATCAATCAAAAATCAATTTTAATCGACAAAATCAAAGAAAATGTTGAAAAATACCAAATATTCAATAAAGGATTAAATGAAATGCTCAATGAAATTATAAAAATTGATAAAGACTTTAAGGGAGAAGGAATGGACGAAGAAACTCGAAAAACAAAATTCAATAAAATAATATCAGAAATTTCTTCCTACATATTCAACGACAATTTCAATTTTACGGATTATCCTTATTTATCAGACATTGTACTTGAAATTATCAAGCACAAACAACCCAATACCGATGCTGATATTTCGGATTTATTGAGAAAATTACAATAAAAAGAAAATGAAACGAATAGCTGTATTATTATTTGCTTTTATTTCTGCATTATCGGCTTATTGTCAAACCAATCTACTTGACGGAGACCATTGTTTTGATATTGGCAACTATACTTGCGCAGAAACAAAATACAACGAAGCATTCAAACTGGCAAGCGGAAAAGACAAACAGATTGCCGAAATAAGACTTTCGCGGGTAAAGTGGTGCGCCAACCACATAAAAATTGCAAATCAGGCCTTTTCCAATAAAAAATTTGAGGTAGCAAAAGAAAATTACCTAAGCGTTTTGGAATCCAATCCGAAAGACTTGTATGCCATAGAGCAGTTGGTAAAATGCAATAATATTATCAATCCTCCGGCAACACCTATAAGCGTTTCAAAGGAAAATTTCTCGGTCTCCTCGTCCGGGGAAAGCAAACATAGTTACTCCGCAATAAATCCTAAAGAGTTTGCAGATTTTGAGCAAGCAAACTTTGATATGATGAACCGATTAATTTACAAGGAAGGGGATCAAGGAAATTTAAATTATAGTGCTAAAATTAAATTTGACATACAAGGGGCCAACCAGAGTGAATTAATTATTAAATCTATCAGTAACAAGAGTTTGTCTCAATATTTAAGTGCAATTAATTTAAAAAAATTGCCGAGTAGTCGGATTTCTCAGATTAATATTCCTTCTCAAGAAATTTTGGATTTTAATCTGAATTGGGAAACAAAAAAAATTAGTACTCGAGTTAAATCTCGAAAAATAACAATCGATAATTACGGTTACTCAAACTTTAAGTATTCGAGCCAGCTAGAAACATTCATTAAAGGACAAATACAATGTAATGGTTTATACAATTTTGAGTCGAAAGAGAAGAATCTAAATGGAATAAGTTTTGAGGATCTTAAATTAGTATCTTATACAAATAGAGGAGGACCGGCGAATGTTGTCTATTCAATGATTCTACCTGGTTGGGGAACAAGTAAAGTTACAAATGGATTTAAAGGAAAAGGTAGAATGAGATTATTCCTTATTTCTGCAGCACTATCCATTGGCAGTAAAATTTATTCCAATAGCCAATATGACAAGTATAAAAGTGAAGCCTATGATAGGGATCAATACTATGAAAAGGCTGATATTGCAAATAAAGTATTTCTGATTTCGGGGGGGATTTCAGCCACAATTTATCTCAATGACATTTTGTATGTTTTTGGCAGAGGAATAAAGAATAACAATAAAAGCAGAAATCTTAAGAATGAATTGAGGAAAGGTCCAATATTGTTAATTGAATCACCTTTAAAGCCATAGAATAATGAAGATTTATATAAACATGATTCTGTTGATTTTATCTTGCTTTTTATCAGGATGCGATATCTCAAATTTAAATTGGGACTTACCTAAATTTGCTGTGGTCGAAACATTTGAACCTGATCAGATTTTGGATATTTCTGCCCAATGTGGCGGAAATGTCTCAGATGATGGCGGATCATCGGTACAGGAACGCGGTATCTGTTTTAGTACCACTTCTAATCCAACAACTGAAAATACCAAGGTGATCTGTGGAAATGGGAAAGGCAATTTTAGTGCTAATATTGTGGGATTAACCGCTCATACAACCTATTACTTGCGTGCATATGCAGTAACGAAGGTTGGAACAGCCTATGGCAATGAAGTCATTTTTACAACTGTGGGTTTAGCGACTCTAACAACCAATGCAATAATTTCAATAACGCTTACAACTGCTATTTGTGGTGGTAATATTACAAATGGTGGTGGTATAACGGTATCTGAAAGAGGGGTATGTTACAGTACTTCTCACAATCCAACCACATCGAATAATAAAGTTTCAGGCGGGCCCGGTGAAGGGATATATTCTTTTAATGTCTCCGGCCTAACTTCAAATACAATATACTATGTAAGGGCCTATGCAATAAATGTCGTTGGAACAGCATATGGAAATGAAGTCGTTTTTACAACTGCGAGTTTACCGACACTTACAACTACATCTGCAACCTTAATTGCTCAAACAACAGCTCAAAGTGGAGGAGTAATAGCAATTTCCGGAAGTTCTTCAGTGACGGCAAGAGGTATTTGTTATAGTACAACTACCAATCCTACAATCTTAAATAATAAAGTTGAAAGTGGTTCAGATATCGGTACTTTTACCGCTTCCCTGACAGGGCTAACTCCGGGAATGACTTATTATATCAGAGCTTATGCGACTAATAGTTCTGGAACTGTCTATGGCAATGAGGTAATTTTTACTACATCTCCAATTTTGTTACCAACACTAACTACAACAACAGCTTCATCAGTTACGACAACCTCTGCTGTTTCAGGAGGTAATATAACTATTGATGGTGGTGGAGCAATTACTGCAAGGGGTATTTGTTACACTACAACTTCAAATCCAACAATTTTGAATAATAAAGTTGCCAGTGGTACTGGCACAGGGAGTTTTATTGCTACCATAACAGGACTGAGCCCGGGAACGACTTATTATATTAGGTCTTATGCAACTAATAGTGCGGGTACTGCTTATGGTAACAATTTAAGCTTTACTACATCACCGATATTGTTGCCAACGCTAACTACAACAACAGTTTCATCAATTACAATAAATTCTGCTGTTACAGGGGGCAATATAACAAGTGATGGTGGTAGAACAGTGACTGCAAGAGGTATTTGTTATAACACAACTTCCAATCCTACAATTGCAAGCAACATAGTTGTGAGCGGCACCGGCACAGGGAGTTTTATTGCTACCATTACAGGACTGAGCCCTGGAACGACTTATTATATTAGGGCTTATGCGACTAATAGTGTTGGTACTGCTTACGGTAACAGTTCCAGCTTTACTACCTCTCCAATATTGCTGCCAACACTAACTACGACAACTATTTCTTCAGTTACACCAAACTCTGCTGTTTCAGGAGGTAATATAACTAATGATGGTGGTGACGTAGTAAATGCAAGGGGTATTTGTTATAGCACGTCTTCGAATCCAACAATCTCGAACAACAAAATTTTAAGCGGATCTGGCACTGGAAGTTTTACAGCTACAATGACTGGACTCTCTTCTGGAGTAATTTATTATGTTCGGGCTTTTGCGACAAATAGTGCTGGGACTGCATATGGTAGTGAGATTAGCCTTACTACTATGCCTGTTTTTACAATTGGTCAAAGTTATCAAGGTGGACTTATCTTTTATCTAGATGCAACTAAAGAACACGGGTTAATATGCGCTCCAACAGATCAATCTGGCGGAGCAAGTTGGGGATGTTCTGGCACTTCTATCACAAACAGTAATGGTACATCAATTGGAACTGGACAAGCTAATACTTCAGCAATAGTTTCCGGATGTGCCACCACTGGAATTGCAGCCAGGATATGTAATGATTTAATATTGGGCGGTTACTCTGACTGGTACCTACCTTCTCGTTCTGAATTGAGCTTGGTATATTCAAACCTAGTGGCAAAAGGACTTGGCGGTTTTCAAAGTAACAACAACTACTATTACTACTGGTCTTCTTCACAGTATACAAGTACCGACAGTTTCTTGCAAAACTTTTCAAACGGAAATACATATACAACATCAAAAAATTCGTCTTTTAGAGTTCGTGCAATCAGAACTTTTTGAGTCAACCTGAGGAGTGATTTCCGCAAAATATGAACCGGAACATTAATAGTCTCGAACTGAGCTATTTCTGATCCAACTTATTCAAAATAATCCTCCAAAATGAAATTATCAAGAAAGTATCTAATAAATATTCTGTGTCTGGTATTCCTCGCTTTATTCCTTTGTATAGAATCGGTATTTGGCACAATCTCAATCTGTTCGTGGAATCTTAAAGACTTTGGAAAATCGAAAAGCGATGTCGAAATTGATTTTATGGTTTCTACTATTCAAAATTATGATGTAATTGCTATTCAGGAAGTTGTTACGAATGTGGATGGTGCACAGGCAGTTGCGCGATTGGTAGATATACTGAATCGCAAAGGAAGTAGCTGGGATTATACCGTCAGCGACCCTACCATTAGTAGTAGTGCCAATACCTCGGAACGGTATGCTTTTATCTGGAATAAAAAGACCGTAACAAAATTGGGTGCTGCCTGGCTTGAGAATCATTATGTAGTTGAGATTGAAAGGGAACCGTTTTTCGGTACCTTTAAAAAGGATGGTGAGACTTTCACGTTGGTTAATTTCCATGCAAAACCAAAATCAAAACAACCCGAAACCGACATCAAATACTTTAAATTCATTCCAGCTTTGTACCCTGCACTGAATCTTATTTTTTGTGGTGACTTTAATTGCTCTCAATCGAATACTGTATTTAATCCGCTAAAAACATTGGGTTTTAAATCGGCTTTGGTCGGACAAAAAACATCATTACGAATGAAGTGTCTTCAAGATGATTGCCTCGCTTCGGAATATGACAACTTCTTTTATGACCCAAAGAAAACTTTATTAGTAAAATCGGGTGTCGTTCATTTTTACAAAAGCTTTTCATCGATTGCAGAAGCCAGAAAGATTTCGGATCATATCCCCATATTTTTATCCTTTAATTGATTATTAACGAAATAAACTACAACTAAGGAACCACTTCAAGTTTTCTGGAAAAATTTTGCTGAATTACTCAGTCAAAACGAAAGAATGCAACGTGGCTTTTGAATTAACCATTATTATCATGTCCTACCAGGCTAAAATTAAACGATACATTCAGATTCTTCAATTAATTGAAAAATCGAAATATCCAACCAGTGCGGAGATGTTGGCTAGGATGAGTGAGACCGGGATCAAAGTCTCGGACCGGCAATTAAAACGTGATATTGAGAGCTTACGTGCTGAATTTGGACTCGACATTCATTATTCCGTTTCCCAAAAGGGATACTACCTTGAAAATGAAGAACAGACATTTCCTTATTTTCTGAAGCTGCTTGAATTCTCACAAAATATGGAGTTGCTGACAAGCTATCTGAAAGAAGGTTCCAATATTGCTGAAATCATTGAATTCGAAGATTACAACTCTTTTAAAGGGGTACAATATATCCGGGATATTGCCTTCTTTATTAAGGATGGTGCAGAGATTTGTTTGAAATACTGTCGTTTTGAAGCCAAAACAGAGAAGGAATACTGCTTTCAGCCTTACCTCTTACGTGAATACCTGAACCGGTGGTATGTGATCGGAGTGTTGTCTGGTACCGATGAAATCAGGACATTTGGCCTTGACCGGATTGTCGGAGTTAAAGAAACGGGTCAGAAATTCAAAAAATGTAAATCTGATGAAATTGTTTCCTTATTCCGGAACGTTATTGGAATCAATGCTGCGAAGCAGGACATCGCCGAAGAAATTGAACTTGTTTGCATGCCATTTCAGGGTAATTTACTCAAAACATTGCCAATGCACGCATCGCAAAAGGTGATTAGCGAAACCCCCGATGAAATCACTTTCTCTTATAAACTGGTCGTCAACTTTGAATTAAAACACCGGTTGTTGATGATGTCAACCCAGGCAAAGGTTGTAAAGCCGTTAAGTCTGAAGGAAGAAATGGAAAAATTACTGACCGAAGCACAAATTTTTTATAAAAGTTAGTGGTATGACACGTTTTGGCATACCCAACCATTAACTTTGTCTTTTTGAAAAACACCTTAACCGTAAGAAAAAAAAACATGGTTTTCAGAGCAATTAAATTCGTGGCCGAAGCACACCAGGGACAATACAGAAAAGGGACCAACATTCCCTACATTTCGCACCTCATGAATGTTATGAAGATTCTTTGCGAGAACGGTTGCGACAAAGAAATCATTACTGCCGGAATCCTGCATGATGTGGTGGAAGATACTTCGGTTACTGTTGAAAAGGTAGAGCGGTTATTTGGAAAACGTGTGGCTACAATGGTAACAGTAGCCTCAGAACCAGAACATATGCGCAATGGAAAGGATGGGAAAACAAGCTGGCGGTTGCGAAAACAACACACCATTGAGTTCGTCAAACGCGAAGCAATGCTTGAACAGTTGCTCGTCTCTTGCGCCGACAAACTCGACAATGCCGAAGCGATCAAACAGGATTTTGACCAGATAGGAGAAAAATTATGGGAGCGGTTTAATGCTCCAAAATCGGACCAGTAATGGTATTACACATCTTTAGCTGCTGCCTTTGAGCAACGATCCACCGAATTTGGTGAACCACTCAGCAAACTTTCACAAAAACTTACCAATACAATAAATGAGGTCTTTGGAAGGAAGGAATAAATTCCCCTTTCGTTTAGGATGAAATAGTCAGGCGTGAATAATGCCTTGGTTATATTCAATAACTGCCATGATCTCATGTGAAGAAAATCAAATAAGGATGATTATATCGGGAAATTAAAATTTCATAATAAAGATCGCTACGACACGTTTTGGCATAGGGCGTCTTTACCTTTGTATTGTTTTTCAATAATCAAATCAATATTATGCAAGATAAAGTTTATCAGAAGATGTTCTTCGAAGCGATATTCAACTATGTATTATATGCTCCGGTTCTTGAGCACCATCCCGGCTATTGCAATCGTCAATTTGCTGATTTGATTCCTTATATCGCTTACGATGACGTGATGAAAAGTAAGTACATCATTCGTGGACGTCCACATGGTGAAAATAACCGGTATGATTCTGAGGCAAGAGAAATCATCGTTGAATATGAAAATCTTGACGAACTAGTAAATGCCGGTTGGAGGCTTAATTAGTATTTTTCAAAGGCATCATTAAATGCATTCATAATAAACAACTTAAATTTATAAATCATGGAAACGAAGCATCAGGTACACAACTTAATTATTCTGGACGAGAGTGGTTCAATGGAGTCGATCAAGAAAACAATTATCGAAGGATTCAACGAGATTGTCCAGACTGTAAAAGGTATTGAAAAAGAATTCCCTGAACAGGAACATTTTATTTCACTGGTCACTTTCAATGGTTTTGGAAACAAAATCCTGCATTTTATCGATCCGGCGAGCAAGCTTGAGCAAATTGACGAAAAGAGATACCAGCCTAATGCTTCAACACCTTTATACGATGCAATGGGTTTTAGTTTTGCCAAGTTACGTCAGGTTGTTGAAAACCTTACCGACTACAATGTTTTGGTAACAATTCTGACAGATGGGGAAGAAAACGCCTCCTTAGAATACAACGGGAAAGCCATTAAAAAGCTTATTGAAGAGCTTAAATCGAAACGGTGGACGTTTACCTATATCGGAGCAGACCATGATGTTGAAAAATTTGCTGCCTCAATTTCGATAACGAATACGATTCATTTTCAAAAGAATGAGGCAAATATGAAGGCCATGTTTGTAAAAGAAAATAGTTCGAGAGCCAATTACAGCCAGAAAATAAGGGAGAAAAAAGATACAAGTGATAATTTTTACGAGGACGATGATTCAAAAAAATAAACACGCATACAATTAAATATGAATATTTTAACCTTAATAATTTAAAAAATGAATTTAAAGAATCTATTTTTTGCAGCATTAATTACAATCACATTGGCATCTTGCCGGACAAGCTCGTTCTATCAGGTTTATAAAGTCACACCTGATGACAAAATCACACTTAAGGAAAACCATTTGGTTTATGAAGACGAAAATTGCAAAGTTTCCTATGATTTATGGGACCAGGGTGGTAATATCGGATTTGCTTTTCAGAATAAGACCGATAAAAATATATTTCTGAATCTGGAAGAGAGCTTTTTTATTCTTAACGGAATCGCTTCCAATTATTATCAAAATAGGGTATTTTCAAATACAACAAGTTCCGGAACGTCAGTTTCGCGTGGTGCTAATGCTACAAGATCGGTTACTGGTGCTAATTATCTTGATCTTATTTTGACAAATAGATTATCAGTATCAGGTTCTGTCGGAGTGGTAAGTTCTGCCGGTCATACTGTATCGTATACTGAAGAAAAAATAATTTGTATTCCAGGAATGACAGCAAAGATGATTTCAGAGTTTTCAATAAATCAATCACTATTCAGAGATTGTGCATTACTTAAATACCCCACAAAAAAACAAATCAAGTCTAAGTCTTTCGCTCAATCAAATAGTCCTCTAGTTTTTAGTAACAGAATTGCTTATACAGTGGGTCAGTCAAATACTACCGTGAAATTTGCAAATGAATTTTTCGCAACACAAATTACCAATTATCCTGAAAGTGAGATAACTGAAACGAAGGCAGATGAGTTCTGTGGACAAAAAAGTTCAATTCAGTCGAAAAACTTTAAAAATGTTTCACCAGACAAATTTTATATCAAATATACCAAAGGACAAGACACCTGGAAACACTAATATTTTAATTGGATTTCATGGGGTAAGGTTTGCCCTATGAAATCCAAATACACCAGGGCGCCCCTGCCCTCTTTAAAACCATTAAACTGATTAATCATGCAGGTTTGCATTCATCGTGGAAGTAAAGAAATTGGTGGAAGCTGTGTCGAAGTTATTTCCCATGGAAAGAGACTAATCATTGACCTTGGCTTGCCGCTTGATGCCGAAAAAAATGACAAAAAATACCTACCGAATATTCCCGGTTTAGATGGTAATGATGATTCGCTCCTGGCTGTGCTAATCTCACACCCTCATTTGGATCATTTTGGTCTGCTTGGTCACATTTCAGGCAATATACAAGTCATCATGGGGGTTAATGCACGCCGGATATTAACCCAGGTATCACCATTTTTACCGGGCAGTTGGCCTATTCCTGCTAACGGATTGAACCTTCAATCCGGAATATCTTTTAAACTTGGTCCATTTAAAATCACCCCTTATCTAATTGACCATTCTGCATATGATGCTTATGCAATCCTGATTGAAGCTGATGGAAAACGATTATTCTACAGTGGCGATTTCAGAATTCATGGTCGAAAGGGGAAACTGACTGAAAAATTAATGGCCAATCCTCCTGAAAACATTGATGTTCTTTTGATGGAGGGGTCAACGCTTGGAAGGCTCGAAAACGATGAGTCGTTCCCCTGGGAAGCTGAAATTGAGGAACAGTTTGTAGCTGCTTTTTCAAAATCAAAGGGCCTTAGTCTTGTACATACATCAGCACAAAACATCGATCGTATTGTCTCCATTTTCAGGGCTTGTAAGAAAACAGGAAAAACCCTGGTAATAGACCTTTACACCTCAGTCGTTCTTAAAGCAACCGGCAACAAGCATATTC
>Ga0209511_1000596_pt1 | contig 35774 bp, 29 predicted proteins | sample SSSSmetaG_FD_184141 | JGI IMG/M metagenome (GOLD analysis project Ga0209511, IMG submission 184141) | Glacier valley bacterial and archeal communities from Borup Fiord, Nunavut, Canada, to study Microbial Dark Matter (Phase II) - ​SSSS... | ecosystem: Environmental > Aquatic > Freshwater > Ice >... | reverse complement strand
CGGCCGCCACTCCGGCCGCCACTCCGGCCGCCACTCCGGCCGCCACTCCGGCCGCCACTCCGGCCGCCACTCCGGCCGCGATGCTGGCTTCGTTTCACGCCGATGCGGCTGCGGGCGCGACGGGCGAGACGTTGCGCGCCGCGCTCGGGACGGCGTTGGTGCCGTGGGCCGCGCACCGTCATCACGACGTCCACGTCGTCGATCAGAAGGAGCTAGCCGGCAAGACCGCACCGCAGGCGGTCGTCGCACAGAAAGCCGAGCTGGCGATCACGCTCGACGTTTTGTCGGTCACCATCGTTGAGGCGAGCCTCGCGCCGATTCCCACGGCCCGCGCGCGCGTCCATGTGCGGATCTCGGATCCGCAGGGCGTCGTCTTCGATCGCATCGTCCACACCGATACGATCGTCGGGGAGAAGGGCATCGGTCAGCCCGCGCTGATCGAGCGCGTCGCGCGCGAGATCCTCTCGATCGCCGATCCACAGGTTCGGCGAAGGATCCCGAGCTGGTTTTGAAGGCGCTCGTGCTCTTGATCGCGCTCGCGAGGACGGCCTCTGCGGATCCCGACATCACGCTGCGCGCTGCGAACGATGCGGCGATCGCAGGTGACTGGGCGCGCGTCGAGCAGCTCGTCACGCCGCTGCTCGCACCGAGTGGTGTGCTCTCGAATGTCGATCGCGCCGAAGCGGATCGGCTCGCCGGACTCGCGGCGTTCTTCGCGAAGCGCACCGACGAGGCCGAGCGCGAGTTCGTCGCGTACATGAAACTCGACCTCGAAGGTCATCTCGATCCCGCGCTATATCCGCCCGAGGTCGTGAACTTCTTTAACGACGTGCGTGCGCGCCATGCGAGCGAGCTCCACGCGGTGAAGCCACCACCGAAGCGGTACTGGCCGCTCGCGCTCGTGCCGCCGTTCGCGCAGTTCCAGAACGGTGACCGCGTGAAGGGCATCGTCCTGGGGAGTTTGCTCGGCGGGTTCCTCGCGACGAACATCACGACGTACCTGGTGCTGCGCTCGTGGTGCCATAACCCGGGGAGCACCTGCGACGACTCCGGCAAGAACCACTACCAAGGCGCTAGGTCGTTGAGCGGATGGAACACGTTCGCTGGCGTCGGCTTCATCCTCACGTATGCCTACGGCGTGTGGGATGGAGTGCGCGGTTACCGGCGGACCACCCACGAGCTCGCGCCCTATGTGATCGCGACCGAGGATGTTGCATCCGTCGGAATGATCGGTCGTTTCTGAGTTGCGTGGTGTAGCCACCATGGGCTGCAGCCCCCGACCACGGTAAAAGAGATCATCCTGACGATCGAGTGTCGCCGTTAGCCCTCAGTTCCCAGACCGTAGTAGATTATTCCTCGGTGAGGCAGCCCGTTCCCTTTGGGAAGTATTTGCTACTCGATCGCGTCAGCGTCGGGGGCATGGCCGAGGTCTTCAAAGCGAAGTCCTACGGCGTGGAGGGCTTCGAGAAGATCATCGCGATCAAACGGATCCTCCCGACGATGGGTGAGGACCGCGACTTCATCAAGATGTTTATCGACGAGGCGAAGATCGCCGGTCAGCTCGCGCACGCGAACATCTGCCAGATCTTCGAGCTCGGTCGGATCGACGGCTCTCACTTCATCGCGATGGAATATATCTGGGGCAAGGACCTGCTCCAGATCCAGAACCGGCTGCGCAAGCTCAAGCAACCGATGCCGATCTCGATGGCGTGTTTCTCGATCGCGAAGGTGCTCGAGGGTCTCGACTACGCGCATCGCAAGCGGGATCCACTCGGGCGTCCGCTCGAGATCGTGCACCGCGATTGCTCGCCGCAAAATGTGCTCGTCTCGTACGAGGGCGAAGTCAAAGTCATCGACTTCGGCATCGCGAAGGCGACCTCGCGAAACTCGCGCACCATGGCCGGCGTCCTCAAGGGCAAGTTCGGTTACATGTCGCCGGAGCAGGTCCGCGGGCTGCCGCTCGATCGCCGCAGCGATATCTTCGCGCTGGGCACGATGCTCTACGAGTGCCTCACCGGCGATCGACTGTTCCAGGGTGAGACCGATTTTTCGACACTGGAGAAGGTCCGCAACGTCGACATCGTGCCGCCGCGCCAGATCAACCCGGCGATTCCGGAAGCCGTCGAGAAGGTGATCCTCAAGGCGCTCGCGAAGGACGTAGACGATCGCTACCAGTGGTGCAGCGAGATGCTCACCGATCTGCAGGCGTACCTGATGAGTCAGGACGTCGTGTACACGGCGAAGTCGCTATCGAGCTGGCTCAAGGAAATCTTCCTGCCCGAGATCGAGCGCGAGCGTCAGCAGCTCGAGCAGTACAAGCGCGTCGGTCGCGATGGCTTGATCGGCGGTCTGCCATCGGCGGAAGCCGATAAAAATGTCATCTCGCATCTCGGCGAAGCCGGCGTGCCAGAAGGAGATGCGACCACGCTCGGTGGTCCCTCGTTCGAGGATATCGAACAAGCGATCGCGAACAACGCCGCGCCGAACGTCGACGAGCGTCCATCGGGGCGTGTGCAACAACGACGCGCCTCTGCCGACGCTGGCGATTCGAACGACTTCGGTGAAGAAGCGCCGACCGAGATCTTCGGCGATTCGATCGATCCCGCGCTGTTCCCAGCTGCATCTCCACCTCCCGCGGCAGGTACGCCTGCCAGCATGACGGGCCGTGGGCCGGCGGTGATGCCGCAGACCAAGCCGCCGAAGCCGCCGCCGGGTCGCTCCCCGACCCTGTCCCCGCCGATGTCGCGCCCGCAAGAGATTCCCGTCGGTGTTGCGCAGGCAGCCGGCGCATCACAGAGCGGCGCGATGCCGATGCTGATGCGACAGAATTCGCCGAGTGGTCCGGCGCCCTACGGCCCGCAACCGGGCAACCCGTACGACCAGCAGAGCGCGACCGGAACGCCGGGAAGCATGCCGGCGCAAAGTCATCCCGGGATGCAGAACCCGAATCCGAATCGGACCGTGCTCGGCATGAGTGCGCCGGTCATTCCGATGGGGGTCCAAGCCACGGGGCCACAGCTTCCACCACAGTACGGTCAGCCGCCACAGTACGGTCAGCCGCCACAGTACGGTCAGCCGCCACAGTACGGTTACAACCCGACCGGCTCGCAGCAAGCGCAACAACCGCCGCAAGGCTACGGTCAGTATCCGCAGTATCAAGGACCGGGTCCGTACCCGTCGACGTCGATGCCCGGCTACGGCCCTCCGCAACAACAGCAAGGCGGCTATCCAGGCTATCCCTCGGGTCCCGCTCGGATGCATGGAGCGGCGACGCCAGTCGATCAACAGGGCATGCCGCAGGGCGAGGGCAAGCGCTCCACGCTCGTTCGCGACATCTTGATCGGCGTCGCGATCGCGGCGCTGGTGCTCGGTGGCTTCTTCGTCGTGAAGATCTTGTTCCTCGACAAGAAGGACGAGCCCGCCGCACCCGAATCGACGATCGCGACGATCCACATCAGCATGGCGTCGGGCGGCACGGCGACGTTGCTCGTCGACGACAAGAACATCGCGACCGTCAGCGACGGCAAAGACATCCCGGTCAGCGCCGGCAAGCGTCACGTCGTGCTCGTCGGATCGAACGGCGGCAAGTGCGAGACCACGGTGACCCTCGAAGCGGGCAAGACCACCCCCCTCAAGTGCCAGCTCGCTGCGGCACCTGCGCCGCTTCCGACGGTACCGGCAATGGATTCGGCATCGGGTTCGGGCTCGGGCTCGGGCTCGGGCTCGGCAACGGCTCGTGCCACGACTGGTTCGGCTGCCGTTGTGACGCCCGCAACCGGCTCGGCCACGACGTCGACTCCGGTGGCAACAGGGTCGGCTGCGCGAAGTGCCTCGCCCGTGCAGCCTGTGACCCCGACCACGCCGCGCGTGATCCTCGGCCGCGATACGCCGTCGCCGTCCGACAAGACGGTGCCGACCCCGAAGACCGAGACGACGGTGAAGAAACCCGACGTCAAAGCACAGATTCTGCCGACCACGCCGACGGCGCCAGCAGGCGACGCGACCAAGGGCTACCTCGTGATCACGTCGAAGCCATCGGCGAAGATCCTGATCGACGGCGTCGATACCGGCATGGCGACGCCGATCAGCGGTACGCGCCTGCCACTCGCACCAGGCAAGCACAAGATAACGTTTGTGATGGGCGACGACCGCTACACGTTCCCGGTCTCGATTACCGCCGGCAAGACCGAGCGGATCGACAAAGACCTCCAGTAGTCAGCGACGTCCGATCCGATCGATTGTGATCAGGTGGCGTATCTGACCGGCATGCGAGCTAGGAGTGCTTCTCTTCGTGCTGCTCGAGCTCGGAGAGCTTGGCTTCGAGCTCGGCGATCCGATCCGCGAGCGTCTTGACGTCCTTCTGAACGCCCGACCACGGATTGATCGAGTGCTGGAGTGTCTCCAGGGTGCCGCGGATCTTTCCGTCGACTTCCTTTTGCCAATCTTCGAGCCGGTGCTTCGACTGGTCGACCCACTCACGAAGCACGGCGAGGCTGCGCTTCTTGTCAGCCGCTTCGTCGAGCGTGGAGGCAGGCTCGTGCGCGACCGGCGCTACGCCCGGCTCGTCGGATCCGTCTTCGCGCTTGCCCGGCAGGATACTCTGCACGCGGCGCTGCGCTTCTGCGAACCATTGACCACCCGATTGGATGATGTTGCGCATCGCGCCGAGTGGAAGAAAGCTCCGCTGCTTCTTCTCTTCTTCGAAGATGATCTGCGCCAAGGTGACCGTGGTGAGGTCTTCCTTGGTCTTGTTGTCGACGATCTTGACGTCGTCGCCGTTACGGATCATTTCGCTGATCTGATCGAGCGTGACGTACCGGCTGTGCTCCGTGTCGTACAGCTTTCGGTTCGCGTAGCGCTTGATGATTCGCGTGTCCGGCATGGCTTCGCTCAGGCTTCGAACGTATCACGCACCGCGCCAAAGCCTCAACGTGTCACACTAAAAGCACGGTGGGCCCGGACCACATCATCCAGCGCCTGCGCGCCCTCCGGGATCCGCGGATGAGAGCGCTTTTGCTCGTCGAGGCGTTCGGCGAAGGCGAGGCCGATTCGTGGGTCGAGGCCATCACCACGATCATGACCCGCGCTCACTCCGCCGGTGACGTCGATGCGATCGAGACGCTCGAGACCATCACCCACGCGGCCGCCGAGCCGACCCTGGCGTACGCGACGAGGAAGCGACTGTACGAGGCAGCGCTGGTCCAGCAGCACCCCGCGATCGCTCGGTTGTTCTTGAGCGTCTCGCCCACGGTCCTGATCCCGGCGACCTTGAAGAAGCAGCTCGGTCCAGAGCGGCCACTGCGACCTACCGACCGGCCATTGACCCTCGGCGAGCGCAAGTCGCTCGCGCGAACCCATCGCCGCGACCAGATCATCTTGCTGGTTCGTGATCCGCATCCAGCGGTCGTCGAGATCTTGTTGTCGAACCCGCACGTCACCGAAGCCGACATCATCAAAATGGCAGCGATGCGCCCCGCGGTTCCACACTCGCTCGCAAAGATCGCGAGCCATCCGCGGTGGTCGGTGCGCCACGCGGTGAAGCGCGCGCTGGTGCTCAACCCCGCCACGCCGTTAGCCGACGCGATCCGGATCGCCACCACGCTCAAGGCCGCCGAGCTCAACGAGCTCGCTGCGGATCAATCACTGCCGGAGCAGCTGCGCCAACATGCTGCTGAAGTGCTCAGCAACGTGGCGCTGCGCCCACGCGCGTAGCTTTTCAAGCTTCTTTGTTCTTCTTGCGACGAACGACGACTTCTTCCCATTCGCCGTCTTCGCTATCGCTCGACTCGATCTGCTTGGACGATGCACCGGCGACGGCTTTGACAGAGACCGCTTTCGCGTCCTTGTCGTCGTCGCCGTCCACGTTGGAGGCCTTCTTGAAATTTTTGATGCTGCGACCAAGTGCATCGCCAATTCCCGGCAGCTTGTTAGCGCCGAAAACGACGAGGACGATCAATAAGATGATGATGAGCTCGCCCATTCCGGGCATTGGCATTCTCCTTGTGGTCTCAACAGACTAGCACGCTCGTCAGGCGCCGCTCAAAAACAACCTGAAAACTTGGTGAAAGCTGCGACGCAACCGTATGTTCGCGGCATGCGCGCGCTCCTACTCGTGGTCGCGGGCCTTGGCACCTCGGCGGCGTCCGCCGATCCCGCCCCACATCCTGACGTTCACGCGGGGGCGCAGGCGGTGCCTCCGGTTCACGCGGGCGAACCGCAACTGACGCAGGATCTCGAGGCTCGACACAACATTCGTGGCTGCAATGCCGGCGAGAGCTGTGCCCGCCAGGCCGACGTGCTGCGCGAGTTCGAGATCCAGCAGTTTCCGCGCAGCGGTGCGAATCCGTGGCTCGACGAGCGCACCGCACCGTCGAGCCGGGTCGAGGCGAGCATCACGAAGAAAGCAAAGCGCCCCAGCGAGCTGCGCCCGGATCAGCCCTGGCTCGACAAGCTCGAGATGCCGGACCTGCCGGTGACCTGGACGCAGAAGCTCGTCGACTACCTCGTGTTCTACAAGGACGATCCGCGCGGTCGCTCGATCATGGCGAGCTGGCTCGTCGCCCAGGGCCGCTATCGCGACATGATCGTGAGCCACCTGAGGAAGGCGCACTTGCCCGAGGACTTGCTCTACGACGCGATGATCGAGTCGTCGTACGACAACGAAGATTCGTCGTACGCGGGCGCGCTCGGCCTCTGGCAGTTCATGCCGCAAGGCGGAAAGATCTACGGTCTGCGCATCGATCGCTGGGTCGACGAGCGCAAGGATCCGCTGCGCTCGACGATCGCGCAGATGGACTACTTCGCGGACCTCTACCAGCGGTTCGGTGACTGGCATATCGCGCTCGCCGCGTTCAACGCCGGCTACGGCGCGGTGCTGCGATCGATCGCTCGTTACAACACGAACGACTACTACGCGCTGTGCGATTTCGAGAATGGTCTGCCGTGGGAGACCTGCCTCTACACGCCCAAGGTGCTCGCCGCCGCGATCGTCGGTCACAACCGGGCCGCGTTCGGCTACGCCGAGCTCAAAGAGCTGCCGCCCGAGCAGTGGGACGAAGTCTCGGTTCCGACCTCGCTGACGTTCGGCATGATCGCGCGGATCGCGGGCAGTGACGAAGCCGCGATCAAGCGCCTCAACCCGCAGCTCCGCCGCGGCCGCACACCGCCGGGCGAAGCCGGCTACATCGTACGCGTGCCGGCCGGCGCGAAGCCCGAGTTCGCGAAGAGGCTCGCGGAGCTTGAGACCGAATGGAGCGGCTTCGATGCGTACGTGCTCGCGCATGGCGAGCGCCTCGAAGATGTCGCGACCACCTACGGCGTCTCGCTCAACCAGCTGCGCAAGCTCAACGGCGTCGATCGCGAAGCCGAGCTCGAGGGCGGCACGTTGCTCGTGGTTCCGAAGGTCGCCGAAGATGTCCGCACGAAGAACAAGGCGAAGGCGAAGGCCAAGCTGCTCGGCTCGGGCGTCGATCAGAAGGAAGGCGAGCAGCTGATCGTTGCGATCCCCGACAAGGACTTCGTCGTCGACAAGGAGCAGCGCGTGTTCTATCGCGTGGTTGCGGGCGATAGCGTCGCGAGTGTCGCGAAGGCGTTCGCGGTCACGCCAAACGAGCTCCGCACGTGGAACGGCCTCGATACCGAGGGCAAGCTCCATCCCCGCATGGTGCTCGTCGCGTGGGTGACGCCGCAGTTCGATGCTGACAAGCACAAGGTCGATCTCCTCGATGAGGCGTCGCTCGTGGTCGTGACGCGCGGCTCGCCGGAGCACCTCGACCTCTCCGAGTCGCGCACCGGTCGCGTGCGGACCGAGTACATCGCGAAGGAGAAAGAGAAGCTCAGCGACATCGCCAAGAAGTTCGGCATGGGCTCGCACGATCTCGCGCGGATCAACCGGATCTCGTACGACACCGTGCTCGAGAAAGGGCAGTCCTGCATCGTGTACGAGGTGAAGGATCCGGGCCGCAGCAAGCGCGCCGACGAGCAGTGGCACAAGACGCCGCGCGCGCGTCGCGGCAAGGTCGCGACCGACCGCGCCCAGCGCACCGCGAACAAGCCAGATGACGCTCCCGTGACGAAGCCAGCTCAGACCGGCGAGTAGGGCGTTTATCGTCGGTCGTCGAGGAGACCTGTGCGATCATGTCGCGATGAAATGCGCAGTTCTCTTGATGTCTGTCCTGGTGGCTTGCAGCAGCAGTAGCAGCACCACCACGAAGAACGACGCCGCAGGCTCGGGCTCGGGCTCCGGTGTCACCAACAAGGTGACGACCGTGTCGTGCACCGGCGCGACGATCGCGGCCACGGTGACAACGGGCGCTGCGAGCGAGATGAAGTACACGCCGATGGCCACGACCATCACGGCGGGACAGATCGTCGAGTTCAAGATGGGTGGCGCACACAACGTGCGTCCGTCGCAGACGATCGGCGATCCGGGTCTCCTCGTCGAGTTCGGCGCCGACACCTGCCTGAAGTTCTCGACCGCCGGAACGTTTGGCTTCCACTGCCAGCCGCACGGCTTCACCGGAACCGTCACCGTTAACTAGAAATCGAAGCCGGCGGACATCGAGAGCGTGGTCTGCGCTTTAGCCATGTCCTTCGCGTCGCACTCGCTGGTGGTCGACATCGCCGTGCACGCGACATTCGTGCCCGCGCGATCATCGATCGATGTGCCGGCGAGCGCGAACTGTGCCTCGAGCGTGAGCTCGAAGACGTAGTACTGGAACTTCGTGCCGACGAAGAATCGGTTGCGATAGATCGTGTCCTGATCCTTGAACACGAAGTTGTTCATCGCATCGGCCTCGTTGCCGGGCGTGAGCGGATCGATGTTCGGCGTGCCGTCGATGACCTCCGAGCGCGGGATGATCATCAGCAAATCCCAGCCTGCGAATGGGTCGAGCCGCCACGTGCCGGCGATGCCGAAATGCTTCGAGACCTCGAGATCGAGCGAGGCCGTCGTCAGATCGAGCTCGCGCTGATTCATCAGGCGCGAGACCGCGCCGCGCACCGCGAAGCTCGGCAGCGGCAGATCGTGATACCCCTCGTGGAGCGCGAGCTTGCCGTAGAACTGGCCGGTCCACAGCTGCGAATCGACGAGGTGAACGGCGCCGGCGCCGACCTCGAACGACGGGACGGGAAGCCACAGGCCTTTGCGCGCGAAGAAGCCGACGGTCTGCAGCGACGACGGATGATCGGCGCCCGCGATCACGCGCCAGTAATCGGCGCCGCTGTCGATCGTAGTCGACGAAGCATCGACCGTCATCTGAAAGCCAGAGAACCCGAGCGAATCGGCAGGCGTGAGGAGGTGCGGCGCGAGCGCGGTGCCGAGCTGCGATGCGAGGGCGCGGAACGCGAGGTTGTCACCAACCGTGCTGGTCGACCTGCCCGTCGCATCGGTGATGTGCGTGCCGAGCCGCGACAGCACGATGTCGTTGGAGTCGGCGCGCGCCGCGCTGGTCCATAGGAGGCTTACCGACGCGAACATCGTGCGCGCGCGGCCTCGCATGGTCACCAGCGTAACACGTGATACACACGCCGTATGGCCGCGTACGCCACGATCCTCGTCGAAGATTCCGGTCCCGTCGCTCGCGTGACGCTGAACCTTCCCGACAAGCGCAATCCGATCAGCCCCGTGATGTGTGGCGAGCTGCTCGCGGCATTCAAGTCCGTCGCGGCCAACGTGATCGTCCTGACCGGCGCCGGCAAGGTCTTCTCGGCGGGTGGTGACCTCGCTGGTATGCAGCCGGGGCCGAGCGCGATTCCGCCTGCGAGCCTCGTCGATCTGTTCGCCGGGATGCACGATCTCGGCAAGCCGATCATCGCGATGGTCAACGGGCACGCACTCGCCGGTGGGCTCGGCCTGATGGTCGCATGTGATCTGGTGCTCGTCGCCGAGGGTGCCCAGCTCGGCACGACCGAGATCGCGGTCGGCCTGTGGCCGATGATGATCACGGCGGAGCTCGCGCGCTCGGTCGGGCGCAAGCGTGTGCTCGAGATGATGCTGACCGGCACGAAGATGTCAGCCGCCGACGCGGTCGCGTGCGGGCTCGCGAATCGCGCCGTGCCGGCAGCGGAGCTCGAGATCGAGACGATGAAGCTCGCGAACGAGATCGCGGCGCGGAGTCCAGCGGCGATCCGGCTCGGGCTCCAAGCGTTCTATCGCTCGCAAGATATGGAGCACGAGCCGCAGCTGCGCTACCTGCAAGGCGAGCTCGGGCGCGTGCTCGCGCTCGAAGATGCCAAGGAAGGCATCGCGGCGTTCCTCGGCAAGCGCGAGCCGGTGTGGAAAGGTCGCTGAGGGCGGCCGGCCATATCGGTCACGTCTAGCTCTCGATCCCACCGGGTGGTGAGGTAACGGCACGCCAGTTCTACGGGGAGGTGCTCGGATTCATCGAGGTGCCGAAGCCTACTGCAATGCGTGCGCGAGGCGGGATGTGGTTTGCCGAGGGCATGCGGGGCCATCGAGCTCGTGGCGGTTGCGTGATCGCATGGACCGCACATCCCGCATCGCGTCGGCCCAAGGATGCGATGCTCGCGGCGTCTCCGTTGGATCACCTTCAGCGCGTGCTCGAGCATCGCGACGGCGTCGAAGCGCCGGCGGTTCGCCTCGAGCAATGTAGTGGTACCCGGCGGTACCACGGGCAAGCCGGGCACCGGGATGTCGGCATTCCACTGCGGCACGCAGGTCCGCGGACTTGGGATGGCACCCCGGTTGCTCTTTTCACTCCCCATGAAGGCACTCAACGTCATCCACTTCTCTTCTCTAATGCTCGTCGGTTCGCTGCTCGGCGCGGCAGCTGGTTGCAACAAGCAAGATGGGACGAGCGGCACCGACAGCGCCGCGGGCGCCGTCGATTCGTCGGAAGCGGTCTCGGCCGAAGGCAACCTGATCGCGGCGAACGTCGATGGCACGACCACGACCGGCGCGATCGCGCTGACCGGTGACCAGCTCGCGGCCGCGATCGCAGCGAACATCACGGGGAAGTGGACGAATGGCTGTGCAGTCGTGACCTCGAGCGGCGCGAACATCACCGCGACCTACAACAACTGCAGCGGTCCACGTGGCCTCGTCAACGTCGACGGCCAGCTCGACATGACCGTCTCGGTCTCGCTCACGGGCGCGATCAGCATCCACGCGACCGCGACCGACTTCCAGGTCAACTCGGCGTCGCTCGATATCGATGCCGATGCGACGTACGCCCGGAGCGGCACGTCGCGTTCGCTCACGGTGACGACCGAGGGCTCGGGCACCGGCCCGCGCGGAAACTCGATCGATCGCAAGGGCGACTACACGCTGACGTGGGATCCATCGACCTCGTGCGCTTCGATCGATGGCTCGTGGTCGACGGACTTCTCGAATGCTTCGGGCGCGGCGTCGCGGTCGAACGACGTCAACTTCTCGAAGTGCGCCGGCGCGTGCCCGTCTGGTTCGATGACCCACCATTACCTCGGTGGCGCATCACTGACGCTGAAGTTCGACGGCACCGCGGTCGCGACCTGGTCGGCTTCGACCGGTGCATCGGGCAGCGTCGCGCTCGCGTGCCACTGAGTGTATCGTACGCGAAGACGCTGTCGTTCCGCGAGCTCCGCCGGATCGAGCGGCGCGAGGGCTCGCACGCCGAGGCGAGGCTCGAGCCTGCGCGTGGTGTCGATATCGGTGCCGGTCCTGACGAACCGGTACGGCGGACGTTACGAGGTGGCACCTCGGGGCTCGTGCTCGACGGCCGAGCGCGGCGGCCGTTCGCGGTTCCGATGGAGCGCGGGGCCCTCGAGCTCTATCCCATGGGGCCAGGGCCCGTCTGAATCTTCATCGCGCGAAAGCCGAGTGCGGCGAGTAGGCCGAGCACGAGGCAGCCTCCCCACAGTAAGCTCGGGCTGACCGCGAGCAAGCGCGGTCCGAGCAGCGGCGCGAGCGTGCCTGCGATGCCATACGCCATCGCGAACATGCCCTGGTATCGACCACGCGCGAGCACGGGTGCGCGCTCGGCGACGAACGTCGATGCCGACGGCGCCATCAAGATTTCGCCGAACGTCCAGACAGCGACAGCCGTCATGTGGAGCCACAGGTAGCTGCCGCCATGTAGCGCGAAACCGATCGCCGTGAGCACCGCGGACGCCGACATCATCGCGCGCAGCGAATGCCGTTTCGACCACTCGGTGAGCATCGGTTGGACGAGGACGATCAGCGCGCCGTTGACCGCTAGCACGATGCCGTAGGCGCCGGGGCCGTAGCCTTGCGCCTGCATCCAGCCCGACAGCGTCGTCGTGCTCTGATAGATCACGAACGACAAGAGCAACATGCAGCCCCAGGCCCACATGAACGTGCGGTCGCGCAGCACGTCGCCGAAGCTGGTCGCGGTGTGGCGTTGCGCGAGATCGGGATGGGATTCCGGGACGCGCACCAGGATCACGATCGCGAACAGCGCGGACGTCGCGGCATCGCCAAAGAACAGCGCGCGGTACGAAACGGTCGCGACGAGGCCCGCGGCGACAGGCGCGATCGAGAAGCCGATGTTGATCGCCCAATACAGAAAGCCGTACGCGCTCTGCCGATGCTCCGCCGGGACGACATCGGCAACGAACGCCGAGACTGACGGCCTGTACAGCTCGCCCACGAACCCGAGCACGAGCACCACGGGTGCGATCACGGACGGTTCGGTCACGAACCCGAGCACGGCCATCAGGATCGCACCGCCGCTCAGCGAGGTCACCATCGTGACCTTTCGGCCGAGCCGATCGGCACACAGGCCGCCCACCAGCGACGCGACAATACTACCGGCGCCGAACAAGGCGACGATCGCGCCGGCGGCCGCCAGCGAAAGGCCCACGCGGCGCGTGAGATAGAATGTCAGGATCGGGACGACGAACGCCCCTGCACGGTTGATCAGCGTGCCCCACCAGACGGTCCAGTAGGACGGTGGCAGCACCTCGCGAAGCGTGCGAAAGCGCGAGCTCACGCGGTGTTGTAGACGATTTCGTACGAGCGTTGGCGCGCCATGGGGCGCTCGCGCACGAAGTGAGGGCTCAGAACTTCACGGAACGCGCTGAGCAATCCGGCACGGGCGTTGCAAAATGCGCGCTGCACTAAACAAGGGAGACTGCACATGCGTACGATTCTCTGGGCAACGGTTTTCGCAACGGCGCTTTCTGCGGGTGCTTGCAAGAAGAAGCAAGACGACACCGGCGGCGCCGCCTCTGAAGTGAAGAAGACGCAAGAAGGCGTCAACGACCAGGCGAAGGATCTCGACAAGACCCTCGCCGACAAGAAGGCCACGTCGAACGACCTCAACAAGGCCGAGGCTGACCTCGCCGCCGCCAAGACGGATCTGACCGCCGCGCGCGAGAAGTACTCGGTCACGGTCAACGACCGTCTCGCGAAGCTCGATATCAAGCTCAAGGAACTGTCGGCGAAGACGGACGCCAAGGCGACGGCCGCGGCCACTGCTTTGAACTCGCGCCGCACCGAGCTCTCCACCAAGGTCGGCGGCATCAAGGACCACGTGGCAGCGGATTGGGATGCGTTCACGAAGGATGTCGACAGCTCGTTCGACAAGCTCGAGAGCGACATCAACGGCGCGCTGAAGTGAGCTGAGACACGGACGAACGTTCGTCGCGGTGCGCGCCACAGCGCGCACGCGGCAACGAGCTCTCGTAGCTCGGGCGTCCACCGGCCAGTTTGCACGCGACGAGCCAGTTTGCACGCGACGAGGCGATTTTTGTTCTGCAGCCGAGCTCATCGCCGGCGCTGGGCCGCGTCGCCGAGGCTCGAGGCTCGACCTCAGTCGCGGCGATACATCGTCATCACGCAGGCGCCGCCGAGCCCCAAGTTGTGCTGGAGCGCGACCTTTGCACCTTCGACCTGACGCTGCTCCGCGGTGCCGCGGAGGTGCCACACGAGCTCGGTGCACTGCGCGAGGCCAGTGGCGCCGAGCGGGTGACCCTTCGAGAGGAGGCCGCCCGACGGGTTCGTGACGAACTTGCCGCCATACGTGTTCTGGCCGTCCCAGATGAACTTCTCGGCTTCGCCTTCTTTGCACAGGCCGATCGCCTCGTACGTGAGGAGCTCGTTCGCCGTGAAGCAATCGTGGAGCTCGATGACATCGACCTCGTCGGGACCGATGCCCGATTTTTCGTAGATCTGCTTCGCCGCGGCCTTGGCCATGTCGAAGCCGACCATCTTGATCATCGAGTGTTCTTCGAAGCTCGACGGGTAGTCGGTCGTCATCACCTGCGCGGCGATGTAGACCGGGTTCGAGATGTCGTGCTTCTTCGCGAACTCGTCGCTGCACAGCACCGCGGCCGCCGCACCGCAGGTCGGCGGACAGCACTGGTAGCGGGTCAACGGATCGAACACCTCCGGCGACGCCATGATCTCCTCGACCGAGAGGAGCTCTTTGAACAGCGCGTACGGGTTCTTCGCCGCGTGCTTGCGCGCCTTCTCGGAGATCTTCGCGAAGGTCTCCTTCTTGGTGCCGTACTTCCAGCGGTACTCGCGGCCGGCGCCACCGAACATCTGCGCGGCGGGCGGAGCGCCGTTGAAGCCCTGCTCCTCGTTCATCACGTTGACAAACTTGTCTAGCGGGTTCGCGCGGTCATCCCACTTGGCCTTGAGCGCGCCGGCTTCCATCTGCTCGAAACCGACGACGAGCACGCACTCCGCGATGCCACCTGCGACCGCTTGCGCGCCGAGCATCAGCGCCGAGCTGCCGGTCGAGCAGTTGTTGTTGACGTTGAACACCGGGATGCCGGTGAGTCCGAGCTGGTAGATCGCGCGCTGACCACACGTCGAGTCGCCATAGACGTACCCCGCGTACGCCTGCGCGACTTGATCGAAAGGGACGTTCGCGTCGGACAGTGCGGCCTTACCGGCCTTCACTGCCATGACGTGATACTCCTCGGACTTTCCGGGCTTGGCGAACGGAACCATACCGACGCCGATGACGTTTACTTTGCGTGTCATGGTCATTCTCCTTGAACGAGACCCTTGAGAAAGCCGAGGCGATGCGCGACCGAAGCATCTCCGTCGACGCGCAGCTGGCCGTGCTGGTACAGCGACTTCGAGTTACCGGCCGCGAGGCTGGCGAGATCCGCATCCTTGATCGTGAGCACCACGGCGGTGTCGCCACCGAGGTCGTAGGTCTTCTCGAACGCGGGGTCGGTGATCTTGAACGACACCTTCGCGTGGACTTCACCGGCGAGGTTCTTGTTGTCGGCGAGCCGCTTGTCGAGCGCGCTGAAGAACTTGTCGGTGTGGACAGCTGCCGCCGACTTCGCAGCGGGTGCGGCAGCCGGTGCCTTGGCATCCATAGATCCCGCGGCGTGGCGCTTCTGCACGACTTCGAGCGCCTTGCCGGGATCGAGCTTCGAGAGGAAGTTCAGCTTTTGCGACGCCATCACGTCGCCGCTGATCTTGAGCTTGCCGCTCGTGAACAGCTTCATCGCATCGGCCTTGCCCTGCGTGAGCGCGAGGAAATCGTCCTCCATCAGCTCGAGCGTGCACTCGGCCTTGTCTTCACCTTGCTTGACACTGCCCGCACCGTTCTTGAGATCCAGGAACCAGTTGTGCGCGCCGACCTTCCACTGATAGGTCTTGCCGACCTTCGGTGCGAGGTCGGGGTTGGTCTTTAGGTATTCGCCGATCACGGCGAACACGTCGGCGACGGTCGGGGTGAAGTCCTGCGCGACGGGCGGCACATCGGCGCCGGGGGCATGTCCAGATCCGCTGCGCTTCTTCGTCTCCGCCATCACCATCTCGGGCGTGAGCTTCTTCAAGAAGCCGAGCTTCTGCGAGGCCATCACGTCGCCGCTGATCTTGAGCTTGCCCGAGGAGAACAGCTTCATCGCATCGACCTGGCCGGTCGCCATCGCCATGAAGTCCGCATCGCTCATCTCGAGCGTGCAGGTCGCCTTACCCGAGATACCTTCGGTTGCCGTGCCGGGCGGCGTGGTGAGATCGATCGTCCACGCGCTGTCCGGGCCCGAGAGCTTGAACGTGAACGCGGTCTTGGTCTTCTCGGCGGTCGCCGGGTTGCCACCGACGAACGTCCCGATCGCGCGGAAGATGTCACCGCTGTTCGGCACGGCCGACTTTGTAGCTGGGGCCGCTGGGGCCGCTGCCTTCGGTTTGGGCTTCGGCAACTCCTTCCACAGCTCGATCGCTGCGTTGGAGATGCAGACCTCGTTCTTTTCCTTGTTCTTGCAACGGAAGATGACGGTATCGCCTTGCTTCCACATCTCGGTGATAATCGTTTCACCGGGGAGGACGGTCGCCGCGAAGCGAACGCGGATGCTTTTCACGAACCGCGGATCCTGATCGGGCGCGAACGCATTGATCACGGCGCGGGTCGCGAACCCGAACGTCGCGAGGCCGTGGAGGATTGGCTTCGCGAAGCCGAAGTTCTTCGCGAACTGCGGATCGGCGTGGAGCGGGTTCCAATCGCCGGAGAGGCGATAGAGCAGGGCCTGGTTCTCGCTGGTCTTCTCTTCGATCATCTTGTCGGGTGCGCGATCGGGCGGCACGTTGACGTCGGCCGATGGGCCACGCTCGCCGCCCCAGCCACCGGCGCCACGCACGAACGTGGTGACTTCGTTCTTCACGAGGGCGTCGCCCGATTCGTCGTACGTGACGAACGCGGTCGTGACGGTCGCGCCTTTGCCCTTATCGAAGATCGACTTGACCGTCGCCTTCGTCGTGAGCTTCGCGTGGGTCGGCAGCGGGCGCAGGAGCTCGGTGTACTGCTCGCCGTGGAGGATGCGGTCGAGACCGAACTTGAGGCCCGGCGCTTCGAGCCCGGCCTTGGCCTGGTTGAACACCGTGTTGATCGCCGGGATGACGCCGAAGCTCGGCAGCACCTTCATGCCCTTGCCGCTCATCTCGTAGACGAGCGCGAGGTCGGTCTCGTTATTCGGGTCGCGCGCCGCGCCCACACCGAGAGCGTAGAGCGCGACATCGCGCTCGTCGTACGAGCTCTGCTGCTCGGGATACTGGTAGCCAAGCGCGGCATCGACATCGATGAACTGGTTGCCACCCTTGCTCGGGCCGGCCTCGACGTTCGCCATGATCGGCTGCATCGATTCGGCGACTCCGCCGGGGTGCTCGCCGTCTTTGAAGTCGCTGATCTGCTTCCACGCCGCGTCGACATCGTCGGGCGAGATATCGCGACCGAGGCGAAAGGTTTTACCCTTCGCGCGCTCCCAGCGCAGCTTCGCGTAGAACCCGCCGCCGACCTCGTAGAGGCCGCCGGTGTCCTCGGTGCCCTCGTGTGCGAGCTTCGCGACGAGCGCCGAGACGTACTCGGGCTTCAAGGCGTCGAGCAGCTCCTTGGGCAACACGGTCTCGGTCATCCGCGAGCCCGCGATCGGCGCGATCGTGTTGACCACGATGTTGCGCTTGCGACCCTCGGCCGCGAGCGTCTGGGTGAGCCCGTGGATGCCGAGCTTGGCCATCGAGTAGTTCGCCTGGCCGAAGTTGCCGTAGATGCCGGCAGCCGACGACGTGTTGATGATACGGCCGTAGCCGGCATCGCGCATGTAATTCCAGGCGGCATGGGTGACCTTGAATGTGCCGAGGACATGGACCTTGTAGACGAGGTCCCAATCGGTCTGACTCATCTTCTGGAACGAGACATCCCGCAGGATGCCGGCGTTGTTGACCACGATGTCGATCTTGCCCCACGTGTCGATCGCGGTCTTCACGATCTGATCGCCGTCCTCGACGGAGTTGTAGTTGGCGACGGCTTCTCCGCCCTTCTCTTTGATCTCGGCGACCACCTTGTCGGCAGCCGTGCCGGATTTACCTTCGCCAGTGAAGCTGCCGCCGAGGTCGTTGACGACCACCTTGGCGCCGCGCGATGCGAGCAGGAGTGCGTGGGAACGGCCCAGGCCGCCACCGGCGCCGGTCACGATCGCTACGTTGCCATCGAATCGTAGATCACTCATTTCGCCACCTTCGTAGATCGTCGCTTTGGGGTTGTTGCTGCGTTGGTCAACACCGTCGGAAACAGTGCCTTGAAATCTTCGACGAGCAGATCGAGATGCGCGCCATCTTTGTGGAGCTCGGCGGTCATCGCCGCGCCGATCATGAACTGGAGCGTGAAGTCGATCGCGCGCTCGATGCCGGGGTGATCCGCGACATCCTTGCCGAACAGCTTCCGCGCCTGCGCGACGATGCGATCGCGCAGTGAAATCTCGGCGGCGACCAGCACCGGGCGCAACTCCGGATCGGTCCGCGCCGCGGTGCGCAATTCCATCGCGACCTGGAAGAACGTGCCCGAGAAGCACTGCCACAAGAGCTCGAGCACGGCATCGGTGCGCGATCGCCCGTCGGGGAGCTGGGCGGCGAGCACCTCGAGCTCCGCGGCACGCATCTCGGCGAGGTGATCGACGGCGGCGACGAGGAGCTCGGCCTTCGAGGGAAAATGATGGAGCAGCGCGCCGCGCGAAGCCGATGCCCGGCGCTGCACTTCGAGGGTGGTCGTCCGCGCGAAGCCGACCTCGATCAAGCTCTCGACGGTCGCATCGAGGAGTGCTCGTCGGGTTCCGTCCCGGCGCTCCTGTTGCGTACGAGGGCCACGGACCGGCAGAGGCATCCCGGGCAGTTTACGCCCCAGAAACAGTCAGTCAAGACGGTTTGTATTATTAGCCGCGGCGTTGCTCCGACGAGACGACACGGCGAGGCGCTCGAGGTTTGGCAGCGATGCGCGTGCTGCCGCGAGCCGACGCGCTCATTTCATCAATCATCTCGCCGCGTGTCGGATCCCGGACTGCTGCAGGCACAAAACCACGAGCAAGCCGTCGAGCGGCCAAGAGTCTCGTCCGCGTAACACGATAGTCGCGTCGATCAGCGCCATCCCCGTACAGCTCTCCACCTGCGCAAGCTCCCGCGCGATCGACCTTATCGTACGCGCGCGCCGAACGCGTCAGGCCTTCGCGATGCGCCACGGCTTCGGAAACCACGCCCAGTGGTTGTTGACGTAGATCAGGCCATCGAATGCCGTACCCGTATCTTCACCGGGCTTGACGTACTTCCAGCGATAGATCGTGAGGCCCGGCTTGAACGCGTCCTTCACCTTCTCGTAGCCGCCCGGGAAGTCGTTCTTGACGGCCGGCGTCCACGCCTTCAGATCCTCGGTGGTCGCCTTGGACAACTTGAGCTCGGTGTTCGCCGGATCTGCAGCGATCACGGATTTCGGATCGCTCCACAATTTATCGTAGCCCTGCTCGGCCTTGGTCACGAAGTCATCCGTGAACACGGCCTTGTAGTCCGTCGAGGTCGGGCGCAGCGCCTTGGTCATGCCGGCCGCATCCGCCGACGTGCGCAGGTCGGTCAGCAGATGCTTGGCGCCATCTTCGGTTCCGGGATACTTCGATGTGGCTTCGGCACCACCGCCTTTGTTCGAGCATGCAACGAGCGCGATCAGCGCGATGAGAACGAGGCGTCTAGTCATTGTCCGAGCCTACCGCTTCAGGACGCAGCGTGTATTGTCCGACCGCCCATGGGTGACGTGTACACACCCGGCTTGACCGTCACGCGCGATGCGGTGGTCAGCAACTAGCGGAGGTTGCCGCTCGTCGGCATCGTCGTCGGCGCGGTCGGCGCGGTCGGCGCGGTCGGCGCGGTCGTCGCGGTCGGCGCGGTCGGCGCGGTCGGCGCGGTCGGCGCGCAGGTCAAAGCCGCGGTGGTCGTCGCGCGGACCGAGCTGCCGGGCATGCTTGTCGGCTGTTCCATGGTCTTCGAGTACTTCATTCCGCACCGTCCGCACCGTCCGCACCGTCCGCACCGTCCGCACCGTCCGCACCGTCCGCACCGTCCGCGGCAACTTCGTGAGCCGCGCCGACGCCGCGCACATCCATGGCGAACTGGCAGCGATCGTCTCGGCCGTGATCATCGTCGCTGGAATCTGGTTCTGGGAGCGCCGTCGAGCTGGCATCGCGACCCCCGACGAGGCAAGCTGAGCGCGCATGCCTAGCTGGGCTACCGCTTCGCTCGTCGGACTAGGGGCCGTGCTCCTCGTCTGGTTCGCCACGTACATCGCGCGGATGCCGTACGAGGTCCGGATCGCGTTCCGCTACCTCTATGGTGGGAGCAAGGACCGCACGATGATCGTCGCGGCGATCGTCTCGGCGGTGGTCGCGCTGATCGGCATCGTGCTGATGGTGAGCTCGAGCGCGACCGGTTCGATCGGCGTGGGGCTCCTCATGCTCGGCCTGTTCGCGGCGTCCGTGTGCACGCTCCTCGCGACGTTTTCGGTGTTCACGAGCGTGTCAGTACTCGGCGTCGTGCTCGGCGTCGCGGCGCTCACGATCGTGCTCGCGGTGACCACCGGCTTCCAGCAGCAGTTCCGCGACAAGGTCCTCGGCGTCAACGCGCACGTCATCGTGCTGAAGTCGCAAGCCACGTTCGCCGAGTATCGCGACGTGATGGAGACCGCGAAGAACATCGATCCGGACGTCCTCGCGGTCCAGCCGTTCATCTTTGCCGAGATGCTCGTGACGCGCGGTAAGGGCGAGCTCTCGGGCGTCGCCGTCAAGGGCATCGATCCGAAGCTAGTGCGCGGCGTCCTCGACCTCGAGAGCCACATGATCGAGCAAGTGCCGGGTGGCGCGATCGACGCACTCGGCATCGTCCCCAAGGAAGGCGAGCTGCCTCCGATCATCATGGGCAAGGAGCTCGCTCACAAGCTCAAGGCCAAGCTTGGCGACGAAGTCACGATCGTGGTGCCGCTCTCGAACATCGACTTCGATACGTGGCGCGCGAAGTCCTCTGCACCGCGCACGCGCAAGTTCCACGTCGTCGGCATCTTCTATAGCGGCTTCGACGAGTACGACCGTCGCCTCATGTACACCGCGCTCCACGATACTCAAGAGCTCGTCGGTCGCGGCGATCAAGTGATGGGCGTGGAGATGAAAGTGAAGGATGTCGATCGCGCAGAAAAGATCGCAGCGCATCTCGAGAAGGCACTCGGCGGTCCGCCGTACCAGGTTCAAGATTGGTACGAGCTCAACCACAACCTGTTCACCGCGCTGAACTTCCAGAAGCTCGCACTCGTCATCATCCTCACGCTCATCATCATCGTGGCGACCGTGAACATGGTCTCCGCGCTGACCATGATGGTCACCGACAAGACCCGCGAGATCGCGATCCTCAAATCGATGGGCTCGACCTCTGCGGGCGTGTCGCGCGTGTTCCTCGTGCTCGGGCTCGCGATCGGTGGGGTCGGCACGATCCTCGGCGTCGGCCTCGGCCTCACGGCGTGCTACGCGGTGAGCGCGTACGGCTACCACCTCGACCCGAAGGTCTATTTGATCGATCGCCTGCCCATCGACGTTCGGTTCCTCGAAGTGCTGCTGGTCGCCGGCATCACGATCGTCATCAGCTTGGTCGCGACGCTGTTTCCATCGCAGGGTGCCGCCGCGCTCACGCCGGTGGAGGGCCTGCGGTACGATTAGTGAAACTGGAGTTGCTCTTGCGCAACTTTTATGTCGAAAAGTCAAAGTAGATGAGATCTACACCCATTAGATTTCAGATGGTTACCTTGTCCTACATTGGTCCCGCTCTTGTAATAGGGGACCAGTACGATGCGCAAACTCAACTCGCTTATCACGGTTCTCGTTCTCGCTTTCGCCACGACCGCTGCGGTCGGCTGCGCCACCACCGGGCAAGATGACGTCTCCGACACAGACTCGAGCTCGACCGCCGCTGGCAAGTTCGACCTCTGGCAGTCGACCGATGGTTGGCATTTCCACCTCAAATCGGGCAACGGCGCGATCCTCCTGACCTCGGAGGCGTACACGAGCCGCACCGGCGCGCTCAACGGCGTGCTCGCGGTCGAGAACAACGGCGTCGATAACGTGCAGTACAAGATTGTCCAGGGCGCGAGCGGCGGCTACCTGCTCCACCTCGTCGCGGGCAACAACGAGATCATCTCGTTCTCGCAGGTCTACTCGGGCAAGTCGAACGCGACCCGCGCGATCACCTCGTGCGTCAAGGCCGTGACGACGTACCTCGACCGCCAAGAAGCCAACACGACCGGCGCGCGCGTCCAGGTCGAAGCGGGCTCGACCAACCAGTTCCGCTTCAACGTGTTCGCGCAGAACGGCCAAGTCGTCCTCTCGTCCGAGTCGTACACCACGGCCGCCGCGGCCTGGAACGGCGCGTTCGCCGTCCAAGACGCCGCGACGACCGCCACGAACTTCGCGGTCCTCACGGCAACCGACGGCCGCTTCTACTTCACGCTGACGGCCGACAACGGCCAGCTCGTCGGCGTCAGCCAGATGTACACCACGAAGTCGGCCGCGACCTCGGGCGTCACGTCGGTGCAGGCAACGCTCGCGAAGATTTCGGTTCTCTAAGCAAGCTTGAAATTGCGCGGGCCCGAGCTGACCTCGAAAGTCAGCCCGGATTTTCGCGTTTCGGCGCTGTGCACAGCGATCTGGGTTCGAACATCCCGTGTAACGTCATGGCATGAGTGATGACCTTTTGAAGCAGGTGGAGACGCCAGTGGTGGACCAGGAGCTGGCCTCGCTCAAGACAAAAGCGAGTGCGCTGCAGGTGCTCTATTTTGCTCTATTCGCGCTGAGCTTGGTGCTGATCATCTACAACCGGACTGCTCGTGCGAGCTCGGATATGCACATGCTGTGGGCGTTCGCGCTCGGCGCGGCCGTGCTCGTGCGATTGGTCCGCTCGCACTTCGTGAACAAGTACAACGCACGCCTGAATGGCGGGCGCCCCGCGCCGATGATCTGAGCCAAGGATTAGTCGAGTAAGCGGCAACCGAACCAAGACCAACTGGATCGTCGTCCGAACGATCTCATCCGAGACACTCGATTCCGATCAGGTGGCGTGTGTGACGGGCGCTGGCACTAGTTCGATCTCACCGTGCGACCGAGGTGAAGGCCGCGGCGTTTGAGCAAGCGATACATCGTGACCTTGTTGATGCCGGCGGCCCGCGCGGCGACTTCGACATTGCCCGCGTGTTTCGCCAGGAGCTCGGTGAGGTACTGGCGCTCGAGCGGATCGAGCCACTTCTCGCGCGCTTCGTCGAGCGTGGGCTGTGCTTGCGGCGCACGCACGTTCGCGATCGAGTTGCGCGAGCTGGTCTCGAGCAGTGGGCGCGGCAGATCCTCGACGCGCAACTCGTCACCGGTGTTGAGGATCACGGCGTGCTCGATCGTGTTCTTGAGCTCGCGCACATTGCCGGGGAAATCGTACGCGTTGAGCCGCGAGAGCACGTCTGGGCCCAAGCGCGGCGCGCGCTTGCCGTGCGAGCTCGCGGACTGCTCGAGGAACACGTTCGCTATCACCTCGAGGTTGTCCTTGTACGAGCGCAACGGCGGCAGATCGAGCGTCATCACGCTGAGCCGGTAGAACAAGTCGTCGCGGAAGGCACCGGTCGTTGCCATCGCTTCGAGATCGCGGTTGGTCGCGCAGATCAGGCGAACGTCGACGCGGTCGGGCGGATTGTTCGAGCCCAGGGGCTGGACTTCACCTTGTTCGACGGCGCGCAGCACCTTGGCTTGGAGCATCACGGGGAGCTCGCCGACCTCGTCGAGAAACAGCGTGCCGCCATTTGCCTTCTGGAACTCGCCAACCTTGTGAAAGCTCGCACCGGTGAACGCGCCCTTGACGTGACCGAACAGGATCGATTCGAGCAGGGTCTCGGGAATCGCGGCGCAGTTGACCGTGACGTACGGTTTCTCGGCGCGGCGGCTGTTCCAGTGGATCGCGCGTGCGACGAGATCCTTGCCGGTGCCTGATTCACCGCGGATCAGGATCGGAGCGTTCGTCGGCGCGGCGAGCTCGAGCTTTCGCTCGACCTCGTGCCACGCCGGCGACAGGCCCTTGATCATCAGCGGCCGTCCAGTCGCGGCGCGCGACAGCTTGTCGACTTGCGCGCGGCGCAGCAGCGGCGCTGCGATATCCGCGATCTTCGTCGTCGTCGCGAGCGTCGCGGCGGTGATGCCACGCGGCTCGCGTGACGATACGGTGAGTACGCCGATCGCGCGACGCTGGTAGCGAATCGGCGCGGCGCCGATGCTGCCGACATCAATCAGATAGCGCGTGTAGAGCGGATCGCGCGAGGTATCCGACGACAGGTACGGCTCGTCGGTCTCGTAGACATGGAGCGCCACACCTGCACGCTCGCCACCCTCTTTGCGGACCACGCGCGGCAAGGTGACGGTGAGCCCGCCGACGACGTGATGGACGAGCGCGAGCCCGCCCGCTTGTTTGTCCCAGACAAACAGGGCGCCGTGCTCGGCACCGGTCTCTTCGAGCGCGATCGCGACGAGCTCGGCTTCGATCGTGCCCGGCTTGGCGGCATGCAGCCGATCTTCGATCTCGTTTGGTTTCACCCGTCGACCAACGACCGCAGGCGCGGCGTGATTTCTTGTACGTAGTTCGAGCCTTTGACCGAACCCTGGATCTGCTTGCCGGTCGCTCGACCATCCACACCGGGCAACGCGAACAGCGGAACGAGGTCGTACTTGTACCCCGCGCGCTCGAGTGCTTCATTGTCGCGATCGGCATCGAACACGAGCATCCGGATATCTCCAAACGCCTGATCGAGGATGCCCGCTTTCGCGGCCTCATGGAACTTCACGCACGGCTCGCACCAAGTCGCGCCGAGATAGACCAACAGGTGCTTGTGGTCACTGCTCGCACGCGCGACTTCCTTCGCGATCAGCGGCGCGACATCCGCGGTCCTCGGCGCGTCGATCAACTCGAGCTTGCCGGGTGGGGTGGCGGGCTTGGCTTGCTGACAGGAGGCGAGTGCGAGGACGAACAGCCACTTCATTTGCGTAATCCTAGCCGCTGAGCGAGCTGTGCGGCAGCGGGGACATTGGGATCGATCGACAGCGCGATGGCGAGGTGCCAGCGAGCCGAATCCGCGTCGCCGCCGGCCGCGCACAGCAGGGCGAGTGCAACGAGGGCGTGTGGCCAGGGTCTGCACCCGACCAGGTAGCCCTCGACAGCCTTGCGCTCGAGGATCGCCATCTCCTTGGGATCGCGTCCCGAGGCAACCTGGACCCGGAATCTCACCCACGCGAGCGTCGCTTCGTAGTCGGGGTGGCCCGCGTGAAGGCGTGCGGCCTTCGCGAAGTGCCCCATCGCTTTGTGCGCATCACCTTCGCCAAGCGCGGCCTGGCCCACGATGAACGCCGCTGCCGCCGCTTGCGAGTCGCGCGTGTCGATCGCCCACTCGGTGCGCAGCGTCGCGAGGTTCTGGCGCAAGTAATCGGTGTAGCGGCCGCGATGCGCGTCGTCGACGAGCACGGTGCGTGCCTTCTCGATCAAGTCCCAGGTCGGCTTGATGTGGTTGACGAGCTCGGCGAGATCGTAGCGCTGCAGCGCCTGCGGCGAGTAGCGCGAACCGAGCAAGCGATACGAGGCCTCGATCTCGGGATACTCCGCGAGTGGCGTGATCTCGAGGACATCGAAGTAGGTCGATCGTTCGAGCCGGACCACGCGTGCGCGTAGGTGCTTGCGGATCTCGTCGAGCGAGCGCCGCGCGGGCGTTAACGGGTCGTGAACCTCGGGCGTCACGACGATCGCGCCGAGCGAGGCGAGCATCCAGAGCAGCTTTGCGGTCTTGCCAGGATCGAGAGGGCCGGTTTTGACGAGCGTCTGGACCGTCTTGGTGCCATCGGCGTGCGCGATCGTCTCGAGCTCGGGCACGGTGAGGATGCGCTCCTGATAGAGCTGCTCGAGCAGCAGCGTCGGCGTCGCGTAGTGCTGGACGTGCCAGCGCAGCGACGAGCGCGCGACCTCGATGTCGACGTTACGCGCGTGGAGCAGCGTGGCGGGCCACTGTTCGATCGAGTTCTCGATCGGCGGCAAGCGCAGCGCGGCGCGCATCACCGCCCACCGCATGCCGGTCGCGAGGCGAAGTTTCGCGGCTTCGGCGATGGCGGCCGTGAGCGTCGTGGTCTTCGCGCTGGTCGAGAGCAGTGTCACGCGCGCGCCCGGCGCGTACGCGCGCGCGTCGTTCGAGTTGCCGATCGCGACCACGCCCGGCACGGTCATATGATGGCGCCACGCGTTCGCGACGTCGGCAAGTCGCGCACCGAGATAGTCAGCATCAAGTAGCACGACCTCGCAGATCGGCGCTCCGGAGGGCCCGTCGGTCTGCGAGGCATCCCACTTCGCGGACACCCCGGCGCGATGGAGGGCCTCTTCGAGCTGCACCCCCGATCCGACGTCTGCGACCGCGATCAGAACGTGCACGTTTGAATCGTATCAGACCGCCAATAACTGCACTAAATCGCTACAAACCTCGTCGGTGGCAGCGCGCGCGGCAGAGACCGCGCCGGCCAGCGACAGGTACCCGTGGACGAGCGAGGGGGACCTGCGGTGGCGAACCGGTGTCCCGGCGGCTCGCAGGCGCTCCGCCCACATATCGCCCTCGTCGACGAGCGGATCGTAGCCCGCCGTCGCGACGATCGCGGGCGCCGAGCCCTCGAGGTCCGCCCAGAACCAGGGCGAGGCATCTTCCCGGCTGTCCTCGTCGTGCATGTAGTGGTTGATCATCCAGTGAACGATCGACCTGGTGAGCAGGTAGCCCGTGCCGAGCCGATCGATCGACGGCGACACCAATCGCAGATCGACGACCGGATAGATCAAGCACTGGACGTCCGGCCTGCGGACTCCATGCGCGGGCGCCCAATGCTCGACATGCGCCGCGAGAAAGCCGCCGAAGCTATCGCCTGCCACGGCGACGTTCGCGCCGGGTGCAAGGCGAGTGATAAGGGCGGCGTACGCCGCGCACGCGTCCTCGATCGCCGCGGGATGCTTGTGCTCGGGACCGAGTCGATAGTCGACCGAGGCGACGGTGCACTTCGTCTGCTCGGCGATGTAGCGGGTCGTGGCGTCCGAGGCGTTGACCGAACCGATCACGCCGCCGCCACCGTGGAAGTAGACGATCCAGTGCGGACCTGCATCGTGCGGCACGAAGATCCTCACCGGCACTCCGCCAGCAGGCGCATCGATCACCTCGGCCATCGCGATCGGCTCGACCTCGAGCGGCGACATCCCTTGCTCGGCGTAGCGCCGCGCGGCTGCCGGCTCCATCGAATCGAGCGCCGGAAGCCTCGCGATCCGCTCGAACTCGAGCGCTGCGGCTACCTGTGGATCGAGCTCGCTATCGCGGCCGGCCTGGCGCTTGCGACCGACGAGCTTCACGAACCAGCCTGTCGCCATCGCGCCGCGTGCCGCAGCGCGCATCAATCGTTGTCGCACGCTGCAAGCTTAGCGCACGATCCGGAGGCGGACGCCCGGGCGCCGGCCTCTCGCCTCACGGCGGACCGCACCTGCTCTTGCCAACCCCGCGAATTCGCGAGATGACCGCCCGATGTTGAGCATCGATCTGACCGGCAAACACGCGCTCGTCGCGGGTGTCGCTGACGACGTCGGCCTGGGTTTCGCGATCGCAAAAGCACTCGCAGAAGCGGGCGCTACCGTCTCGATTGCGGGCTGGCCGCCGGCCCTCGGCATCTTCAAGACGTTGCTCGCGCGCGGCACGTTCGACGAATCGATGAAGCTCGCCAGCGGCGGCAAGTTCGAGTTCGCGAAGGTCTACGCGCTCGATGCCGAATTCGACAAGATGGAAGATGTTCCGGCCGAGCTCCGCGATAGCCGGCGCTATCGCGACAACGGTGACTTCACGATCAGTGGCCTCGCAGCTCAGATCGCGGCGGCGGGTCCGATCGATATCGTCGTCCATTCGCTCGCGAACGGTAGCGAAGTGAAAAAGCCGATGCTCGAGACCTCGCGCAAGGGCTACCTCTCGGCGGTCTCGGCGTCGGCGTACTCGATGGTCTCGATGGTCCAGCACTTCGGCCCGGTGATGCGGCCGAACGGCGCGTTCGTGTCGCTCACGTACATGGCGAGCGAGCGCGTGATTCCGGGCTACGGCGGCGGGATGTCGTCGGCAAAAGCCGCCCTCGAGTCCGATACGCGAACCCTCGCGTTCGAAGCCGGTCGCAAGTGGGGCCACCGCGTCAACGTGATCTCGGCCGGTGCGTACGCATCGCGCGCGGCCTCGGCGATTGGTTTCATCGATCAGATGGTCGACTATGCCAAGCGCAACGCGCCGCTAACCGAAGCGATCACCGCGCGCGAAGTCGGCACGACCGCGGCGTTCTTGTGCAGCCCCCTCGCGAGCGGTATCACGGGTGCGACCGTGTTCGTCGACAAGGGCATGAACGCGATGGGCATCGCGGTCGACCGTGAGGGCGCCAAGACCTGAGTCACTCGGTTGTCGCGTAGGGTCACGTTTCCGATCGAGTGGCATTGTCAGGATAAGTGCATGTTTATCGTTCCTTCCACGATCGCGAGTGCGGTCAGGTTCCCGATGGGCTTCCGCGCAGGTGCGATCGGGCCCCGGCCCGTCGTGCAACTCGAGCTCTACGAGTTCGAGGCGTGCCCGTTTTGCCGCAAGGTGCGCGAGGCCCTGACGATGCTCGATCTCGAGGTGCTCGTGAAGCCGTCACCGCATGGTGGAGAGCGGTTCCGACCCGCAGGTGTCGCGCTCGGCGGCAAGAGGCAGTTTCCGCTGCTCGTCGACAAGAACCAGAAGAGCCAGGCCGCGGTGCTGTACGAGTCGGACGCGATCATCGCGCACCTTTACCGATTCTATGGGACCGGGCCTGTCCCGCTCGGGCTCCGGCTGGGGCCGATCACGACGGCGAGCTCGAGCTTGGCCTCGCTCGTTCGCGCTGGACATGGCAGGAGCGCACGGCCGAGCAAGGCGCCCGCAGCGCCGCTCGAGCTGTGGTCGTTCGAGGGCTCGCCATACTCGCGCCGCGTGCGCGAGGTGCTGTGCGAGCTCGAGCTTCCGTACGTCCTCCATAACGTGGGCCGCAAGAGCCCGAGCCGGCCCGCACTGCGCGAGCGCGCCGGCAAAGTCCAGGTTCCGTATCTCGAAGATCCGAACACGGAGACCACGATGTTCGAGTCACGGGATATCGTGCGCTATCTCCGATCGACGTACGCCTCATGAATAGATCCTCCGCTCGCGTCATCGCCGATCTCGAAGAGCTCGCTGCACTCACCTCCGACGAGCGCGGCGCGCAACGCGTTGCGTGGGGACCGATCTGGCGCAAGACCCGCGCGTGGTTCACCGGCAAGCTTGCCGAGCTCGGCATCACGCCAGAGCGCGACGGTGCGGGCAATCTGTGGGCGACGGTGAAGGGTGCGTCGTCGAAGAGCCTGGTGCTCGGCAGCCACCTCGATTCGGTGCCAGGCGGCGGTTGGCTCGACGGCTGTCTAGGCGTTCTGGCCGGGCTCGAAGCGCTGCGCGTGGTGATGGAGCGCGGCATCCCAGCGCTCACGATCCACCTCGTCGATTGGGCCGATGAAGAAGGTGCGCGGTTCGGGCGCAGCCTGACCGGTTCGGCAGCGTCGGCAGGGGCGCTCGATGCGAAGGGCGAGCTCGCGCACCTCGTCGATCGAGCTGGCGTGAAGCTCCCCGACGCGCTGGCCGAGAACGGCATCACGCTCGCCGGCATGATGACTGCCGAGAAGTACTTCCGGAAGCTCGGTGCGGTCGCGTACCTCGAGCTTCACATCGAACAGGGTCCGGTCTTGCAGGAGATCCGCAAGCCGGTCGGTGTCGTGCTCGGGACGATGGGCGTCGAGCGCTACAACCTGAAGTTCGTCGGGCAGGCCGCACATTCGGGCGCGGCCCCGATCCACTTGCGCAAGGACGCCTTCCTCGCGGCCGCGGAGTTCGCGCTCGCGTGTCGCGCGATCAGCATCAAGTATTCCGGCAAGACACCGCGCACGCGTGTCGTCGCGACCTGTGGCGTGGTGAAGGTCGAACCGAACTTCGTCACCGCGGTGCCTGGCTCGACGGAGATCTCGATCGATCTGCGCGCGCTCGATGGCAAGGTGCTCGCGAAGATGCTCGCCGGCGCGAAGGCCGCCGCGAAGTTAGCCGCGAAGAAGCATCTCTCCGAGGTCAGCTGGAGCCCGCTGATCAGCATCACGCCACGTCCGTTCGACAAGACCCTGATGGGGTTCGTGCGCGACGCGGTCAAGGAGGTCTCGGGCAGTGCGCCGGAGCTCCCGTCCGGGCCGCTCCACGATGCGGCCGAGATGGCAGCGATCGTGCCGACCGCGATGGTGTTCGCGATGTCGAGCCCGGGCGTGTCCCACACCCGGATCGAAGACACGCCGAAGCCCGCGCTCGACAAATCGATTCGCGCGTTCTTGATCACCGTCGATCGCACGCTCGCGTATCACGGCGCCACCAAGCAGCGCGCGTGAAGGCCCAGCCCCAGGAGTCGCATGAGCGCGGATCGCCATCTCGGCTACGTACGGTGTGAAACTCTATGCGCTGCGCTGCGGCCTCCTCGCGTGCCTCGCGAGCCATCCTCGAATAGCAGCCTCGGTGCTCGGGCCGGACCCGAACCTACGGCTTTTTACGCGCGAGCTGATCAGCCGGAATGAGCGCGGGCGGCTTCTTCGGCGACAGCGCGATCGGATCGAGCTCGGTCGTGCCGCAGATGAAGCAGGCGCCGTTCAAGATGATGTCGTGCAGGCAGTCGCTGCAGGCGGTGCAGCGGCCTTCGCGGCGATCGGTGTGCGGGCAGTCGACTGCGGTCACTTGGCTGCCAACGTAGCGCGAATGCGATCGGCGAGCCCGGAGTGGCGGAGGGCGACGCGGGCTGCGCCTTTGATGATGGCAGCGCGGGTGCCGCAGAGGACGACGGAGTAGCGAGCGCGGGTGATGCCGGTGTAGAGGAGCTCGCGGGTGACGAGAGGGAGGTCGTCCTCGGGGAGCATGATCGCGACGGCTTCGAGCTCGCTGCCTTGGCTCTTGTGGATGGTGAGGGCCCACGCGAGCTCGAGGCGATCGCGGAGGGCTTCGATCGCGAACGGGACGAGCCGGGTGCCGATGCGGAAGATGGCGCGGTACCGATGATGGCCGGTGCCTTCGTCGGCGCGGATGATCATGCCTTGGTCGCCGTTGTAGAGGCCGCGTTGGTAGTCATTCGCGGTGATCATGACGGGCTCGCCAGGGACGAATTCGGGTTTGCCGGCCACGGTCATGTTGTCGAGCGCGAGCTCGTGGAGGTGAGCGTTGAGGGCGCGGGCGCCGGTCGGCAGGCCGCGGGTTGCGGTGAGGATGCGGGCGCGACCGATCTGATGCCAGAGGTCGTCGAGGGCAGCGGCCTGGTCGGGCACGATGGTGCCGTCGATAAATTCGAACACGGTGTCGTTCGCGATCGCTTGAGCCTTGGGGCCACCGAAGTGGTGCCAGACGGTCGCGGTGGTCTGGCGCGCGACCTCGGCGCCGCGGGCGGCGTCGACCCATTCGACACCGGAGAAGGTGAGCGTGCCGGGTGTGCGCGGCGCGGCGAGAGGGGATTTTGCGGTGAAGAGGGCGGCGCCTTCACCGCGATGGATCGCTTGGGCGGCTTCGAGGACCTGGCGACCACGCGGGTCGGCGGCGTCCATGCGATGGCTATGGTGGAGCGTCGCGATGCGCGCGTGCGCGGCGCCTTCGGGATCGGCGAGGTCAGCGAGGATCCGGCCGGCATCGACGGCGGGGAGCTGGTGGGCGTCGCCGATCAGGACGAGAGGCGCGGAGGCGGGCAGGGCGTCGAGGAGAGCGTCGACAAGCTCGAGATCGATCATCGAGGCTTCGTCGACGATCAGGGCACCGATCGGGAGGGGGCTGCGCGCGTGGTGGGCGAAGCCGTGGCCGCGATAGCCGAGGAGGCGGTGCAGAGTTTGGGCGATGGGGGCTTGGACGCCTTCACCGAGCTCGCGTGCGATGACTTCGCTCAGGCGATTGGCGGCTTTGCCGGTGGGCGCGGCGAGCGCGATTTCGGTAATGCCCATGCGCTGGAAACCGCGCACGATCGCGGCGGCGACGAGGGTCTTGCCGGTGCCGGGACCGCCGGTGACGACGGCGAGCTTGCCGCTGATCGCGAGCTCGACGGCACGGTGCTGTTCCCCGGTGAGCCTGGGCTCGATGGTCGCGTCGATGACAGGCATGACCAGCGCCTTCTTGCCGGTCGCCGCCGCGAGGAAGCGCAGGTTGTCGGGCGCGGCACTCGGTGCGACATAGCTCAGTCGCTCGGCGAGGCGCACGGCGACCCGCCCTTCGAGGTAGCGCGCGCGCTCGGTGTAGAGGCACTTGTCATCGACGATCAGCGGAAGCCGCGCGTCGCCCGTGCCGATCACGGAGTTGAAGCTCGGAGCGGCGGTAAGCGCCGAGATCCGCTTGAGGATGCGCGTGGCATCGCCATCGTGGCCAGCGATGTGAAGGATCTCGCCGACGAGCTGGCGGAGCTGGCCTTTGGGCGCCGGATCGAGTGGCAGGCGGCTCGAGCCTTGGCGCTGCGCGATCATGAGCGCGAGCACCAGGATGCCGAGCGCTTCGGGATCGGAACCACCGAACCATTTGTCGGCTGCAACGATCTCTTCAGCGAGGTAGAGGCCTTCGTCGCCGAGGTCGCAGGCGCGCGCGCCGAGCCCGAGACGGCGAAATACCGCATCTTGTTCGGTACCTTCGAAGCGGGCGCGCAAGGTGCCGCGAGGATGCAGAGCACTCATGAGGCCTCCGTCCGGAGCTGTGCGAGCCAGCTCGTCCAATCGGCGAGCTTGCCGTCGTCGACGGGCATCGCGACGACCACTCCGTAGCGAATGAAGGCGAACAACATGCCTGCAACCTGCCGCGCTCCGCGCATACGCTCCGCCGCAAGGGCGTACAGGCGCTGCTGGATCGCGTAGTGCGAACGCGCGTGATCCGCAGCCGAGTACACTGGATCACCGGGGAGCATGTCGCTCTTGTAGTCGAGCACCCAGAGCTGGTCGTCCCAGGCGACGAGCGCATCGATGTAGCCCTTGACCAGGCCGCGCGTGGTCACGCCAGGGATGGGATAGACAAATTCCACTTCGCGCGCGAACGCCGTGGCGTCGACGAGCGCGGGTAGCGCGTCTCTGCCGACCACAGCGAGTGGTTCGGTCAGCGTGCGATGAACGATCCGCGCCGCGTGCGCGTGGAACATCGGTGGGATGCCACGCTCGCGCGCACAGCTCTCGATCATCTCGATCACGCTCGGCTCCGCGGCCCATGCGAGCAGCGGCAGCTTCTTCGCGAGCGCGAGGTCAGCTTGCTCGAGCAGATCGTGCAGCAAGAGGCCGCTATCGATCCCGGGAGGGAGCTCGTCGAGCTCGACGACGAGATGACTCACGGGCTCGGCATCGAACTCGGCTGGATCGATCGCGACGGACAGCTCGCCCGGCTCGATCGCCGCTGCATCGAGCTCCTTGCCCAGACGCGTGTAGGACAGCATCGCGAGCCCGGCGCGCGCACCGTGGATCGGCACGATCTCCGACACCACCGGCGGCACCGGAGGCTCGAACCCTGCGAGTGCGTCATCGGGTGCATCGGGCGCGGGCGGGGTGCCGAGCGCGACATCTCGGAGCTCGAACAGCGCGTCCTTGCGCAGCGCGAGCGGTGCCATGCAGCGCTGGATCGACCAGTACATCGAGCGCGCGTCGACCGCTTCATCGGGATAGCGCGGCAAATACATCCGCACCTTCGCACGTGTGAGCGCGACGTAGGCGAGGCGTTGATTCTCGGCATCGGCATCGACGACGAGCTGCTTCTGGATCGACTCGTCTTGCGGACCGACGACGAGCCTTCGCCCCGATGCTTCACGCACCGTGTGCACCGACGACGCGCGTGGTGGACTCGCGGCGCCGTACAAGAACACGTACGGCGCCTCGAGGCCCTTCGCCTTGTGCACGGTCAGGATCCGTACTGCATCGCTATCGGTCTCGGCGCGCTGGACATCGCGATCATCGGGCAGCTCGCTGCCATCGGTGATCCAGCGCCGCAGCTGCGTGACGAGCTCGTGCAGATCGCAGCGTGCGCGCGCGACCTCTTCGAGCAACAGCTCGAGCAGGTGCCAGGTATTGATCACCGCGCGCTCGCCACCGCCGAGCACGAGTGCCCGCTCGGTGTAGCGACTGTCCTCGACCAGGCGACGGAATAGCGCTTCGTACGCGCGCCGGCTCGCGAGCGCCGCCCAGTCGAACAGCCGCGCGATCAACGGATGATGATCTGGCGCGTCGACCACGCGCATGAGATCGGCCCACGGCACGTCGAAGTAGCGTGTCCGCAACGCGCGCATGCGCGCCGAGCGATCGCGCGGTGCCGCGACCGCGGCCAGGACATCTGCGAGCTCGTGCGCCTCGCGGGTCTCGAACAATCGGTCGCCTTCGACGAGCGCACACGCCAGGCCGCGCGCCCGCAGTGCCTGGGCGACGCCGTCGCTGTCGCTATTGGTGCGGGTCAACACCATGCAGTGACCGAGCGTGAACGCGGGTTGTGACCCGCGGCTCGTCCACAGCGGTGGCGTATGGCGCAGGGCCTCGATCTCGAGTCCAATCGCCATCGCGAGCGCCTGGCGGCTCTCTTCGCGCCGCCCTTGCCCGGTCAACTGGAACACCGTGATCGGCGGCCGCGAGCCACTCATCTTGATCTCGCCGGTCGCCGAGACTGGATGGTCGTAGCGGATCGCCTGATCGAGAAGTGGCGAGATGCCATCCGCGATCAAAATCTTGTTTACCGCTTCGACCATCGGCGCGGTCGAGCGCCGGTTGACGTCGAGGTCGACGCGCGTCGCGCCGTTCGCGACAAGCTCGTCGCGTGCGCCGATGTACGTCGCGACATCCGCACCCCGGAACCCGTAGATCGCCTGTTTCGGATCGCCGACGATCGTGAGGCCCTTCGCCGCATCGTCCATCCACACCGTGCGGAAGATGTCCCACTGCACCGGATCGGTGTCCTGGAACTCGTCGATCATCACCCATGGTGTGCGCTCGCGCAGCCGCTGGGCGAGCTCGCCACCGCGCGGCCCGTGCAGTGCCTCGCGCACGAGCGAGAGCATGTCGTTATAGTCGAACATGCCGCGCTCGGCCTTGTCGCTGCTGATCCGCTCGAGCACTTGCGGCAGCATCACGGCCGCGACCACTTCGTCGAGCGAGGTCATCGCGAGCGCGCTTTTCAACACCATCGCGATCGGCGCGAGCTGCGGCACCTTGACGACGCGCGCGAGCAACTTGTCGCCGGGCTCGGTCTTCTTGTTCTTGCGGATCGCGTCGCACAGCGCGAACACGCTCGCGGCCGAACCATCCCATTCCTCGACGGCCTGGCCAATCTGCTCGACCCAGTTCGGCCCGTGGCGCTTGTCGTTGCCTTTGAACACGACCTTGTCGATCAGCGCCTCACGTGCTGCCGTCGTACCGAACACGGTGCGTAGGGCGATCCCGAGCTGGGCGGCGGCATCCGGCGTGTACGCGATCCGTGGCGGCGCATCTTTGCGCGCACACGCGAGCAACAACGTGCGCAGCTTGTCGACGGTATCGCCACGCGTGAGATACGCGGCGAGCAGATCTCGATCGGGCGCGGTGTTCGCGAACTTCTCGCGCAGCAGCGCCGTGAATGCGGCATCGAACGCGACCTCGTCCGCGACCTGGGTCTGCTCGAACAGGCGCTGCGCCGCGAACGCATCCTCGACGAGCACGCGATAGCAAAAGCCGTGGATCGTGAAGATCGGCGCGTAGTCGAACGCGGTGACAGCGTCGCGCAGCCGCTTGCGTGCGGCGTCGTCGATCTCCCACGTGCTGTGCACATCGCTGGCCTCGCTGGCCTCGCTGGCCTCGCTGGCCTCGCTGGCCTCGCTGGCCTCGCTGGCCTCGCTGGCCTCGCTGGCCTCGCTGGCCTCGCTGGCCTCGCTGGCCTCGCTGGCCTCGCTGGCCT
>Ga0209511_1000595_pt1 | contig 35778 bp, 30 predicted proteins | sample SSSSmetaG_FD_184141 | JGI IMG/M metagenome (GOLD analysis project Ga0209511, IMG submission 184141) | Glacier valley bacterial and archeal communities from Borup Fiord, Nunavut, Canada, to study Microbial Dark Matter (Phase II) - ​SSSS... | ecosystem: Environmental > Aquatic > Freshwater > Ice >... | reverse complement strand
GCCGCAAAAAGCTCGTCTATTATGGTGTTTCTGGAATGATTGTATCGCTAGTCCTGATCGGGTTCTATTTCACACTGAACAAAGTATCAAATGTAGTTCCTCCCATCACCTTGTTAATACTGATTTTATTTTATATTTTCAGTTGTGCGATCTCTATCTGTGTGGTAATATGGGTGCTGCTATCCGAAATGTATCCTGCTCGTGTGCGTGGTTTGGCCATGTCGGCGGCTGGCTTTTCATTATGGATCGGAACTTTCCTGATCGGACAATTAACACCATGGTTGATGACAACCTTATCACCGGGGGGCGTTTTCTGGCTGTTTGGTTTAATGTGTCTTCCGTATATGTATATCACCTGGAAATTTGTTCCTGAAACAACTGGCAAATCGCTCGAAGACATTGAGCGAATGTGGCAAAAGAAAAATTAATTTTTAGTTGAAATGATATAGCTATTTCATTGATATTAATACTATTGAAATACAATTACGCTAAGTCTGATAAGCTGATTGGCATATTGTTGTACATTAATTGGTATTCATTCCAAATATTCAAAATGTTGAAATCAGTTTTCTTCGGGCAAAACAATGCACACTTAATACGTAAAAAAGGAATTATAGGCGAAACTTACTCTCGAAATTGAAAAAATTATTAAATGATGCGATAATCCGGAAGGGAGTCCGGATCAATATATTTTCCTTTATCTAAATCGGAAAGGAAATGCCATTGGAAGTTCGTGCAAGGGCAATGATTATTATAAACCGCACCAGTCTATAGATTAAAGGAGATCGGGAAAGTTATGAAGGTAGGCAACCTCTGCACCTTTTCAGCACGTCACAATTTTATCAAGGTATTAAAAAGATAGGGTGCAAATATCGCTTACATTTCCGAACCGTTGGGACACGAAGACAAAAAAACAACCGAAAACGATCTTGCAAGTTTAATTCAGGATTGGAGGAAGGCATGGAAAATATAGAACGCTGCCTTTTATCGTAGTACAATTACCGAATTATGAAGTTAAAAGTAACCCGAAAGCATGGGCAAAACTTCGTAACGAACAATTGGCCAGGCTTTGATTGAAAAACACAGGAGTTGCAATTACCATTGGGCTTGGCAATTCTGAAAATTTACACCCTCAGGATAAATATCGATTTACTGATAATATCTATTCTGTGCTTGATCGGGTGGTGTATTTTGGAGATGCAAATTTTACCGGACCGCTGATGTCTTCAGTCAAAAAAGAAGGAAAAAAAATATTTGTAGCGTTTAATTATGCCGTAGCCTGATTCTGTCTGATGATGTGGAGAAAGGATTCCGGGTTTTTTCCGGGAATAAGGAAATTGGCGATTTCAAAATAAGTAGATTGGATAAAAAAAGCCTTCAGATTGAATGTGGAGACAAGGACCCAGATTCGATTTCATACTGCTGGAAAAACAATGCATTGCCCACCATTTTTAATTCGAAAGGTATGCCGGCAGCGGGCTTTACTTCAAAAATTTTGGATTGATAGTTTATTTAAATATTTGTTTGTCAGTTATAAAAACTACTCTATATTTACATAGTGCTACATAGAGGTTTAAATATGAGAAAAGTATTTGATATTCAGTTTGAAGACAATTTGTCGGTCCCGAAATACCGTCAGATTATCGATACCATTCAGCAAAAAATAAATGCTGGTGACTTGAAGAAAGGCGATAAAATTCCGTCTCTGAACATGTTTTGCAAGGAATATGGCTTGTCGCAGGACACCGTTTTGATGGCTTACAACGAACTGAAAGCGAAAGGCATTATTACTTCGCAGGTTGGAAAAGGCTATTTCATTCAGAGTGAAAATACTGATTTCAAACACAAGGTTTTGCTGCTTTTCGACCGACTTACAGCATATAAGGAAGAACTTTATGACGCTTTTAAGCTGGCTTTGCAGAAAGACGGTAGCGAGCAGATTTTCTTTCATCACAACAACCTCAAAATGTTTCAAACCATCATCGATGGTTCCATTGGAGACTATTCTGAATATGTAATCATGCCCATCGATCATCCGGATGCGATGATCATCATTAGTAAACTTCCGGCCAGCAAGGTATTTATTCTCGACCAGGGTCGTAAGCAATATAAGGACCTTTACCCGTATGTCTGTCAGGATTTTGAATGCGATATTTATCGGATTCTGAAAATTAATTCGGAACTCGTGAGTAAATATCAGCGGATGATACTGGTTATCAGACACCAAAAAGCTCATTACAAAGATATTGTGACAGGCTTCCGCGATTTTTGCAAACAACATCCAATTTCATTCGAAATTGTCAATGATTTAAAATTGTTTGATGTTATGACTGGAGATGCCTTTGTGGTTGTCGACGACCGCGATCTGGAGTTTCTGGTTCGGTTTTCAATCGACAATCAATTGGAATTGGGAAAAGAGATGGGAATAGTTTCCTACAATGAAACACCATTAAAAGGTCTGATTGCTTCCGGGATTTCTACTATTTCGACTGACTTTGCCCAGATGGGAAAAACAATGGCAGAAATGATCCTGAACCATCAGAAACTGAAACTGGATAATCCGTTTGTGATGATTCGCCGTAAATCATATTAAGAATTGGCAATCAACTAAAATTTAAATATATGATAAGTAAAAATGTAGAACAATTTTTAAGCTTTTTTTTATTGACGTCAATACTGGCAGCTTGTTCGGTAAAAACGAATCCAACCGTAACCGAAACGATCTTGCAGAACTCGTCGATGCTTCAAACGAAACCTGCATTTGTAGCCCTTCCTGCGGGGGCCATATCTCCTGAAGGTTGGTTACGCGACTGGGCTGAAGATGCAGCGAAAGGCATTACCGGCCATTTGGATGAATATTCGCCAACATTTGGAAAAGCCTGGAAAGGGTATGGCTTCGAGGCGCGGGGTGCTACTCCAAATGGAGGTGGTTGGCCATTGGAGCAATGCAGTTACTGGCTCGATGGCGCGGTCCGGCTGGCTTATGTGCTAAACGATTCATCATTATTAGAAAAAGTGTCGGCCCGGCTCGATACCGTGGTTGCAGGCGTTTTGCGCAGTGGCGAAACATTAATTTATTGGCTTCCCCAAAAAGTATTAACAGACACTACTCAGGAATGGGTTGAATTTAACAACTGGGCTCATTCACATATGGGACGCGCATTGGTCGCCTATTATCAGGCATCGGGCAACCCAATGGTACTTCAGGCTTTGGTAAAAGTATACAGCAATTACTCATTACCCATTATTTACAATCAATTCGAAGCGGTGACTGGTGCAGTGAACCTTGAACCGATGATGGATACCTACCTGCTTTCGGGCGATACTGCCATTCTTCGCAACATCCTGTCTTTTGCAAATTCAGAGCAATACAAGGCGCTTGCCGATGATTGGAATTCGAAAAAACTCTTTCCCGGGCATGATGTGATATATTACGAAAATATCCGGATTCCGGCATTGCTCTATCTTTTTACCGGTAACCGGTATGATCTCATGGCAACTACCAAAGCGCTGGAGTGGGGTGAGCAATCAAATTTATTGCCGGTTGGTCTTACTTCCGGAGAAGAATATCATGCAGGGATTGGCGCAACACGAAATGTTGAGACCTGTAATGTGGCGGCTTCAATCAATACCTTTAACCGTCTGCTGCAAATCACCGGAGACGAATTGTACTCCGATAAAATTGAGAAAGTTTTCTTCAATGCCGCGTCCGCTCCGGTTTCCCGCGATTTTGAAACCATGTGCTATTACCAAAGCATGAACCGCTACAGTATTCAGCTGCCGAACGACGAACCAGGAAATCCAGGAAAGGAGAGTTTTAAATTCACTAAACTCGGGCATGAGGTGCTTTGCTGTGTAGCGAACAATTGCCGTGTACTTCCCAATTACATCATGAACATGTGGATGGCTACTCCTGATCATGGATTAGCCGCGACTTTGTATGGTCCATGCAAAGTGAAAGCTATTGTTAGTGATGGTATTGCAGTTGAAATAGAAAGTACCACCGATTACCCGTTCAATGAAACGATCAAAATGACGGTTAATCCTAACACGTCTGCTGAATTTCCGGTTTATTTGCGCATACCCGAATGGTGTGAAAATGCATCAATGAAGGTAAATAATGAACTTCAGCCGATTGAAAAAACGGAAAGCGGATTCTTCAGAATATCACGTAAATGGAAATCCAATGATCAGATTGAGTTGACCTTGCCGATGACAGTTCAGGTGGTTCAGGGAAAAGAGAATGCCTATCCGCAAATCAGTTATTTCAAGCCCATCCATCATTTGGTGAAAGACACCACCATTCAAAGTCCTTATGCCTGTGTATATTATGGTCCGCTTTTGTTTTCGTTGCCTATTCCTGATATCAATCCAAATCAGGAAGCTCCGGGTGCAAAATTCAACTATGCTTTAGATGTGAACCCAACCGAAGCGACTCAGCAAATATCAGTAAAACGAAAACAAATGCCTACGCATTGGGATTGGTCACTCGACTCACCGGTAAAACTCACCGCGAAGGCTCTTGAGTTCGATTGGAAACCCACTGAGGACAAGGTACTTCCTGAAAACACTATTGAAAAAGGTAAGTCAGTTGAAATTGAGTTGGTTCCTTATGGAACAACGAAATTCAGGGTAACCATGTTTCCTGTAACAAAAGCATCCTATCTAAAACAATAAAAACAAACAGATGAAATAGCCATGAGAGTAAACTTCTCGCAAACCAAAATGATTATTTGGCTATTCCATGCGACCATTAAAAAACAAATTATAAACGCATGAAGACTTTCAACTATTTATTCCTTCTGATGTTCGTAGTCCTTTCAGCTACAGCACAAACAAACAGAACGACCATCAACCTGAATGGAACATGGCAATTCAACCAAACGGTAAATGCTTTTCCACCTCTGAAATTTACACGAACCATTCCGGTTCCGGGACTGGTGCATATGGCAACTCCCAGGATCGACGATTACGATAAATTCTTCAAACGTGCCGATCAGGTTGAGGCCAAGATGCAGCACAACCTTTACAACATCGACTATACACCTCGATACAGTTGGTATCGGAAAATAGTTTTTATTCCGAAAGAACTGGAAGGCAAAAGTGGGGTGATAACCATTAAAAAAAGTCAATACGTTACTCAGGTTTATGTTAATGGTTACGATCTTGGAACTTCAATCGCCTGCTATACTCCGGTAGAGTTTCCTTTGACAAAAACCATCAAATATGGCGCTGATAACGAAATCATGATTAAAGTGGGTGACAGAACCTGGTTGCCTTCGGAAGCTGCTGGCGGCACCGATAAAGAAAAAGAACACTATCTTCCTGGAATTTGGGACGATGTACTTCTCTCGTTTACCGGTGATGTTAGGGTTAACCGTATGTTGGTATTGCCTTCGGTAGCAAATAAAAATGTAACTGTTAAAGCTCTGATACGCAATTTCAAACCGGCTCAGATTTTCTATGGCGATGCCATGAACGATTCGGTAACATTTGAGGTTTCGATTATTGAAAAACTCAGCGGCAAAGTGGTGGCAACCAAAAGCTCCCGTTTAAACGCCAAACGCGATAACATTACCGAAGTCAAACTCGAAATACCTGTTCAGGAATTTACCAACTGGACTCCGGACAAGCCTTTCCTTTATCTGGCAAAAGCAACGCTTAAAAACGAAGGCGGAATTTCAGATGAAACAAGCAAACAATTTGGAATGCGTGACTTTACCCGCAAAGGCAAATTCTTTTACCTGAACGGCGAAAAAATCATTCTTCGCGGAACCAATGTGACATTACAACGATTTTTTGAAGATCCCGACTGCGGAAATCTGGTTTGGGACAAGGAATGGATTAAGAAATTCCTGGTTGATTACCCCAAAAATCTGAACTGGAACATGATGCGTATCTGTGTGGGAATAGCTCCCGATTTCTGGTACGACATTGCCGATGAATATGGCTTACTGTTTCAGAACGAATGGCTTTACTGGCAAAATCATGGTTGGGACGACCAGATTCGTAAAGAATATACCGACTGGGTTTGGAGCGATGGAAACCACCCAAGTATTGCCATTTGGGATGCCATCAACGAAAACTGGGACGATTACATCGGAAATACTCTTATTCCTGAATTGAAAAAACTGGATCCGACTCGCGTTTGGGATGCCGGTTACATGAGTGGCGATCAGATGGGTCAGGACGAAATGGACGAACCGCATCCTTATCAGGGATGGATTGGAAGCATCCAACCCGGATCGAACCGAAATTTTTATCCACTCGGAAATCTGAATTTCAAACCTGAAATACTCCACAAAATTCAGGAATCGAGTTCGGCACAGCTGGTAAACGAATATGGTTGGATTTGGCTGTGGCGCAACGGAATGCCAAGCAAATTAACTGTTGAAGTTTTTGATAACTACATTGGAAAGAATTCAACACCCGAACAAAACTGGGAACTTCAGGCATACTGGTTACAACTCGAAACTGAATGGCTTCGAAGCGAACCTTCAATTGCCGGAGTGCTGGCTTTCTGCTACCTGACCAACAATTACGGCTACACCGGCGACTGGTTTGCGGGTAACATCAAAGACCTGAACCCAACGATTACACTTGATTGGATGAGGCATGCGTTTGCTCCGGCTGCAACTTTTATCAACCTCACCGACGAGCGTTATACCAAACAGGTAGAACCTCATCAGCCCGGATCAACTTTGCTTTTCAATCTGGCGGGAATAAATAATAACCCAGCTGCTGCTTCAGGAACTGTGAAAATAAAATTGATTGATTCCAAAGGGAAGGCAGTTTCAGAACAGACTCAACAGGTTAAAATCCCTTCGTATTTGCGCACCGACATCCCGGTTTCTATAGCACTTCCTGCACAAGCCGGAGGTTACTTGCTGGTTGCTGAATTTACTCCTGAAAACGGACAACCTGTTATCAGTCGCCGTTTCATTCGGGTTGGTAAATTGGCTGAATATTCGTATTATAAATTAAATCCAGATACAAAATGAAGCATTTGCAAATACAAAAATCACCAGTAGAACTGGATCTTAAAGACTACCAGATGAATGGAGAACCGGTGATTAATCAGGTCAGAAAATTGAAAGACATTCCCAGAATTTTCGGAGATGAAAGAGCATATTCTGAAATGGATCAGGAGCAGTTGGCTTATACCGTTCAGGCCTGGTTACCGGTTGCAGATGGTACTCCCGGAGGTTTGTTTTTTGGCGCATCGACCATTTATCCAGGCAAAGTAGGGGATGAATATTTCATGACCAAAGGCCATTTCCATTCAATTGGCGACCGTGCCGAATTTTACTGGGGAGTTCAGGGGAAAGGCATGCTGATTCTGATGGATCGCAACCGGAAAACCTGGGCAGAAGAAGTTTACCCCGGAAGTCTGCATTACATCGGCGGCGAAATTGCACATCGTTTGGCCAATACCGGTGATGAAAAGCTGATCGTTGGCGCCTGCTGGCCATCGGATGCTGGTCACGATTACGAGGAAATAGCCAAAAATGGTTTTTCTGCGCGCTTAATTGAAGTAGATGGATTACCAAAACTTATATAAACGCAAAGGCGTGAAATAGCAAAGAATATTTTTGCACCATTGCGTCATAGCGTTTAAAATTTATTAAGTTTTTAGTCTGTAGTCTATTATCTAAAATCTAAAATCTTTCTCATGAAATCATACGTCATTCTTGTTTCCGTAGTTGCGGCTCTGGGCGGACTTTTATTCGGCTTCGATACGGCTGTAATTTCTGGAACCATCAATTTTATTCAGCCTTATTTTGGTTTGTCTGAAGTTGGTTTGGGCTGGACAGTCAGCAGCCTGTTGTTTGGCTGTATTGCCGGAGTTTTTATTGCCGGAAAAGCGGGCGACCACTACGGGCGCAAAAAGGTGTTGATGCTGGCAGCATTGCTGTTCTTCATTTCGGCAGTAGGTAGCGCATCGGCTCATTCACTTTCATTTTTTCTATTTTCGAGGATATTGGGTGGAATTGCCGTTGGAGTTGCTTCTATTCTTTCGCCAATGTATATTGCTGAACTTGCTCCGGCCAAATACCGCGGCACACTGGTGTCGCTCAATCAGTTGACCATTGTGATTGGAATTCTGGTGGCCTTCTTCAGCAATTACTTGTTGGTTGACACGGGCGAAAATAACTGGCGCTGGATGTTGCTGGTCATGGCCGCACCTGCGATTTTGTTATTTTTCAGTTTATTTTTGGTTCCTGAAAGTCCACGCTGGCTGGTTGCCCGCAACCGAAACGAGGAGGCGCTAAAAGTGCTGATTAAAACTTCAGGAAAAGAATTGGCACAGTCGGAACTGAACGAAATTCAGCAAACACTGAAAAATCAGGAGGAATCGACATTCAGCGATTTGCTTGCTCCGAAAATCAAGCCTCTTCTTTTTATCGGCATTATTCTGGCCATCTTTCAACAGATCACAGGCATCAATACCATCATGTATTACGCGCCGAAAATATTTGCCAATGTGGGTCAGAGTAACGATTCGGCTTTGTTGCAAACCATTTTGATTGGCGGTACGAACTTGATTTTTACTTTGGTGGCCATGGTTTTAATCGATCGGTTTGGCCGGAAGAAACTGATAATTATCGGATCGACCGGAATGATGCTAATGCTTTCCGGCTTGTCGGCTTTGTATTTCCTGAATGCCACTTCCGGAATTCTGGTGTTGGTTTTTATTATAGGATACATCGCGTTTTTTGCGGCTTCACTCGGGCCTGCGCTTTGGGTTATTACGGCAGAGCTGTTTCCAAATCGCCTGCGCAGCAAAGGAATGTCGATTGCCATTGTGTCGCTTTGGATTGCCTGTGCCGTTGTAACCATCGCTTTTCCGATCATGCTCGAAAAACTGAGCGGTGGAATCACCTTCCTGATTTTCGCGCTGATCTGTCTGGCTAATCTGGTTTATGTGCTAAAATATGTTCCTGAAACCAAAGGCAAAACGCTGGAAGAACTGGAGAAACAGTTTGCAAAATAGGATCACCAAGAAATGAGAAATAAGAAACGAGAAATAAGAAATTATGAATTTCCAAAGTCCAATAATCAATATCCAATATCCAACAACCAAATTAAGAATTAAGAAATGATGAAATCATTGGATACCGATTCTTGCTTCCCCTCTCTCGAAGAGGGTCGGGGGGAGGCTGTGATTGCCATCGACCTCGGCGGAACTATTATAAAAATTGGTTTACTTAAAACCGGCGAACTCCTTGACCGGACTGAAATTCCTGCACAATCGGCTTCCGGTTTAAAATCTCAACTTCCGGAGCTGGAAAAGGTTATTGATCAGCTTTTGATGTCCAATCACATTCAGAAAAAGGATGTTTTAGGCATTGGTTTTTCTTTTGCCGGATTGGTAGATTCTGTTGCAAGCCGGATTCTATCGACCAATCAGAAATACGATGATGGTCATGAAACCGATCTGGTTGGCTGGGCTCGCGAACGATGGAACTGGCCGCTTTTTGCAATGAACGATGCCCGAATGGCATTGCTGGGCGAATGGCAGCATGGGGCAGGGCAGGGTTGTTTCGATTTGGTAATGGTTACATTAGGAACCGGAATTGGTTCTGCGGTTTTAATTGGTGGAGAGTTGCTGGTTGGAAAACATTTTCAGGCCGGAAACCTGGGCGGACATTTCGTGGTCAATCATAAAGGATCTGTCTGCACCTGCGGAAATGTTGGCTGTGTGGAAGCTGAAGCCTCCACCTGGCGATTGCCTACGCTGTTGAAGGAGCATTCGGGATTCGGCGGAAGTTCGATCAGAAATGAAGAAATTCTGGATTTCAAAGCACTTTTCCATCATGCTGAAAACGGCGATCAGGTGGCCATAGTAGTACTGGAACATTGCCTATCTGCCTGGGCTGCTGGTATTATCACCATGGTTCATGCTTTCGATCCGGAAATAATCATCATCAGCGGCGGAATCATGAAAAGCAGTTCGGTTATTTTACCTGAATTGCAAAGCCGCATCAACCAACATGCCTGGACACCTTGGGGAAAAGTCAGGTTGCTTGAAGCACAATATCCCGATTCAGCAGCCTTGTATGGCGCTGATTATCTTGTGAAATATAAAACTAAATCATCGTTATGAAGAAATTAGTGGTCTGCCTTTCATTGGCACTTTACCTTTTTGGATGCAGTAATCCGCAAATTCTTCGTCAGGAAATCAGTTTAAATGGTACCTGGAAGATTGCCAAAAGCGAATCAGTCAATCAAATCCCAAGCGATTTTCAGTCTGAAATTGAAGTTCCGGGATTGGTTGATATGGCCACACCCAAAATTGATGTTCAGGACACCGCCTACAACAGCACTGTTTACTGGTACAAGCGGAGTTTTACACTCGAAAACCCGGGTTCTGAAGTCATTCAATTGAAAATTAACAAGGCAGCCTATCATACTTGGGTGTATCTGAACGGAAAATTTGTGGGTGAGAATGTGTACAGTTTTACCCCGTCGCTGTTCAACCTGAAACCTTTTTTGAATAAAGAAAATGAACTGTTCATTGCAGTGGGTTGCCGTAACAATTTGCCCGACACGGTTACGCATGGTGGCGACTTCGAAAAAATGAAATACACCCCGGGCATTTATGATGATGTGAAGCTGATTGTTTCGGGTAATCCATTTATTGCCAATGTGCAAACAGTTCCCAATATCAAGTCCGGAGAACTGCGCGTTGTGGCCGAAATACAGATTGAAAATGCAACTGAAAATCCTGAAGTTTCTTATGCCGTTCGCGAAGCAGTTACAAAGAAAGTGGTTGCTGAAGGAGTTGTAGGTCAGGAAAGATTCTTGAATTCGAAGCTTGATTTTACATTGAAAATACCCGATTGTAAGTTGTGGTCGCCCGAAAGTCCTTTCCTATACGATCTGGAACTTCGCACTTCAGGAGATAAACTGACCACCCGTTTTGGGATGCGTAGCTTTGAAGCCAGCAAGGACAGTGGCGTATTTTTACTGAATGGTAAACCTTATTTTTTAAGCGGAACCAATGTATGCATTTATCGGTTTTTTGAAGATCCAAATCGTAGTAACCTTCCTTGGGATACGAAATGGGCAACTTTGTTGCATACACAGTTTAAAACGATGAATTGGAACAGTATTCGCTACTGCATTGGGTTTCCGCCCGAAAAATGGTATGAAATTGCAGATAGTCTTGGGATTTTAATTCAAGATGAATTTCCGATCTGGACAGGCGGCAAAGGTGGTTTTGAAAAGTTGATGGGGAAAATTAAGGCAAAACAAATAGCCGCAGAATATACCGATTGGATGCGTGAGCGTTGGAACCATCCATGCGTGGTAATTTGGGATGCTCAAAATGAATCAGTAACCGACTCCATCGGAAAATCCATTCAAATGGTTCGTAATCTTGATCTTTCGAACCGCCCATGGGACAATGGTTATGCGCCACCGGCAAGTGAAACCGATGCTATAGAATCGCACCCTTACTTGTTCGTAAAATACTATGCTGGCGAAAACCCTTCCAAGGATGGATACATGAAAGACTTTTTTTCAACGGTTCGATTACCCAATAACGACCCCAATGAGCATTGTCCGAAACCAAATGGCGAACGTTATTCCAACCCGGTGATCAATAACGAGTATTCGTGGCTTTGGCTCAATCGTGATGGAACAACAACTACCTTGACCGATCGGGTTTATCAGGTAGCTTTTCCGAAAGCAATTACCAAAGAACAAAAATTCGAGGCCTGCGCTAAAAACACGGCCATACTCACCGAATACTGGCGGGCATCAGGTAAATGCGCCGGTGTTATGCACTTTTGCGGATTGGGTTATTCGCGCTCTGGAAAGCCACGTGGCCAAACCAGCGATAACTTCATCGATTTGAAGAACTTGGTTTACGAACCGTATTTTTACAAATATGTAAAACCGGCTTTCAATCCGGTTGGATTAATGGTTGAATTCTGGGAGAAATCAGTAAAACCAGAGCAGAAAATCATCGTTCCTGTTCATTTGATTAACGATACCTACGAAGTTTTCTCCGATTCAGTTAAACTGGTTGTATGGAAAGATCAACAATTGATCGGTAAGCAATCGTTAGCAGCTGATTTGAAGGGATTAAAAAAAGAGATTGTTAATTTTTCATTTGTTGCTCCTGCCGAAAAAGGGAATTACCGCATGGAAGCTGTGATCAAATACAAGAATGAAGAGGTATTCAGTACACGGGAGTTTAGTGTCAATTAAAATTTAGAAATGAAGAAGTATTTAAAGAAAGCATCAAAATTTACTAACCTTCCGGTGGTGGAGGTTAAGAATGATTTGTATAAAGTTGAAAACGGCTGGGAAGATATTTGTACCCGGCTGAATAAAGAGATATCGGCAATAAAAAGTCTGAAGAAACTGGTAGTGATTGAAACTTACCAGGGAGTGATTCATGAGGAATTGATTTCCAATTTACATTCTGGACTTACTTACACTCGTTTTATTGAGGCAGCCGATTTCATGTTACCGGAAAAAGAGATCAAAAAACTGGTTTTTCAGGATGTGACCAACGACCGTATTTTTGGTTTCCTCACCCGTTTGACCATGGAAACCTTTTTTGATCCCGAAAAATTAAAAGCTGTAAAGTCTGAAATAGAATCAATCGAGGAAGGAACTATCATTATTTACGGAAACGGTGCTAGTTTTTTGAGCCCAAAATTCCCCTCTTTGGGAGGTGATTTAGGGGAGGCTTGGGGTTCCCTTTTAATTTACGCCGATATGGCTCGTTGGGAAATACAACTGCGTATGCGCCAACATTTGGTCGATAACCTGGGTGTGAAAAATCGCGATACAGCCGACTGGATGCTCCTTTACAAACATGGCTTTTTTGTTGACTGGCGTGTTTGCGACCGTCTGAAAAAAACATTGTTCGATCAATGGGATTTTTTGCTCGACACCAATAAAATTGGTCAGCCAAAGATGGTGGAAGGAAAGGGAATTTTGGAAGGGTTGGAAATTGCCAGTAATCGTCCGTTCAGTGTGGTTCCGTTTTTCGATCCCGGTCCTTGGGGCGGACAATGGATGAAAGAAGTATGCAACCTGGATGAATCGGCACCCAATTATGCATGGTGTTTTAATTGTGTTCCCGAAGAAAACAGCCTTTTGCTGAAGTTTGATGACGATGTGATTGAAATTCCTTCAGTTAATCTTGTTTTCCGTCATCCTAGCGAGTTACTTGGCGATCCGGTTCATGGACGTTTTGGCGACGAATTTCCCATTCGTTTCGATTACCTTGACACCATGGAAGGTGGCCATCTGAGTCTTCAGGTACATCCACTAACAGAATACATTCAGGAAAAATTTGGTCTGCACTACACGCAGGACGAAAGTTATTATATGATGGAAGTTGAAGATGATGCCATTGTTTACCTGGGTTTAAAAGAAGGTGTTGTTCCTGAAGAAATGCTGGCCGATCTGGAAGAAGCACAGGCAGGAGGAAAGCCGTTCGAAGCCGAAAAGCATGTACAAACCTGGCCAATGAAAAAGCACGATCATGTGCTGATTCCGGCAGGAACCATTCACTGTTCAGGAAGAAGCAGTATGGTACTCGAAATTAGTGCAACACCCTATATTTTCACCTTTAAACTTTGGGATTGGGGACGTTTGGGAATGGATGGCAAACCGCGCCCAATCAATATTGAACATGGTAAAAAGAACATTCAATGGGACAGAACCACCGAATGGACCCGAAAAAATCTGGTGAACAACATTCAGGTGGTAGCCGAAGGCGATGGCTGGGTGGAAGAACGTACCGGTTTGCACGAACGCGAATTTATTGAAACACGTCGGCATTGGTTCACCAAAAAGACGGAACACCATACCAACGGAGGAGTTCATGTAATTTGCCTGGTTGAAGGAGATGAAGTGATTGTGGAAAGTCCGGTCAGCTCGTTTGAACCATTCGTTGTGCATTATGCCGAAGTGTTTATTGTTCCGGCGAAAGTTGGAGCTTACACGATTAGGCCTTATGGAGCTGGCGAAGGCCAGAAGTGCGGAACGATGAAAGGATATGTACGTTTCTAATCTTCAAATCTATGAACCGTTTTATTCTATTTATAGCAGTTGTTATCTTGGTTTTCGCCTGTTCGAAACCTGCTAAACCCGATGCTGAAATCCGCATCGACGCTACCAAAATCAGCTATACGATGCGTGGCGGGATGGGTGCATCTTGGCATGCCTTGAGCAGGGAAATTCCTCTGGAAAACTCGAAATATAAATTTCCTGTCAGGGAAGTTGGCCCACGTGGCAGCACTTTTGGAGGAAATCCTCTGGCGACCGAAGTTGGCGCCTGGAATCAAATTGAGAACCATGCTGCCTGGCTGGGACTGGATTTTATCCGTGTCGAAATCAGTCAGCGCATGTATGAGCCCGACCGCAGGAAATTCGATTGGGAAAATGAGGAAATGCAGGCTTTGTACCGCATTTTGGACTGGTGCGAGCAAAATCAAGCCGATGTTTTCCTTCAGCAAATGTGGGGTCATGTGGAATGGAATTCCTATCCTGGCGTTCATCCGTTGATCAGTGCGCCCAAAAACCTCGACGATTTTGCCGACGGAATTGCCACTTTGATTGAACACCTCCATGCCAAAGGCTACAACTGCATCAAATATTTTTGCATGACCAACGAACCTCCGGGCGGTCCGTGGGGCTACTGGTGGGAATATGGCGATGCCAAAGGCTCGATCAACAATGCGTGGAAGCGCCTGAAAGAAGAGTTTGATGCTCGCAAAATTTCGATTCCGATTTCGGGTCCCGACTGGACGAGCATGCCGCCATTTAAGGAAGAAAAATTGGTTTTTGCTCCCTATTTGGGAAGTTTCGATATTCATTCGTACGATGGCGTGACGGCTTCCGGAGAAACAAACCTGAAACGCTGGGCTGAATGGGCACACAGCCAAAACAAACCGTTTTTCATGAGCGAATTCGGAAATATGAAACTCGGCTTTGGAGACGAAAATCCAGGACCAAAATCATTTGAGGCATCGCTTTCGAATGCTTCCGATTTTATTCGCGGAATCCGCGCCGGAGTGGATGGTTTCAACCGATGGAGCTTTACCAACCGTGGCAATCTCGACGGCCAGTGGCAACTGATACAAACTTTCGACCGGAAAACAAAGCAATATCTTTCCGAAATAAAACCAGAACCGGAAGCCTATTATGGATTTGGGATTTTGACCCGATTTATGTCCAAATATTCCAGTTCGGTATCATGCTCAGTAAATCAATCGGATAGCACCTTAATGTCGGTCGCTTTACTAAGTCCGAAAGGTGATTTGAGTATTTTCATCCTGAACCTGAAAAACGAAGCCCAATCGGTAAAGCTTGATCTGGCTTTGTTCCCTGAAAAGCCGCTGAATATTTACCAGGTTTCGAAGGAACTGGTTTTGAAACCCGGATTCGAATTGAATTCAATCGGGCAGTTCGATCTACAATCGCCAAAGTTGTTGGAATTGCCGGCACGCAGTATTACCACGGTAAGTAGTTATTCGTTAAAAAATAATGAAAAAGGTATGATTTACCAATGAAAATATACTTATCCGATGACTTCGAGTCATCGGATGAGTTCAATAAGATGAATATGAAATTTAATCCCGGATTTAATATCCAACCAACTACCCAGCCAATGGGTTTTGAATATGGTACCAATGTTTTTGGCCCTGAAGTGGAAAACCGAACGCTCGATTCCATTCGGAAAAGCTTGCGAAATCCCAATTGTGCGGGCCCTGATCCTGTTTATTCCATTGCCATGGATGTGGGCAAAGAAGAACATTTTCCAATTCTTGAGAAGTTGCATTTGTTGTATGGAACCGTAACTTATGCCGCCGGAAAATTGGGAGATGAGCCTGTCCGCAGTCAGGGGCACATCCACAAGGTTTCGCCACTTTCGGGTTGGTCAACTCCTGAAGTTTACGAAATATGGAGCGGCAAAGCCATTATTTACATGCAGGAAACCGCCGAGGATAATCCAGGCCGTTGCTTTGCTGTAATTGCAGAACCGGGTGAAGTTGTAATTGTTCCACCTTACTGGGCACATGCAACCATCAGTGCCGATGCCAACCAACCACTTACTTTTGGTGCATGGTGCGACCGGAAATACGGTTTCGAATACGATGGAGTGCGCGCTCACAAAGGCTTAGCATGGTTTCCGGTAATTACGCCTTCAGGAGAAATTGAATGGCAAAAAAACGAGAATTATCTGGATTCTGAATTGATCATTAAAAGTCCGGAAATTTACATCCAGTTAGGAATTGAACCCGGCAAGTCCATCTATCAGCAATTTGAAGAGAATCCTGAAAAGTTCTTGTTTGTTCCTCAACCCCAATTGGTGATGGAAGTTTGGGAGAATTTTATTCCTTAGAAAGAAGGCCATTATAATTCTATCAAAGATAAGAATCAATAAAAAGAACCTATGAAAATGGCTATTGATAGAATTGTTAACTTAACCCTATTGGTATTAATACTCAGTACAGGTTTAAACGCTCAAATTACCAAGCAAATATTCCGGATAAAGGTGTGACAGACCCACACATCCACATTTTTGACAACAATGCCTATTTGTTTTCAGGTCGCGATGTTGATTACAATGCCAGGGATTATACCATGAAAGACTGGCTCGTCTGGAGTTCTTCTGATTTGATTAACTGGAAACTTGAATATACACTTGATCCTGCTGATACATACATTGGTTCTATCGATAAATGTTTTGCTACCGATGCGGCTGAACGAAACGGAAAATATTACTGGTATATTTCGAATTACATGAGCGAAATAGCTGTTGTTGAGGCAACAAAACCCGGTGGCCCGTTTCATGATAAACAAAAGAAACCACTTATTCCCAAGGGACTTACCAATTGCCGGCAATACGATCCTACCATTTTTATTGACGATGACAAATCAAAAACACCGTACCTGTTTTTTGGTGAAACCTGGGAAAACGATTACCACATCGTTAAATTGAATTCAGACATGGTGTCGCTGGCCGAAGAATCGAGGAAAATAGAAATTCAAGGCCATTACCGTATTGAAGATAAAAATTTTGTTTTTAAAAGAAATGGTATTTACTACCTTGTTTGGGGCGATACGTATGCCCCTGCCGACAATGTTTATGTGCCATATCGTATAGCGGGTAATTTTTTCGGCTCACGCAATTCGGTTTTTGAGTGTCATAACCAATGGTTTATGGCTGTGGAAGATTATTTTTGCACCGGGTGCACACCTTTCTTCAAAGGTTCGTCAATTCATTATCTTCATTTCAAAAGCAATGGTGTGCCTTATGTCGATCCTAACAATGGCTATGGCGTTGGCGAATACGATGCCTCACGTCCAATTATGCAAGCCGAAAATTATTTTGAAGCGGATGCAATTGACAAAGTGAATGATAATGTGAATGGTTTTTATATTTCACCTGAAAAAAGTGGAGCATGGTCTATTTATCCAAATATTTACGGATTGTCAGATAACGAGACTATCACTTTCAATGTTTCCTCAAAAACCGACCAATGGACAATTGAAGTATATGAAGAAAATCCTCATGGAAAATTACTGGGCAGTTGCAAAATCCCGAATACCCAAAGAAGCCTGCAACTAATTAATTGCAAGTTGAGTAACACAGCTGAAAAGCAAAATTTGTGTATGGTCTTTGTCGGCAAATCAGACGAAAAGCCTTTGGTAGACTATTTTTCTTACCCTGCCGGCAAAGATATTGCAAAACCAGATGCATACTGGGATTTCAAGCTCAATACACAAGGCTGGAGAACATTGGATAATCAGGAAATTGATTTTGATGATGAAAAATAGTGTCTAAATCTGACTAAGGTTAAAAGCATTAAATCGCCGTCATTGTCTACTGGCGATCTGGATAAAAGCAAATTCATGGTTGTAAGACTTAAAAATCAATACGATTGAAGAAATATCAGTATGTACTTTTCGCATCGCAATCCTGAAAAAATATATACAGCAATTGAAGAATGGACTGATAAAAATAAAATTGAGTTTTCAATTGAGCTAAACAGCGGGTTTCAGGACTATGTCGTGGATATGAAAAATGTGGGTGAATGGAAAGGGATTTTGAATCAATTGCGAATTGATTTTCAGCCTGATATAAGCAATGGTGTGATTGAAATTGACGCGATTGAACTTTGGGATGAGCTGGCGATTTTATACCGCAGTTGATTCGAAAAATTTAAGCCGTAAAATATAAATTGATTGTAACTTTAAGGGCTATTGCCGCCAACTTTAATTGCCCGCTTGTTGAAGAATTTTTTGAATAATTAAAAATAACCGATTAAACTTATGTCATGCTGAAAAAACAAATCATTGCTGAATTTTGCATCATCTTGGCTGGGCTGAGTTCGGCTCTGGCACAGGAAAAAAAATTCTTCCCGGGAGCGGATGAAAAAACGCCGTCGCGTTCACAATACTTTTCGTGGATCAATAACACCAATGAAGGTGCCAGCGATAAGCAGACGCTCATAAACCTCGACTTTTATCAATGGCTGAAGGAAGATTATGGAATGGTTCTCGATATTTATGCATTCGATGCCGGTACTATTGACGGTAAAAATTTCTACGGAAGTATGATGTCAGACCGTTTCAAAAAACAGTTTCCTAACGGATTTGGCCCATTGGCAAAAAAAGCGGCAAGCTCAGGAATCCGATTCGGGATCTGGGGTGGACCTGTTGGCTTCGGGAATACTCCTGAAGAGGAAAAGGCACGTATTGAAACGATTGTAAGCCTGTGCCGTGATTTCAATTGGGAATTGTTTAAAATGGATGCCGTCTGCGGGCAGTTGCGTCCCGAAAAATACGATGCGTTTAACCTGGCAGCGTCCAAAGGACTTGTCAGAGTTAAATACCCTTCACTAATCGACATTGATATTTTATTCTCAACTTATCAGAGATTCACTAACCTTTTAGGATGTTTACTACCAAAAGCCAAAAAACGTTTAATACGGTTTTCCATACCGTTATTTGTTTTGAGTGTTTGAACCCTTGCCGTAAATGGTGGGTTTTTTGTTTTTAATACAAAAAGATAAAGGTGTTATATTTAACTATCGGTTTATAAGGGTATTGCATTTGTTTATGTCGAAAATTGTACTATCCTTGCATTTCAACTAATTTCAAAAACTATGACAACAAACAAAAATGATTTGAATCCGATTCTTGCCGGATTAAGACTTGAGAAAAGCAAAGAATTTGAGAAAAGCAAAGAATTAAAGGATTGCAAACCTTTTGATGGACCAGCCTATTTACAAAAACTGGCAAAAGAACAGCCTAATCTTTTCGTTAATACCGGAAGTGTTACTGCAAATGCTTTAGCAAGAGATTGTATTTTCCAAAGCAAAATATATAACCTCTTAAATAAAAAGTAAACCTTTATTGCGATTTGCCCACTAAACCCAAAGGACAAAAGGAAAGTTTATAAATTAGGACTACTGACAGCTTTTACAATTTGGTGGTTTAAATGGAATTTTAAAACAATTCTGTTAAATATTAAAATGTGATGCGGTTTGGTTATGATTAATGTTAAATTTGAAGTGTTCAAATCGAAGCGTTCTTTCAAGAAAAAATAAATTTAAAAACTAAGTTATGAGCAAAAAATGCACAATAGCAATAGTAAATGATGATAGTACAGTTTCAAATATATACTGTAATCAAATGGGTAGTAATGCAGATGTATGTTATTTGTTAGTAAATTTTTACTATACAGTAGATAAGATACGTGAATTAATCAATAGTCGCGAGTGTATACTAACAACTTTACTTACTATAATCAATAATTCACATAAATTGTTTGATACTGAAAATGATTTATTAAAATCAATAAATAGTAGTGTAGAATATATTTACCTGTTTAAAAATGGTAAATGGTATATGAATAATATAGAACAATAGAAATGATTTAAACGTAACACTAATATTATAAACTATGGAATACTCCCCCTCGTTTGCAACGAGGGGTTTATGGTTTTGAGTTTGTAACTCCATATCCTATTTCTGTTCTAATATTTAACATCCCCTTGGTTTACGCATGGTCATTTGCAAAACAGATAACATGGCCTATTTATCGTTACAAACGACTGACAACTAACCCCTCGTTGCAAACGAGGGGGAGCGCGGATATCGCGTAGCGATTTAAATATTGTAGAAACATCGCGTACGCAGACATCCCTTACCGCGTAGCGGTTAAACATTCGTGATCTAAAACGATTTCTGCCTATGGCGCATACATCTTCACCATTTCAATTATCATTGATAGATGCGCCATGGATTTTCGGCTTATTCATTTCTACAATAATTTAACCGCATACGCGGTAAAGAAACACAGCTTTGTTTTACAATCCTTGAAAATCAGTGAATAGAAGATCGGCGAAGCTAAAACTGTGGTGCTTTTTTTCATTAAGGGGATCAGACGAAATGCTGTGGGGAAATGCATTTTATGAATTAATACGAATAAACAAACACCAAACAACTTATTTATAAAACCTTATTTTCATTCCCCAACCTTAGTAGCCAGATGCCCAACCCCACACCAATTACCTTATTTTATTCAATGTCGCATAATTCGTGATTTTTATTTTGATGCTTCCAGGTCTATCGACGCTGAAAGGTCAGGTAGGTAATTTAATCAGGCTCCCCCTCGTTTGCAATGAGGGGTTTATGGTTTTGAGTTTGTAACTCCTCCCTACAAATAAAATGGATCTAAGGTTCAAAGGTTTGCAGTAAAGTCAATCAAAATCTTCAAATATTTCTCCGGATTCGATTCCAGCAGTTCGAAGGCTTTTTGAATCTCTTCAACTGGCATAATTTCAGAAATCAGTGCGTCGGGATTCAGATTTCCCTTTGCAAGCTGGTCGATCGCCTCCGCAAATTCACCATGGCTTATCCGCGATGTGACGATTTTACCTTCTTTCCAGATTAACTACTTAAAAACGATCAGTGCTGCTTCGTCAGATAATCCCAGGCTAAAATCTGTTTATTCTTACTATGTGCCAAAAGTTGCGAATCCCTTTGTATTTTTGACGGCCGGAAATTAAATGCTTTTCCGGGTTGTAATCACAAGCGATTTTTAAAGACATATCAGGAAACCAACGTAAAAATATGATTCATATTCGGAAGCAGTACGAACAACAGATAGAAGCAGTTGAAACAGAAAAAGAAAAACTTTCGAAGAAAGAGAAATATTTGCCTTTGATGCGATTCATCTTCTTTATATCGTCTTTGATCCTGATTTATAATTACCTGATTTTCATCAATGCAACCTTCATATTTCTCTCTGTTGCAGCACTTCTTGCATTTGTGTTTTTTACCTGGCGCGATAACCTGTTGAAGACCAAAATTGAGCGCTGCGATCGTTTGATACAGATTTGCCGGAATGAAATCAAATCAATGGATGGCGATTATTCCCCTTTTGAACCGGGGGAAGAGTACATCGATCCCGATCACAGTTATTCCTACGATCTGGATCTGTTTGGCCGGAATTCCCTTTTCAATTGCATCAACCGGAGCGTTACAATCTTTGGAAAGAACAGACTTGCCGATTATTTCAGTAATTCCTTCGATTTTAAGGACCAGATCGCCGAACGGCAACAATCGGTCGCTGAATTGTCGGAGAACATCGGTTTCCGTCAGCAGATGCAGCTGGTATTCTTCGGACAAAAGAGCGTCGAAAAGGATCAGCAGGAGTTTAGGGAATGGCTCGCAAGTGAAAATACGTTGATGCATAACCGAATCTTCAACCTAATCAGATTCACTTTGCCGGTAATTACAATTTCTTCGATTATCCTGTCGATCGCTGGTCTGGTTGTTACTCAGATTCCGGTCATGATGGTGATTCTTCAATTGCTGATTGTTTCGAGATATGGACGGAAAACGATGCATGTGGAGTCGCTACTTACTTCAAAGGTTGGCGTTATTTCAAAATATGCCGAATTCCTGTTACTGATTGAAAAGAAAAAATTCAAAACCCCCTTTTTAGCTGATTTGAAGAACAGGCTTTCGCACGATGGGATTGAAACACCGGGAACGATCATCCGAAAGCTTTCCAAACTGCTGAACTGGATAGATAACAATCTGAATATTATTGCTGCTGTGGTTTTAAACGGATTGTTTCTTTTTAATCTCCATTTGTTGGTAGCTGTTGAAAAATGGAAGGCAAGATACGGTAACGATATTCCACGTTGGTTTGCAATTACGGGTGAGTTTGATGCGCTTTCTTCGCTGGCCAATTTCGCCTGCAACAACCCTCAATATATTTTTCCGGAAGAGGCAACGGATGACTATCTATTGGATGCTTCGGACTTGGGTCATCCATTAATTCCAATATCTGAATGTGTTACAAATAGTATCAATATTTCGGGGTGGAATCAGTTTTGCATTATCACGGGCGCCAATATGTCGGGGAAGAGTACTTTTCTGCGAACAGTCGGGACAAACTACATCCTCGCGATGATTGGCGCGCCGGTATTTGCATCAAAGTTTAAATTCTTCCCGATCAGGTTGCACAGTAGCATCCGGACCAGTGATTCGCTTTCAAGGAAGGAGTCGTTCTTTTATGCCGAATTGAAACGGTTGAAGGGGATTATTTCGGAACTCGAAAGCGGACAGCGCACCTTTATTCTGCTTGACGAAATTTTGAAAGGAACCAACTCGAAGGATAAGCAGGCTGGTTCGATTGCATTGCTTGAGCAATTAATTAAATATGAATCAGTAGGATTGATCGCAACTCACGATTTGATATTGGGTGATCTGATTAAGAGCTACCCGAAGAATATCAGTAATCTTTGTTTCGAAATTCAGATCGTGAACGATGAGATGAGCATCGATTACAAGTTGCAGGAAGGTGTTTGCCAGAACCTGAATGCAACCTTCCTGATGAAAAAAATGGGAATTTTGATTGATAAATAAGGGTATGTAAAAGGTGATATCAAAATGTTGCCAACCATTTTTAAAATAAACTACAAAAAATAGAAACTCCGACTATTTGTACTTATATTTGTACTTTAAGATGTACAAATTAAAAACAAAGCTATGTTAACGACAACAATTTCTGATTTTCGAAAAGATATTAAAAGTTATCTTGATCGTGTGACGGAAAACTTTGAAACCTTGATAATTAATAGAGGTAAAGATAACGGTGTGGTAATTATGTCGTTGGACGAGTATAATTCACTTAGTTCAACTTATCATGAATTATCATCTAAGACAAATGAGAAAAGACTAGATTCAGCCATTGAAAAGTTAAGAACAGGTTCATCATTTCAAAAAGATCTTATAGAATAATGAAATACATATTTGTAGATGAGTCTTGGGAGGATTATTTGTACTGGCAAAAGTCCGATAAGAAAATTCTATCTAAAATCAATAACTTGTTAAAGGATATCTCACGAAATCCATTTTCGGGCACAGGAAAACCAGAGCCATTGAAGTATAAGTATAAAGGATATTGGTCTCGTAGAATTGATGGCGAACATCGATTGATTTACAAAGTGAATGACCATGAAATACTAATTGCGAAATGCAGATTTCATTATGAATAAAGTTGAATAATTAGAAATTTATGGAATCGGTCTGGAAGGAAAGTTTTGAAATTAAATCGTTTAATGTTGATTTTCAGCAAAGTCTGAAGCCATCGGTGCTGATGCAGTTTTTTCAGGAGGTGGCTTCCAGTCATGCCGAATCGCTGGGTGGCGGATATGATGCATTGATAAAGCGTGACTTATTCTGGGCTTTGTCGAGATTGAAAGTTGAAATTAAGCGGATGCCCAATTGGGGAGAGACGATTTTAATTGAAACCTGGCCTTGCGGGAATGAAGGACTCTTTTTCAGACGTGATTATATTGTATACGACAAAGATCAGCAGGTGATTATTCGCGGCGTTTCAGGTTGGCTATTGGTGGCAGTCCCTACTCTTCGTCCGCAAAGGCCATCGCAGCTTGGAATTGTTTTGCCGGTAAATAAAGGAAAGAAATCACTGGAACATTTCCCCGAAAGGATTACAACCCAAGCAACAGCGGTTGCATTTCATAAAACAGTTGCCTATAACGAAATTGATCAGAACCTTCATGTCAACAATACGCGTTACCTCGATTGGGCAACCGACTGTTTTCAACTGAAACATTACCAGGATTATAAGTTGGTGGAGTTTACGCTCGAATTCCAGGCGGAAACACATTGGGGCGACGAAATCGAACTTCGGCTGGGACAGTCAGGTCAGAAATCCGATATCGAAGCATTTGAGCAATCTTCCGGAGCCACACTATTTAAGGCGATTCTAAATTGGCAATCATCAGATCGTTAGAAATTTTCAAAATAAAAGTAGGGTAAACCCAGGGCTGTGCGGTATAGAGGTATAAACATTTAAAACGTACTAAAATGAAAAAGTTATTATTTGGAATGTTGATTGCCGTTTCTGGTCTGGTATTTTATTCCTGCAGCAAGGAAAGCACAGATTATAATGGCACCGATAGTTTAAAAACAAATGCAAATGAACTTGTTGCATCCGATAGCCAGGTAGACAATGTGATCGAGACAGCGAGCTACGAATCGGATCTTTTCTCGTTAAGCAATAGTTCATACAGCGTAGGCTTGAAAAGTGGTGAGATTGCCGGAGCGAATTACCGGTTTAATTTTGAACTTTTCCCGAACTTCAGAATGCGCTATTTGAGAGGCGTATGCCCCGATCTGACGATTACAACCACCAATGGCGGCTTCCCAAAAACGATGACGGTCGATTATGGTACCGGTCTCGAATTAACGAATGGTCACATTCTAAAGGGTAAGATCATCGTGGTTCTTTCAGCAGCACCTTTTGTTTCGGGGAGTACGAGAACGATCACTTTCGACAGTTTTTGTGCCGATTCTGTGTGTATTTCAGGAACAAGTGTTAAAACACGCACCAATGATACACAGCGTAAATTCTCTGAAACCAGCAATCTGACGGTCACGCTTGCAAATGGCACTACAATCAACCGTGTTGAGGATCACCAAAGAACCTGGCTTGCAGGATCTGATACCGATTTTAATCCGGCTGACGATGTGATTGAAGTTACAGGTAAAGTAGTTGTTTCTGACTCAAAAGGTAATGAGTATTCAAAAACCATCATTACTCCGTTGGTAAAAACCGGTCAGTGCAAGTTTATTACTAAAGGTGTTATCGAATATAAAAACAGCGCCGGAAAATTTGCCACGATTGATTTTGGGAATGGCGATTGCGACAATAAAGCAACCCGCACAACCCTGAAAGGAACTTCCGAAATTACACTGGGAAGATAATAATTTCTTCAGGTCAAAAGTTGACCACCAACCCGGCTTCTGATTTCCGAAAACGGGATCAGAAGCCGGTATTGAATAGTAGAAACCATTGTGTAGTTTCGCACCACAATAAAGCAATCGCAACCTTGACGCGGGAAGAATTTAAAAATACGTTCGATACCCATTTTGATGGTGTTCGTAACTACATATACTATCGGTCGGGCGATCAGGATCTGGCAACAGATGTTGCCCAGGAGACCTTTATGAGGTTATGGGAGAAGCAACCAGCATCGTTAAATGTCAGTATGAAAGCGCTTCTGTTTAAAATTGCAGGCGATATTTTTATAAGTCAACTCCGGAAGCGAAATGTAGCAATGAAATACAAGGCAATAGCCGTTGATGAAGAAGTAAGTGAAAGCCCTTTTGAATTGATGAAATACAAAGAACTACTTCTAAATTATGAGCAGGCGCTTGAAAAATTACCGGATAAACAGAGAACGGTGTTTCTTTTAAGTCGCATGGATGGTTTAAAGTATTTTGAAATTGCGGATACCCTGGGTGTTAGTGTAAAAGCAGTTGAAAAACGAATGAAAAATGCCCTTGAATATTTAAGAAAGGCAATCGGAAGATGAAAAACAGAAATTACAATATTGATTTTGACGGGAAGGATGAGGATATCCGCTTTCCTGAAATCGATTTACAATATGCGGTTTCGAAGGATGAAGTTTGGGCCAACCTTTCGCGACAAATGGAAGAACCCCAACAGGAAGTGAGAAGAATTTCTATGAATCCGTTTTACAGGATCGCCTTTGCTGCTTCCTTGTTACTACTGATTGGTGTTACAGGTTTTCTAAGACTGTATACGAAAACCGTTTATACTGCTGCCGGGCAACATCTTACAATTGCCTTACCTGATAGTTCTGTGATTGAATTGAATGCACAATCGAATGTGAAATTTCACCCTTACTGGTTTAGTTTTGCACGGACAATAGCGCTCGATGGGGAAGCCTTTTTTAAGGTGATCCACGGCAATCGGTTCAAAGTAAAATCATTGAAAGGTGAGACCACTGTTTTAGGAACGAGTTTTAATATCTATTCCCGCGATAACGACTACAGCGTCACTTGCTTCACGGGAAAAGTCAGGGTCGTATCTGCCGAAAAGAGTGAAAGAGTTTTGCTTAACCCAAACGAACAGGCTTATATCAATAAAGATGGTTTCCTGCGATTTGTACAGGAAGTAAATGTTCAGACAGTTAAATCATGGAGGGATCATATGTTTGTATTTACAGGTTCATCGATTGTTTCTGTTTTAGAGGAAATTGAACGGCAGTATAATATAAAAATTCATTTCAAAGCCGATTCCAGTCTCACGTATACTGGAAACTTTTCAAAATCTTTATCAGAAAAAGAGGTGCTCAATTTGGTTTGTACCTCACTGGGACTTAAATTTGAAGCCAGATCGGGTACTGAATTCCTGGTTGAATAAAATCCAAAGGCCCGTGAAGCTACGTTTTATTATTTCTCTTTTTTTTCTGCTGATTACGGTATCATCTGCCTTGGCCCAACAGGTTGAAATATTGGCGCATAATATTCCTTTGAATAAAATTTTGATCGGATTACGCGATAAATACAAGCTTCAGTTTTCGTTTAACGATCAATTGCTCTCCCAATATAACCTTTCAATTAGCCGGAATTGTGCTTCCCCGGAAGAGGCGATACAATCGCTGATCAACGGTCTTCCATTAGTTTACCGGAAACAAGGCGAAATTTTTCTGATTCTGCCAGCGGAAATAAAGGTTGCTCCACGGGATTTCCTAATGTTCGGTCAAATTGTTGAAGCGAAATCGAATGAACCGTTGCCGTTTTCAAATATATTGGTTGATAACAGGGGAACGGTTTCTGATTTGAAAGGAAGCTTTTCGTACCAGCATTCGGGTGATAGTCTTTTTCATATCAGGATCTCCCATTTGGGATATTATATCCTTGATACCGTATTGGTAGCAGGAACCTATCATCGGTTAAATTTGAATCCTTCGGTAATTGGTCTTCGTGAAATCATTATCAAAGGCAAATCGCCTGACCGGTCTACCCAGATTGGGAACAGGGCCGGAGCTATGCAGATTAACCACCAGATAGCAAGGTATCTTCCTGGAAATGATGATAACTCGGTCTTTACATTGCTTAGACTCATGCCCGGGATTCTGGCATCAAGCGAGCAATCGAATGGTCTGATGATATGGGGCTCCTACGAAGGACATAGCCAGATTCTGTTCGACGGTTTCACCATTTGGGGACTTAAAAGCTTTAACGACGATATTGACGCTGTAAATCCTTTGATTGCAAAAGAGATAGAAGTATTTAAGGGCGGATTCGACGCAACAGTCGGGGATAGGGTAGGCGGTATTGTAAGGATTGCCGGAAAATCGGGAAGTATGACAAAACCATCTTTTAGTTTGAATCTCAACAACGTTACGATGAATGGAATGATTGAAGTCCCTTTGTGGAAAAACAGTTCCTTATTGATGTCTTTCCGTCAGACCTACTACAACTTATACAACGATAAGGATATTCTTCCGGCTAACAATAAAAATGTAATCCTACAAGGCAATAGCTCATCTCCGGTCATCGATTATACGGTCTTTCCCGATTACAATTATCGCGATGCGAATGTAAAATTCACAAGCCGAAACGATAAAGGGGATCTTTTCTACCTGAGTTTGCTGGGTGGCGAAGATCGTTTTAAATACACCATTAACCAGTTGGGAATCCTCAGAGACCTGTATAAAACAAATGCAGAGGACATTAATCAATACGGGGCTTCCGCTTTTTATGGCAAAACGTGGAAAAACGGGAATAGCACCAATATCACCACCTCCTGGTCATCACTCGAAACAAACTTGTCAGATATGCTGAAGGTTTTGAGGCCCAATAACAATGTTATTCAAAAACGTGACGATCAAACATATAATCAGATTTCGGAGTTTACGGGCCGTTCAGATAATTTTATCGCCTTGTCAAATTCACATCTGCTTGAAACCGGAATCGGATTCGTGGTGAACGATGTCATATTGAAAGCCGATTCTTCGGGCATTAACCAGACCAATCTTAAAACGCAGGTTCCGAGGATAAACGGGTACTTGCAGGATCATGTAACATTGCCTGGTGCGATCGATTTTAAATTTGGGTTCCGCGCTGATTTCCCTGTCAACCTTCAAAAGGTCTTTATTCAGCCCCGGATCTCGACAAGTATTAAGGCCACCGATTTTGTAAAATTCAATGCAGCGCTGGGTGTTTACAATCAGTTTATTTCAAAGAGTTCAGTTGTTGACGAACAGGGCAATTACCGCTATATCTGGACAGCTTGTGATAATATAGATGTTCCGGTGCTAAGCGCGGTTCATCTGGTGGTTGGCAGTTCCTACCATCAAAACGATTTTACCTTTAGCGTGGAGGCTTACGTTAAGCGCACCGATGGATTGACCCGTTTTGTAAAGAAGAATCAGGTATTGAAGAACCTGATTTATAAAGGGGAGGGCAGGAGCGTAGGCATTGATTTTTTTGTAAAAAAAGATTTCAGGGGACATTCTGCATGGATCTCCTATACACTTAGTAAGACGGAAGAGAAGTTCGACTATAGTGATGGAAGGTATCTGCTTTCGCGTCTGAACAAATACCGTCCGGCGCCACAGGATCAGCGGCACGAGTTAAAAGCAGCGGCAATCTTTAATATCAAACCATTTAGCTTTTCCGCAAACTATGTCTTTGGTTCTGGTTTTCCTTTAAATAGCGGAACCATTCTTAAGCCAAACTTTATCGAACCCGATTATAACCGGGTTGATGTTGCTGTCAACTACAGGTTTAATATTGGCAAAGTCGCGGGGGAGACAGGTATATCAATATTAAACCTTTTCGATTCCCAAAATATCAGGTATTCAAATTTCGAAAAGGTTCCTGTTGATCAGGCCACCTCGCTGAATATTTACGCCGAAGCCGTCTCTTTTTCTCCAAGACTTTCGCTAAGATTGTTCTATTGATCAACTTGCGCCATTATAGCGACATAGTTCTTGCCATACTTTTTAGCGCATTTGGGACAGGTCGTATACCACATAAACATCTTCTTTTGGCTGAGTCCTTTGGATTTTAAGACGTTCTCAAAATCTTTGCACCATTTTTCGGTATCCCTGAATGGTCCCTCATAAACCTTACTAAAATACTTCCCGCTTAAAGTGGTGTTTTTCGCACCTGGTATCTCCTTGTCAACAGCAAGATAGATATCCATATTCCATTTGGATGTATGGTCCGATAACCCTAACGAGTCCGGTATTGTGCCACCGGCATTCATCACTGCTTTATTAATCCTAACCATTACTTTGCCGAAATTGACTGGCATGTAGAATAGTGTAAAGACGTTGTCCTTGATGAACTTCTTATCCTTCCATTCAAATAATTGATCATCCCAGGGTTTTGGATCAAACTTCGGACAACAAATTTCGTCTGTTTCTGAATGAGCTGTCATAATAACCTCCTTTTTTTAATCAATGAATAAAGTTACGAAATCCCATGGAAAATAGGTGAATTGTTTATTTGTAAATATTTGAAAAGTATTTTTCTGCTATTCACCGAACTTTAGGGTGAAAAATTAGTTCAAAGTTTTGGAGTTTACGTACAGATTAAATAAATTTGACGTAAAAAAGATATGGAGACAAAATTAACCCTCCACTTCGATCAGGAAGTAATTGAAAAAGCCAAAGAATTTGCAGCGGCCAATAACATCAGCCTTTCGCGGTTAACTGAATTTCTTTATCGGCAGATTACCTCGGGAAACTACAAAACAATCGAAGATTTTCCGGTTTCAGAATGGGTAAATCAGGTTGCTGAAGGGGAAGCAACCTATAAAAGACGTTCGAGGAAGGATCTGAAAGACGAATATTTCAATCAGGCCAAATGAGACTTTTTGTTGATGCAAATATTCTGGTTGCAACTTTGAACAAAGAGTATCCTTTGTTTACATGGTCGTCGCGTCTGTTGAGTCTGCAGGGAAAATATGACATTGCGCTTTTTACCTCACCGCTTTGCCTTGCTATTGCCTTCTATTTTTCAAGCAAAAAAAGCGGTGAGAAAATGGCAAAAGAAAAGATCGAAATGCTTCTTCAGCATATTGGTATAACATCTGTTGATGAAAATACAACCAATCAAGCCATTAAAAATAAACTCATCAACGATTTTGAGGATGGGTTGGAATATTATTCTGCTATTCAGCACAAATGTGATTGTATTATTACCGAAAATCAGAAGGACTTTTATTTTAGCGAACTTGAAGTGTTAGGATGTGAGGCTTTTTTACGGAAACTTCAAAAGAACTAATCTATCAAATTCGTCTGTTTCTGAATGGGATGTCCTAATAACCTCCTTTCTTAAAAATCAATAAATAAAGTTGTGAAATCTCATGAAAAATAGACGGATTGTTTATTTGTAAATTTTTGAATTGTATTTTGCTGCTATGTGTTCTTATGTTTTAAGTTGCTGATTTCCTTTTTGGTATTGCTATGTTGTAACGCCTGACTCCATCTTGAAATACTTGCTGAAATACAGCGGATCGAAGATCTAAGGTTACAGGCAATTTCAGAAGTGTCTGTCTCCGGATTTTTTTCTGCTATATTTACGTATGATTCGAACTAAAATATTAGGATATGAATAGTTTACGACTGTATTTAATAGGATTAATTACCATATGCTGTCTTAATCTTTCAGCCAAAGAAATTTATGTATCAGCCTCAGGGAATGATCAAAACCCGGGAACCAAAGCGCAGCCGATGTCCAGTTTGATTGGAGCACGCGATCTGATAAGACATCTGCGAAAAGTGGAAAACCTGAAGGAAGAAGTCCGCATCATTGTTGCAAACGGGACCTATTTGATGAAAGAACCCCTGATTCTTACCGAAGAGGACGCTGGAAGTGACAATGCTCCGGTAATATTTATTGCGGAAGTGGGTGCAAACCCGGTTTTTGTAGGTGGTATCCAAATCAGCAACTGGGAAAAAGTTACAGATAAGCTATGGAAAGCCAAAGTTCCTGATGTATCCAGCAATGGTTTGTATTTCGAGCAGTTGTATGTGAACGGGCAATTTGCGGTAAGGGCAAAATCACCGAACCAGGGTTTTTATTTTTTGAAGGATGTTCATGAAACTATAATCGACAAAGGAACAAAAAGGTATGCCGAAAAGGCCACTCAGAAATTGAAGATTTTTCCGAAAGCTGCAACTGATTTTTCCCGGCTTTCAAAAACTGATTTTGACGATGCCGTTTTAACCCTTTACCATAAATGGGACAATACGCGCAAGAAGATATCCGGATTTGAGGCCGATAGTTCGGTTCTAATTACAACCGGGGAAGGAATGAAACCATGGAACTTATTAGACAAACAAACCCGGTTTACTACCGAAAATTACAAAGCGGCACTCGACTCTTGCGGAGAGTGGTACCTCGAGCGGAGCGGAACCCTTTATTACATGCCTCGCGAAGGAGAAAATATTACAAATACAAAGATTTATGCACCATTAACAGACCGGTTTATTGTTTTCGAAGGGAATAAAGGCAATGGAAAAAAGGTGCAGAACATTCGATTTGAAAACCTTCGTTTTGAGATTGCCGGCTATCGAATGCCAATTACAGGAAATGAGGCTGCACAGGCAGCATCACCGGTTGAGGCGGTAATTATGGCTGATTATGCCCGGAAAATTGAGTTTGTCAATTGTGGAATTTCACAAATCGGAACGAACGGTATCTGGTTCCGAAAAGCTTGTACCGATTGTCTGGTTTCGCATTGCTATCTTCACGACTTAGGTGCCGGGGGAATAAAAATTGGAGAAACAGCTATTCCGGCAAACGAAAAAGACCTGACGCAAAGAATCACTGTTGATAACAACATCATCCGATCGGGAGGATCCGTTTTCCCATGCGCGGTGGGTATCACTATTTTTCAGGCAAGTGACAATAAGGTGACGCACAACGAAATTGCGAACTTCCGCTATTCTGGAGTATCTGTTGGATGGGTGTGGGGATACTCGTATAGTCCCTCCAAGAGAAATAGTATTGAATTCAATCATATTCACCACCTTGGGTGGGGAGAACTAAGCGATATGGGTGGCGTATATTTACTGGGTGAGGCGCAGGGAACCACGGTCAGCAATAACGTGATACATCACATCTATTCATTCGATTATGGCGGCTGGGGATTGTATACCGACGAGGGATCTACCGGGGTGACAATGGAAAATAACCTTGTGTATGCCTGCAAAAACTCAGGCTTTCATCAGCACTATGGGAAGGAAAATATAATCCACAACAACATCTTTGCAGCGAATATCAATGCAGAATTGCAGGCAACCCGTGTTGAACCACATCTTTCATTCACATTCACCAACAACATTATTTGGTTCAATTCCGGCAGTTTATTAAGCAGTAACTGGCAAAAGATCAATATTAATTCAGATCGGAACTGTTATTGGGATACGCGAACGAAAGATTTTAAATTCGATAAGCAATCTTTCAAAGAATGGCAGACCAGCGGTAAAGACAAAAATTCGGTGATTGCCGATCCCGGATTTGTCAATCCGCAGAACTTTGATTTCACTATCAAAAAGCTGGCGCTGATGAAGCAAATTGGTTTCATCCCTTTTGACTATTCAAAGGCGGGAGTTTATGGTTCCGCAGAATGGTCAGAATTAGCGAAATTCGACAAACGATTGGCTGAAAAATATGATGAAACGGTCAAAAAACTTGAAATGCAGAAATAGTATCTGCCAGAATAAGGTCATCATCTTATAATTAATAGTTTAATTACTTTGCGATACTAAAAGTGGATATGGAATCGAAGATGGAATATTCCCTGGGTTTTGACCTTCAACTTTCAACCTTTTAACTATTTTTGAACTTAATATTTTTAGCAGATGGAACAGTAATGACTAAAAGTCATAAAGCGGAGATAAGTATATGATTATTAGCTTTGCTGATCATTGATTCCATCTGACCTTTAAAATCAAATTATTCACTAATGAGACAAATCGTTTATTTAGGACTAATACTGCCGATGCTCTTTGTATTAGTTGGAAAATGTAATGCTCAGGAGGTTCAGCGTCCTGCTATCTGGGGCATTGCCAAAATAACCTTTTGGGTAAGCGACCTTCGCTTGACCCGTGATTATTACGGTAAGTTTCTGGGCTTCGATGAAGCGTTTTCTTATCTTTCTGATTTGGGCAAAATCAGCTCGTTTAAGGTTAATGATCGCCAGTTTCTTGAGTTTGTGGTTGATAAGCAAGCCAAAGACAAAAAGCGAATGGTCTCAGTATCATTCGAGACCGAAAATGTAGAACAGATGCGCCAATACCTGAAATCGAAAGGACTAACAGTTCCTGACAAAACAACTATAGATGGTGCCGGAAATGAGATATTTGTGGTGAATGATCCTTCGGAAAACCACATTGAATTTATTGGATTAAAGGCTACCGGCTTGCACAAAAAAACGAAAGGTAAATACTTGTCTGTAAACAGAATTTCGAAGCGAATTCACCATGTCGGATTGTTTTGCAAAGAAGTAGAAGACAACGATTCTTTTTATGCCGGGATTCTTGGCTTTAAAGAATTGTGGCGCTATCCGGAAGCCCATACTGAAAAAGTACAAATGAATTATTTACAAATACCTGATTGCGTGGAGAATGTTGAACATTATCCTTCTCCGGATGTAAACTTCAACCACCCTTGTTTTTTGGTTGAAGATATGCAGGAAACCATCTATACTTTGCATGAACGAAGGGGAAATAATCAGCTTGCTAAACCAATAGTAGGGAAAGGTAAACGTTGGCTCCTGAACATACAAAACGAAGACGGCACTAAAACAGAATTCACCGAAGCGCATGCCGTCAGATAAATGAAACAAAACAAATTGAATATGGAAAAGTCAAATTTCTCACGCCGCAATTTCATTAAAGGCACAATAGGCACTGGTTTTTTGGTTGCTGGTTCGGGTTTGCTCCCTTCGTGTAATATCTTCCTGATGTCCGCATCCACAGCGGTGTACGATGCCAAAGGTTTACCGACTGTGGAGTTTGGTAAAACCGGCGTACGCGTGCCGCGCATTGTTTGCGGTTTAGGTTCACGCTTTTGTCATCTGGAAAGCGATGAAGAGGCACAGCGGCTGCTAAATTATACATTAGACAATGGCCTTTACTATTGGGATACGGCATTTGCTTATGACAATACAATTGGGACGCCTCCTGGCAAAACCCGGAGTTCCCGACTTATTACCAGTGAAGTACGTTTGGGATCTGTGGTATCGGTCCGACGGAAGGAAATATTTCTTTCAACTAAAGTAACCAGTCGCGATCCTAACGAAGCCATGCGCCAGATCGAAACCAGCCTGAAGCGTTTGCAGACAGATCACGTGGATCAACTGATGATCCACGATGTACAATCAATGGACGATGTAAAAAAACTGAGTGAAAAAGGTAATCTGATTGATATTCTACAACGTTTAAAAGAACAGGGACTTACCAGGTTTATTGGCTTCTCGGGGCACACCGGGGCTGGTGCTATGAAAGCAATGACCGACCGTGGAGATTTCGATACCATGCTCATAGCGATGAATCACTGGAATGCAGCAAACAATCCTCAGAATCGTTTTGAGATGGCTGTTCCGGCAGCTAAAGCCAAAGGGATGGGTGTGATTATGATGAAGGTGGTTCGCCCGCGCGAAACTATTACCAACCTGAAACCAACTGATTTGATTAAGTATGCTCTTTCGTTGGACGGCCCCGATGTAATTGTACTGGGGCTGGATAGTATTGATGTAGTGAACTCAAACCTCGAAATACTGCGTAATTTTAAGCCATTGGATGAAGGCAGAATGAAGGAGATGGCATTTGAGCTCACGCCATTTTATAACCACGAAAATCTTCCCTGGATGAAAGCGGGCTATCGCGATGGGAATTGGGTATAGTTAAAATATAGAATTAATACTATTCATTTTATGGAACGCAGAACATTTAACATACACACCTCAAAGGCTACTATCCGAGGATTCGGGTAAACAATTATGGATTTCCCTGTATTCGGGAAAAATGCACCGGGTTACAAGGTTGATGTAGCAACTTGGGGGATAAACAATGTGATTGGATTTGATCATCTTGGATCGTTAATAAGGTAATTATTTACCGATACAGAAATGTTTAAAAATATGTCCAAGTATCTCATCCGTTGATACTTCACCGGTAATTTCTCCAAGGTAGTGCAGGCATTCGCGGATATCCTGGGCCAGGAAATCGCCCGAAATACCAGTCTTTAATCCTTCGATTACCTTTTCGATTGCACTGTATGCCAGCGAAAGCGCTTCGTAATGACGGATATTCGATACGATGATCTCTTCCGGACCGATGGAATCAAAATCGACAGCTTGCTTCATCAATTGAACAAGTTCATCGAGGTTGTCGCGGCTTTTGGCGGCAATAAAGACCA
>Ga0209511_1000593_pt1 | contig 35802 bp, 66 predicted proteins | sample SSSSmetaG_FD_184141 | JGI IMG/M metagenome (GOLD analysis project Ga0209511, IMG submission 184141) | Glacier valley bacterial and archeal communities from Borup Fiord, Nunavut, Canada, to study Microbial Dark Matter (Phase II) - ​SSSS... | ecosystem: Environmental > Aquatic > Freshwater > Ice >... | reverse complement strand
ACTCGTTCCAATAGAGCGACTTTTTACAAAACTTTTTTAGGAGGTGAATATTGTGCCAAGAAAAAAGACTCCACAGCCTGACGAGAGAACTCCACATGAAATTATTAAAGATAAAACAATCCAAAATATGACAGATCTCGGAGTGTATAAACCACAATATGACCGACTAATAGATATTTATGTTGATTTAGACATTCAATACGAGACAGCGATGGGAGAGTTTGCAAGAAGTGGCTTTCAATACGAAACCGAAACTGCTGCAGGTGGCATGAAGAAGAGCGCCATTGTATCAACTCTTGAATCATTACGAAAAGATATCCTGGCATATAGTGATCGATTATGCTTAAACCCCAAAGCAATAGAATCTGTGACCATCGAAAAGAAAAGCAAATCAAAACTTGCGAGCATGTTGAGTACCCTTGAGTAAGAAGTTTGCTAATTACGATATCGTCATGGGGTATACAAATGACATCATCAGTAAAAAGAAGATAGCTTGTAGAGAAACAATACAGATGTGTGAGCGATTCAAGAGAGATCTTCAAAACCCTCTCTATGATTTTAATCCAAAGAACGCAGAGTTCGTTATACAAATTATAGAAAAGACATTCGTTCATCAGAAAGGTGAGGATATGAATGGTTATCCATTAAGGAAAACACCATTTTTATTGGAACCTTGGCAGAAATTTGTTGTTTATAATATCTTAGGGTTCTTTCACAAGGGAACTATTCGTAGAAAATATAAAGAAGCGTTTTTAATGTTAGCTAGAAAGAATGGAAAGACTCCATTTATGAGCGCGTTGGCTTGGGGCTTAGGATTGCTCGAAAGAAAGTCCGGTGCTGAAATCGTAATTGTTGGCGCGCTTTTAAAACAAGCGCTTCAAAGTTTTAATTTCCTGAATTTCAATCTAGCAGAGATGGAAGAAAAGAAGAATTTTAGAGTTATCGATAACAATCAGGAACATAGTATTAGCGGTGATCTTGGAGATGGATACCTAAGAATTGAAACGATAGCTGGTAACAGTGACCGTATGGACTCGCTGAACACTTTGATTCAGATACTCGATGAACTTCATCTATACAAGAGCACAAGCCAGTACAACACGATTAAACAGTCAGGAAAGGCATACCGTAATAGCCTATGTATCGGTATAACAACCGCGGGTGATGATATGACATCGTTCTGTTATCAGCGTATGAAGTATTGTCAAAAGATTTTAGACCAGACGGTTAAAGATGAACAAACATTTATTTTTATCGCAAAGGCTGATGAAGTTGAGAATGAAGACGTAGATTATACAAACCCTATTCAGCACGAGAAAGCTAATCCGAATTACAATGTTTCAGTGTCCGGTGCCGAACTTTTAAACGATGCTAACCAGGCACAGAATGATCCACAACAGCGAAAGGATTTCTTATCGAAGTCACTTAATATTTATACTGCTGCTATGAAAGCCTATTTCAATATCGATGAATTTCAGGCTAGTGATAAAAAGTATAATTGGACGATTGAAGAATTATCGAAGATGAACATTCAATGGTTCGGCGGTGCTGACTTATCCAAGATGCATGACTTAACGGCGGCATCACTTTACGGAACATTGCAAGATTATGAAGATGAAAACGGAATAAAAAAAGATGTGGATATCGTTATTACTCACGCATGGTTCCCCGTGGTCATGGCACATAAGAAAGCAGAGGAGGACAACATCCCACTATTCGGATGGAAAGACGATGGATGGCTTGATATGTGTAACACCCCAACGGTTAATTACAGTGACATTATAAATTGGTTTGTCATGATGAAGAAAAAGGGTTTTAAAGTTAAACAACTAGGCTTTGATAGAAAGTTTGGAGCAGAATTCTTTATCGGAATGAAGCGAGCAGGTTTTAGCATTGTGGATGAGCCACAGTATTTTTACAAAAAGTCACAAGGGTTCAGACATATCGAAAAGAAAGTAAAGAACGGTGAGTTTTATTACTTACATTCAACAGCTTATGAATACTGCGTACAAAATGTAAGAGCGATAGAAAAGACAGATGACATGATCCAATATGAAAAAGTAGACGGTGACGGTGGTAAACAAAGAATTGATATCTTTGATGCCAGCGTTTTTTCTTGTGTCAGAAAATTAGAAAACATGGACAAAGCTTCAACCGCTTCAAGGTGGTTAGGTGGAAGTTAAAACTGCGAAAGGAGGTGAAAAATGAGTATATTTGATAGATTCAAAAAACGTTCAATTTCAAGCACGGACTATCAATTTCTTACAGCTACATGGGATCAGATTCTTCCGGATGGATATACAAAACTTTCAGACAATCCAGAGGTAAAAATCGCAGTCGATAAGATAGCAGACTTAGTATCGAATATGACTATTCACCTGATGGAAAATACAGACAAGGGTGATAAACGAGTACACAATGCACTATCGAAAAAGATTGATATTAATCCATCGAGGTTCATGACTAGGAAGGCGTGGGTTTATAAGATTGTCCAGGACCTACTTCTGTATGGTGATGGCAACTCGATTAATCACATCTCTATGGACACTAAAACCGGATTGATAAAAGACTTAACGCCATTCCCAATGTCCGGTGTAACGTACGAGACAACGCCTGATGGCTATGTGGTGAAGTATGGAAACAAAAACTATACGCCTGATGAAGTTATTCATTTCGTTATTAATCCTGATCCAGATTATCCATTCAAAGGAACTGGCTATAAAGTGGCACTAAGGGATATCGTAAAGAATCTCAAGCAAGCCACATCAACAAAGAACAGTTTCATGTCTGGAAAGTACATGCCATCGCTGATTATCAAAGTTGATAGCAACACCGCAGAACTTGCAAGTGAAGAAGGAAGAGATGGCGTATATAAAAAGTATCTAGAATCCTCTAAAGCTGGTCAACCTTGGATTATTCCGGCTGACTTGTTAGAAGTGCAAGATGTAAAGCCTCTCTCACTGAAAGATATCGCAATCAATGAATCCGTGGAATTAGATAAAAAGACAGTTGCAGGACTTATTGGAGTACCTGCTTTTTTCTTGGGCGTAGGTGAGTTTAAGAAAGATGAATATAACAACTTCATCAATACGAGAATAATGTCTATCGCTAACATCATATCGCAAACACTCACGAGGGATGTTCTAATCAGTGAAAAGATGTATTTCAAATTAAATCCTAGAAGTTTGTATTCATACAATCTTACAGAAATGACCGGTGCGGGTAGCGAAATGGTCAAGATTAATGCTATGAGAAGAAACGAGCTAAGGGATTGGGTTGGATTAGATCCTGATGACGAGATGGAAGAACTGATTGTTTTAGAAAACTTCGTTCCAGCCTCACAACTTGGCGATCAGCAAAAGCTGAAAGGGGGTGATAGTAATGAATAGAAGACAATCGTTTATTAAAAGTGAATTTCGAGCGACAGAGGTTGAAGACAAGTTAATTGTCGAAGGGTATTTTATCAAGTACAATTCGGAAACAAATTTATATGATGACGTATTTGAAGAAGTAGATCCTTTATCGGTGGTCAGAAGCTTGAAAGAAAATGATATTCGGGGATTGTTCAACCATGATACCAGTTTAGTTTTAGGCAGAACTGGCAATAATACACTTACCTTGAAGTCTGATGAAATCGGACTGTATGGCGAGATAGAAATAAATAGAGATGATCCAGGAGCAATGGGCGCATATGCACGAATCAAACGTGGTGATGTTGCCGGTTGTTCTTTTGGTTTTATGCCAATGAAAGAGGATTACCAATCACGATCAGACGGTGGTGGAAAATACATCATCAGAGAAATGGACTTATTTGAAGTTTCTCCATGTGTCTTTCCGGCATATCCCCAAACAGAAATAGCCGCCAGAAAACATGATGTGGAAGAACTGAAGAAAGAAAAGTTAAACGCTAGAAAGCAAATTATGAAAGAGAGGTACAAGAAATGAGCAAGCCTGTAATTATAGGAGCAAAGCTGAATCTGAAAAGAACCGCTTTGAATACGCTCCTGGAAGATATCAAGGCAATCAATATACGTTCAGAAGAAGTTCTGAAAGCAATTGATGATGCCAAAACAGAAGAAGACCTTGGAGCAGTTGAAGTAACCGCAGATACTATCCAGGCAGAACTAGACACAAAGACAGAAGAGAAGACAAAACTCGAAGAAGAGATAGCAGCCTTAGAAATGGAACTCGAACAACTTAACGAAAAGGAACCTGTAACACAGGTAGAAGGAGAGAGAAAAATGGAAAATATCACCGAAGTAAGATCAGCCATTAAAGCATATGTACAGTCTAAAGGTTCAGAAAGAGCAGGTTTCACATCAGTTGAAGGTGGCGCGCTTATTCCTACAGAACTTTTGAAAGCACAAGTTACACCATCCGATGAGCTTGACCTTACAAAGCTTGTCAACGTAGTTCCTGTTAATTCAGGCGCAGGTAAGTACCCTGTAATTAAGAAGTCTGGAAACAAACTAGCTTCGGTTGCTGAACTGATTGCAAATCCAGAACTGGCAAAACCTGTTATCACTGAGGTCCTTTACGATGTTGCTACATACAGAGGCTACATCCCTGTATCGCAGGAAGTAATTGACGATGCAGACTATCCAGTAACTGAAATGATCGCAGCTGAAATCAAAGACCAGGACAGAAATACAAAGAATTTTGCAATTGCCACAGTCCTGAAGACCGCAACCGCTAAGGCTGTAACCGGAGTTGATGGTATCAAGGATATGAAGAACAAGAGCCTGAAGAAAGTTTATAGCGGCAAGTTCGTCATCACCTCATCCCTCTACGCCGCACTTGACAAGCTAAAGGACCTTGATGGAAAGTACATTCTGCAGCCTGACGTAACAGTTGACTCAGGTACGAAACTTCTAGGTAAGGAATGCGAAGTTCTTGATGACACCATGCTTGGGATTGATGGTGCACTTGTAGGTTTCTACGGTGATCCTAAAGCCTTCATGACACTGTTTGACAGAAAGTCTGCATCCGTCAAATGGGTTGATAATGACATCTACGGTGAACTGCTTGCAAGCTTCGTAAGATTCGATGCTAAGTTAGTTGACTCAGATGCAGGATTCTTCTTCACTTACACCGCTGCAGTTTAGGATTAGATCATGAGAGTGGAGGTATTAGAAAACTTTTATGATAATGAAATGAAAACCCTCCACATCAAGGGTGACATTTTTGAAGTTAGTGAAAAGAGGGCGGTTCAAATCAGAACCGTCCTTTCTAATTACATCATAGAAGTACAAGAAGACACGGTTAATTTAAACGGCATGACTAAGAAAGAACTCATAGCTTATGCGGAAAGCAAAGGAATAGAGCTTGATAGTAGATTAAATAAAGCTCAGATGATAGAAAAGTTGGAGGTGTGATATGACAGAAACTATGATGCAATTACTCAAAATTAGACTTGGCATCGCATCCAACGCTAGAGATGTTTATTTAATACACCTATTAGAAGCTACAATTCAGATGCTAAGTGATGAAAAGGGAATTGATACTGAAACACCTAATGAACTCATAACGGCCTTTATCGTTGATTATTCAGCGTGGCGTTATGAATCTAAAGGCGAACAAGGTGGGATGCCTAGACACTTGCAATACGCATTGCATAACCTGATGATTCACAACCAGAAGGTGGTGGTTCCAGTTGTATAACAAAAGGCATTTTGATGAAACTCTTGAACTTGGTGTTATTCCTAATCCTCCAATATATGAAGGGCCACCAATACCGACTGAATGGATAACGGTATATGCAGAACTGAAGTCCGTTGGCAGAACTGAATTTTATAGTGCTGCAGGTGTGGGAATTAAACCTGAAAAGATATTTGAGATACATTCGTTTGAATTTGGAAATCACGAGTATGTGAGGCACGACGGCATAGTTTACAAAATCACACGAAGTTACTCAGTTGACTCGGACATCATAGAACTGGTGGTGTCAGCATGGGCATAAATAATGGCCGGTCACAAATCAAAGGCGCTGTAAAAGTCGGTGATTTCTCAAAAGCATTTGGTAAAGAAATGATCAAATACACAATGGACGTAGAAGAAGAAATAGAGGAAATGACTGCAAAAATCACTAAGGCGGCGGCTAAGGGACTCAAAGAAGTATCAGCATCTACTTTTCAAACCGCTCAAGATAAACCATACAACGAGGGTTGGACAACGAAGAGTACTGGTGTGAGGCATAGATCAAGATGGATTATTCATAATAAAAACAAGCCTGGACTAGCGCACTTGCTTGAACATGGTCACGCAAAAACAGGCGGCGGAAGAGTTGCAGGAAAGATACATATAAAACCCATCGAAGAAAAGTTAATTCAAGACTATGAAGATAATGTCAAAGCGATTATTGAAAATGGGGTGATATAGATGATTGACATAAGAACGCTCTTGCAACCATTAAATATCCCAATCGCAGAAGAAAGTTTTTATACAGCACCTTTGCTACCTTATCTCATATTCATGGAATCCAGAACGGTAAGAGGCGCTGACAATCTGAATAAGATTGTAGATCGAGCAATCACATTAGAACTTTACACAAACAAAATATCTCCAACGGTTGAAAAATCCATTGATGATTTACTCAATGGTATACCAGTGGAGTTTTCAAGGGATAGATTGTGGATAGCATCTGAGAAGATGTACGAAACCATATACTCATTTTCATTTACAGAAAAATTATAAGGAGGCAATATTATGCCAGCAACATTAGAAGAAAAAATTGTACTAGGCTCAGGTAAGATATTTATTGATGAATTTGTCACTACTATTCCTACTGATTTGCTACTCGAAGTTGATGCAAACTTACTAGGTTTGATTCAGGGTGGTGCAACTGTGGAATATAAACCAGAGTTTTACACCGCTGAAGATGATCTCGGATTAGTTTCGAAAACAATCATCACGAAGGAAGAGGTAATGCTTAAATCAGGCATTATGACTTTTAACGGTGCTACACTAAAGAAATTGTCAGCGACCGCAAGAGTTGTAGAAGCAGCCGGCAAGAGAACTGTGAAAATTGGTGGACTTAAAAACAACGATGGTAAGAAATATGTTATTAGATTTGTTCACGAAGATCCATCAGATGGCGATATCCGAGTTACAATCGTAGGTAACAATCAGGCAGGTTTCAGCTTGGCGTTTGCTAAGGATAAAGAAACCGTCATTGATGCAGAATTTAAAGCCGCTCCTCACGATACTGAAGGAACGTTGATCATATATGAGGAAGAAATACCAACCGTATAATTTTGAATGAGGGAGCTTAATTGCTCCCCATTTTTTTGAATGGAGGATAAAATGTTAGATTTTACAAAAGCTCAAAAAAGATATATGCAAATCAGAATGATTGATGAAAAGAATATCCTAGTAAGAATGCCTACAAAGGCAGTATTTGGAAAGCTCATGGCCATGGAAGATTTAATGAAATCATTGGACTTAGACAATCTTGAAACAATAAATCAGATATACGAGATAGCATCCGAAATTCTTTCCAACAACATGAAGGGCGAACTTATCTCAGATGAATATATAGCTGGATTGATGGACATTGAAGATATTCAGATGTTGATGGAAAGCTATGTTCAATTCTGCACAGGGCAGGCAAATAACCCAAACTTAGAATCCCCTCACTCCCAGACACCGGAGATAGTGGGGAAAGAAGATACTACTGTTCTACAGAGTGGGAACGATTAGTACATGACCATACAGGGTTAAACTTCCATGAAATTGAAAATCTTGATTATATCGAGTATCTCACATACCGGAGAGATGCATATATATACATGCTTAATCAGACTGAAGGTGGCAGAGAGTACCTTGAACATTGTTGGATACTTGAACAGACAAAACCAGATAGAAAGAAAATCAGAGAGAAAATAAAGGAAAGAGGTGAAACTTAATGGCAATGGGGAATATACGCGGTATCACTGTAGAAGTTGGTGGAGATGTAAGCCCACTGGATAAGGCACTAAAAGGTGTAGATAAAACTACTAGAAGCTTACAGACTGAACTTCGAAAAGTGGAAACCGGCCTGAAGTTTAACCCAAACAATATAGAACTCACCAGGCAAAAACAAACACTTCTGAAAAAAGAAATCAGTGAGACAACTGACAAATTAAAAATGCTGAAAAGTACTCAGGATGAAGTAAAAAAGCTATACGGCGAAGGCAAAATAGATGATGGCCGGTATCGTGAATTTCAACGCGAGCTTATCACTACAAAAAGCAAGCTTGGAGAACTTAAAGCTGAAGAAAAATCAGTATCAGTTGTTAAAGCAGCATTCGGACAATTAAAGGATGCAGCACAAGGGGTTATTGCTAAGCTAACTCCGCTGGTCAACGGATTGAAAAAAGTCGGTGAAGCCGGAGCTACAATCACAAGCGCTGGCGTTCAAACTGTGGGTAAAGCGGTTGATGTTGCAGGACAAGGATTGAAAATATATACAGGCGCAGTTACCGCTGCAGGTGTAGCATCGGCAGGGTTAGCGATTAAAGCTGCTGGAAGTGCTGATGATTTAAATACAATGGCTAAAACTACAGGCTTATCAACAGAAACCTTGCAGAAGTTTAAGTATTCGAGTGACATCATAGACGTATCCATGGACACACTGACAGGATCACTCACTAAAGTAACTAAAAATATGGGTGCCGCTGCTGGTGGATCTAAAAGCATGCAAGCTAATTTTGATAAGTTAGGCGTATCGATTTATGACAGCAATGGAAATTTAAGAGATAACGAAGATGTTATGAATGATTCTATCGGCGCATTAGGCAAAATGACAAATGAGACTGAACGTGATGCGATGGCCATGGAGATATTTGGTAAATCAGCACAGGATTTAAACCCTTTAATTATGGGTGGTGCAGATGCTTTAAAGACACTAGGAGACGAAGCGAGTGCTTCAGGGATGATTCTCTCACAAGATGCGTTGGACGCAGCTAATGAGTTCGGAGACAGCTTAGACGGTATTAAAGCTAAAGCATCTTCTTCAGGTAACATTCTAGGTGGCGTATTTGCAAAAGGTTTGTTAGGTTCATCCAAGATAATCAGCGATATGATTCCTCAAGTCACTGGATCACTAGCTAATCTTTTCAGTGGCCAGAATATGGAAGGTTCAAAGGCAAAACTCACAACGGACCTAATAAACGGATTTACTCAAATCATACAACAACTTGTAACGCAATTACCTCAGTTTTTAGCAGGATTTGAAGCGGTTATAGTAGCTTTGATTACTGCAATATCGGCAGTATTACCAGAACTAATAACAACACTTGTTCCGGTGCTTATAGGTGGATTCACAAGCCTTATACAGGCGTTAATCCCTTTGATACCTATACTATTACCAATAATAATTGATGGTGCTATGCAACTCTTTATGGGGCTTCTCGATGGACTTAACTTAATCATTCCTCAACTCATGGCAATGATGCCGGAATTGATAAACAGCCTATCAACCATACTCATTGATAATTTACCACTCATCATTACGTCAGGTATACAGCTCTTAATCAGCTTGATAAAAGGCATTACGAATAGTATTCCTCAACTTATTACATCGGTTATTGCGCTTATTCCTGTTATCGTTGATGCACTTGTGGACAATCTTCCAGAACTTATCAAAGCTGGTATTGACCTTATTGTTGCATTAGCTACAGGATTGCCAAAAGCAATTCCAAACATCATAGCAGCCTTACCTGAAATCATTGCTGCAATCATTGATGGAATAGTAGAAGTCAATTGGCTACAAGTTGGTATAGATGTTATTAAAGGTATCGCAGGCGGGTTAATAGCCGGTGTAAAGAATATCAGTTTTTCATCGATTGGAAATTCCATCTTAGGCGGCATCAAAAAGGTAATGGGAATTCATTCCCCTTCAACAATGTTTAGAGATCAAGTCGGTGTATATCTTGCATCCGGTTTAGGAGTAGGCTTCGAAGATGAAATGAAATATGTTAAGGATGATATGGCTAAAGCTATACCTACATCGTTTGACATCAAATCAAAGGTTAATGCGTCCGGCACTGTATCAGGAACAAACGGAGCGAACTCACTAGCAAAAATGGGAGCATCCGTTTCAATCGTCATTGAAAATTTTGTTAACAATACAACAGATGATATCCACACGTTGATGAATGAAATAGGATTCGAGACACAAAGACAATTAGCTGGAGGTGGTTACGTTGGAATTTAAAGGCAGGAACCATGAAGAGTTTGACTTGCTTCTCCTATATGCTGGACGAAGAAAAAAAGCAGAAGAGCGAGTTGAAGTTTATGAAATACCTTATCGTGACGATGAACCATCAGAACACACCGGAAAATATAAACCCTATTTTAGAGAAATGGAGTTCCTTATCAATGATAATACGAAAAAAGGACAGATATACCAGTGGTTAAATGGCTATGGAAAATTAAGAACGGACAGCGATCCAGATGGATACTTTAAAGCAGAGGTTATACAGGCGATTGATAGTGATAAATATCAAGGGCTTTACGATAATATGTTGGTGTCTTTCAAAATCAACCCTGGCTTTTTTTACATGGATTCAGGAGACACCCCGGTTGTAATGACCGCACCAGGAACCATCGTTAATATGGGAACTCACACATCGGAACCCTATATTAAAATCACCGGTTCAGGAAACATCGATTTAACGATAAATTCAACCGTTTACTCTTTCACTGCAGTAGATACATACCTCGAAATAGATTCTGAATCGAAATATGTTTATAGGGACACACTAAATCAGGGAGAAAAAATGGTTGGTGAATTTCCTATATTTGAACTAGGCGAAAATGCCATTTCATGGACCGGAACAGTAACAGAAATACAGATCATTCCGAGGTGGAGGGAGCTATAGAAATGATTAGACGATATTTGTCAACTGAAACAGTTTTTAATCATAACAAATATGTACTCTCTCCAATAAAGGTAGAGGTCGTTGAAGTAGCTAATGGAATGTTTGAGTCAGAAACTGAAATTATGATGCATGTCGCTTTGAATAAAGGCGACATCATCTCCACTCCAACTCCAAGAGGAGAACAACCTTTCAGAGTGTACAGAATTGTTAAGACGCTTGCAGGAAAGAAAGCTTTTGCAAAACATATATTTTATGATCTAGTGAATAATTTTCTTATCGATATCAGGCCTACAAACCTAACCTGTGATCAAGCAATCAAACATATCCTTAGTAATGCAGAAACACCAACAAGCTTCACAGGTTCATCCGATGTTGTTGGGAGTAATACTGCATACTACATTAGAAAGAACCCTGTGGAGGCGATTATAGGGGCAGACAATAGCTTGCTGAACTTATGGGGTGGGAACCTCGTAAGAAATGGTAAAGATATCCAGATTAAAGCAAATGGAAATGACAGAGGATTTGAAATTCGGTTAGGAAAGAACCTTGTGGGAATCGAAGACGACAGTGACGAAAGCGGAATTACCACAAGCTTATATCCAACGGTGGAACTTAATCAAATAGTCTATGCACTACCAGAGAAGTATGTGAATAGTCCACAAATAGGGTACTATCCAGAGCCAATTATCAAAGAAGTTAGGGTAGCATTGACAACTGAACAGCAGGCATTACCACTAGAAGACATCTACGCAATTATGAGGACCTATTGTAATAATCTATACGCCGTTGATAACATTGATAAGCCTGTGCTTAATTATAAGATTGATTTTGTACAACTAAAAAAGGTTGCAGGATATGAAAAATTTCAATTGCTAGAGCAACTGGATTTATATGATCTTGTGAAAGTTAATGTTGAAACCCTAGATATAAGCCTGAAAGCTAAAGTGATTTCATACCGATACGATGGTTTGGAAGAAAAATATAACCAGATTGAGCTAGGCGGTTTTAAACCTTCAGCAAAATATCAGACCGCAAATATTATCAAACAGATTCAAAACGACCTTGTAAATCAAAAAAATTTAATAGCAAGCGCAATAGATTACGCCACAAATGTTATCACAGGTAACAAGGGTGGATATGTTGTATTTCGAAATCATCCAGACGGAAAGCCGTATGAAATATTAGTTATGGATCAGGAAGTTATAGGCGATGCAAAGAATGTTATTCGGATAAATCAAGCCGGAATAGGATTCTCACAATCAGGCTACAACGGTCCATTTACCACAGCAATATTAATCAACGGTCAGATTAATGCTGATTCAGGCTTCTTTAATAGTTTAGTCACTAATCTCATTCAGTCCGATATTGGATCAAGCTTGAATTTATCAAGTAATGTGGCGATAGTTGGATTAGTAGAGGACAAGGCCGAGAAAACAGAAGTAACACAACTAGCTGATTCGCTAACAATTGATATTTATAAGGCCGGGGCAGAACTGATTAATCAAGATTATCGAAGCAATCCTTCTGCTCCAATCCCAATAGATAATGCCGAGTTGTGGCACGTTTCTAACTTTGGACAATTAGATAACACCTACGCCATAACGATTCATGATACAAAATTCTGTAGAGGTGGTTATATCCCACATGTTCCAGGGAATACCTATTACATGGATAATGACGAATGGTATACCAACGGAACCGGCCAGTTGCTTATTGGTTTAGAATTTTGGGATGACATAGGTGTTAGCACAATTGAAAATAATGGTTGTTGGTATTTTCCGCTTGATGGTGGAGCGCTCACACCTAATGATCCTGCTCAAAACATTTGTAAATATGTCAGGCTAAGGGTTCTAACAAATTGGGGGCAATCAACAACGGCACTCACCTTTATTAAAGGATTGAGTTTAAAGCGAAATGGACAGGCAACGTCAATCATAGGCACGAGTTACAGATTTGACGGACAAGGCTTTGCGATAAAAGATTCAAACGGTTCGACTTTAATCACCCCAAACGGCATGGCAAACGAACAGAACTTTGGAAGTACGCAGAACGTTGAGGATGGTTATCCCTTAAATATGTCATTCGAAATAGGTGACACCACTTCTGTTATAACATCGGTGAAGTTAAGGTTGAAACAATATAATTTCAGGACAGACTCTAAAGGTGCTGCAAGTGGCGGTGGAGTTAAAACCACGCCCGAGGGCGGAGGAAAGACTTCAGGGGCATCAAGTAAGAGTTCTACGGATGAACGGTGGACAAGCCAGAATTTAACAGGCGTAACCGTATCACAAGAAAATGGTGTAGTCGGGAACACTCATAATCATGCCATTGGTTTTAATCAGTTTGGACACAATCACGGAATGGCTCATACGCATACCACTCAAGACCACTCACATAATGTAGACATTACTCACGGTCATACAGTTGAGTTCGGCATTTTAGAGTATACCAACGGAGATGGAACGATTGAAGTTGATATAGACGGGGTGAGAAGAACAGGAACGATAAATACAGATATTACATTAGATATCACCCCATGGGTAACGACAAACGGGGTTCATACGATTGCCTTGAGAAGCCCAAATATGAAACGCATTCAATGCGATGTATTCATCAAATCGTATATAAGGAGGTAAAGATGATGGCATTATTAAAAACCTATCTAACCCCTAGGGGGAACGCCTCCTTTTGGGTAATGGGATTGATACAAGTCGATAATTACAGCAAGACAGCATATGGACGGTTATATGGTTTTGCAAGCAAAGAGCATTGCGACATGGTGGGTAGCGTTCCAATTTTAATGTTGGACTACAATATTCCACCAGATATTTACGATTACTATTTTGAAAAGTCTATCATGGAACAAATAGGGGTAACCCCTCAGACACAGTTCTACCAGATAGTAAAAGACAAAAACTATTTGGATGAACAGAATCAGATCATAAACTTCAACGATGCAGAGGAGGTGTACTGATGCTACAAGAATATCAATTATTATATTTAGACAACGACATTCCAATAAACAGATCATTCTATTGTAACAACGGAGATATAAAATCCAGAGGTTTAGAAGTTCACGTTTTAGATAATTCTCAAGCCAAGGATTGCACAGGATTGACATTAAAAATGATTATCAAGGTACCGAGTGGAGAAATGTTCGAAGCTACTGTGGCAAATGGACTGGTTACGGTCCTGAATGCTGCAACCGGAATATATCAGATCCTATTTCCTAACAACATGGGAAAGGGCAGACTAATAGCCGAAATACAGTTATCTAATGCAGTTCCAGAAGTTATTGTATCCCGAAAATTTAGTATCTTAGGCGATGGATCTTTAACATCAGACGGTAACATAAGTGTGTTGCCTGGTGTTGGAATGTTATACCCGATCATACAGGCTGAACCGGAAAGAGTAGCAGCGGAGAATTTAAGAAAAACAGATGAAGCTGCAAGAAAAACAGCAGAAGCCACCAGAGCGGGATTTTACACAGGGTTTAATTCGTCATTGGCGGTAGTTCAGAACCAAGTTGATGTATTAGTTGTTGAGGGAGATTCTTCAGTTGAAGCGGCACAAGCAAGAGTTGAAAGTGACGGAACGATTAATGCCACTCTAAAGACAAGGCTAGACAAAAAAGATAACATCAATAGTTATCTAACTAAATTCAATAAATCAAACAATCCCATATTCCTTGAACAGTTTTTTCGAACATGGTATGGCAGAGGTCAACTAACCGCCGAAATACCGTTCGAAACACAAGCTGGAACTACAACATTCGCTCAAACCTACGCATCAGGAACAAGCGTTGTAGCTGTTTTAGATGCTTCTAAGTTTCTGGAAGGTGCTGTTTTAGCTGTTGAATATGATGATGGTACGCACGACACATATTTCGTGATAAGCAAGAGCGTAAACACTTTAACGCTTGCTCCTAAGCTAAGAAAAATGGTAACAGCCACCACAAAGATTCAGCGTGCTTGGTACAATTCAGCCCACGCAAATGATTTCGCTTTGAAATATATTGGAGAACAGTTAGCAAATACAAAATATGACAGTGTCGTGGACGGAGAAGTCATTCAGGAATTTAACATGACAGAGCCTAACCTTCAGCAATATTTCAAAAAAATGGGCGCTGCTGTTTTCTCTCCACAGGTTGAAGCAAGTAAAGGCACAAACTACGGAAGTGTATTGACCACGGTATCCAACGCCGCATTAGCGATAATAGGATACAACAATGGTGATGGATACAGAACGATTGACATACCGGTAGCACCCGAATCAAAAATCAACGTGAATTTATGGGCTAGGGCGAATAATGCCGCCAACCTAGTTAGCGTTAAGACACAGGCAGGGGTTACGCTCAAAAGTTTGATTGTACCGTCGAATACAATATATGAACCATATTGTTTGGAGTGTGAAATTCCTAGTGGTGTAACCGCTATTTACATTGAATTTAAAATAACAGCAACGGCAACGGTGGGATTATACATTGATGACATCGTGGTTTCTTATCGAGTAAATGAGGGTTACATTCTCCCACGCAAAGGCAACATCGTCATGCTGTTTGACAGTTGGGGGACATGGTTTACAAACGGGATTGAAGCGAGATTAAACGACCTATTGCCCGATTCAAACATCATCAATAAGGCGGTTGGTGGTAATGGTATAACCGATATGCTTGCAAGATTTGATGTGGATGTAGCACCGTCAAATCCTGATGTTGTAATTTGTGATACAGGCATTAACGATGCAGGTGGTATAACGGATTACAGCACAGCAAATTATATTGCAGGCTACAAAACGTTAGCGAAAAAATGCAAAGAAATCGGAGCAAAACTGATAATTTTAGGTGTTGCCGCTTATTGCGAAACAAGTTCAACCTTACCCACTTTTACCCAATGGCAGTTGACCACCAACACCCGTAAAATGTCCTTCGATGCGCAAAAATCAGTGTTGAGATATTCTCCACTAAAGTCTATTCCAAAGGCAATTGATATTCCGATTCAGTCGGTATCTTTGATTCAAAATGCACAGACAAATGTTTGTATAGGTATTATTCCCAACGGTGGATTGGTTAAGGTTAAAAGTTCAGGCGCATATCTGGCATCGGCAAATGTTAAATTGCAAGTTGGTTTTTCGGGCGTAATTACAGATGTATTAATCGGAACTGCTAATTTAGATAATATAGCAACGACAAATTTTTACGAGAAAACAACCACGGCATTTGAACAGCCTGATTTCTATCTGAAAAACAATTCGGGTTCAAACCGATACTTGATTGTCAGAATGGTTAATACTGATGCGGTAGCTCAAACAGTATCAGGATTTGTCAGTTTAGAAATTTAACACATCATCCGCGGAAATGACGAACTAAGGAACCTGAAATATGGTTCCTTTTCTATTTAAAAAATTTGGAGGTGGCACATGGAATGCAACTGTAAAAAAGAAGGAGAAATTGCAGCTATACATATTCGGATTGAGGAACATGACAGGCGATTAGACAAATACGAAAATAAGCAAGACACAATATATAAAATGGCGGAATCGTTAGCTGTGATGGCAGAAAAAATGACAGGAATAAGCGAAGATGTGAGCGATGTTAAGAACGATGTCACAGGTTTAAAAAAAGAGTTTGACAATTTAAAAGACCAAACAAAAGTAGAACAAATCAATGTCTTAAAAGCCAATCTTGGCGTATGGGAAAAATATAAGACACAGATTATCACGTTGGTTATTACTGCGGTTGTTACGGCCTATCTCATAAAAATCGGAGGAATGTAAAATGAAAAATAAGTTAGCTAAACTCATAGATGTGAAGTCAATCGTTACTTTGGTACTCACTTTTGTGTTTTGTTATTTAGCGGTCATAAAAGTGATATCTCCACAAGATTTTATGACAATATTTACAGTGATCATCGCTTTTTACTTTGGGACACAATTTACAAAGAACGAGCCTAATAAGGAGGCATAACGTATGAGACGATTATATCTCTCTCCATCCAATCAGCCAGCGAATAGATACGCAGTCGGCAACACTACCGAGAAAATAGAAATGGAAGTCGTGGCCAAAGCGGTTCAATTTTATCTTCAGGATTATGAAGTTGAAACCGTCATGGCATCGCTTTACTTGAATTTTGCGTACAGGGATGAAGAGGCAAGGCTTAAAGGTTGTACTGATTATCTGGCTATTCACTCAAACGCCGGTGGTGGTGGAACGGCAATCGGAACAGTGGCTTTTTATCATCGTAATCAGCCAAGCACTAAAATATTAGCTGAAAAGTTAGTTTCCAGATTAGACGGAATATGTCCTTACAAAGAGAACCGTGCAAATCAAGTCGTTGATGGCATGGCACAGTATGACGGTTACGGACTTGGAGAGGTCAGGGAACCGGCTAAGAAAGGCATAAACGCCAATCTGTTGGAAGTCAATTTTCACGATAACCCTCTGACAGCTAAATGGATCATCGACAATAAGGATGCAATAGCCAAAGAAATTGCAATGGCATATGTGGAAACCTATAGCATCGCCAAGAAGCGTGTGGATAAGGTACAGTTTGCCACAGTAGTTGCTAAGCCTTATCTCAATGTTCGAGCAGACGCTGGAACTCAATTCCCGAAGATAGCTTACCTGGAAGATACTTCAGAGGTTTGGATCATGGGCGAAAAGGATGGTTGGTATAAGGTAGCCTGGGGCCCTAATCAAGGGTGGGTATCAGCAAAGTATCTGAAATTAATATAAAACAAAAGGCATCTCTTAATTGAGGTGCCTTTTTTGTTTGTTCATTTTTACATTTTAATGCTCCGTGTCAAAAGAATGTCAAAACATTTGCCAAGGTTATACCTTTGTTTCTGATTTTGGAAAAATTTAGAATGGCTGTTTTCAACGGTTCACCATACTTCCTTGTATTCCGCCACACTATCTAAGTTAAGAATGGTTTAACCTGTATATACCATGTAGCCCTTATGGTGGGCTGTTTTGACATTCTGTGTCATATAAAATGTCAAAGGTTTTCTATAATCCTCTTAGCGTTATCCATCATATTCGAATTAACATGTGAATATGTGGAAACAATTATCTCGACAGTATCGCCCATAATTAACGCCAGTGTTTTAAAATCCATCCCTTGCTCGATCATAGCTGTGGCGAATGAGTGCCGTAAACTATGTGCTCTCATGCCTGGATAGATTGCTTTTATATCCACGGTGTCTAAATTCTTCTGAATTAGTCTTCTATTCTTATCAAATTGTGTCGGCTGTTTTAAAAATTCTGCTTTCATTCGTGGATGTAAAGGAATAAACCTCTCACTATTTTGTGATTTGGTGATGTTTTTAGGTCCAAATTCTGGATTGAATTGTTTTTCTACTCGAACGGTATCATGCTTGAGGTCAAAATCAGAGGAAACAATCGCTCTAGCCTCAGACAACCTCATTCCCTGATACCCTAGCAACATACATAAAAATCGGAGATCATCATCTTCAATCGAATTAAAAAATTCTGTCATAGCCTCCATTGTGAGAATGATATGTTCCTTTTTCTTTTTATTGCTCTTTTCCTTAATTGTCAAATCGTCAAAAGGATTATCCATCTTGATCTTCAACTTTTTAATGGCAAACTTAAAAATCGCCTTTCCAAAATTCATGATAGATTTTGTACCCATATAGGCATGATCCCGATAATAATCTGTGATAATCTCAGAGATATCCGAATAGTCTACTTCCGTAATCGCTTTGTCGTAAATTGGTTTATAGACAGTCAACCATGCCTTATATGCTTTTAGCGTAGATGGTTCTTTCAATCCGTCCGCAATGTACTTATCTGCTATTGCCTTAAAACAGTCCTGTGAGGCTTCAGGTTGCGTTTGAATTTCACGCGATAACTTATGCCCTTTCGATTCTGCTTCACGCTGTGTTTTGAATCCAGAGCCAGAGGAGTGATATTTCCAGCTGCCTGATGTTTTAATGTAGATCTGGTAGCTCCAAGTCACTCGTTTTCTAGTGGTTATTTTAATATCCATTGTTTACCCTCCCTATTGAAATGGATTGTTCGCCTCATCATCACCAACACTTTCCAAACTATCAAAATCGCCATTTGTAATATGGTATAGTTCATGACTTATCGTCTTTTTCGTAACGTAATCACTTAGGTTCTCATTTATCACCACATAATAAATTTCATCGTGCCTATAAGCAAACCCTCGAATGTTTATAGGCAATTCCTCACGTCTAAAAATCACATCTAAACCCACTACAAGTTCCATTAATCCCCTTTCTATTTGTCCTTAAATTTTAAATACTCTATGACGAACTCAATATCTTTCTTTGTAACTTTGCTACTCGTTTTCAACAGAGCCTTTAATTCCGGACGAAGTTTTAGCAATTCCAAAGGTTCCAATAAATCGTCAGGAATCTCGTTAAAGGCACTATCTCCTCCAAGTAATTCAGCAGATGTACAATTTAGTGCGGTTGCGATTTTTTCTAGGGTTGGAAGACTAGGTTTTTTCTTTTCATTTTCAATATCGCTCATAAATGAGTATGATACTTCAGCCTTATCTGCTAGTTCTTTTTGTGATAGTTCCAATTCTTCTCGTTTTAATTTAATTCTTTCTCCAACGGTCATTTTATTCACCTCTTTCATATGCTAATTTTATCATAAATTCGCTAAAAGAGAAATAGCCAATAGTTAACTTTATTGTTAATAAATTCGCTAAAAGTAAATTATCTATGAGCGAATTATAGAGTAAATGGAAGATATATGGAGATAATGAACTATATTTGACTAAAATGAACGAATTCGCTATTTGTGTAATTCGCTACAAGTGAATACAATGAACTCAGGAGGTGAGGAAATGGCAATGATAGATGAAAAGTTCCCACAGGAAATGAAAAAAGAAAGAACTAAACAAGAAATGACATTAAAGACTTTGAGCGAGAAAACAGGCGTATTGCAGAGCCAATTGTCTGAAATAGAGAATTGCAAAAAGACTGGAAGCGTATCAACGTTGACGAAAATTGCAATCGCTTTGAAGCTTGATCTTAACCGTATTTATGGAATTAACTAATTTTTTTAAGTTTTGGATTCGCTGTATGCGAATTGGGAGGAGATGCCGATGGCCACAATAATAAACCGAAAAGACCTAGCAGAACGCTGGGGAACGAATGTAACAACATTAGATGATTGGGAACGGAGCGGAGTAATTAAACGACTACCACGCTACCCCTCACCTAGATACTCGTTAGTAGAGGTTGAGAAAGCCGAAAGCAACGGAATGGATAACTTACTCAAGAAAAAAGAGAACGTCATCAGGGAGCAAGCAGAGAGGATTCAAGAGTTAGAACAAAGGTTAGAGAACATACGGAGGATGATCGGATGAAGGTAGGCGATATCGTAACAATAAAATCTAAGCGCAGGATGATGCAACATACAGGCAGAATCGTCAAAGTGGACGATGAAGAAATAGTTATAACGAACGGATTTGAGACAGTCAGAGTTGATTTTTTAGCTGGGAGGTTAAGCAAAAATGATTAAATACTACTACCGTTGTATCAAGTGGCTATGGCAAAACCGAAAATGGGAGAACACCAGGCAAAAGTGGAAAGCGATGGATAAGGAGGTAAAGCGAAAATGACAACAGCAGAACGATATAGAAAAAATCACAGAGAAATGATGAACAGAGAGAAACAAGAAGAATCGTGGCCAATGACAATTTTAAATCTATTCGGGTTTGTGGCAGTAGCCATGATCTGGTTGGCGATACTAATGGTTTGGATGTAGGAGGAAATGAAAAATGAAAATCGAAATGAATACCATTTACCATTTACCGACACAGGAACTTGAGGATGACTTCTTGAAACAAGCAGATAAACAAGGAATAAGGTGGAGCGTAACAAACTCAAGAGCAGATGTAGAAAGCCATTGGAACTCACACCATGTAAATTATTGCGTGGATACAGACGATAATGATGGGCACTTACGATACGGAAATAAGAAAGTCTACGAAAAGTATTTCTCAACAACCCCCATCATAAAATGGCAAATAGGCTTCACGAAAGCAGATATGCAGATTGGACAGTATTACAAGATGAGAAATGGCAACATGATGTTTTGGACGCAACAAGAATCGGGTTATAACGAAAATTTGGAATGTGAGTCTAGCAATGTGTGGGACATCATCGAAGTTTACCCAATGGAAATCACCCCAATCTGGAAACGTTCCGAACCAAAATATCGAGTTAAAACCGAACTCACCAAAGAACAAGCTGAAAAATTAGGGTTGGAATTTTGCGAGGAGGTGGAATGAACACAGAAGCACTAGCCAAAGTCTTAACACTCGCTGTACTTGTTCTTGCAATAAACATAGCGGTGCTAATTGCACTACTTGTGAGGGTGATTTCATGATCGTAATGCTACAAACCAAAACAAAAATAGTTGAACTTAAAAACGAAGTCGAAGTCCAGGGATGCACGATCCAAACGCTAACAAATAGCCACTGGACAAAAATCGGAGAATACAAAACCGAAGAAAGAGCCACAGAGGTTCTGGCACAGATTTACAGAGTGATTCTAAATGGTGGAGTGGCATTCGAAATGCCGAAGGAGTAGAGGATGAAAGAAGTTATCTGTATTGATAGTGCAAATTCAGACAATCGGTTAGAAAGCTTAAGGAAATACACAATAGCGGAAGAAAAGGACGGGAATTGCAGACTGTTCAGCAACCACATTTGGTGGGATAGCTCAAGATTCGTGAAAGTTGATATCTTGTCAAACTTCTCCACTGACGATCTTCTCAAAGAACTGTTTAGGAGGATCAAGTAATGACAAGTTTAGAACTTCAAGCTGCTTACAAGAAAGCGCGAACAAAGTACCTGAAGAACAAAGACAGAGAGATGAACTCATATTACTACGATGCTTGCAGGGCAAACAATAAAGCTGCAACACAGAATAGGCATGCAAGCCAAAGTGCAGATTAATGAGCAAGCTAGTAATTTTTAAAACAATCACCGAAAAACAGGCGTGGGAGTTGCTCAATAGAAATGAAGCAGGGATATATCCCAAAGAAGATTTAGGACAATTCTTAATCACAAATGAAGATGGAACATTTTCGGCTATTTCCAATTCCATTGAATGCATATGGCTTTTAGATTTTAAAACTAGGTTTGAGGCAGTCAGGTGGTTATTAGAAACGGATAAGGAGGAGTAAATAAATGAAATTTTCAGAGGTTATCAAAGCACTAGAGGAAAATCCAATAAAGACATTTGAAATGATCAAGCCGGACGGATACAAATATGTGATATCAGCTCAACATATCAATTATTTTAGCTTTGATGTGTACAACCCTGAAGGAAAGTTGATGGGTAAAGAATTTGGCATGGGTGGATTCCATGACAATATCAAAACAACCGAATGCAATTGGCAAGAAGTCAGAGAATCCGTTTCATATCAGAAAGCTTTTGAAAAGTGGGTGCAAGGCTATAAGGTTTCTTTTACTGACAAGCAAGGGCTTAGATATGAAGTTGACCCATTGGAATTTAAAGTTCAGGGCGATTTTATCTCAAGAAATGACATCGAAATGAGCAAATGGTTTGTGGAGGACTAAAGATGTACAAAGGGCAAAAAGCAGTCTTAACAGAGAAAGAATCGGGATATAAGGAATTTGGCAAATACATCATGACCACGAGCGACAATCACATTATTGAAACAGAAACCGGATCGGCGAAACTTTATTTAATCAAAAATTGGGAATGTGAGGAGGACAAGGCATGAAGGAAAGAATCATTTTCGAGTGTGAACATTGCAGAAAGAAAAGGCTGCTAAGCAAGTACCAGATGAGGGACCATGAAGACATTTGCTGGTACAACACAGAAAATCAATCGTGCAAAACATGCAAGCATATTGATAATAAGCATCCTGTACAACATTGCTACATCGGAATTGAATTAGAAGATTTTCCAAAGCCTAATGTAAATTGCGGAGCGTGGGAAATAAGGAAAGAATTGGAGGAAGACTAATGAATGAATTGAAAATATTTAAAAACGGATTGTTCGAAGTTGGTGTAACCCTGGAAGACGGATCAGTTCTATTCGATGCTGAAATGGTGGCACAGAGTTTAGGAATAACTGATTTCAAAAGCGGAAGAAAATATGTCAGATGGGCGAGAGTGAACGAATACCTTGGTGGAAATTCGCCAGATGTGGCGAAAGGTGATTTGATCCCTGAATCCATGGTTTATAAATTAGCTTTCAAAGCATCCAATGATACCGCAGAAAAGTTTCAAGATTGGTTAGCAATAGATGTAATCCCACAAATTAGGAAAACAGGCAGCTTTCAAATGGATATTTCAAACCTACCGCCAGAACTTCAGTTGATGAATGCGTTAGTCCAACAGATGAATACTCAGGCACTCAATCAGAAAAAGCTTGAGGGAGTTATCCAGGAGACTAAGGATGATCTGCAAAACATTAGAGAAGTAGTCGAAATTAAGCCATTTGAAAATTGGAGAGAAACCACAAATAAGCTAATCAATAAAATGGCATATGCAAAAAGGAATTATGAAGAAATAAAAATAGAAATCTACAAGGCACTTGATAGCAGGGCAGGGACAAAGATAAAAACCAGGTTAGAGAACATGAAGGCGAGAGTTTTAATGGCAGGCGCAAGCATGAGTAAAGCAAAGTCGCTGACTAATCTTGATGTGATAGACGATGATAAGAAGCTCATTGAAATATATGTAGCCATAGTTAAGGAAATGGCAATTAAGAAAGGAGTAACGGTTGATCTCAAATAAAAAAGCCACTCGAAACGCAATTCGAATGACTGATAGGGAATGTTTACAAGTAGATTATAACACAAATTGGAGGAATGAAATGAGTAAAATTTCAGCGGAAACAGCAAGAGAAGTAGCAGATTTAGTGAAACCATTTAATCTGTTTAAACAAATCGAAGAAAAGGCGATTCAAGGCGAATACTCAATCACAGTAACGTTTTTATCAAAACTGGCATTTGAACTTCTAATAGACGAAGGTTACGACATTTATGCCGCAAATGGTGAAGTTAAGCTCACACGTTACAACGAGGATTCATTCAAAATTTACCACGAGTTTGAAATTAGTTGGGAGGGTTAGTATGGATCAGTTTGATGTTACGAATATAAACGATGAATGGATGTTTGCGGAAACACCTGAAGCGGATGAAGAAATAGAGGAGGAAGAAGATGACATTAGAAATTGATATCTATTTTGACAAATGTGAGCCAATTAAAGAAGGTTCGGTTTACAACCACAATTTTTATAGACTACCTATTTTTATTAACAATTGCAATATACTCTTAGAAATCTGCCGTGAGGATGAAAATGAGTATGAGTATTATTTGGTTGTTGACATTAACGACGAATCTACATGGATTCCGTGGGCGTGTGATTATGGGTTCAACATTTGTAAGGACAGGATAGTCTTGGATACTAAGCTATTTAACAAATATAACACATAGGAGGAAATCTAATGGAAGAAAACAAAAGTCTTGAAATCAAAAAAGAACAAGAGGTATTACCAGCACCGATAACCGAAAGTGACAGCCGAAACATGGGAATTTGGGGCGATAAGGAAAGTTTTGTCAATGCCCAAAGAATGGCACAAGCTCTAGCATCTGGAACAATGGTTCCTAAAGACTACCAGGGCAATATCGGAAACTGTTTAATTGCCTTAGATATGGCAGACAGATTAAGATTATCACCATTTGCAGTCATGCAGTCACTTTACCTAGTAAATGGTAGACCCTCATGGTCAGCACAATTCATCACAACAGTTATCAATAAGTCAGGAAGATTCAGAAGACCGTTGATGTTTCAGGTAACAGGCAAAGACAAAACATTGGCTTGCATCGCATGGACTGAAGATATTGAAGGAAACAGAATCGAAAGCATCGCTATAACCATGAAAATGGCTGAGGATGAAAAATGGATTGAAAAAAGTGGTTCTAAGTGGAAGACCATGCCAGAGCAGATGATCAGATACAGAGCAGCATCATTTTTTGGAAAGTTGCATTGTCCAGATTTAATCATGGGCGTGTACGCAGAGGATGAGGTTAAGAGCTTCACAGAGCCACGAGGCAAGGCGGTCGATAAAGCACCTAATCCTTTTGTTAAAACCGAACCAGAGGCAAAGAGTGAGGCCGTGGACGTTGAGTATAAGGAAGAACAAGAAGATATATTCGAGGGTACACCATTTGGAGGTAATTAAATGTTAACCAACGAAAATTACTTCTCTCCTGAGAACAATTGGAAATACTGCGGATCATCGCAATATAAAGACTTTTTCGGAAGTATGGGGCATCACGGATGTGAAGCGATGGCTATGGCGAAACTTAGAGGAGAATGGGCAATGGAGAAAACTGACGCCCTTCTCATTGGATCTTATGTCGATGCACATTTCGAAGGAACACTAGATTTATTCAGAGCACAGAATCCTGAAATCTTTACTCAAAAAGGAGAGTTGAAAGCAGGATTCAAAAAAGCAGAAGATATCATTCAGGTCCTAGAAGCCGATGAACTCTTCATGCAATTTATGAGTGGTGAAAAGCAGATCATATTCACCGGAGAAATCGAGGGTGTACCATTCAAAATCAAAATAGATAGCTACCTAAGAGGTAAGGCAATCGTAGACGGAAAGGTAATGGCGAGCATTCGAAAATTCGAGTGGGTGAAAGATTTCGGAAAGGTCAATTTCGTTGAGTATTGGGGTTATGACATTCAAGCGACGATATACCAAGAGATAGAACGACAGAATAGTGGTAATACCCTACCATTCTTTATAACGGCCGCTAGCAAGGAGAAAGTAACCGACAAAGAAGTAATCTGGCTGCCTAATCAGATGCTAGTGGACAGGCTCACAGAGGTCAGGAGCAATATGCCAAGGCTAAAGGCGTTAAAGAATGGTGAGGTTGAACCGGAAAGATGTGAGAACTGCGATTATTGTACATCAACAAGGAAATTGACAGGGCCAATTAGTATATATGATTTGGAGGAAAGAATATGAAAATAAAATATATAAACGAAGATTCAATACAATTTGATAATGGCACAGCACTCACATTTGACCACGATCAGGATTGCTGCGAAAACAACTACGCTGACTTTAAGCAAATTGAAAAAAGTGCGTTAGATGTTGAGTTTGGAAAATGGCTGTTATTTGAAGGAGTAGAAGAAAAGGGGTTTAGATTTGGTGGTGTGGGAACTCCGATGTTTTTCATTCCTTGTTATTCTTGCCAGAACGGATACTATTCAACTGATATTCAGATTTTATTCGATGGCGAGGTTGTTGTTAGCACAGAATGCGAGGAGGTATTAGATTGAACAAAGTAGTGATTATAGGCCGTTGCGTTAAAGACCCAGAACTCAAATATACACAAGGTGCAGGAACAGCAGTAACGACCGTTACCCTAGCGGTAGACAGGCAAAAGACAAAAGACGGAAAGAAAGAAGCAGACTTCATCCCGGTTGTAATATGGGGAAAACAAGCGGAATCCACCGCTCAATATGTAGGCAAGGGTAAGCTTCTTGGAATCGCTGGAAGAATACAAACAAGATCATACGACCACAAGGACGGTCACAAAGTGTATGTCACAGAAGTTGTTGCGGAAGAAGTTCAATTCCTTGAGTGGGGAGAGAAACCTCAAGCAAATAATGATTATGAAGATATGACACCAATAGACAATGGAGATTTGCCTTTCTGATAAAGGAGTGTATATGGAAAGAACAATGTGGACAGATTCTAAGATAAAAGAAGAAATCTCAAACGTTATGAGCACCTTGAATATACATAGAATGCCTAGTAACAGCGAGATTTATGCAGCAACACATAGTACAGCACTAACTAATGCAATAACGAGAAGAGGCGGATTTTATAAATGGGCAGAAAAATTAGAACTGCCCATAAAAGAGTCAGACACCAAAACAGGCAGTACATACGAACTTTATGCGATGGCTACAATGATTTCCAAGGGATTGAATGTGGTGAGAATGTCAGTTAGACATCCATATGACCTTCTAGTAAATAAAAATATCAAGGTTGATGTTAAGGTATCTAGTGCATATCTGAATAACGGTTCACTCGTGAATACAGTGGGCTTAGGAAAGGAATTTGCAACTTGTGACTTGTACGTTATTTATTTGCGACATAGATCTGGCGAACTAGACAGAACCTTAATAATCCCAGGTTATGAGGTAAGACATAAATATCTCAATATTGGAAAAGACAGTAAGTACAACAAGTACATTGACAGGTGGGATTTATTTCAAACTTATGACAACTTGAGAGAAAGGTTAGAACTTTGAACAGAGAGGGGAAAAATCTTCTCTTCACATATAGGAGGTGATTAAGATTGATGGATGGATTAGCTTGCATCGGAAATTATTAGATAGTGCTGTTTTTCAAAATGCTGATTTATTGAAAGTTTGGATATGGTGTTTATTGAAAGCAACTCATAAAGACTATGAATTGATGGTTGGAATACAGATAGTAGATTTGAATCCAGGGCAATTTATTACAGGCAGAACTAAGGGATCTGAAGAGCTAAAACTGAAACCTTCAACTTTTAGAGATTACCTAAAAGCTTTAGAAAAAATGGGCATGATTGAACTAAAACCCGACAACAAAAAAACCCTTGTAACCATTGCAAATTGGGAGAAGTACCAGACAGAAGAGGGAAGAAACCGACAACAGCCCGACAACAGCCCGACAACAAGCCGACAACAGCCCGACACAAACAATAACATTAATAACAATAATAACATTAATAAGTATATATACAGCTACCTGGAAGAGAAATGGTCCTTACCAATAAACGCAAGCATCGTTGAAGATTTAGATCACTTAGTGAATGAATACGGAAAAGAAAAGGTAAAGTCAGGAATCGACATATGTACTGAAAAGAATGTCAGAACCATAAGATATTTAACTGGTGTAGTAAGAAATGGAAGTAACAGGAAGGAGGAAACCAATGGAAAATCTAGCGGATTTGATGAAGAAGCAGCAAAACTTAGAGAACAAGGTATTGGATTCTAGCATTGAACAATGTGAAGTGTGCAAAGAACCAATTCAAAAGATAATTAATATCCTTGGAACTATGAAGAAAGTCAAAGTGATCTGCTCATGCAGAACTAAAGAGTTAAAAGCAATGGAAGAAAAAGCAGAACAACAAGACAGGCAGATGCGACTAGACAGAGTAATGAAGAACTCTCTCATGGATGACAATTTTAAAAGAAAGACCTTCCAGTCTTGGGATAGAAAAAAGGGCAATGAGAAAATCTATAACATCGCCAAGAAGTATTCGGATAATTTCCAAAAGATGAAATCTGAAAATGTTGGTTTACTCTTTCATGGCAATCCAGGCAACGGAAAAACCTATGCTGCAGTCGCAATCGCCAATGACCTTTTAGAGAGATCCATTCCGGTGGTATGTGTATCTATAAACTCATTGCTCGATAGAATCAAAGAAACCTATAACAAATGGGGTCAAGAGGGTGAGGATACCATATTAAAGAATCTGGCCAATGCTGACCTACTAATTATAGACGACTTAGGCACAGAATTTAAAGGCGAGTGGAGCGTTTCAAGAGTATACAGCATTATTGATTCGAGATATCGAAACGGACTACCACTGATCATAACAACAAACTTCACCATGCAGGATTTAAAAGCAAGATACGGAGATAGAACACATGACCGGATATTAGAAATGTGTACACCAGTGCATAACGACAAAGCAAGTTTGAGAAGCGAGAAACAGCAAGAAAAAAGTAAATTACTAAGAGAATTGTTAGGAGGCAACTAATGATCATATTAACAATCGGGGGATCTCTTCCGAACCTGAATGAATACACAAAGGCAAACAGAACAAATATTTATCTAGGCGCAAAGATGAAAAGAGAAAGTGAAGCTAAGATATCCGCCTACATCTTACAACAATTAAGAGGTGTCAAAACAGTCGAACGCTGCACAATTAAATTTGTCTGGGTGGAAAAAGATAAAAGACGGGATCTTGATAACATCGCATTTGCCAAGAAGTTTATTCTGGATGCCTTAGTTAAAAACGGAATATTAAAGGGCGATGGCTGGAGTTGTGTAACAGGATTCGAAGATAGTTTTAAAGTTGATAAAGACAGACCGAGAATAGAAGTTTACATAGAGGAGGAAGAGTAGATGGAATATCAAGGAATAAAAAAATATAAACCACGACGTTTTGCGATTTTAAGTTTCGGAGTTTCGTATGAACATTTAATTGTTATTACTCTACATCCTAATTCAAGATGGTACGCATACATGGATAAAGGCATTTGGATTATAGAATGTGCAAAAACAAAAATCAGATTATCAAACAAAGAATTTAATGATTTTTTTGAGTTGGTGATGTAAATGACACACATGAAAATATACAAAGCCATGACCGTTGAAAATATCCAAATCATAAACTACTTATACGCCAAAGGCAAAACCTGTAAACAGATTGCTGCCGAATTAGGTTATGGACTTCAGACGGTTGCTAATTATGTTTGGGAGCCAAGAGGCAGAGGGGAGAAGGGGGAGTAGATGAATGAAAAAATTAAATGATTTTGGTCTGTGCGTGGTGCTCGGAATGGCAATGTGCGGAGGAATATTTTCTTGGATTAACGAATTAAACAGACGGGGGTTAAACGGACAAAATCCCATAATAGTAATCATTGGTACGGTACTACTATCTGGACTGATGTGGCTATTTCTAATCGAACCAAACCACGATTAAGGAGGGTTAAATGAGGCCTGAAGTTATATTTTATCTTGAAGATTTAAAAACCAAGTTTGCAAAAATAAATCCAAAAGAATACTACTTATCTTATTCAGGAGGTAGAGACAGCCACTTTCTATATTGGTTTATAAAAGAATATCTACATGATACTGATATAGAGATTGTTTCGATAAACACTTACATGGAGCATCCAGAGATCTTTAAACGGATGAAGAAAAACAGTGACAGAATTTTAGTATCCGAGGTAAAACCTTCTGAAATTAAAGAAAAATACGGAATACCTTGTTTCTCAAAATTACAAGATCAGTTTATTTCAAGATATCAAAACGGATGTAGAACGGTCAGTTTAATAAATCGCATACATGGTAGAAACTTAGACGGTGGTAAATCTATGTTTGGTTTAAACAATACAGCAAGAGGTTTGTTATTATCTGGTGATCTACACAAAGTATCAGCAAATTGCTGTAAATATTTAAAGAAAACACCAGCACATAAGTTTGAAAAGAAATCAGGTAAAAAAGCAATTTTAGGAGTACGTGGATCAGAAGGATTGTTAAGAAAATCTGCTTACACTTCTTGCTTCACAAAAGATTTGAAATTTACACCACTTCATGATTTGACAGATGAATGGATGGACTGGATTTATGAAGAGTTCAAGATTGAAATTCCAGAAATTTATAAGCACGTTTCTCGAACCGGTTGTATGGGTTGTCCTTATGGATCATGGAAAGGCGAAACAATAAAGGAACTGAATTTGCTGCCAAGCTTTAAACGGGATTTTGTAGTTAGTTATTTTAAAGAAAGCTACGAGGTACTAGGAATAGATACCAATGAACAGTTGAAAATAGATTTTAAGGAGAAATCAAAATGAAGGTTAAACCAAAAATGGGTGGCAGAATAACATATGGAAACACTCCTGAACACAATTGCGAAATTGAGTTTATGCACGATTCAATATGGCAAGCTGATATTTATGGGGGAAGAGTGCTATTGCAACAACATCCGTATATAAGACTGTGGCTAACGTTAGACGAGTTTACCGCAACTTTTAATGAGGTAACAGAATGGAATATTGCATTGAACATGGGGTTAAGTGGGAGGAAATATGAAGAATATCTTAGATGCTTGTTGCGGTTCTCGAATGTTTTGGTTTAACAGAGAACACCCTAAAGCTGTTTACATGGATAACCGGAAGTTAGAAGACACCTTGTGTGATGGTAGAAAGTTAATCATTAACCCTGATGTCGTTGCAGATTTCACCAAGATGCCATTTAAGGATGACAGCTTTAAACTTGTAGTATTTGACCCTCCACACCTCATCAAAGCAGGTGAAACATCATGGTTGGCCAAGAAATATGGAAAGCTTAGCGATACGTGGCCACAGGATATCAAAAAGGGGTTCGAGGAATGCTTCCGAGTCTTAGAACCTAATGGGATATTGATTTTCAAATGGAATGAAGAACAAATAAAGCTTTCTGAAATATTGAAATTAGCACCACAAGAACCATTATTCGGAGATAGACGAAGCAAAACACATTGGATCGTTTTTATGAAGGAGAAAATATGAAGCTCGCACTAGCAATCACAACAAGCCTAATCACGATAAAAACCGTATTGTATTTGCTCGACCGTTGGATTTGCAAGAAACATGATAGAAAATTTAGGGAGGGGAGAAAATGAAAGATTTCATTCAAGGCTTGAAAAACCTGAAATTCTGGTTATCTATCATTTGGAAAGACCGAGATTTTGACCATTACTACTTTTTCAAGATTTTATCAGCGAAACTCTCCCGAATGGAAGATTGCATTCGAAATGGCATATTTGTGAGTAGTGAAGAAACGGCAAACAAGCTACTCATTGCGAAAGAGTGCTGTGAACGGCTGATAAAAGAGGAATACTTCGACGATTTGGAATTTGACGAAAATGAAATTGGCTACGCAAAACAAAGGGAAGATTTGGAAGTGCTAACCCGAATCATCAGGGAGGAAAGCTTGTCATGGTGGAATTAAGGAGGAGAAAGAGATGAAGATAGAGGATGCGATAATTGTACTAAAAGAGTCAGTAACAATTCTAAGCAGAGCTAATGGTAAAACAATCTTAAAAGATGCCATAGATATAGCCATAGAAGCACTCGAAAAGCAGATAGCGAAGAAACCAAGAGAGAATTCAAGAAAAGTGATTGCAGGTATTGACGGTGCTAACTGTGGCTTATGTGGAGGGTTAATCTTTAATCCATCTAAATATTGCAACAGATGTGGTCAAAAACTTATATGGGGGAATGAAGAATGACAAATAAAATAACCGTAGTCAGAGAAGGCTTGTATTTAGGAATGGGTGAACGTGGGTTTAGATATGAAATTCGGTTCAATGGAAAAACTGTATGCTATTCGGATTGTGAGCCTGAATATATTGACGAAATAAATAAGCTGCTAGAGAAAACGGAGGTGACGGAATGACCTATATCCTCGAACTAACCGACAAAAACCCAAAGTACAATCAAATCACAAAATGCACTACTGCTGAAGAAGCCGATTTTCTTAAAATGCAAGCGGAGAAAATGGGGTTCGAAGTGAAAATAAAGAGAGTGGAGGGGAAGAGATGAATAAGAAGATAGATCACATAGAATTTGATGATGCGCCAAGAGGTTGGGATGACCGATGCAGTGGAGATGGATATGAAAAATACACAGATACAGATGGAGACAGAAGATACAAGGATAACAATCTTTTAGTGGGATCACTGGGTTATAGGCCTTGTGCGAAGTGTGCGAAGTACCCCAATGAACGCGGGGATGATGCTTGCATAGCCAACCTTGGTAACGTCATGAACGCATGTTGTGGACACGGAAAAGAGGGTTATGTGATGTTCGACAATGGCATAACCATTCGAGGGCAATTTGAAATAGAACAGAGCGTTGTATTGAATAAGCCATGCAGAAGTTGTGAGACTCTTTTGTCGCCAGATGATAAATATTGTCGTGAATGTGGAGAGAAAACTAATTTCTAAAAAAGGGGGAATAATATGACCGCAAAAGACACGCTTAATCAGATCAGGCACATCGACCATGAGATAACTTTTATGTTAGAGCAGTTGGAAGAGCTAGAAACATCCTTAACTCGAATATCGCCTGTATTATCGGATATGCCGACATGCCACGACAACAACCGAGATAAAATAGCGGATGGTATTGTGAGAATCATAGAACTGAAAACAACCATCAATAAGCGAATTGATTATCTCTATGACTATAAAAACAAAATGACAGCAATCATGAATCAGATTGATAATCCTGTTTACAGAAGAATCTTAGCAATCAGATACTTTCAGAAAGAACATAACAGCTTTGAGGAAATTGCAACGGCAATCGGTTATAGTTACTACCCGACAATACACATGCATGGCGTTGCACTTCAAGAGTTTACAAGAATACAAAGTGAGCAAGACTTAGCAACTAATCATATAGTATAGTTTAGACAGTGAATTATCGATAAACCCTTGCAGAAATGTTGGGGTTTTTAAATTACTTACGATATTTGCGTATGATTCGTAAGTAAATCGTAAGATTAATTTTGAGAGGTGGCAAAAATGAAAGCATTTAAGTATGAGAAAAGTGAAGGCAAATATCAATTACGTTTGACGTTACTGAGTTTTCGTTGCCCGTTTGAATTTATGGATGAATTGAATGAAGAAATACCGAAATATATTCAAAATGGATTGGTGTTTATTGATGAAACCGAACACAACGATAATCCTGAAAAAAGATTCATGGAAGTAAGGGTTAAAGATGGGGAAATCCTTATAGAAAGCTTTGCTTTTATACCTGATGATGTCGTTCAAGACTTAGTCGAGTAAATAATAGGTTGAATCGGTGTCCTTTACACCGACTACCATTACCAAACATTCGGAGCAAATTAAACTTTTGCTCCTTTTGTTTGCAAAAAATCTCCACAAGGGGGGTAATCCATTGATAATAGTCGAACCAAAAGGATTCCTAACCTTAGAATCAGAAGAAGGTATAACTGTTAATTGGCTTTGGAAAACACCTTACAAGCTCGAAAAATATCGGAGCGGATATTTAGAAATAGAATGCCACATTGGTATTAAACGAGAGTTCATTACATTAAGCGATGCATATGTAGGACAGATTATGGAGTTATTTATTGAACTTAAGGTGTGTCCTTTATGTGGTCAGTATATGCCTAAAAATTATGACTACTGCTTTTGGTGTGACGGGTGGGTAAGTGAAGCACCCACTTATGTATATAAAGACAAGGATAGAACCAGAGGTGAGAGAAAACATAAGAACCATGTTAAATTGAAGCACAAAATTAATTTATACAGAGATAAGAAAGACAACGAATCAGTTGATTATTACTTAGAAACGAGTAATTCTGCAAAGCTATTCAAGTGGAAAATAAAGCATGATTGTGATTACTGCCAAATGGGAAGGCAACATTCAAGCAAGAAAAGAGAAACATCTCTAACCGAAAAACTAAAGGAATTTAACTCCACAAAATAAAAATAAACACCATAATCTCAAGGAGGAAACCTGATGCAAGATCAGATGACTAAGTTAAACCTAGATTATAAGTTAATCAACAATCTTCGACAGCAAGGGAAAACTCTTAAAGAGATTATGACGATTTTAGAACTACCAATTACACAAACAGACTATGAGCGATTCAAAAAACATCTAAGCCGGAAAGCACCTAAATATTTATTAGATGCTGGAACATTCAAGGGGATGACACCATATGCCTCTTCGGTTCTTGTAGATAGTCAAGGCGATGTAAAGCTAGCTTGGATAAAACAGAGTGCAGAGGCAAAGCTATTAAGCACGTTAATCGACAAGATACACGAGATTCCAGAGATTAAATTAAAGCCTATTGAAATCTATCCAAGGCAAAAACTTCTTGAAATTCCGCTCTTCGATATGCACTTTGGTGTGGCTAATTACGAATACTACGAGCCTCACTTGGATGAAATCAGACGGTATATACACAGATTGTATGAACACATCGTAATTACAGTAGGTAGCGATATGTTACACCATAACGATATGAGAAGTCAGACGGCTTCAGGCACACCAATAGAACAGTTAAACATCAGAACAGCGTGGAACGATGCACTGAAGTTTTATATAGGGCTAATAACCGAGGCTGTAGATCATGCCAATGAAGTTACAGTGATCTACGTTAAAGGTAATCACGATGAGAGTCTATCATGGTCCTTTGTTCAGTTATTAAAACAATTGTTCCCAACAGTACATTTTAATGATGATTTCAAAGAGAGGAAAGTATTCTTGTGGGAGCAAATCTTTATCGGCTATATCCATGGCGATAAACCAATCAAGGATATCGATAAGGTATTTATTAAAGAAAATAAGAAAGCCTATGGCAACGCAGAGATAACAGAGATACACATAGGACACTTACATCGAGAAAATCTTAAAGGCAACGTACAGGACACTACAGGCACTATGGTGAGGGTATTATCTACGGGCAATATAACAGACAGTTGGAGTGATGATAACAACTATGTTGGTGCTAACAAAAGGTTCCAACTGTTTGAGTATGGACCTAAGAAACTAAGCGGTATTTATTATGTGGATGGGGAGGAATAGAAATGGGATTAAAGAACTATACATTATTCAAATGCAAAGTATGTGGAACAGAGTTTTCTATTCCAAGTCAGTACATACATGAGAGCACCTATGAGGTTAGATGTCCGATGCATGGGGAACATAACGATACTGTTGTTATTGGAGCATACGACAATCTCAATGAGTGCATGGAGCATGATAGTTATAAGGTTGTTGGTGGAGTAGTGAAGAGAAGATGAAAGGCTACAAGGATAGCAAGTGGAAACATAAACGGATCGTTATCCTCAAGCGTGATGAATATAAATGTCGAGAGTGTGTTAGGTATGGTAAGACAACAGGAGCAACAATGGTTCATCATATCAGACCACTTGAAAGCAACCCGGAGTTAGCACTAGACAGTAAGAACCTTATAAGCCTATGTGGTTCATGTCATAACGAGATGCACGATAGAATCACAGATGAATTAACAGCTAAGGGTATGGAACTGATTAAACGAATTGATAGAATAAATAAAACAATTTAAACTATCCCCCCACTTAAAATGAAAAAAACGGGGCCAAAAGGGCAC
>Ga0209511_1000590_pt1 | contig 35886 bp, 31 predicted proteins | sample SSSSmetaG_FD_184141 | JGI IMG/M metagenome (GOLD analysis project Ga0209511, IMG submission 184141) | Glacier valley bacterial and archeal communities from Borup Fiord, Nunavut, Canada, to study Microbial Dark Matter (Phase II) - ​SSSS... | ecosystem: Environmental > Aquatic > Freshwater > Ice >... | reverse complement strand
GGAACGATCGCTACGATTTCCTTTACTCTATGGAGAGATTTTCATAAGTCTATAACTGTTCCATAGCGTAATTTATGGATTGCAATGGATATGAACCTGCCACCTGTTTATCTGCGTTCCTTGTTTTTGACCAGCCTGGTTAGCTTTCTCACCCCTCTCTTATTGGTGGGTAGCGCGATCGCGGGGCTGATAGTAATGGGTCTCATTCCAGGGCTTGATGGGTTTAGCCAATGGTCGTCGGGGTCAATTTTGTCGTTTTTGCAAACGTTTGGGAGCGGCAAAGCGCTAGAAGGGTCGCTTGTGATTGGCGGTGCCTGTGGGATGGTCGGCGCTTTGTTTGACACGTATATCTTTTATCGCTACAGCAGCTTTCGTCGAGATTAGTCCACTTGTTATAAACCTGCCAAAACTCACTATCCTGAGAAGAGTGCTAAGTATGCGCTTTTATGGGTCAGTTAGAGCAGTGGATTATGCAAGAAATGTATCGATTTTTAGCTGTTTTGTGGGTGATCGTCCTAAGTTGGAGCGTAGTTCCTCAAGCCGCACTCGCTCGAACTCAAACCCCAGAGACAGCGCCCGTTCAGTCGATTCAGCCTTATCTAGATCGGGTGATCGATCGAGTCACCGAATTCAAACTCAATAACGGCTTAAAGTTTATTGTTTTAGAGCGGCACGAGGCTCCGGTGGTGTCGTTTCTCACTTATGCCAACGTGGGCGGAGCAAACGAACCTGATAAAAAAACAGGAGTTGCCCATTTTTTAGAGCATCTCGCCTTTAAAGGCACGACGCGCATCGGGACAGACAATTATCAAGCTGAAAAGCCATTGCTCGATCGCTTGGATCAACTGGCAGAAAAGATTCAGACAACGAGCGATCAGGCGACTCGCACCCGCTTACAGCAAGAGTTCGATCAAACCGAAGCTGCTGCCGGAAAGTTTGTGAAGCAGAACGAATTTGGTCGCATCGTCGAACAGTCGGGAGGCGTAGGACTGAATGCCAACACCTCTAGCGAAGCGACTCGATATTTCTACAGCTTTCCGTCCAATAAACTAGAACTCTGGATGTCGCTGGAATCAGAGCGATTTTTAGATCCGGTGTTTCGAGAGTTTTATAAAGAGAAGGCAGTCATCTTAGAAGAGCGACGACTGCGAACTGAAAACTCTCCGATCGGGCAAATGATCGAGGTTTTCTTAAATGCTGCGTTTCAAGTGCATCCTTATCGTCGCCCGGTGATTGGGTTCGACCAAGACATTCGCAACCTGACCCGACCCGACGTGCAGCAATTTTTTGACACCCACTACACGCCCAATAATTTGACGATCGCAGTCGTTGGCGATGTCAACCCCGTTGAAGTGAAGCGTCTAGCTCAAACTTATTTTGGGCGCTATAAAGCCAAACCCAAACCGCCCGAAGTCACTGCGATCGAGCCACCTCAAACCCAAACCAGAGAAGTTACTCTCAAGCTCAATTCCCAGCCCTGGTATCTCGAAGGCTATCACCGTCCTAGTTTGAGCCATCCCGATAGCGTGGTTTATGAAGCGATCGCCAGTCTTCTCAGCGATGGGCGAACGTCTCGCCTCTATAAAACCTTGGTTGAAGAGAAGCGAGTCGCCTTGACCGCCCAAGGCTTTAACGGATTTCCGGGAGATAAATATCCGACGTTAATCATGTTTTATGCGCTGACGGCTCCCGGAAAATCGGTGGATGATGTCTCGACGGAATTACGATCGCAGATCGAACGCCTCAAAACCGAGCCAGTTTCTGCCCAAGAATTAGATCGCGTTAAAACCCAAGCTCGCGCCGGACTGCTGCGATCGCTCGACTCAAATTCTGGCATGGCAGAATCGCTTTTAGAATACGAAATCAAAACCGGAAGCTGGCGCAATTTGTTTAAGCAAGTCGATGCCATTGCTGCCATTACGCCTGCCGATATTCAGCGAGTTTCTCAAGCCACCTTTACGAGTCAAAATCGCACGATCGGACGCATACTTCCTCAAGGAAATTAAGCCCTATCTATATCAAAGGCACTTTTTATGAAAACGACCGATCGCAAACAACGAATCGCCAGAATTATTACTCTCGTATTCACATTTATTGTGGTGCCGCTCGTCATATTATTGTTGACGCTCGTGCTTCCGGCTTCAGCAGACACCGCTAAACACTACACCGACTTAAAATTAGCGCCCGCCCCCGCAATCAAAGTTCCTGACTACAGCCGTTTTGAGCTTAAAAATGGCATGGTCGTCTACTTGATGGAGGATCATGAGTTGCCTTTGGTCAGCGGCACTGCATTGATTCGGACGGGCGATCGCTTTGAGCCGGGTAGCAAAGTCGGGTTGGCAGGCTTAACCGGAGCGGTGATGCGATCGGGTGGCACTCAAAGCCATTCCCCAGATGAATTAAACCAAATCCTAGAGCAACGAGCCGCCTCGATCGAGTCGGGCATCGGCAGCACGTCGGGGAGTGCCAGCTTCGACACGCTCAGCGAAGACTTATCTGAAGTGTTCAATTTATTTGCAGAAGTCATTCAGCAACCCGCGTTTGCGCCTGAGAAGTTTAATCTGGCAAAACTGCAAACTCAAGGGGGCATTGCTCGACGAAATGATGACCCCAACGGCATCACAGGGCGAGAGTTTGAAAAGCTGCTTTATGGTGACAAAAGCCCTTACGCGCGAGTGGTGGAATATGCCACGATCGAGACCATTTCGCGCGACGATTTAATCGGGTTTTATCAGCAATATTTTCGTCCAAGTAATCTGCTATTAGGAATCGTGGGAGATTTTGACAGCAAGACGATGCGATCGCAAATCGAGTCTAAATTTGGCATCTGGAATCCGACCCTGCAAACACCAAAATCTGACTTGCCCAACGTTGCCCAAGCGAACCAAAGCGGGATTTTCTTCGTCGATCAGCCGCTGTTGACGCAGAGTTATATTCAAATGGGTCATCTCGGCGGACAGTTAAATAGCCCTGATTATCCCGCGTTGTCGGTGATGAACGCGGTGTTAAGCGGGTTTGGCGGACGGCTGTTTAACGAGGTGCGATCGCGTCAGGGTCTCGCCTACTCTGTGTATGCAAGCTGGAGTCCGCAGTATGATTTTCCGGGGGTGTTTGTTGCCGGAGGGCAGACTCGATCGGATGCCACCGTTCCCTTTATCAAATCAGTGTTGGGCGAGTTAGAAAAAGTTAGGACTCAGCCTATCGCGACGCGCGAACTCGCCTTTGCAAAAGATTCGGTGCTAAATTCGTTTATCTTCAACTTTCAAGATCCTAGTCAGACGCTTTCACGACTCTTGAGATACGAATATTTTGGCTATCCCAAAGACTTTATTTTTCAATATCGCAAAGCCATCGAAGCGACCTCGATCGCTGACATTCAACGAGTTGCCAAAACCTATCTTCAACCCAATAAAATTGTGACCCTTGTTGTTGGCAATCAAAAAGAAATTCAGCCGACTCTTGCAAGTTTGGGACAAAAAGTTACGGCGATCGACATCACAATCCCGCAACCCAAACAACTTTAAAAGAGACATCAGACACTGCTCATCGCCGCAGATTTCTGGACTGCATAGTGTTCGTCAACCGCCTTGATCGTTGAGGTAAACCCTCGATCGGTCTGATGAGGCACTACTAAGGTTGGGCAAGAAGCATTGTGGATTACATAATGACCCGCATCGTTGAGCAGGTCTTCTGCTTCAGCAGGCAGTTCAGGCTGTCCTAAAATGATCAAATCGGCTCCCCATGAATTCGCAATCTCGCAGATTTTTTTTCCTACATGACCGAGCGGTTGAGCGATGTCAGCCATCAAACCCACGTTGTTCACGACCTGAGAGAGCGATCGCAGTTCTTCTAAATCGCTGACCTGATAACTCCATTCTTCTGAGTGAGTTTCAGCATTATGAATCTGATTAGATAAGACGTTTAACAGCAGCAAGCGAGAGTGGTTTATTTTTGCCCAAGCGATCGCTGTCGCGAACACAGGCTGCGGGTTTTTAGCGTTGTCGAGCGCAATCAAAATTCTATCTAGCATGGCTCTCATCAATGAATAAGTGAGTTGCGGTTTAATGGAGTCCCACCTGATCGGGCTTCGACTTCGCTCAGCCCTCGACTCTTAGCTAATAGGTTGAGTATCTAGTGAGTTGAGCGCAGTCGAAACCCCGGAAAACGCAGCGAGGATTTCTATTTTCGCGCAAGTCACTAACAGAGTTCGGCGTTGCTGAATGCAGCTATGAAATGCCCTCCTCACGAATTGGGGCAAGCCCTCGCCAACCCTTCTCCCTAGGGAGAAGGGACCCAGAATTCCTGTCCCCTCTCCTTTTGGGAGAGGGCTAGGGTGAGGGTAAAATCTGTGCTTCATAGATCGATTCAGCAACGCCCAGAGTTCATTGGACATCCTCTAACGGACGATCGCAGCTTTAGACTGCGGTTGATGGTCTGATTGAGACGCTTTCATCAATCCTTGAACAGTTAACACTGAGCAAGGCGCATGGTGCAATACATAGTTGCTGACACTGCCGACAAAAAATTCACTTAGCCCAGAGCGACCTTGACGACCAACGATGATCAAATCTGCGCCCCAAGTGTGAGCAATCTCGCAAATCGTGCGACCCGGATCACCAAAATTTTGGCTAAATTCTGCCGCAACTCCGGCTGCGATCGCGGTTTGACTGAGCGATCGTAGCGACTCCAAGGCTTCTCGCTCAAACTCTTGCCACTGATTTGCATAGATTTGCACCGTCTCACGATGTAGCCCTGGATAGATTCCATCGATCGCAGGATAAACTGAGCCTGGATATTCTCCATCAAACGGAGACAGCACATGCAGCAACATCACAGAGGCTTGAGTAGCTTTTGCCAAGGCAATGGCTTCGGCAAAGACTTGCTGACTGCTATCAGAGCGATCGAGCGCAATTAAGATCTTTTGAAACATAGAGTTTCTAGCCTCCATTAGCGAAGAATTTTTATCCCTAGCTCTAGCTATAGAGAAACAATTTGAGGAACTTGTGAGGATAAGAGACAAAGAGCGTTAGCCAGGGAAGTCTACCTGAGCAAGGCAGAGATGATCTATCTTACGCATGAGGCAGATGCTGAGAGAAACTGAAATGATCGACTCATAACAAGTAGATTAATCCCGGCATCGACTTATGAATTTTTCACCCTCTATTACCTCCACCGATCGCATTCTTGTGGTTGATGATGTTGCTGATAACTCTTTTTTGCTACAAATGCTTTTAGAAGATGAAGGCTACCAGGTTGAAGTGGCTGATAGCGGCGCGGCTGCACTCGCCAAAATTGAATCAGCCCCACCTAAATTAGTCTTACTAGATGTGATGATGCCCGGAATGAATGGCTACGAAGTCGCACAGCAGATTCGAGAGAATATTGAACTGCCATTTATCCCAATCGTCATGGTCACAGGTCACGATCAGCCTACGGTTTCTAAGAGTGTTCAGGTTGAGGGATTCTTGAGAAAGCCGATCGAGTTCGATGAGCTTTTGTCTCAAGTTCACGCCATTTTAGAACGTGCTCGAAAAAAGACCGTCGAGCGGGTATAGGGATTGACAGCCCTGACCGTTAGGTTGTGCGATTTAGACAACGGTTTGTCTGAGACAGATCGCTTGACGGTTGCTAACAGATAGCGGCTACAGGCTCATAGAGAGCGGTTTCGATTTTGCTCAATGCGTCCTCAAAGTCATCGTTCACGATTTGAACGTCAAACTCTTTGGCAGCACTTAGCTCTTCTCGTGCATGGGTTAGGCGACGAGTGATCGCGTCTTCTGAATCTTGTGCTCGTCCTCGAATGCGATTTTCTAGCTCACTCAATGACGGGGGCAAAATAAACATTCGTAGAGCACTAGGGAACGTTTTGCGAATTTGCCGTGCGCCATCTAGCTCAATTTCTAGAATGACCCACTTGTCATCTTGAATTTTCTCTTCAACCGCTTTCCGAGGAGTGCCATAACAGTTTCCGGCAAACTCTGCCCATTCGAGCAATTCGCCTTGAGCCACCATCCGCTCAAACTGAGGACGGGTCACAAAATAATAATTTTGTCCATCCACCTCGCCTTGACGAGGGGCACGCGTGGTTACTGAAACTGACACATAAAGGTCAGGATGTCGGTGAACGAGCGATCGTAGTAACGTTCCTTTTCCGACTCCGCTGGGTCCTGTCAATACAATCAATCTGCCCTTGCCCATGTGCCTGCCTCAAATTGATTAGCGCTAAGTGTTCCCAATGTTGCTGATTAAGCGAGTATAGCGTGCAATCATAAAGGGTGGGGGAAAGACGCAGTCTACGAGAAGGTTTTATTTTTGTCGCCCTCTAACCGTCGTCATGAGAATCTTTGCTGAGAGTAAATCGATTGGCAACGGTTTCTGGCTGAATTGCCGAGAGAATAACGTGTCCAGAGTCAGCAATAATGACGGCGCGGGTGCGTCTGCCATAGGTGGCATCAATGAGTTTCTTCTCCTCTCTTGCGTCGGTGATGATACGCTTAATGGGGGCAGATTCTGGGCTGACGATCGCCACCACTCGCCCAGCGGACACAATATTACCGAATCCAATGTTGACCAGTTTGATGTCCGTCATAAGAAGCTGACTTCCGCAGAAGGCAATGAATAAGGGAGTTGTTTTTCATCGTATCTATAAAAAAAACTCGCAACAAGGTGAAACCTAACTTGAAACAGAGGAAATCCGCTGTTCTAGACTTCTAATCTTTTGAGTATCAGTCCCAACTTTTTCTAAAAATCCCTTGCAACCTGTTGACTTTACAACCCTCACAGCCCTCTGCGGTGAACTTCGCACTACCTGGCTGCCTGCTCGACTTGAGCAGGTCTATCAGCGCGATCGCTTTACGCTCTGTCTGGCACTTCGCACCCTCAATCAACGCAGTTGGCTGACGATCTCTTGGCATCCTCAAGCCGCTCGATTGAGCATTAGCAGTCCGCCACCCCGAACGCCTGACACTTTTACGTTTAGTCAGCAGTTGATTCATCAATTAGGTGGGCTGGCGCTAGTCGCGATCGAGCCTGTCTCACCGTGGGAACGCGCGATCGATTTGCAGTTTTCTCGCCGCCCTGGAGACCCCGCCCTCTGGCATCTCTATGTTGAGATTATGGGCAAATATAGCAATGTGATTTTGGCAAATCGAGACAATCTGATCGTCACAGCAGCGCATCAAGTCAGCGCCAATCAGTCGAGCGTCCGTCCGATTCAAACCGGACAGCCCTACGAGTTGCCGCCCGCCCTCACCGATCCTGCGCCGACGTTGAGCGAGACACCAGAAAGTTGGCGATCGCGCGTCAGCCTGATTCCCGGTGCGATTCGTCGAAATCTGATCAAAAGCTATCGAGGACTCAGTTCTGCGTTGCTGCTATCGATGTTAGATGCCGCAGATATAGAACCCGATCATCTTACCGAAACGTTGACCGACGCGGAGTGGCAGCGTCTCTTCACTTGCTGGCAAACCTGGCTCAAGACGTTAGAAAATGGTGACTTTCAACCTGGCTGGACGGCAGATGGCTACACCGTGATGGGCTGGAGCCTGACTCAGCGAACCGACACGGTTGAGGAAGTCGTCGATCGCTACTACACTGACCACCTCAACCGTCAAGAATTTAGCCAACTGCGTCATCAAACTAGACAGAAGCTAGATAACGTGTTGAGCAAGCTGCGGGTAAAAGCAGAGACGTTTTCGAGCCGATTGGATCAGTCCGATCGAGCCGATCAATCCAAGCAGCAAGCCGATTTGCTGATGGCGAATCTGCACGAGTGGAAACCGGGTATGAAAGCGATCGAGCTACTCGATTTTGAAACTGAGAAGCCTGTGACGATTCCGCTCAATCCCGAAAAAAACGCGGTTCAAAACGCGCAAGCTCTCTATAAGCGTCACCAAAAATTAAGGCGAACCCGTGCCGCAACCGAGCCTTTATTAAACGCGGTGCAGGACGAAATCGATTATTTAGAACAAGTCGAAGCGGCGATCGAGCAGTTTAGCGACTATCAAACTTCAGACGATTTAGAAGCCCTCGAAGAAATCAAAGATGAACTGATTCAGCAGGGTTATATGGAAGGGTCAGACTATCGTAAAGAGGATCGTAAAGAGGTCAGAAAAGACGATTTGGCGAGTCATCCCTACCGATTCAAAACTCCGGGAGGATTTGACCTCCTTGTCGGACGCAACAATCGCCAAAACGATCACTTAACATTCAGAGAGGCAAATGACTATGATCTCTGGTTTCACACCCAAGAGATTCCGGGGAGCCACGTTTTGCTGCGTCTAGAGCCTGGAGCCGTCGCCGACGACGCTGATTTGCAATTTGTAGCTGACATGGCGGCTTACTATAGTCGATCGCGCCAGAGCGAACAGGTTCCCGTCGTCTACACAGAGCCTCGCCACGTCTATAAACCCAAAGGAGCCAAACCTGGCATCGCAATTTATAAACAAGAACGCATCATTTGGGGACAGCCCCAGCGCGCCAGTCGCTACCTTGCCCAACCCGCCTCCAGCCCCACCCCATAGAGACTCTTCGATGGAACGTCTCCGCACGGTTTTGCAGTGGCGAATCCCATTTCATTCATCCACCATCAGAGATAGATAGGTCAGGAATCGATGAAGTTTCGTGACAAAAGGTTTGTGTATATTGTTACAATATCGAACGATCTGGGCTTGATGACCCTGTAGACCCGCTGCATGTTTGGGAACGCGCAGTTTGGTTTTCTCCACCGTAAAACAACAGGTTGATTCATAGCCAGCTTCTGACGAGGCTGGCTCTTTTTTGGTCGTAGGCTTTTCTGGAAATACAGCGCTTAAAGTTTGTGCGATTTGAGCGATTCGCGATCGCCCCTTGATATGATGCAAGCTTCAAGCCCGATCGCCCCTCCTAACTGTGACCCTCAACTACGCCCTTGTTCATGAATGGTTAACGCCCAAGGCTACAGGCGGGTCAGAGCTAGTGGTGCAAGAAATCCTCAAGCACATTGATGCAGATCTCTACGCGCTGATCGATTTTGAGTCGGTAAATCCCAGTAGCTATCTCTATCAGCGATCGATCGGAACCACGTTTCTTCAGCACTTTCCCTTCGCTCGCAGCGGAGTGCAGAAATATTTACCCTTTTTGCCGTTGGCGATCGAGCAGCTTGACCTCCGCGCCTATGATGTGATTTTGTCGTCGTCTCATGCGGTCGCTAAAGGCGTTCTCACAACTCCTCATCAGCTTCACGTCTGCTATTGTCACGCCCCCATGCGCTATGCCTGGGATTTGACGTTTGACTATCTTGACAGCAGCAAGCTAGGTCATGGTGCGCCTGGAGTTTTGACTCGCTACCTGCTCCATCGGCTGCGTCAGTGGGATGTGCTGTCTGCCAATCGAGTCGATTATTTTATTGCCAATTCTAAAAACACTGCTCGACGAATTTGGCGATATTATCGCCGTCCCGCAGAGGTAATTTACCCACCCGTCGCGGTCGATCGCTTTCCCTTTCAATCTCAGAAAGAAGATTTTTACGTCACCGTCTCCCGGTTGGTCAGCTACAAAAAAATTTCTTTGATTGTCCAGGCGTTTAATCAACTAGGGTTGCCCCTCGTCGTGATTGGCAGCGGACCCGAATTGTCACAAATTCAGCAAATTGCAAAGTCTAATGTGCGGGTCTTGGGATGGCAACCTGACGAGGTTGTCGAACACTATATGTCCCAGGCAAAAGCTTTTGTTTACGCTGCCTACGAAGATTTTGGCATCGCTCCGGTTGAGGCTCAAGCGTGCGGAACTCCCGTCATTGCCTATGGGGCAGGTGGCACGTTAGAGACGGTGCGAGATCTGCGACAGCACGATCGTCAAGGAACCGGAATTTTGTTTCCACGTCAAACCGAGGACGCGATCGTCGAGGCGGTGAATGTTTTTGAGCAGCATCAAAAGAACGTTGAGCCTGAGATTCTGCGCGACCATGCGCTCTTGTTTCACCCTACGATCTTTCAACAGCGCTATTTATCGTTCCTTGAGCACGCTCACCAAGAGTTTCAGATTAGAAATTCTTAATTATTTTTTATGATTTGCAGTTCGATTTAAGAAAAATTGCTCATGTACTTAGGAGCAAAAACGTTGCATAAGCGGTCTATGGCTTTATGATCAGGACTGTGTGTGGTGTGGAATTGTAAAGGAGTAAGATGACTGCCGAAAGCCAACTCATCTCCGGTAAGTTGATTCGGACATTCGTGAAGCGGGGGATACGATCGTTTATCCTTGACGCGGTAGACAGAAAAGTCTCTAAACGACTGTTCGATATTGTTTTTTCGCTCACGGTTTTGATTTTCTTTTCCCCGGTTTATCTGCTGCTCGCTTTACTGATTGCTGTCAGTTCATCGGGTCCCATCTTTTATGTGCAGGAGCGGGTCGGGAAAAACTACAGGCGCTTTGAATGCATTAAATTTAGAACGATGGTCGTCAATGCTGACGAACTGTTGATGGAAATGATCGAAACGTCTCCTCAACTGCGCCAAGAATTTGAGGACAACTTTAAGCTTAAATATGATCCTCGCATTACGTGGATTGGTCATTTTTTGAGGGTCACTAGCTTAGATGAGTTTCCCCAGTTTTGGAATGTTTTGATGGGCGACATGAGTGTGGTAGGTCCTCGTCCGCTCGTCGTTGAAGAATTGCCTCGATATGGCTCTCACATCGATCGAGTCTTGACAATCCGTCCGGGGATCACTGGTTTGTGGCAAGTGTCTGGTCGCAATGACATTCCTTATCCACAAAGAGTTCGGATGGATCTTTACTATGCAAACGCCAGAAACTTTTGGATGGATTTGTGGATTGTTGTAAAAACGATCGGAGTAGTTGTCTTCCCCAAAAATAACGGAGCCTACTAACGCTTGATTATTTGAACACAATAAAACCCTCAGTGCCCCTGATTACCAAGCATTCGAGGGGTTTATTTTTGGACGATCGTGGCGAACTCAACGCGTCGATCGAGAGCAGGTTGTCCATCCCGCAAGATCAGCCACATTCAAAAAACAATTGGGCATCACGTCCGGATCACTTACTGAGGTGACGTATCTTTTATCAGTGCGTCCCCTGCTTATTCTCAGGGGTCGGTTACGACCATCTAAATAGGGTCAGTGCTTGATTTAGCAAAGGTCTTGCGATAGGTGAAGTGTTGATTGACCCTCTAAGGGTGGGATTACTGGGGGTGCGGTTTGAGCTTCGATCGAGGTTATATTTAAGCGAACGCAGATCGAGGATGACATCTAGTTAGCGTTTTCACGGCAGTTTTATAACGAGGACACTCAAGAATGACGCAGCGTAAGCGAGCACTATTAACGGGCATCACAGGTCAAGACGGCTCTTATTTAAGTGAACTGCTGTTAGAGCAGGGCTATGAGGTTCATGGCATCATTCGCCGCACCTCGACCTTTAACACCGATCGCATCGACCACATTTACGAAGATCCTCACGTTGAGGGCGCACAGTTATTTCTTCACTATGGTGATCTGACCGATGGCACCACCCTACGTCGCATCTTAGAAGACGTTAAACCCGTCGAAATCTACAATTTAGGTGCCCAATCTCACGTTCGCGTTAGCTTTGACTCTCCTGAATACACAGCAGATTCGGTTGGAATGGGAACGCTGCGTCTGCTAGAGGCAATTCGCGACTATCAGCACCGCACAGGCATTGAAGTTCGCTTTTATCAAGCGGGTTCGTCCGAAATGTTTGGTAAAGTGCAAGAAGTTCCCCAAGTCGAAACGACTCCGTTCTATCCTCGCAGCCCTTACGCGTGTGCCAAAGTCTACGCTCACTGGCAAACGGTGAACTACCGTGAATCTTATGACCTGTTTGCCTGCAATGGGATTTTGTTTAATCATGAATCTCCTAGACGTGGTGAGACCTTTGTGACGCGCAAAATCACACGGGCAGTTGCTCGCATCGTCGCCGGAAAACAAAAGAAACTCTTCCTGGGCAACTTAGATTCTAAGCGTGATTGGGGCTATGCCAAAGATTACGTTCGAGCCATGTGGCTAATGCTGCAACAAGACCAGCCTGACGATTATGTGGTTGCCACGGGCGAAACCCACGAGATTAAAGAATTTTTAGACCTGGCATTCGGTCACGTCAATCTTGATTGGCAAGACTATGTTGAGTTTGATGAGCGCTATTTACGCCCTGCGGAGGTCGATCTGCTAATTGGCGACCCGGCTAAAGCCAAACAAAAGCTAGGCTGGGAACCCTCCGTCACATTCCAAGAACTCGTTCGTCTGATGGTCGAGGGAGATTTAGGCGCTTTGGGCATTCATTCTTCGGGCAACAGCATCCCTGCGATTCAAGACCTGGCAACGATTCGCGAGAATCTTGAGAGCAGTGTGTCGTTTTAAGGGTGGACAGCTCTCACTAAACCTCATACAAAAGAAAGTCTAGACCATGACCTCAACCACGGTAGATCTTAGAGATAAGCGGATTTTAGTGACTGGCGGAGCGGGCTTTTTAGGTCGTCAGGTTGTCAGCCAGTTGGCTTTAGTAGGGGCTGACCTACAGAAAATCACGGTGCCGCGATCGCGCGATTGCGATCTAAAAACAATGGAAAATTGCCAACGGGCAGTAGACCAGCAGGATATCGTGATTCACATGGCGGCTCACGTTGGGGGCATCGGTCTAAATCGTGAGAAGCCTGCCGAGTTGTTTTACGACAATTTGATGATGGGCACTCAACTGATTCACGCCGCTTATCAAGCTGGGGTGCAAAAGTTTGTGTGCATTGGCACGATTTGCGCCTATCCCAAATTTACCCCGGTTCCGTTTAAGGAAGATGATATTTGGGACGGCTACCCCGAAGAGACCAACGCGCCTTATGGAATCGCTAAAAAGGCGCTGCTGGTGCAGCTTCAGGCTTATCGTCAGCAATATGACTTTGACGGCATTTACCTGCTGCCCGTCAATCTCTATGGTCCTGAAGATAACTTTGATCCGCGCAGTTCTCATGTGATTCCGGCGCTAATTCGCAAGGTTTATGAGGCACAGCAGCGCGGCGATCGCCAACTTCCAGTTTGGGGAGATGGCAGCCCGACTCGTGAGTTTCTCTACTCAGACGATGCCGCGCGAGGCATCACGATGGCGACTCAATTCTATAGCGCCCCTGACCCGGTGAACTTGGGGACGGGATATGAAATCTCGATTCGAGACTTGATTGCGCTGATCTGCGAGTTGATGGAGTTTAAGGGCGAAATTGTTTGGCAAACCGATCAGCCAAACGGTCAACCTCGACGATGTTTAGACACCGATCGAGCCAAAGCCGCCTTTGGGTTCACCGCACAAATTGGCTTTGAGGAAGGATTGAGAAACACGATCGCGTGGTATCGCCAACACGCTGACTAAGTTCAGAGAAAGTTGCTGAATTCAGATCTGAATTCAGCAACTCCCACAATTCTATTGAGACAACCCCGTTTGCCGTTCTATAGTGATAGGAGACGATTCACAGGAGACTGCATGTTTAATCTGGGCTGGACAGAAGTTGTCATTGTTGGTGTCGTCGCACTTTTGATTTTTGGTCCCAAGAAGATCCCTGAACTTGGCGGCGCATTTGGTAAGACGCTGCGGAGCTTTAAAGAAGGCATGACTAAAGCTGAAGAAGAACCCGACAAGCCCGATCACGATTACGAAGGCTAGTTCAAAAAATCCCCGACTCTTCAAGAAAAGTTGGGGATTTGAGTAAGCTACAAATTAGCTGCCGACGATCGTCGCCCTAGACACGATCGCGTTCTCTTCTACAGAGACGTGTCCATTTGCGTAAACGGTCGGCTGAGTCATAGGCGTAACGACTTGCACGGGGTTTCGTGCCTCAATCAACTGAATGGCTCGGTTGACACTCTCTGGCAAAATCACGACAAGGCTGCCCGGAGTCGCCGTGTCAAGCGCTGTTTGAATCGCGGTTTCTTCATCAACGATGACTTCACAGCGGGCATCAGGCTTGGCTTGCTCAACGCCTTGGTGAATCCACTTTGCCGCTTCACCTCGATCGCGCCCCCGCGTATCGTCATCTTCTTTGATCACAATGCGATCGAAGATGGTTGCCGAGAGAGTGCCGAGAGACACAAAGTCTTCATCGCGGCGATCGCCCGGTCCACCAATCACGCCAATACGCTCTCCGGTGGTCCAGTTTTTGACAAACCCGCCCAAAGCCTCATAGCTGTGAGGGTTGTGCGCGTAGTCAATCAGAGCGTGGAAGGTGCCCAGATTAAACAGATTCATTCGACCAGGCGTTTGTTGGGTCGATGCTTGAAAAGTCACCAGCGCCGCGCGAATGTCTTCAATGCGAACGCCTTGAGCAAATGCTGCCAAACTCGCCGCTAACACATTGGCAATCATAAAGGGTGCCCGTCCGCCCAAAGTCAGAGGAACATTTACCGCTTGCTCAATTCTTAGCGTCCAGTCGCCTTTGAGAATCGACAGATAGCCATTTTCGTAAACGGCAGCGAGTCCGCCTCGCTGAGTGTGCGATCGAATCAATGGGTTGTCAGGATTCATCGAGAAGTAAGCGATTTGCGCCGATGCGTGATCTGCCATCGCTGACACCAGCGCATCGTCTGCATTCAACACCGCGTAGCCGTTGGGCATCGCTGATTCTGCCACCACGCTCTTGACTCGCGCCATATCGTCAATGGTGTTGATATCCCCTAGCCCCAGGTGATCGGCAGCGACGTTGAGCACTACGCCCACATCACAGGCGCTAAAGGCTAACCCCGATCGCAAGATTCCGCCTCGCGCACTTTCTAGAATCGCGACTTCCACCGTCGGATCTTGCAAAATCAGTTGGGCACTTTGCGGACCGGTGTTGTCTCCCGGCTCGACGAGATAGTCACCAATATAGGTGCCGTCTGTCGTCGTATAGCCAACCACTTGCTGAGTTTGTCTGAAAATGTGAGCAATCAGGCGAGTCGTTGTCGTTTTGCCGTTGGTGCCCGTGACCGCCACGATCGGCACTCGTCCCGGCGATCCTGGTGGAAACAGCATGTCGATCACAGGTTCTGCGACATTGCGAGGAATGCCTTCGCTGGGGCAAACATGCATTCTAAAACCGGGAGCCGCGTTGACCTCAACAATCACTCCATCCATCTCTCGCAGAGGCTTAGAAATATCAGTGGTCACGATATCAATTCCGGCGATATCTAGCCCAATAATTTTGACGACTCGCTGCGCCAACCAAACCGTTTCAGGGTGCACGTCATCGGTGCGATCGATCGCGATTCCGCCAGTGCTCAAGTTGGCAGTTGCCCGCAGATAGCAAACTTCACCGTCAGCCAGAACCGTATCGAGGCTATAGCCCTTCTGTTCTAATAGCTGCCAGGTGGTGCGATCGACCTCAATTTTGGTCAAAACGTTATCGTGTCCGTCTCCGCGCCGTGAGTCGCGATTGGTGTCTTCGATCAGGGCACTGATGGGGGATTGACCATCCCCGACTACATGAGCCGGAATTCGCTCTGCGACCGCGACGACTTTGCCATTCACGACGAGAACACGGTGATCGCTGCCTTCATAAAATCGCTCTACAATGACGGCTTTAGACACTTCCTTAGCGGCATCATAAGCGGCTTCTGCTTGCGCCCACTCGTTGATGTTAATCGTGATCCCGCGCCCATGATTGCCGTTGAGCGGCTTGACCACGATCGGGTAGCCGCCCAAATCGTCGATCGCATCCTGCAACTCATTCAAATAATTGATTACCGTCCCACGAGGTACCGGAATGCCCGCCGATCGCAGAATTTGCTTTGTGCCTTCCTTGTCACTAGCCAGTTCCACACCGAGAACGCTGGTGCGATCGCTCAACGTTGCCTGAATCTTTTTCTGATGAACGCCATAGCCAAGCTGAATCATGGCACGAGCACCCAACTCCATCCAGGGAATTCCTCGCGCTTCGGCTTCTTTCACCAGCGTCTCAGTGCTTGGACCCAAGGCTGTATCGGCTGCAAACTCGCGCAAATCCTTCAGGTCTTGCTGCAACTCATCAGCCGGATAGGTTCCGGTTGCGATCACACTTTCACAGAGTCGCACAGCCGCACGAGCCGCATATCGTCCTGCCTGCTCAGTTTCATATTCAATCACCACTTGATAAGTGCCAGGAGTTGCCGTCTCGCGAGTGCGTCCAAACCCGACGGGCATTCCTGCCAATTCTTGAAGCTCTAGCGCAACGTGTTCAATGATGTGCCCCATCATTGTGCCTTCCATAACTCGACTCAAGAACCCACCCCGGCAGCCAGGGGAGCAGAAGTGCTCAACTAGGCTGGGAAGCGTTGCGATTAAACCTTCATAGAAGCCAGGAATCTCGTTGGAGGGCGACTCCGCTAAGTCTTCTAAGTCTAGGCGCATGATCACGAGCTTGGTTCGTCGAATACTCCAATAATTGGGACCGCGTAGCGTCTGGATCTTGAGTATTTTCATAAGGCTAAAGTTAGAAAGTGACAGACTGGCTGCAAATGGCAGCCGACAACGAAGCGGCTATTTAATAAGTTGGGAGGAGAAGCTATAGCTCAGTGTCAAACGCAAGAAACATCTGAAACTGTTCATGATAAACAGTTCACACTTAAAAGTGCTTCTAAATCGCTGAGTAGGCTAACCGGGCTAAGAAGCAATCTAGACACTGATTCACCCATTCCAAAATGAGCGATGACATAACTATTAAAAATTGTAAATCTATCTACAGACAACTCATCATAGCAGCCGGGTCAATCCATAAGGCTAACTTGAAAATCCGCTTAAGTGAGAGGTGAAAGATTAAGAATAAAAGCTCAAAAATTGCGAAATCTGGAGGCTTTGATGCTTGATTTTACAGCCTCACTGTTGTCATTACGGAGAGCTTCCAGACGATCGCTTATTTAGATCGTAATAGCATCCTTGGCTGAGAATATGGACTCTTAAGTTGCAAATACACAGCGGGTCAGTGGCTCCCACTTCAGCCCGATTGGTGTAAGTCACCTCACCAGGGTCAACGACAGTGACTGTGCCTTTGCCCAATACTTTCAGAGTGCCGTCTCCCTCAAATAAGGCACAAGTATCTTCATCGATGCCAATGCCCAAGCGATCGGGGTGAGCAGACACCGCACTCATCAAACGCGCCATCCGATTTCGGTTGTGAAAATGTTGATCCACAATCACTTCTGGAATAATGCCTAGCCCCAGAGTCATGTCTACCAAAGAAGAATTTGGTGATTCGCCGCTGCCGCCGCCTGCAATCATGTGATAGCCCATTACAGCAGCTCCGGCACTGGTTCCTGCCAGTGTGACCGAGCCAGACTGAGCGCGAGATCGCACAATCTCCATTACAGGCGTGTCTGACAGCAAAGCGCAGAGCCGTAGCTGGTCGCCTCCAGTCATAAAAATCCCGGTGCAGGTGCTGACATACTCTTGCACGATCGGGTCATCACACTGAGCGCGATCGCAGATATTGAGCACCTCGATCGCCTTTGCGCCCATCTCGGTAAAAATGGTGTGATATCGCTCTCCGATCACCACTGGCTCGCGAGAAGCACAGGGAAAAATGGCGATGCGAGCATCTTCGCCCCCAGCCCGCAAAAAAAAGCTTCGGAGGATGTCGCGTCCGTGCACTTTATCTTCTGCTCCCCCAATGACCATAATGGCGGTATCTGTGGGTTGAGGCATTTTCAACTTCAAGGACTGCAAAGCTAACTCTATCATGGGTGTCTCTACGACGTGAAACACATCAGTGGGGGACAATGGAGGGGCTTGTTTTGACAAGATTTTATAAACTAGACAGACTGATCGCTAACCTCAAAATGTTAAGTTTTGATTGATACAGATCATGCCAGATTATTAACCACAAGTTAAGTAATTCATAGACTTCTGCACGTGAGTTTTCCCTTAGCAGCGTGAGCTAGTTTTGAGACGCGATCGTCTCGCTTGTGTTCTTCAACTTCCTCTATCCTCTTCGCTCCCAATTTATGCGCTTTGACATCCTAACCTTATTCCCCGACTTCTTTGCTTCTCCCCTCGGTTCAGGGTTGCTTGGAAAAGCTCTTATCAAAGGGATTGCAGAGGTAAATCTAGTTAACCCCCGTGAGTTTGCGATCGACAAACACCGTCGAGTCGATGATGAGCCTTATGGCGGAGGGGTAGGGATGTTGATCAAGCCAGAGCCAGTGTTTGCCGCCGTGGAATCGTTGCCTGTTTTGCCTCGGCGACAGGTGATCTTTATGACTCCTCAAGGCAAACCGATGAATCAACCACTACTAAAAGAACTTGCACTTAACTACGATCAGATTGTCATTATTTGTGGACATTATGAAGGAGTTGACGAGCGAGTTCTCAATCTGGTCGATCGAGAGGTGTCCCTGGGTGATTTTGTGCTCACCTGTGGAGAAATCCCGGCGTTAGCATTATTAAATGGCACGATTCGGCTGCTCCCCGGCACGATCGGCAAAGAAGAATCTCTAAAAGCTGAAAGCTTCGAGGCAGGCTTGCTTGACTACCCTCAATACACGCGTCCGTTTGCGTTTAGGGAATGGGAAGTGCCGCAGGTGTTGAGATCAGGGAACCATGCAGAAATCGATCGCTGGCGCAAAGAGCAGCAAATCGAGAGAACCCGGATTCGTCGCCCCGATCTCTATCAGCAATGGCTAGACGAAGAGAATCAGGGCGCAGATGCGAGTTAGAGCACCGTTAACTTAATGAATGGATGTTATGACAGGAAAATTTAAGCTTTTTTGTGCCACAGTCGCCAGCTATTGTTTGCTTTCATTCGGTTTGCCGATCGTCACTTTCCAGGGCAAAGCATTAGATTTCAATAACGCTGCCTATGCTAAAAGCAGTGGCGGACGAAGCAGTGGCGGCTCATTTCGGAGTTCGCCGTCTCGATCGAGCGGGTCAGGTGGGTCAAACAACTCATCTGGAGGCTACAGAGGCGGCGGCGGAGCGGTCTATGTCCCCTATGGAGGCTCCGGCTACGGCTATGGTGGTAGCTCGATCGGTGGATTTGGGTCACTGGTTGTAATGTTCATGCTCTTGGGCGGTGGCGGATTGCTCGTTTGGATGCTGCTTTCAGCCAGAAAAGGTCTCGGCTTGACTTCAGAACTCGATAACAATAAAGTGACGGTCAGCAAGCTTCAGGTTGCCCTGTTAGCCGAAGGTCGCGTCATTCAGTCGCAATTGTCTGAAATTGTCCAAAATGCCGACACCGAAACGCCAGAAGGACTTCAGAAAGAACTTCAAGAAGTCATTCTGGCACTGTTGAGAATGCCCGAAAACTGGAGTCATGTGTCAGCGAGTTCGCAGACAGCCAAGACGCGCGAAGAGGCAGAGACGCTGTTTAATCAAGCCTCGATCGCCGAGCGCAGCAATTTTAGTGTCGAAACCTTAACCAATGTTGGCGGCAGAGTCAACACCAAAAAATTTACTCCCAATCCTGACGAAGATCCCGCATCTTATATCGTGGTGACTCTGATTATTGGAACGGCTGACGACAAGCCCCTATTTAACGAAGTTCGTACTACAGAAGCTCTGAAGGCGACTCTACAGAGGCTTGCATCAATCAACGCAGATTATTTGATGGTGTTTGAGCTACTTTGGAGTCCTCAAGATGAGAGCGACAGTCTGACTTATGATGAGCTGCTCACCGAATATTCAGGAATGATGCAGATTTAACAAATCTATTCTGCTGGGGCAGAGCCGTTTTCGGGTTTAACTTGAGGCAAGCCAAGACTGTAATTTAAAACGCGGCTGTTGAGATTGTAGGAAATCTCGCCTTTGTTAAGGAGCGATCGCACCAAATGCTCTAAGTCTGACCCGATGCGACGCAGATTATAATCGGTCAAGTCAGCCCCGTCAGAAGATTCGACTAACTCATCAAATTTGCGATAAATTTTTTGCAGCGCGTCATCATTCCAGTTCAGTTCGTTGTCTGGGTCAATGTCTAGCGTCAAAACGTTCTCACTGGGAACAAGTTCGTTATTTTTAACTTCAGCAGTAAAAATACGAATATGGCGGGTTGTAGACTTTACTAAGGTCATAAAATTAATTGGCTGAGCCGGGTACACAAAACTTGCCACTGCAATTGTAATTGGACTTTAACACCAAATACGCTCCACCATCCGCGACATTTCAATAGAAGTTTTCAATGCTAGAACTTGAATAATACCGATGCCTAGCGGCTCTTTCATTCCTCTGGTTTTCACTATGTCTAAAGTTCTCAAACTCCTGTTCATTCGTCACGCTCAATCGACTGGCAACCAGCAAAAACGGATGCAAGGACACGGAGATTTTGAACTTTCTAGCACGGGCAGAATGCAGGCAGAAAAACTCGCGCAATATCTTTTGGCAGAATCCTGGCATCCGTCTCACGTTTACAGCAGTCCGCTTAAACGTGCCGCTCAAACTACAGAGATTCTGCTGTCTTTGTTTCAGTTAGCGCCGCTTCCTGCCACAGTCAGCGATTTGATCGATCCGTCGGCTGAGTCTTCGTCAGAAGAAATCGAGGAGAACAGCAGCGCGATCGCCACTCAATATGCCGATGAACTCAAAGAATTTCAGAACGGAATTCTCCAAGGGTTAACCTGGTCAGAAGCTCGAAGTCGCTACCCTGAGTTGTGTCATCGCTTAGAAGCCTCGCCTGACTGGATTCAAATCCCAGAAGCCGAATCGCTGCACGATGCCCGAACTCGTGCCCGTCAATTTGTCACGCAACTGATTGATCGCCACAGAGACGGCGATCGATTGTGGATTGTCAGCCATAGCTGGATTTTGCAGCACTTAATCGCTGAACTGTTGGGCAGCGATCGCTCTTGGCGAGTCAGAGCCAGCAACACGGCACTGTTTGAATTTTGGATCGACCGATCGCGCTGGCACCAAACCAGTCAAAATCGCTTTAACACCGACCTTTGGCAAATCCGTCGCTTCAACGATTCTCGTCACCTCAACTAGAGGGAATTCTTGTTTCGTCTATCCATCTACAGATCTCCTGTTATCATGATTTCTTAATAAAGTCGATCAGGGTTCATTCCGTACCAAACTGATGAGCATAACAGTGGATTCGGTTAACGATATCTTTCGACAGGCACACCAAGGAAGCGTTGCAGCCATTATTCAAGTGCTGAACGACAAACTCGCTGACTCTGGCATCAGAACTCGCGCCATCTTTGCTAACGGCATTTTGCAACTGCTCTGTGAAGCCCCCACCGCCGAGCAATTAGAGCAGACAATGCTCACCGATCGAGTGCAAAAAATCTTAGACGCGATCGAACCTCGCAGCGTTCGGCGAGTCAACATCAACAGCCGCATTGTCCGCGAACAGCAATTATTGTGGCTTGAAGAAATTAACCGTGACCCAGATGGACAGGTTCTCTGGTCAAAAGAAATTGTCCTAGAGCGTAAAAATCCTCTAAAGCGATTTCTAACCGATTGGCGAGAAGACCGCCTCGACAGTTTGGATCGCCCCAAAACAGTATCTCCTTCCCTGATTCGTGAAAAACACCAGTTTACCAAAGGCATCGTTGGTGGATTGGGATTAAGCGCTGCGCTGCTGTTAGCAGGTTGGGGGATTTACACCTGGCAAAATGGGCGATCGACGATCGCTTCAACTTCCATTCAATCAGCCAGTGCGGTTAAGCCTGAGCCAGACAATTTTGCAATGGCGGTTCGTTTAGCAGAGAGAGCCTCTGAAATCGGAAGAACGGCGCAAACCCCCGCTCAGTGGAAGAACTTAGCAGACACCTGGGGCAAAGCCTCCGTTCTAATGGGAACTGTTCCTGCCAGCGACAAACGCTATGCGATCGCCCTCGATCGCACCGCTCTCTACCGCAGGTACCAAGAAGCGGCACTCGAAAAAGTAAAGTAAGGGTTTTGTTTTAGTCAATGCTGCGACCCCGCACCGTTTGCGCTCTTTTGGGAATGGCGATCGGAGCTTGCTCGATCGTCCGCTCTTGCACTCGGTGAGTCTGAAAGTGCTTCCGCCACTCTTCGGGCGCATTCAGCGTTTCGCCACCGTGTTTGGTCAGACGTTGACGCACTTTGCACAACACTGGAGTGTTGACACACGCGCCAGATACGATCACTTGTCCTTTCGTCAAGGCAGGTAACTCTTTCAGCAAATCTCGACCTGCCGCTTCGACTCCATGCTTCAGGCTTTCTTGATCGACTGGGTTGACAATTCGCATGATGAATTGGCTCATACATTGAGACAGCACGTCGGAGTCAATCTTGCCCGGACGCTGCGTGATCAGTCCGATTCCGACCCCAAATTTTCGTCCCTCACTCAGAATTGTTCTCAGCACAGCTTTACAGCGAGACGGCTCGTGGGCAGGAGCAAAGCGGTGTGCCTCTTCGATCAAAATGAACACGGGGTAAGGCAGATAATTTTCGTCGCTGCTTTCGGTCAATCCTCGATGCGTGTTCATTCGCGCCTGGTTTGACTGTCGCAGCACCGCCGCACAGATCACCTGCTGCTCGTCTTGACTAATCTCATTCATTTGCAGCACTGTGACCTGCCCCGGCTCAAACAAATCTTTTGGGCTGACCGTGTGCTCAAACGTGTGAAAGTAGTCCGATCGCTCCAGTCGCTCTAGTTTCCACTCCAACGCAGGAGCCGAAGAACCCTGTTTGAGGTTGCCCTCGTCGTCTTCCTGCACGTCTGCCTCCCGCACCGCCGCAATCAAATCCTGAATGCCCCAGCGATAGTCACCTTTTTTGTGCTTTTGCAGAAGTCTGTAGGCTTTGTTGAGAATCGACTGTTGGCGATCGCTCATTTCAGGCAGCAGCGTCAAAATGTCTGAGTAATCCAGCGAGGACACTCGAATCCGAATATCGTCTGGGGTTAAAACCTTCACCTTAGGCGAATAGCCGTCGGGGTCTTGAAAGGCTGGATGACCGCGCATTTCGGTCAGAGTGCCATATTCTCCGTGAGGGTCGAGAATCAGCACCGCCGCTCGATTGTGAGGTGACAGCAGCTCTTCGACCAAAACGCCCGCCGTGTAAGATTTTCCCGATCCCGTCCCTGCCAGAATTGCCATGTGAGTGCTGACTAGCTCTTTGACATCTAGGACGATCGGCACGGCACCCGCGTCTCTCAGCAGCAGCGACCCAATGTGAGCCGATCCAATTTCCTGGGGCTGTTTGCGGTTGAGAATCTGCCTCAACATCTGATCGTCAGCCAGACACACCTTTGCGCCGGGATTCGGACTTTTACGAGGGTTCATGAATCCCAATGATCGGTCAAAATAGCCGATGACATCGACGCTGACCTCATAGATCTCAGGGTTGGCATAAGTGAAGCCTACAAGCGCCGCGATCGCTTCGGGACTAATTTCCGTATCGGCAAAGATGCGATCGGGCAAATGATCGATCAAACGACGCGCCGAAATTTTTCCTAAGATCTTGAACGCACTCTCATTCTCTCGGACTTCGTAGTAAACATATTCACCGATCTTGACCGAGCGATTATCAGACGTGATGAACACATACTGATTCCCGTTTTCACCCGGACCTTTGACCGTGCCAATCACCTTAAGAGAGAGAGAGGACGCTTGATTTAGGGTCATGCTTGCCAATCAACCGTTTTATAAATTTATCTGATCGTCTAACTCTTCGTTCAAGTGTACTATGTCAACCCCAAAAAGAGAGAACGGTTTCATTTTTAAGGATTGATATAGCAATCCTTAATCAGTTGTAAACTCGGTCTGCCCTCCTCACGAAGTGGGGCGAAGCCCTCGCCAGCCCTTCTCCCCAAGGAGAAGGGAGCCAGAAAGTCAAAGTCCCTCTCCTTGGGGAGAGGGATTTAGGGTGAGGGTAAAATCTCTGCATCTCACAAGTTAATTAGGATTGATAGGCTCCCTTCTGCCCACTCTTGGCTATCTCAGTGCAAGTCTGGAGGTTTTAAGAATAGTACAAAGAAATCGTGGGGAAATTACGGTTACTCTAAAATTCTCTGCACGCTAATCTTATGGCTGATAATGCCATTGAACCAAGGCTTAACAAAAACTGGTTCCACTCAGCCCCTAAAAGACAGATCTACCCTGCTGCCATTTTTTAGAGTGAGGCAACCCTCCTAGTCAAGCAACCACTAAGGGCACGATCGCAGAATGTAAGCAGAGGTTTCGTGCGCTCACACAAAGCTACAAGAATGCAATTCCCTCACTAGCCGCATAGGTGAAAGCACTGTCGTGCATCAACGTTCTAGCCAACCGACTCAGCAAATCTTAGACGCGCTTTTAGGACACAAAATTGCTCAGGTAGGGGTCGCCTCTCAGCCTGAGATTATGTTGTCTAAAATTGCTGCAATTTTGGGAGAAGAATTTAGAGCAGAAGGCTGTGTGATTTCTAGTTGCTCTCAGCATCTGACTCAGCGCCAAATGGCTGTCTGGTTTAGCAAGGATGTCAACGCCACTCAGCAAACCGAAGTTTTAGCAATCTATCCAACGCTTGAGGCTGAGACGTTGGACGCGGGAACTCCGATGATTGCGGATTTACAAATCAGTGATTCGGTTCCTGCGCGGAAGTCAGTCTCGATCGCAGCTATCCTGTCAGTCGTCACTCGCTTTCAAGGTCAAGTCAACGGAGCGGTTAGTCTCATCCGCTCCCATTCTCACCCGTGGACAGAGCCAGAAGTGACGACCCTAACGACGGTTTCTGACCAAGTTGCTGCTGCCGTTTCTCACATTCTGCTTCAGCAACAAGTTCTCAAACAGGCTCGATATCAGTCACTGATTCGAGAGTTGACAATGGCTATCCAAAACTCAGCGGATTTGCCGCACGTTCTCAAACTGGCAATTGACGGTACAGCCCAAGCCCTTCAGGTCGCTCAGGGTTCTGTGCTTCGCCTCAGATATTGGGACCCGCGCCATAATCTGCGTTCTTTAGATCGCATTCCTAAAGCCAGAGTGATTGTCGAGTGTCAGTGGCGAGACAATGACTCGATCGCTCCACCGCTCCAAATTTCCCTCTTAAATGAGGCTCCGGTCAGTCAATCTTTTTGGGTGTCAGAATGTGTGGTGTGTCAATATGCGGTCAATCATTCAGCCGCGCCGATCGTGTTAAGCAATAAGGGCGATTTTCCGGCAAAGACAGAGACGACGGGAATCGCACCGTTATTTGAACCTGAGCAGATGCCATCTCTTTTAGCGGTGCCGCTAGAGAGCAAAAATAAATTGCTGGGGTTTATCACCCTTCAGCACGATCAGCCTCGCGAGTGGCAGCCTGATGAGATTGAGTTTGCTCAATTGATCGGTGCTCAAATTAGTTCTGCTATCATTCAAACTGAGACGCTGCGCCAGGTTGAATCACTGGTCGAAGAGCGCACGGCTCAACTGCAACAAAGCTTAGAGGTTCAGGCAAAGCTGTATGAGACTACTCGCAGACAGATTGAAAAACTGCGGGAAATGAATCAGCGCATGGATGAGTTTCTCAGCACGTTGAGCCACGAATTGCGAACTCCTTTGACCAGCATGATGCTGGCGATTCGGATGCTGCGCGAAGCAGATTTGTCGCCCGATCGTCGTGCTCGATATCTGACCATTCTGGAGCAGCAGTGCGCTCAAGAAACGAGTCTGATCAACGATTTGCTGACACTTCAAGAACTGGAGAGCAAACAAGTCGCGATTCAGCTTCAGACCGTTAATCTCAAACAAGTAATCACTGATGTGAGCCAGTCCTTTCATCAGCGTTGGGCACTCAAAGACCTGAATCTAGAAATCGAGTTACCACTTCGATCGCCTGCTCTCAACACAGATTTGGCAAGTCTCAATCGCATTCTGTTAGAGCTGTTGACCAACGCTGGCAAATATTCAGACCCTGGCAGCACGGTTTCAGTCAACGTTTCACAGCAAAGCGGACAGCAGATTTCGATCACCGTCTGCAACGATGGATCTGGCATCTCAGAAGCAGAACTGCCCCACATTTTTGAGAAGTTTCGACGATGCCAGGGCATGACCCAAAACGCGGTGCCCGGAACCGGGTTAGGACTCGCGCTTGTGAAGAGTTTAGTGCAGCACTTAAATGGCACGATCGAGGCATCTAGTTTGCCGACTAATGGCACTCATCGCGAAACTCGCTTTACGGTGATGCTGCCACAGAATCTCGAAATCGCTCAATAGTTCTGATTCGGATTCGATCGTGCGGTGTTTGTAGCCAATTACAGCAAAAACCAGACCATATCTTATTCGGAACTCTCACGCCTTCTCAGAAATTTAGTCAAGGTGTCGAGGCTTTCCAGATTCAAGCGGGAAGACTGAGTATAATAATCTGAAGCTATGTTACAAACCATCTCACCCAAACCTCTGCGCTGGCAACAGCAAACCGATTCTCCACTGGCGCGCCAAGTGGATGTTTCGCTGTCGGCGGCTAAGTTTGGCTTTTATCTGTGGTGGGATAGTCACATTGCAGCCCGTTCTTCGTCACGTCGCGATCGCCGCGCGCAGTGGCTCGTCAACAAGCTGCTCAATTTGGGTCCGACGTTTATCAAGATTGGGCAAGCGCTCTCGACTCGTGCAGATTTGCTGCCGATCGAATATGTCAAGGCGCTCTCTCAGCTTCAAGATCGTGTCCCAGAATTTAGCGCTGACCAGGCGATCGCGATTATTGAATCTGAACTAAATAGCCCACTTCACACCCTTTATCGCGAGTTTGATCGGGTGCCTTTAGCCGCCGCGAGTTTAGGGCAAGTCCATCGAGCCAGACTGCACACAGGCGAAGAAGTCGTTGTCAAAGTCCAGCGTCCGGGACTCGACCAATTATTTGACTTAGATCTCAAAGTATTAGATCGAGTTGTGCAGTTGAGTACGCGCTACTCTGCGACCGCGAGACAATATGACCTCAACGCGATTTATCAAGAGTTTGCTGAAATTCTTCATAAAGAAGTTGACTACGTTCAAGAAGCGATGAACGCCGATCGCTTTCGTCATAATTTTGCCGATCATCCCCGCATTGTGGTGCCCAAGATTTATCCTCGCTACACCACAAAACGGGTGTTGACGATGGAGTATGTGCCCGGAATTAAAGTGAACGATCGTCGGAGTTTAGAAGCGATCGGGATCGATCCTAAAGATATCAATCACCTGGGTATTTGCGCCTATCTCAAGCAACTGCTGCAAGATGGCTTCTTTCAGGCTGATCCCCATCCCGGCAATATGGCGGTGACGCTCGACGGACGGCTGATTTTCTACGACTTTGGCATGATGGCTGAAGTGATGCCAATCAACCGCGATCAGATGGTGAAAACCTTCTTCGCAGTCTTGAAAAAAGACACCGACGAAGTAATTCACACTCTGACCGATATGGGCTTGATTGAGCCGATGTCAGACATGACTCCTGTGCGGCGAGTGCTAGGGTTTTTAATCGATCGCTTCACCGATAAACCTGTCGAACTTCAGGCGTTTAATAACTTGCGGAATGAGCTGTATACGCTGTTTGAGAAGCAGCCTTTTCGACTGCCTGCCAAGATGACCTTTATTATCAAAGCGTTGACGACTTTAGATGGAGTGGCGCGCGATTTAGACCCACAATATAGCTTGCTGATTGCCGCAAAACCGTTTGTGAAAAGTCTAGTGATAACGGCACCCAAACATCACGGCAGTGGCTTGGGTGAGTTGGCGCGTCAGGCTCAGAGTTTTCTGACTTATCAAATTCGCAAACCCAACTCGGCAGAACTGGCGATTCAGCGACTCGAAGAGCGGATAGAACAAGGAGAGTTGCAGATTCGAGTCCAATTCGAGAGCGATCGTCATATTAAAACCCTACACTTAGCAGTGAAATCCTTAATTTACGCCTGCTTGACGGGGTTCTCAGGTTTGTCAGGGGTCGTGCTGCTCGTGGGCGCTTATCAAGGAGGCGCGATCGCAAGTTTCGTGGTCGCTGGCGTGTTTGGCACGTTTCTAATCAAATCGCTGATTCGACTTGCCTTGAGAGAACGGCTCGAATCTCTTCGCAACGCACCGTAAAATTGCTTCGTAGATTAATTTGTCACCCATAAAATCCGTCTAGGGTGTAGAAAGGATCAAGGATGTCGTTTGCCTCCGCTCTAGTAAGGCAGACTGCACCTTCTAACCTTTCTGCATACGGCGCTATGGTTTCCACGGTTTTCTCGAAAGATTTTCGGCGTTATTGGCTATTGGCTTTGGCAGCAGTTGGAGTGGCGATCGTTCTCAGTGCTTGCAACCCTCAATTCTATCGAACGTCAGCCGCGCAAGTGCCCCAACTCGTTGATTTTACTCTCAGCGACCCCAAAAGCTTTAACTACGCGCTGATTAACGAAGACCCCAACGTCGCCTCACTAATGTATGAGGGACTGATCACCGAAAATGGATTGACGGGAGCAGTCGAGCCAGCCCTAGCAGAATCGTGGAAAATCTCCGACGACAAAAAACGCATTGAGTTTACGCTGCGTCCGGGGCTGAAATGGTCAGACGGTCAACCGCTGACGGTGGATGATGTGCTCTTCACCTATCAAGATATTTTTCTCAATCCTGGCATTCCAACTGACATTCAAGATGTGCTGCGAATCGGCAAAAGTCGCGTGTTTCCCAGCGTGCGAAAAGTGGACGATCGGCGCGTCGAGTTCACCACGCCAGAACCATTTGCCCCGTTTTTAAGAACCTTGGGGCTGGCAATTCTGCCTAAACACATTCTGCAAGAAGCAGTCAAAACCAAAGGCAGCGACGGCAATCCCCTGTTTCTTTCGACCTGGGGCACCGGAACTGACCCCAAAAAGATTATTTGCAACGGTCCTTATATGCTTGACGGCTACGCAACCAGTCAGCGAGTCATCTTCCGACGCAATCCATACTATTGGCGCAAAGACGCTCAGGGAAAGGCTCAACCCTACATTGAGCGGATCGTCTGGAGTATCGTTGAAAATCAAAACACCGCCTTGCTGCAATTTCGATCGGGCGGACAAGATATCTCAGAGCCGATTCGACCCGAAGACTTCACGCTGTTGAAGCAGGAAGAAAAGCGCGGCAAATTTAAGATGTATATCGGAGGTCCGCGACCTGTCACAACGTTTATGGCGTTTAACCTCAATCAGGGCAGTCGCAAAGGCAAGCCGCTCGTTAACCCGATTAAATCGAAGTGGTTTAACAACGTCAAGTTTAGACAAGCCGTGGCGTATGCGATCGATCGCGACCAGATGAACAACAACATCTATCGCGGGTTGGGCGCGTTGGTCGAATCGATCATCATGGAGCAAAGCCCCTATTATCAGCCGCCTGCACCCGAAAAGGCGTATCGATTTGACCCCATAAAATCGAAACAACTGCTGACCGAAGCAGGCTTTAAATATGATGCAAAAGGGCAGTTATCAGACGCAGACGGGCATCGAGTGCGCTTTAACTTAATCACCAATGCGGGAAACACGGTGAGAGAAGCCTCGATCGCCCAGATCAAACAAGACTTAGCCAGAATCGGGATGCAGGTTGATTTGAACCCGATTAACTTTAATACAATGATCGATAAACTCGACAACACTCTCGATTGGGATGCTTATTTGATCGCGATGGGCAACTCACGAGAGCCAAATTCGGGGTCTAACATTTGGTCTCCCACTGGCTCATCTCACAACTTCAACCAGCCATCGCTGCCTAGCAAGCCGATCGAAAATCGAGTCGTGGCAGATTGGGAAGCAGAAATCGGTCGCCTCTACATTGAGGGCGCACAGGAGCTTGACGAGACCAAACGTAAGGCGATTTATGGCAAAATCCAGCAGCTTGCTCACGAAAACCTGCCCTGGATTACGTTGATGAATGCGCGGGTTATGGCGGTGGTGCGCGATCGGGTGGAGGGCGTAAACTATCCTGAGTTAGGCGGTGCCTTGTGGAATATCCAAGACCTCAGAGTGGTCGATTAAAACAGAATGCTTCTTTCGATTACGGTTCTCTCACAAATTTGGCGTGGGTTTATTAAACCTTTTACAAAAGTCCCTGCCCTCACCCTAAATCCCTCTCCCCAATGTGGGAGAGGGACTTTGAAATCTGGCTCCCCTTCTCCCAAACTTGGGAGAAGGGGTTGGGGGATGAGGGCATCTTCGGACTTTTGCAAGAAGCCTATTGGTTTGGAAATGACGATCGGGCTGCAATCCACATCCCGATCATGCTTTTTTCCGCAGTTTTGGCACGGGCTACAGCCTCGTCGTTATCCATCCTGACCGCATGGCATATGGAGAATTTCGCTAAATTCGCTCAATCGACTCCTTGATCGATTCGATAAAGTACGCCCATATCAGCCGCGACGGAATCATTGTTGGTAAAGTAAGAAGGTTCTCAAATGGCTATATTCTCTTTTAGTATCAAAAAAGCTTCTTGAATCACAGATTCAGGAATGCTGACCTTGAGAGAGACCATCAAACTCGCTAACCTCCTAAAGAGGTAGGCTTCTTCACAATTCTGCCTTTAGAATCCACTTACCTACCAGCGTGCGTTCTGTGTGATTGCTATTTACCCCGGAAGCTTTGACCCGATTACCTTCGGACACCTCGACATTATTAAGCGAGGCAGTCACTTGTTCGATCGGGTGATCGTGGCGGTGCTTCGCAACCCCAATAAAACTCCTCTGTTCACCATTCAAGAGCGAATGCACCAAATTCGTCAAGCGACCCAACTGCTTGGCAATATAGAAGTTGACAGCTTTGAAGGGCTGACCGTGACCTATGCAAAACTTCGGGGTGCCAGCGCTCTACTGCGAGGGTTACGCGCTATCTCTGACTTTGAAATGGAGTTGCAGATGGCGCACATCAACAAAACGCTGTTTGATCAGATTGAGACCGTTTTTTTGACTACCTCAAATGAATATAGTTTTCTGAGCAGCAGTGTCGTCAAAGAAGTTGCCAAATTTGGCGGCGCGATCGATCATCTTGTCCCCCACCACGTCGCTTTAGATATTTACAAATGCTACGCCAAGACTCATCCGCCAGCATTAGCCCCGACGGTCTCCACGCCAATGGAGCTGCCTCCGATCGAGCCGCCTACCGAGACGATGCGCGAGTAGGCACACCCGATATTCAACGAGAACTCAATCGGATTGAGGAAATGATTCTCGACAGTCCGCGCATTCCTCTCAGCCGCCGCACGATGATCGATGAGGAGCAATTTCTCGATCAGCTTGATTTGGTGCGGTTGAGCTTGCCAGAAGCCTTTCACGAGGCAGAAGAAATCGTGCGGCAAAAAGACGAAATCTTGATGCAGGCAGAGCAATATGCTCAAGACCTGATCGAGGAGGCTGAACGTCGCGCCGCTCAAATCACCAACGAAACGGGGATCATTCGCCAAGCCGAACTGGAGGCACAGCAGATTCGCGCTCAGTTGCAGCAGGAGTGTGAAGCCGTTCAGGAACAAACGATCGCTGAACTCGAACGCACTCGCCGCCAAGCACAGCAAGACCTCGAAGAGATGCGACGGCTGGCGATCGAGGAGTGTGAAGACATTCAAAATGGGGCAGATGGCTATGCCGATCGGGTGCTTCGAGACATGGAGGCACAGATGGCAGAAATGCTGCGAATCGTTCGCAATGGTCGCCAACAACTGCAAATTAACCAGCCCGACACTCAGGCGGCTCGTGCTAAAGAAAGTGCCGTTCGAGCCAACCAAGCGGGCAAAGGAGGAGAGCGCAAGAGTTAGTCAAATGCCTGATTCAAACGCTTAAACCGCAGCAGGATCTGGCTTCACCTTTACCTGCTCAATCTCCTGATCAGCACGTTGGCAACTTAAATGGATGAGGCACCAGTTTTGATCATTCGATCGTTGCAGCATTGCCATCTAGAGGACGCGACAAGCCTCTCGACAGTTGCTCCGATGCTGCTTAGTCATCCGCAGCCATTGAGTGCCGCTCAGCGTCAAAAAGTCTCCATCAAAACGATCGCGTCATCTAAACGCCGCTCCTCTGAGAAGACTTTTCATTTCACGATACAGTCGCCTTCAGGCTGATTTACCTTTTGACCTGAAATTTCGTATTCGATTAATTCGCCCGTTTCTCGGTCTCTTACACTTCTAACGGTTGCGGACGAGTACTCTGCGTTGTCAGTCTTTGTCCCTTTAGGAAACGAGATCTCAAGAACTGCAATCATTCGATCATCTGCGACATCAGCAGCTCCGCCCATACCTGGCATGTACTTCTCGACATACTGCTTATAGGTCATCGCTTCAAAAGACTTTAATGTCGCACCGATATCTTTTCTCAGTTTGCTGTTAAAGTCAGCTCGATTAAATAACCGTAAGCGACTGCCGCCATTCCCAGGAAACCGCAAAGGTAGGCGCTTTGCTTTCGATGGATTCTCTTGTGGTTTTGTAGGAACCTGTTCGTTGTTAGATTGTGCAGAAGCATTTACTCCAAAATCGACTGCGATCGCCAAAAACGAGGCAAACAATCCGATCGTCAATTTGTTTTTCATAGTTGCCGTCATCCAACCCGTTTTAGGAGTTGAATTCTTGTTTCTTCTGTAGAACTTCTGCTCGGTGGGCAGAGAAATCAGAGGGTCAGGGGTATTAGCATCAACTATTAACACCCTTTCATCACACTCTTACTTCAAGAAACTGCTAAACAGCCACAGAATCACAAACGTCACTAGGCTGACAAAGACTTCTGCCCCCAACTGAATTGGGAGATAGACCTTCAGAATGCTTTCTAGCGCAGCGCCGATCGCAAAACCCAGCAGCAAACCACCCAGACCCAGCAGCACCGCTTTTCCTAACTTGCGTTCTTTTCGATAGAGGAAGTAGAGCGTTGAACCGACGCTGACCGCCATCGCTAGTTGCAGCACGGCATCGGTCGGAGACAGCACCACCAACCCACCTAAAAGAAATTGAACTCCCCCAGGCAAGGCAATATCGACCTTGCTCGGCGTATCGACCAGATTGGTCAACCACGCAGGAGAATTTTTAGGCAGGGTAGGCATCGCCGAGGGAGCCGCCTGAGCTAACTTCTCAGGGAACCGAATCCGATCGGGAACGGGAATCTTCCCCTCCTGACGCATTTTGAGCCGTTCCATTAACACCGCATCATAGGCGGCTTCTACCTCCAGCCGCTGCTTTTCATCGCCAGCAAACTCTTCTAGCAGCTTGCTGCGGGCACTCTGAATCTCCTCAAAGGTTGCCCCTTCAGGGACTCCAAGCTTTTCGTAGGGATTTCGATCGCTCATCATGCTATTACTCCACCTTCTCTCCAAGGTAACTTAGCGCGACGCGGGTCACAAGCTTTTTTGAGGAAACGTAGCTTACCAAGCTATTCTAGTCAAAACCTGAGGCATACTAATGCTGATGGCAAAATTATCTCGTGTAGTTACAGATGTAGGTATGATTTTATCTATCTCTGCAAGTTACCCTTAGTTTCCACCACTACCCCCTCCCAACGCAAGGTTATGGTCATGGCTCCAGCCAAGATTCTCGTAGTAGACGATGACCCGGCAATCCGGAAGTTGATCCATCGCTATCTCACTCAGCAAACCTATCAAATGGAGTCTGCTGAAGACGGCAAGACTGCGCTGACGATGTTTGAGCAGTTCAACCCTGACTTGGTGATTTTAGATGTAAACCTGCCTGATGCCAATGGCTATAATCTCTGTCAAGAAATGCAGAGTCGCACCGGGGTGTTTGTGCTGATGTTGACCAGCCGCACTGATGAAGCGGACAAGATTCGTGGGTTTAGTCAAGGTGCTGATGACTACATCACAAAGCCGTTTAGTCTAGGAGAGTTGGGCGTTCGAGTGGGCGCAATTCTCAAACGTCAGAGAATTGTGACACCTGCCGAGCAACAGTGCCTCGTCTTTGACAAACTGGCGATCGATCCGGTGCGGCGTGAAGTCAAGCTCAACGAAGACTTTGTGCCTCTGACTGCCCTAGAGTTTGATTTACTTCACTTTTTGGCGGGTCACCCAGGTCGAGTGTGGCGACGGGCAGAGTTGATTCAAGAAGTCTGGGATTATGAGTATGTGGGGGATCAGCGGGTGGTTGATGTCCACATTGGTCAGATTCGTAAGAAAATTGAGATTGATACGAGTCAGCCTGCGCTAATTCAGACCGTCCGTGGGGTTGGCTATAAGTTTGAGTCACCGCCTGCTGCCAGTTGAGATTGCGGCAAGTTTGTAGAGATGCTTTATGGAACGTCTCTACAAATGACGGTTTTCTTTAGCAGGTAATGGATCTTAGCCAAAGCTGGATTACTGCTTTTCGGTTTCCATCTAATCGGTTTCCCCAGCGAGTGGGAATAACCATCAGTCCACAGCCAATCGCCCCGGACGGACAGAGATTTTCCAGCTTACGGGATAATAGAAGCCGTTCTCAAGTAAGCAGCGTCCTAATCAAGTTGAGTACAGCCATATCAGCTTAAACAATTTTTGAGCAGTTCTCGAAAAAAGGCAAATAGCCATTTATGGAGTGCCTGTAAAATAAAAACCTAAGAAAAAAGCTTGAAAGGGTCATCTGCAAACTCTTCCAAGCTTCCTATGAGCTTGACCCTAAGCCTTTAAACTAGACAAATATCTCCTTGATGAACACCATAACCCACCGCTTATGGTTTAGCAGTTTATAGGATCAGTCCAACCTTCTGTGATTTTTCTCTCACGATCGCTGGAGGCTTCCTATTGCAAATTGTCAGTCAGACCAGGCAAAATCTTTTTTAGATTGCCGTTTAGAATAGGGAATCTTAGACCAGTATCAACTTTAAAAATAACCAAAATGGACTTTATTGCAGAACTCGAAAAGAAGACGCAAGCTTTAATTGCAAGTGGAATGTCAGAATTAAAAGAGATTGAAGCTCAACAGCAACGGCAAACCCAAATTGCAGAAATTGCTGAAGAGATTCGTCAACGGCTTGTGCCTCTAGTAGAGAAGGTTGAAACCTTAATCGGGCAGTTTGCTCAACAAACCGTCAGCAATAGCCTTACTCTGAAGCAGCTAGAGCAACAAAAAGAGACGTTAGAAGCGCAGATTCAGCAGGCAGAAGTGCTTGCCGAAGCAAAGATTGATGAAAAACTGCTGCAAGAAGAAGAGAGGCTTCTGGCAAAACAAGACGCTGAATCTTTGAGAGAATGGAGACTGCGAGTCAAAGAGGAATTAATTGAGCTGATTGAGGAGCAGGACGACTTCTATAGAGCCACAGATGTCGCAATCGCTGTCAAAGGATACGCTGATGATCTTAAAGAAACTGGAGCATTGGAGGAAGTCGTCAATCGACTGGTTGAGCAGATTAACCGCTACGATCGCAAAGCCAGTGAAACTGGATCGCCCGCCGCAAAATTTAGGGGCAGTTACGAAAATACGCTCAATTTCATTGTCGATGTGGCTCACCGAAACCGACAGGCAGCCATCGATCCGCCTAGAAGCGAGTTTACATCTCGCCAAGTAAAACCTTCTAGTAGAACGACTGCTTGTGAAGGACTGGGTGGAAAAGTAGTGATTGTGGGCGGTCACGATCGCCTAGAAACGGCAGTCCGAAATCGGCTCCGTCAATCAGAAGTCGAATTGGTTTGGGCAACTTCTCAAACAGGACCGGGTATTTGGGCACAGGTCGAAGCGCAACTTCCTGGCGCAGACCTTATCATCGTCTTAACAGGTTATGCTTCGCACAAGCTGACAGAGAAAATATTGGGTGGAAAAGGCGGGAGAACCCCTACTTACCTGACTACCACTGGCATGACTCGTTTGGTTGAAGCGATCGAGGTGGGTTTAAAGTCTCAGCAGCTTTCTCAGCAGCTTGGGAAATCGAGAAGTGCTTAAAACCTGAGATGATGCGATTTTGGGCATTCTAGAATATCGGATCGTGGGCTACCTCGGCATCGGTAGCAGAGACTATATCGGCAACCCAAAGCAACCCACGATCGCGATTTGCACGCTTGTTAAGGAAGAGTATCAGAGAGGCTTATTTCGAGGTAGCGACCCTTGCGGTATCTGCAAAGCAGCGCGATTACTTTCCCCAACG